>Ga0209526_10001365_pt1 | contig 16231 bp, 11 predicted proteins | sample JacPinW_OM2H0_M1_FD_188566 | JGI IMG/M metagenome (GOLD analysis project Ga0209526, IMG submission 188566) | Forest soil microbial communities from Algoma, Ontario, Canada - Jack Pine, Ontario site 1_JW_OM2H0_M1 (SPAdes) (version 2) | ecosystem: Environmental > Terrestrial > Soil > Boreal... | reverse complement strand
GGCCGCCGAAGCTATGAAGGAAGGCGCGCAAGACTATCTGATCAAAGGCCAGATCGAAAATCGTGCGCTTCCCCGGGCTCTTCGCCATGCCATTGAGCGGCACCGCATGCAAGCAGAAGCTGACCTCATGAAGACACATCAGATGCGGTTTAAGGACGAATTTCTCTCCCACGTGTCGCGCGAGCTTCGTTCCCCGCTGACCGCGATCTATCAGTTTGTGACCATTCTCCTCGACAAGCTGGCCGGCGAATTGAATTTGGAACAGCACGAGCACCTGGAGATCACCCTGAGGAATGTCAAACAGCTTCAATCGATGATTGATGACTTAGTTGAAGTCACTCACGTGCAGGCCGGTAAACTGATGATTGAGATACAGTGCACTTCGGCTCCCGACGCCATCGCCTACGCCGTCAATACACTCCAGGGCGACGCCACAGCCAAAGGCATTACTCTGTCTTCAGATACGGCGGGACGGTTGCCGCCCATCTGCGCGGACCCGACGCGTCTTCGACAAATCCTTATTATCCTAATTGATAACGCCCTCAAGTTTACCCCGGCAAACGGCGCCGTGAAGGTGCAAGCTCGTATGCTCGAGGAACATCCGCATTTCCTGGTACTGGAGGTCTCGGACTCGGGATGCGGGATCAGCCCGGACATGACCGAGCGAATTTTTGAACGTCTTTTCCAAGCACCCGATCCGGATTTGGCAGGTCGTCAAGGTCTCGGCCTGGGGTTGTACGTCTGCAAGGAGTTGGTTACGCAGCATGGCGGACAAATCTGGGCCAAAAGTACACCGGGACAAGGCGCCGTTTTTTCCGTTACCTTCCCCATTTTTTCTCTACCTAACCTGATCGCTCCGGCCCTCAGAAAGGAAAGACATACGGAAGGTCCTGTCACACTTGTCGTGGCAGAGTTAGGTTCACGGACCGGCTGGCTTTCCGACCAGGTGCGCGCAGAACACTCTCGCGGGGTCCGCGATCTTTTGCAACGGTGCTTATATTCCGATCTGGACGTTCTCTTGCCCAAGATGAGCCTCGCGGGAGCGGTGGAACTCCTCTTCATCGTGGCTTTTACCGACGGCATTGGCGGTGAGGCCATCACTAGGCGCATTCGCGAAAAATTGAGCGGTTGCGAGCCATTTCAGCAAGCAGGCTTGACCCTTTCGACTTCTTACCGGCCACTTCAGGCCATCAAACGAAACGCCGGTGAATCCATGGAAGGCTTTCTAGAGAAGGTGGCCACTAAAATTCAGGAACTAATGAACGAGGAAATCTCGTCGAGGATGGTGGAGATTGGGTAATAAGAAGATTCTCATTGTAGAGGACGATGGGGACGTACGCCTAGGCATGCAAGTGCGCCTCAAGGCTAACCACTACGATACGGTCTTTGCGGCTGATGCGCTCTCCGGCATGGCTGAGGCAATAAGGGAAAAGCCGGATTTGATTATACTTGACCTTGGTCTGCCTGCTCGCGACGGTTTCGTCGTGATGGAAAGGCTCAAAACACTCCCCTCTCTCGCCGTGATCCCCATCATCGTCGTCTCCGCTCGCGATGTTCGCGCAAACCAAGAGCGCGTTTTCAACGCCGGGGCAAAGGCCTTTCTCCAAAAACCCGTGGACAATGCGGAGCTTTTGGCGGTCATCCGGCAGACCCTGGGAGAAACCGCGCAGCCGGAGAAACCTGCCGTGTATGTCCCGGGCTCACCCTAACGAGGAGCGCCTCTGTCCGAAAGAGACTGGCCTTAGTCCCGGTCAATGAGATTGATGAATCACCGCCGTGAAACGAGAAATAGATTCGTGTAATGTTCAAACCAGCGCAGTCGGTGGAGTGCAAGCGAAACGGCGGCACTGGCCCTATTGAGAGCGTGCCCGACATCCTCGAACGTGAACTTGAAGCTGTGATTAAAGATTGGCTCAACCGCGTCGAGCAGGAGCCAGACCTAGCGTGTATCCCGCTCACCTTTGAGGAACGCACCGGCCATCTTCCCAGGCTGCTCCATGATGTAGTTGCGCGGCTGCGTCTGGACGCCGGGACGAAAGCCCCGATTTCGGAGGCTGCGGGCTCTCACGGAGAATTGCGGCATAGACAAGGCTACACGGTAGCGATGGCAGTGGAGGAGTCTCGTCTACTGCAGGTCAGCATTTTTACGATGCTGCACAGCAACGTGAAAAAGTTGGAATTCAGCACTCTGCTTCCCAACGTCATGACCATCGCGGACGAGGTGGATGCGCAGTTGAAGCAGCAAATGCTTCGGTTCATGGCCGCGAACTAAAATTTCCCGACCGCTGGAGGCAAGGCTTATGGAAGGGGGATTTATCGATCTCCAGAACGACGGTGACTTCTCTTCTGTTCAACCGCCTCTGCCGCAATAAGCTTCCGGTCCGTGTGCGGTTCGATGCGTAGACCACCTGCTTGCAGTAGACAACGGTGCCCGGCAGGAACACCACACATGGGGCAAGGGACGGAGGACAACTGTTTTTTGGTCAAATCTCCGATTTTCATTCGAAAGAGGTTGCTATAAAAGCAGCCGAAAAACTGTCCAATCTGGAACACTTTCGGTACTTTCCAGGTACTCTTTCGGCACTTTCTACTGGCATGCGATCGGATTGCCTAGGATCTGGCCGAGAGCGAGGCGGAATGGCTGAGGAAGAATCGGACAGAGGATGCCGTGCACTGGAATCTACTGACAGATATGAGGCCGGAGCACCTTCCATATGTCACTTGACAATATGCGTGGGCGGCTTCCTTCACCCTGGAGAAAGTTTCTGACCGAACTCGACGGGATGCTTCAGGCGGCTCGATATTCAATTCTCATTGTAAAGATTCCTGTTGCTAGCGAACTGCACAGCCATAGATATCCTTGCCTGTCATGACTTGACCTTCAGCACTGAGCGTCATCGTACGAAAATCAAGGGTGTAGCTACCGAATAATCGAACGGTCCCCTGTCCCACGTTTCCCCAAAAGTCGTCGGGCAATCCGGTCGGTTCGGTCAATACGACAAGGTTATTCAATACTACGCAAGCACCGCCCATCCTGAATCGCACGTTGTGTTGGAGATAGGCGGGTAGTACGGTCGAACCCCCCGCTCCCACCAGTTCCAACTCCCGAAGATCTTCTGCGTTGAGGTCTTGTTTGTGTCGCTGGTAATACTGTTCCGACATAAAAGTACCCGTGGCACCTGTGTCCAAGGTCATCAGATGATCTTCATCTGCGACATTCGCTTGAATGAGAACGGTGAATCCTTCGAGGTACAGATTGCTACTCCCGACTTCCTCAGCTCTCGTCGGCTCCTGCGCACCCAATTTGCCGTTTACGTGAAAGGTGATCCTCCCCAGCGATTCCAATACCGGGAATCCGATACTGCCGTGAAGTTCGTACGGTATTTGAGGAAACACCAAATCGCGATCTTCGAAAACCAGCACTGCCATATTTCGTATGGTCGCACCGCCGAGCTGAATTTCCGGGATTACTGCAGTGTGAACGCGGACAAAGATACCGTTACTGCCCTGTGCGGTTGAACTGTCGTTCGAAAGTTTCAGACCGAGTTGGTCAGCCACGGTCCGAGTGATCGCGGAGAGGTTTGCTCCCGTATCAAGGATCCAGTGGTCTGAGAAGTTGGGAGCCTGAACCGCCACCTCAATAAACCCGGCAGCGTTACGATTCTCATCAACAACAAAGGGGTTACTCACGTGAGTACTCTGCGCGGGCGCACCACGAAGTAGCTCCCACCGTTCCGCTTCGAGTTCCGCATGACATCCACTTTCATCATCTTTGTAACCAGGCAAGCGGCTCAGCAACGAGTAGGTATCCGCTGCATCGCCGTATCGAAAGCTCTTGGCGTAATCATCCGCGAGTGTACACAAGACAACTTCAGCACGATATACGGACGCCTGACCTGTCGTTCGCGCGAGAGGCTCAAGAAGACGAATCGACTCGGAAACCTCGTTTTTGCGATTCGCCAGTATTCCGCTGTAGAAGGCTCGGTCTGATGCGGAAAGCTCTTGCGTAGCTTTCAAATCACGTTCTAGCTCGATGTATCGCTTCTGCCGAACCAGCAGGTCGAGATCGAATTGATAATGCAGGATTCTCTGAGCAAACAATGCGAGCGAACCCGAAAGTATCACTAAAGTTCCCGCAGAAATCGCCAGGTAAATGGAAGCGCGAAGGTGCGCCCTGAATTTGCGCGCGAACGCCGGAGGTCGCACGAAGCACCGATGTCTGAAATATTCCCTCACGGCGAGAGCCCTCCTTCCTGTGAACCAAGCAGAGAATGGTCGGCGAAAAGACCCACGGCCACGTCACTTGTATTCACGTCGAATTCGACCAGAGTCTCGCCGCTTGCCTATCGCTTGCGCTCATTCGGTTGAAACGCACCAGGCTCCACATGGTGCCAAGGAGGTCATCCAAAACGGTGTCGCGCCCAAAGTGAGCATCGACGAACAGCAGCTCCGAAGCGGCGAGAGCGGTGTCGCCAGAAATCAACACAATCGGAACATTGGGCGCTAAAGACTTAATTTCTTTAGCCAACTGTGAACCACTCAGGAAAGGCATTCGATAATCCAGAAGAGCCAAATCAAACCTGAACCCCTTCCAGCTTGCACGGGCCTCGAGCGGATCACTTGCTGTGATGACTCGGAAGCCGCTGGCCGTCAGCACACTACCCAGTAGTCTTTGAGCTTTAGGGTTGTCATCGACGTAAAACACCGTTGCATCTCCTTGATTCATGGCAGCCCTCGATTAGCGTTCACGTCAAGATCGCAAACATTGCCTTCCGTGCTTGCGAGAACATGGGCCGATTCATGAAATCGCAAGCAGTTGCGTTAAGACGAGTAAGGTTGTGAAAAGCCACGGAAGCTCGCGTTCCATGGACGTCAAAAGGACTACCTTGGATCTCGTCACCGAACACGAACAACCATGACCGTGACGTCGTCCTGTCGACGAAATCCAGAGAAGACTTGCACCGCCTGAATCACAGTCTCGGCTAAGGAGGCAGGTTTAAGGGAAAAGCAATTCCTGATGGTTCGGACCAGGCGATCATACCCAAAGTCATCAGCCGCCGGATTCTTGGCCTCGGTCACTCCATCGGTGAACATCACCAGCACATCGCCTGGCCTCAGGGCTACCTCATCGACGGTGCTGTTCCAATTCTTAAGCATTCCTACTACCGGCGCGGTGGATCCGAGTCTTTCAACCTCGCCGTCATCCCTAAAGAGAACCGGCGGCACGTGTCCACAATTGACATATCTCAAACAGCCGGTACGCTCGTTATAATCGCCAAAGAAAAGCGAGGCGAAATGGTCCGGAGGGCTCGACTCGTAGAAGAGTTCGTGCACCCTCTTGAGCATTCGAGGTAGGTTGTTGAAGGCGTCTGGCCCCTGAGCGATGATAGAAGCTCGTAAACTGGCCATTAACAAAGCCGCGGGCAAGCCCTTTCCGGAAATATCGGCAAGCACAAACGCCATCCGGTCGACACTGATATCCAGAAAGTCGTAGTAGTCCCCGCTGAGTGCCCGCGCGCACAACGAGCGGGCCGCATATTCCACGGTGTGAAGTGTCGGTTTAGATTTCCTCTCGAACGACTGCTGAATTTCTTGTGCGATTGCAATCTCTGCCGCGCTAGTCAAACTCAATTGAAACCTCCCAAAGCCGCAACACGCGACTGGTCATTGTTTTACTTCGGTAGCACCTGAAAGCTAGTCGTGCTCCTGCTTCAGTTGGATGGCGGCAGGAGTTGAGATGACGGTTAAGAACCGTAAGGATTGAACAGAGCAACCTATGACTGCTTGCAAGCAGGAGTCTGAAAGGCTCGCACGACCAAACGGCGACACTACAACTCCTGCCGTATTTCTGGGCTTTAAGATCTGTAAGGACGGGGTATGTAAATGAAACTTGCGAGCTAACAAAACTTTACATTTCGCGGCTTGAGAGGCCGAAGTGGCGTAATGCTTTGGGAACTCGGCGCATCTAACGCGGGGAATAGCCTAGAGGAGGGCGAACGCGATGCTCCGAGTCCTGGTAATTGATGATGATCGAGAATTGTGCCAGTTGGTGAGTGTTTGCTTGGTCCGGGAAGGAATGAAGGTCCAGGCGTCACATGATGGGCGATCTGGTCTTACGTTGGCCCTCACAGGCCAGCACGACTTGGCGATTTTGGATGTAATGCTGCCGCAGCTAACGGGCCTGCAGGTGCTGAAGCAACTGCGAAACACCTCGAACATCGGCATTTTGATGTTGACCGCCCGTGGTGAGGAAGCTGATCGAATCATGGGGTTGGAATACGGAGCCGATGATTATCTTTCCAAGCCGTTCAGCGCACGCGAACTCGTGGCCAGGATTCGAGCACTCGCACGCCGGCTGAAGCCTTGGCCCGATGGCGAAATGGGGCGAGCTCCTGAACGACTGGAAATTGACGATCTGATACTGGACGAAGGCGCGCGTACTTGCCGGCGCAACGGAGAAATCATCGATTTGACTACCGCCGAATTCGACCTGCTATCGCTATTCTTGCGCTGCAGCGGACGAGCAGTTCACAGAAAAGAACTCTCCAAGCAGGTTCTGGACCGTGACTGGTCTCCATTCGACCGTAGTATCGACGTTCACGTCAGCAACCTGCGGCGGAAGTTGGGCTCTCTCCCCGAAGGAACGGAGCGGATTCGCGGCATTCGCAATATTGGTTACATCTACGCGCGCACCGCCGCGGCTCAGTCCATCGCAGGCTGACGGTTATGCCGAAACTCTTCTGGAAAATTTTCTTTTGGTTTTGGGGCGCCATGCTCATCGTGAACTGCGCCATCATATTCTCCTTATTTTCAATCCGGTCGGTTTCTGAGCAGAACCGTTTTAAGCAATTTGCCCAATCGATGATGGCCTTGCAGGCTCGCAAGACGGCTGAGGTTTTTGAAAGCCAATCCCCAAAAGCGTTCTCTGACTACTTGCGCGATTTCGGTCAAACGGCGGATGTGCATTTCAATCTGTACCGGTCCGATGGTTCCGATGTTCTTGGAACACCGACGGACGGGACGACCCGTATATGGATTTCGGAGGCCGCGCAAGACGAGAAAACGCACTTCCCAAGGCACCTCGGACCGCCCCTCATGCTCCAAGCAACCACAGGTCCAAGCGGAGCGAAGTACATTCTGTCCTCCGAGCATGCTTCTCTACCATTTGCGCACTACATGCGCGGAGGAATCGGTACTCAAATCCTTCGTCTGTTAGCAGTTGCACTCGCCGTGGCGCTGGTCTGCCTTGTTCTTTCCCATTACATAGCCTCACCTATCCTGCATCTGCAGAGCGTATCGCGCCGCATTGCAACCGGAGATCTCACCGCCCGAGTCCGGGCCCGGCTCACCAGCGGGAGCGACGAAATTGCGGACCTCAGCAAAGACTTCAATCTAATGGCCGAGCAGATTGAAGCACTCCTTCACTCCCAAAGCCAATTGTTGCAGGCTATTTCCCATGAGATGCGCTCGCCCCTGGCGCGGCTGACATTGGCGGCAGGACTTGCCAAGGGCAATAGCGCTCCTGAATCGGATGGCTTGCTCGAGCGAATCGAAACCGAAGCTGAACGGATCGAGCAGATGCTGTCGCAGCTTCTCACGCTCGCTCGTCTCGATCGCGGAGCTAGTTCGTTCCCAAGAACCCCAGTCGAGCTGTCCCTTCTTCTCTCGGATATCGTTTTGGACGCCAGCTTTGAGGGTTCTGCCACAAAGCGCTCGGTCATTCTTACCAATGCGGATCCCTGCCTGGTGGACGGTTCGGACGCTCTGCTGCGAAGCGCGATTGAAAATGTCATTCGTAACGCCATTCGGTACACGCGCGAGTCGTCGACTGTGGAAGTCAGCCTGAAGCTGGATAACACTGCAGGACAAGATTTCGCGGTCATTCGCGTAACCGACAAGGGACCAGGGGTTCCCTCTGCGGAACTCTCGCAAATCTTCAAACCTTTTTATCGCGTGAGTAGCGCCCGAGAACGGGAGACCGGCGGCACCGGGCTCGGTCTCGCCATCACCGATCGTGTCGTTCATCTGTACCACGGCAGCGTGGCAGCGCGGAATCGGACTGAGGGGGGCTTAGATGTCGAAATCCGTCTGCCGGTATTCCCCGTCCTGTCCCACCAACTGCCCCCAACGGATGGCGTCTTAACGAACGCCTAGGGTAAGGTCACGCGTTTATCGGGCGTCGAACAGAGGCTCTTACGTTTGCTAACGTGCCATTCGGATACGCCAATGCGGCCACGAATTGGCAGGAAGGTCTCTGACCGCTTGCTCGAAATTTTCACCGCCGCAGCGGTGTTTATGGAGATCCCGGCACGGCCCTATTCTGAAGATGGCGGGGAGCAACCGCCAGACTCCACTTCAATCTCCACAGCCGGAGCCGTGGATACCGACGAGCACTCCAGCGAAGAGATCGGCACGCTCCAAGCGAAGGTAGATTGGATGTTTGAGGGGGTGTAAACTTCGCCGCACCAACCTTGGCTAGGAGAACTCGCTTGGCTTCAAGAGCTCACAGCGTAGATTCTGCCCCCGGAACTTCCCCAACATTTCCAAACGCCGTACTCCCTCGACTACTTCCTCGCTCGGCGGAACAGTTTCGCTCGGCAGCTATGCTCGTGGGGCTCTTGCTCCTGAACCTGACCGCCGCGTTCGGTCAAATGAACACGGCAGAGATCGGCGGCGCGGTGAAAGACCCTTCCGGAGGCGCAATCGCAGGTGCGAGTATCGTCGCCGAGCAGTCAGGTACAGGATTGCAGTACAGTTCCTTCACCAATGACTCGGGAGAATACCTGCTCCCTCAATTGCCCCTCGGCAGTTATAAGGTGACAGTGGATGCACAGGGCTTCAAAGCGTCGGTCCTGCCAAACATCGAGGTGCACATCGGGGACAAGCTCCGCCAGGAGTTCACCCTAGAGCTTGGTGCGCGAACCGACATGGTCATCGTTTCAGAAAGTGGCGGAGCGATTCAGGCTGAGTCCGCCGAGATCAAGGACATCGTCCAGCACGAGCAGGTGATGGCATTGCCACTGAAGAGCAGGCAGTTTCTGGATTTGGCCATGCTGAGCGAAGGCGTGGTGCGCCCACCGGGAGGAACCCGCGGCGATGCGCTGCAGCAAGCGGGCACGTTGGTGAATGTTCTTGGACAACGCAGTGGACACAACCTCTACCTCGTAGACGGCGTCACGGTTACAGATCAGCACTTCAATAACATGGTCGTTTCTCCTTCGGTTGATTCCATTCAAGAGTTCAATATCGAAAAGACGTCGTATTCACCCGAGTTTGGCGGAAAATCTGGCGCGGTCATCAACGTTGTCACGAGGTCAGGGTCCAACAAATTCCACGGCGTCCTGTTCGAATTTGTGCGAAACAATATCTTCGATGCCAAGAATTTCTTCGACTCACCGACATTCCCGACCCCGCCATTCCATCAGAATGACTTCGGCGGAAGCCTCGGAGGTCCGGTAATCAGGAACAAGACGTTTTTCTTCGTCAGCTACGAGGGACAGAGAATCCGAAAATCTCTTACTCAGACATTCTCGGTGCCAACGGCAGAGATGCGGTCCGGGGATTTCGCCGGTCTGCCGACAATCTACGACCCGACGAACGTCGTGGGGAGACAACGTCAGCTATTTGGCAGCAATACGATTCCCGCTTCGCGGCTCGACCCCGTGGCTGTCGCTCTGCTCGCTCAACTACCACTACCCAACTTGCCTGGAGTCGCGCAGAATCTCAGAGCAACAGACAAGCAAAAGGGGGCCGTCAATTCCTATAGCGCACGCCTGGACCACCAGTTCACGGCAAACAACGCCGCCTTTGCCCGCGCCTCGATTTTCGATGCCAATGAGTTCGATCCGTTCGGCTCCAGCGTGCTGCAGGAGAGTTTGTTGCCGGGCTTCGGTCGCAACCTAAGGACGCACGCAATTAATGCCGTAGCAGGCTGGACGCACATCTTCAACACAAGCACCTTAAACGAGTTACGCTTCGGTTGGCTTAGCGTCGCTGGTGGGCAGACCAGTCCGAATGCGGGGAACAATTTTGCTACCCGGGCCGGACTCTTCGGCGTCACGACGAATGTGCTCGACATGGGTTACCCACAGACTTCCTTCGGTGGGCAGTTCAGCAGCATGGGCGATCCGGCTTTATTCACGTACCGGAGCAATCGGGATTTTGAGTTCTACGACAACGTGATTTGGCATAAGAACAGGCAGACGATCAAATTTGGTGGGTACTTTTTCCATTTCAACTTCCAGCCCGTGAACCCGAACGGGGCGCGCGGAATCTTTACATTCTCTCCGCGCTGGACTTCTTCGGCTCCGGGGCTCGCCAACGGAAATGCCTTTGCCGATTTCTTGCTGGGCTATCCTACGACTGCTCAAGCGGGGCTCGGGCGAGCAGCCCTAAATGCGAACACGAACTGGGCTCATTTCTACGTTCAAGATGGCTGGCAAATCAAACCGAGCCTCAGGTTCGATGTCGGTCTTCGCTATGAATACAATCAGAACATGACCGACTCCAATAATCAGTTGGCGGCGGTGGATCCCTCCGTTCCCGGCGGTCGTTTTGTGATCGCGAGTGACGATCGCGGGAATCTCTCACCGTCCGCGACTGCGCTGCTCCCGTTCATACCAATTCGGTCCGTAAGTTCGGCTGCCGCCGCGTGGGATCATAGCTTGCTGACACCCAGAAACCTGCGGTTTGCGCCACGCGCGGGATTGGCTTGGAATCTCCCGAGCAAGGTAAAGACTGTGCTCCGGACTGGCTTTGGAATCTACCCGAACCAGGCCGCTTACAGCATTGTCAGTAATTTCGCTCAGAACCTTCCGTTCTTCGTCACGAAGACCGTAGATACGAACGCGACCGCTCTTTCGCCGGCGTTCCTCACGCCAACGATCCTCACCACGAACGCGATCGGCACGGTCGGAGCCAACGACCTGAACCACGACTTCAAGATTGAATACAACGAGGTCTGGAACTTGAGCCTGGAACACGAGCTAGCTTCCAACACAACCGTTTCAGCCGCCTACATCGGATCGCGAACTGTACACGCAGACAGCTCCACAGTGTTGAATGTTCCCAATCCGGCTCCAGGAGCCGTAGCGCCGCGGCGGCCAATCCCCCAGATGAGCCAATTCAACACCATTCGGTGGGACGGCTGGGCAACTTACCACGCAGTCACGCTGAAGGGGACGCAACGCATGTCCAAGGGTCTCTTATTTGACGTTAACTGGACATGGTCTCACTCCATCGACGATGCGTCGGACCCTGGCACTACCTTGAACGAGACGAATCTCCCGCAAGACGTACAGAACCTGGCGGCGGAAAAGGCCAGTTCCAGTTTCGATCATCGACATCGGTTTGTCGCCAGCTTGGTGTATGACCTTCCGATCGCTCGGAAATCCACCGGTTGGGTGCGTACGGCATTCGCACAATGGCAAGCAAGCGGAAATTTCACTGCCCAGTCAGGTGCGCCGTTGACTGTGAATATCTCCAGTGATCAGGCCAATATCGGCGCTGGCCCAGCGCAACGACCCAATATGTCCGGTGACCCAAACAACGGCCCCAAGACGCCCGGGGAGTGGTTCGATGTTTCTGTCTTCTCTCTGCCCGCGCTGTTCAAGTTCGGGAACGCCTCTCGGAATGCCGTAATCGGGCCTGGCCTGACCGAATTTGACCTGTCCCTTCAGAAGGATTTCGGACTGACCGAGGGCGCTAGGCTGCAGTTCCGTGCAGAGGCATATAATCTTTTTAATCGCCCCAACTTCAACATTCCGAATCGGACCGCGTTCACTGCGAACTTTGGGAAGGTTTCTAGCGCACAGGACGCCCGTCAACTTCAGTTTGCGCTGAGACTGCTCTTCTAAAGTATCTGGCAGCGATGCAATCTGCGAAAACGGACCTGCATATTCCTTACCCGAAACGTCCCTTACAAAAAAAATGCATCGGCGTTACAACCCAGTGACAAATTCACGGCTTGGTGAGCCTACTCTGCCGGCCTCCCCGCTTTACTAGACCCAATTTGCATCAGGAGGTGACGTTGTGAAGACCCAGTTCACCCTGCATACCCGATCACTGTTCTCAGGCAGTATGAGAGCCCGAGTCAAGCCCGCTCTGTTCGCCGCGGCAATTGCACTGTTGCTTCCCGGTGCCCTTTGGGCAGACGACGATGACCGACCATTTCTTCCCGGCGCAGTCCGCAGCGCTACCACCATCCCTTCCAATGGCGATTTGAATCCCTATGGCATCGCCTTTGTTCCGCCACAGTTCCCCGCTGGGGGAGCCGCCAAGCCAGGTGACGTCCTCGTATCAAACTTCAACGGTTCCAAAAACCTCCAGGGTACCGGAACCACCATCGTGAACATCCCCACAGGCGGAGCGACCGCGCTGTTCTTCCAGGGCCAGCCTGGACTAGGGCTCACGACGGCATTGAACATCCTGAAGAAGGGCTTCGTGTTGGTGGGCAATTTCCCGTCCACAGATGGCACGTGCGGGACCGCGAAGGCCGGATCAGTCCTGGTGATCGACAAGAGCGGCAACCTGGTCAGCACCATCTCCGATCCTCTGATTAATGGCCCGTGGGATTCGGCGCTCTTCGACCAGGGGAGTTCAGCCAAGTTCTTTGTGTCGAACGGCCTCTCCGGCACGGTCGTGCGCCTGGACCTAGCCGTCGGCGCATCGGGTGTAACGGTGAAGAAGATCACCCAGATCGCCTCCGGCTACGCATTCGGCTGCGATCCAGTGGCGTTTGTCAATGCGCCTACAGGATTGGTGTACGACGAGGAGCGGGACGTTCTTTACGTCGCTTCGACAAAGGATAACGAGATCTTCGCGGTCGGCGATGCTCGCGACACAAAACACGACCGAGGTCCGGGGACTGTTGTCTACGCAGACAACGTCCACCTGCACGGCCCGATCGCCATGATTCAGGCGCCCAACGGCCATCTTGTCGTCAGCAACAACGACGCCGTGAATACCGACCCGAAACAGCCGAGCGAACTCGTGGAGTTCACCAAGAAAGGCGAATTCGTCAAGCAAATCTCCATCGATCCGGTGCTAGACGGAGATTTTGGTATCGCAGTCGCGACCTCCGGAGACCTGGCGCACTTTGCTGCCGTCGACGACAACCAGAACATTCTCCTGCTTTGGACGTTCAAGTTACCCGAGTAAGCGGATTTGGCAACCGCAGCCGCCCGCATTGTGCGTAAACAACACGGACCTACAGAAGCAGAACAAGAAGATGATTCGATCGGAGGAGCAGCCACACGGGCTGACGTGTCAGAAGGACTTCCTGGTGCTGGTCCGTGCACAGCCGGAGTTGATTTCCTTTGGGGAGTATTTCGTCCTCCAAGCGAGAATTTTCAAGGCATCGAGATCTATCGATCCGAGGAAAATTAGGAAAGCAGCAACAGAGGCTCCTCCGCTGGCGAAGTCATGCCAGATCCGGAACAGCAAACCGGCAATCAATGTTCCAAATCGATTTCGATCTGCCGCCTGATCTGATGGCTGACTGGATCGCTGCAGCTCGCAAGGGCCAGGTCTGCGCATTCGCGCTTCTGCCCTACGACGAGATTCTCCAGAGTGGCGTGCAATATCTTCCCGTCCACCAGGCTCACCTTGATCTCCACATCGAATGTTTCTTTGCCCACTTCGGCAGAATAATTCCCATCCGCATTTTTCGTCACTTGTACCCAGTTATTCGGGCTGTCGGCTACCGGCGTGCGCATCCAGTCAGCCGTCAGTTTGATCTCCGTCTGCTTAGGAGGCACATGTCGAACGGCGACGGTGGCCGTCTGATCAGACCGGTTTACATCCGCGAGAGTGACGTCAAAATCGATCGAGTCTTGGCCGACCAACACGTGGGTACCGTCTGCCCAGGAAGCCGGGGTGCCGTACCGGTGGTAGAAGTGGTCTCCGGCATGAACTAAACTTCCGGTCCGCATAGCGAGCCACAAATCGCTATAGAAAGTCAGCAAATCCGTAATGGGGCCAATCAGCATGGGCGAAACTTTGCTCAGATCGGGAACGCTCGGCGTACGGTCGGGATCGAGCGAAACCTGCTGGCGAAAATTACCGCTTGCAGGGGGCAGAGGGATTTCAGCGCCGTTTGCGGTCAGTTGGGACCAGCCATACTCTTCAAAGTGTTTTCCATCGGAATCTCGTTTCACGAGGCCGTTTGCTTGAAGGTCATAGCGCCAAGCTTCGTTCCTACCTTTCATGTGGTAAGTGAGCTTCTCTCCCTCGTGATACTGGCGTTTTAGCGCGATGGCGTCTTCTGAAGCCGCTGGATGACCGCTTTTGTTTGTTGTGGTTTGGGTCGCGGACGGTTGACACGATACGGCGAGCAGCAACAGAGCAGCTGGAAACGATTTCGACATTGGTGAAGACATGAGAGTTCCCCAAGCGCCTTTTCTGACAGAATCCCGGACGGGCTGCCCACCGTGATGCAAACCTGTATTTTTTGTGCCGCTTGCTGCTGACGGAGTTGCCGCTGCGGGCTTGTCAAGTTTGGACAATTGATGGTTCTAGCTCGCCGAGTGCCTTGGACCTCTGCTACTGCACGACCAGTGTGATCGGCTGGCTGGAACTTACGGCTCCTTCTGTCGCGACAATCTGCAGCGTATAAGTACCGCTCGGGGTTGTCGACGGAGCGATCGCTGGGGAGCTTGATCCACCCCCGCATCCCACGAGCCCTACGGTGATTGCTACAGACGCAAGCCCGAGAAGCATCAGGCAGAAAGTCCCAGTGCTCGACAAACGCGTCTTAGCTCTACGCAGGGACCACGGCAGGCCCAGAATCCAGACAAATCCGCACGCGGCGGTGGCGATCGGGAGGTGCGTTAGCAGAGCAGCCGACCTTGCAACGCCGGTGGTCACCTTCACCGTGAAACTCGCTGCGCTCGCGCGGCTCAGAGTGAGAGACGAAGGGCTAACGCTGCACGCGGCGTTCGGGGGTACTTGTGTGCAGCTCAACGCCACCGCGCCGCTCGAGTTGGTGCCCGACACAATGGAGAGCGAATACGCTGCGGTTTGGCCGGAAGTCACAGTCGCCGTGCTTATATTTGAGCTCCCCGCTCCGAAGGAAAAGCTCGGCGCTGTGCCGGTGCCTGAAAGGGCCACGGTTTGAGGACCGTTCGCCGCATTGTCTGTAACCGCCAGCGTCCCTTGCCTCGCTCCCGTCGCGCTCGGAGTGAACGTCACCGAGATCGTGCAACTGGCAAGAGGCGGAAGGGAACCAGGACAGTTGTTCGTTTCGGTGAAGTCGCCCGAAGCCTGAATGCCGCTGACCGCTAGTGCCGATCCCCCGGCGTTCTGCAGCGTCACGGTTTGCGCTGTGCCTTGGGTGCCCACAGTTTCCGAACCAAACGTCAGCAGTCCGGGTTGGAAACTTGCCAAAGCGGGTGCCGGAGCGACGATCAGCGGCAAAGACAACGAACTGCCCCCACCTGGTGTGGGATTAACAACCGTAATCTGTACGGTTCCCGGCTGCGCAATGTCGGAAGCCGGAATATATGCGGTCAGTTGCGTTGTGCTGAGAAGGTTTGTTGTGCGCTCATGGCCGTCCCACTTTATTACCGAGCCGGGGACGAAGCTTGCGCCCTCGACGCTCAACATAAAGCCCGGCCCTCCCGCGGTAACACTGGAACTGCCGAGGGAAGTGGCCACAGGGACGGGATTAGGGCCCGAAGTCGCATGGGCGATGCTGCTGCGGAACAAAATCACCTGACCGCTGCCGGTCGCCGAGGTAAAATCGCCGACCACGAACGCGAAGCCATCGCTTCCCCATCGAGCCAGCGTCACCGCGTTCGGCCCGTACACGGACGGCGCCACGAAAGGCACCGTACCGGTCAAAGCAAAACTATTCTGGTCATAGGCGTCGATCGATGTCGCCTGGTATTGGTTATATTGAGAGAACGTATTCAGGAAAAACGTGCGCCCGAGAGAATCATCCGGCACGACGCTCGAGCTCTGAAATACGAAGGGTATAGCGTAAGTTCCCACCGTGCTTTGCTTCGATGGATCCCAGACCAGTCCCCCTGTCGTGTAGAGAAGCTTGCCGTCAGATTCGACGGCGTACCCGATATTTTGAAAGGGAATTTTGCCCGTACCTCCGGACCCCAGGTGAATCCCTTTACCGTCGATCGTAAAACTGGTGAATGCGTCGGGCAGGGTGTAGACCACCGGGGGATGGCCCGCGAAAGCGAGGGTGTCCACAGAATCCAAAAAGGAATCAATTAACCAG
>Ga0209526_10001364_pt1 | contig 16233 bp, 11 predicted proteins | sample JacPinW_OM2H0_M1_FD_188566 | JGI IMG/M metagenome (GOLD analysis project Ga0209526, IMG submission 188566) | Forest soil microbial communities from Algoma, Ontario, Canada - Jack Pine, Ontario site 1_JW_OM2H0_M1 (SPAdes) (version 2) | ecosystem: Environmental > Terrestrial > Soil > Boreal... | reverse complement strand
CCATCGATAGCATCGGGCCGACGGAGGCAAAGGTGACTCCCATCATCACCGGGAGCCTGATACCGACGCCGGGAAAGCCGATGCACTGCACCAGCGTCGCGAGCCCGCAGGCGAACAAATCCGCGCTGATCAGAAACGCCACGTCTTCCGGCGACAGCTTGAGCGCGCGGCCGATGATCAGGGGAACGGCGACCGCGCCCGCATACATCACCAGCACATGCTGCAGGCCGAGCGCCAGCAGGCGGGGGGTCGGCAGTACCTGATCGACCGGATGGACTTCGCTGCTCATCGACGGATCCCTCTTGTGCCGGGCGTAACCCCGCCCGTTGCCCGCATCATCGCAGCAATACAAGGCCCATGCCAAGCAGATTGCGCCTTCCCGGCTTGTCGATGGCACGAACGTTGCTCAGTATCAGGCTTAGCCGGAGCAATCCGGCGCGCTGGGTTCGCCCGATCAACCGGAGGTTTTTGCGGTGCCGCTGATCAAGAACAGATATGGAAAAGGCCGGGTTCGCGTGATGCGGATCCATCGCGACGGCGAGCGGCACGAGGTCAGCCAGCTCAATGTCAAGGCGATGATCGAAGGCGATTTTGCGCGCGCCTACACGCACGCCGACAATTCGACGTCGGTTTCGACCGACACCATCAAGAACGTCGCCAACGTCGTCGCGCGCGAGAATACCGGTCTCTCCAGCGAGGAGTTCTGCCAGGTGCTGGTGAAGAAATTCCTCGATACCTATCCGCAGATAGCTTCGGTTGCGATCACCGCGCATGAGACGAAATGGGTGCGGCTGAGTTTCGGCGGCAAACCGCACCCGCATAGCTTCGTGCTCGACAGCAACGGCAAGCCGTTTGTCGAAGTGAGTGCGACGCGCAAGGAAATGTCGATGAGCTCCGGCATCGACGGCTTTGCGTTCATGAAGTCGACCCAGTCGGGCTGGGAGAAATACCTCAAGGACCGCTACACGACGATCCCCGAGACCAATGACCGGATGTGCGCGACCTCCATGGTGGCGTCGTGGAAATGGTCGGGAAAGCCCGCGAGCTATCCCGGGACCAACAAGAAAATCCTCGATACGCTTTTGGAAGTGTTTGCGATGACCTACAGCGCGAGCGTGCAGGACAGCCTGTACCGGATGGGCGAGGCCGCGCTCGCGGCGGTACCCGAGATTTCAGAGATCAGCATGGCCTGCCCGAACATGCATTTCATCCTGATGAATTTGTCGGCGTTCGGGCTCGATAACAACAACGATGTGTTCCTGCCGACCGACGAGCCGCACGGACAGATCGAATGCACGGTGGGGAGGGGGTGAATTCGCTCTTGTAGGGTGGGCAAAGGCGCGCTTGCGCCGTGCCCACCATTTTTCCGTGAAGATGTTGGTGGGCACGCTTTCGCTTTGCCCACCCTACAATCCTCCGCAACGCCCGCGGCAACTCATTCCGCTTTCCCGAACTTCTCATGCAGCAGCGGAAACAGCCGGTCCGGCTTGAACGGCACGGCGGTGAAGCGGATGCCGGTGGCATCCGCAAGCGCATTGCCGAGCGCGGCCGCCACCGGATTATAGGGGCTTTCGCTCATCGACTTGGCGCCCATCGGCCCCAGTGTGTCCGAGGTGTCGGCGAAATAGACCTCGGTGCGCGGAATATCCGCAAACGACGGCAGGTGATAATCGCGGAATTTCGGATTTGTCACGCGGCCGCCCTCGTCGATCACCATCTCCTCGTAGAGCGTCGCGCCGAGCGACTGTGCGACGCCACCTTCGACCTGACCTCGGCACTGCATGGGATTGGCGACCCGGCCGGCATCGGCGGCCTGCACGCTCTTGAGGATCTTGATTTCGCCGGTGCCTTTATTCACAGCGACGCGAAAACCCTGCACGTTGAACGCGACCGAGCGCGGCGTGCCTGATGAATTGCCGCTGGCCTCGAGCGTTTTTCCCCGCTCGCGCGCGGAGTTTGCGATTTGTGCGAACGACAGGCGCTGCTTTCCGCAAACAGCGGACTGTTGCTCAAGCACACAGGTGCCTTGATCGCCTCCCACCACCTCAGATGCGAACGCTTTGAGGTCGGCGGCGAGATTTTCCGCTGCCGCCTGGGTCGCCCGTCCGGCGACAAAGGTGCCGGCGCTGCCATAGGCGCCGGTGTCGTGGCCGCCATGCGCGGTGTCGGATTGCTTCAGGGTGATGCGATCGACCGTGGTTGCGAGCGCGGTAGCGGCGATCTGGCGATGCACCGTTGAGGTGCCGTTGCCGAACTCCGCCGTTCCGACCGTCAAGTCAAACCCGCCATCGTCGCGCAGCGCAATCCGGGAATCGGCAAAATGCCCGTCCGGCGGCACGGTATCGATCATGGTCAGCGCGATGCCTTCGCCGATCAGCCAGTCGGCCGCTAGATCGATGCTTGCTCCGTCGGCCTGCATCGCGCGCTCGACCAGGTCCAGGCACTGGTCGAGCCCGTAAGAGCCATAGAGAACGTCATGATAGCCGGAGCCCGGCGGCGACAGCATGGGATCGCCGGGCTTGACGATGTTGCGGCGGCGCATCTCAAAGGGACTGATGCCGAGCTCCTTCGCCAATTCGTCGATCGCGGCCTCCACCGCGATCAGGGTCTGCGGCAGGCCGTAGCCGCGGAAGGCGCCCGCCGGCACGGTGTTGGTATAGGCGACGACGGCGTCGACCTTCTTGTTTGCGCAGTTGTAGACGCCGAGGCATTCGCCGCAGGCGTGGAACAGCACCGGCGCGGCGTGGTTGCCATAGGCGCCGGTGTTGGAGAGCACGTCGAGCTGCAGCGCCGTGAGCTTGCCGTCCTTATCGGCGCCCGCTCTCACGCTGATGCGCATCGGATGCCGCGTCGAGGTCGAGATGAACTGCTCCTCGCGGGTGAGCTCGAGCTTGACCGGCCGGCCGGTCTTCAGCGCGGCGAGCGCCAAAATATCCTCGACGAACATTTCCTGCTTGCCGCCGAAGCCGCCGCCGACGCGCTCGCAAAACACCCGGACCTTCTCCGGTGCCAGCTTGAAGATATCAACGAGCGCGCGCCGCGTCAGGAACGGCACCTGCGTGCTGGAGCGGACGTTCAGAATGCCTGATGCATCGACCCAGGCGAGGCCGCCATGCGTTTCCAGCGCGGCGTGCTGGACCCGCTGCGTGCTGAACGATCCCTGATAGGTGACGGCGGAATTTGCAAGCGCGGTTGCGACATCGCCATATTCGCCGTGGGTTTCCGCCACGATATTGCGCGGGCCGTTGGTCACGCGTTGCTCTGGCGTCTTGTCGCCGTGGAGAACAGGAGCTCCCGGTGCGATCGCCTGCGCCGGATCAAATACCGCCGGCAATATCTCATACTCGACCTTGAGGCGGCGGCAGCCTTCCTCGGCCGCGGCTTCGGTCTCGGCGACCACGGCGGCAATCTTCTGCCCGATGAAGCGAACGACCTTGTCTAGCACCAGGGTGTCGTCCGGATCCATCCACGCCTTCTCGTGCCGCGCGGTGGAGAACAGGAGATCCGGCGCGTCTTCCGACGTCAGCACCATGTGCACGCCGGCAACGTTCAGCGCCGCGCTCTTGTCGATCGAGATGATCCTGGCGTGCGGATGCGGCGAGCGCAAAAGCTTGATGTGCAACAACCCTTCGACCGCGATATCGAAGGTGTAGCGTGCCGCGCCGCGTACCACGAGCGGGCCGGCAGGCGCGGGCAGGCTGCGGCCGAACGCGGCGCCGGCAGCGGCGTCTTCGATGTTGGTCTTGCCGACAAGCGCGTCTTCGATCGAACGATAGCCGGTGCAGCGGCAAATATTGCCCTTGAGCGCCGCGCCGAGGTCCTGGCGTTGTGCCTGGTTGAGCGAGGCGCAAGTCAGGATCATGCCTGCGGTGCAGAACCCGCATTGAAAGCCTTGCGCATCGAGGAACGCCTGCTGCATCGGATGCGTGCCGCCCTCCGGCGCCAGCCCTTCGATCGTGGTGACGGCATGTCCGTCGGCGCGAAACGCGGGGATCAGGCAGCTATGCACCGGCTCGCCATCGATCAGTACCGTGCAGGCGCCGCAGTCGCCGGCGTCGCATCCCTTCTTGACGCCGAAAAGCCCGAGGTCGCGCAGGAAGGTGCGCAGGCATTGCCCGGCCCGTGGGGTTTCCGAAAAAATCTTGCCGTTGATCTCGAAACTCATGACCGGCCAGCGCTCGCAAGTTCGGCACGAATCTCTTCGGCAAGACGCAGCGTCATGTGCTTGCGCCACAAAGGTTTGCCGTGGATGTCGTTGTGGTAGAGGCCGTCGGGGATGTGATGCAGGATCGCCTCGCGCAATTCGACGTCGCCCAAAATTCTTGGGAAGGACCATTTGACGGGCCGCACGGTCGAGGCTGTCACCGTCAGCGACAGCGCGCCCTCGTGATCGATACTGCCGATCAAGAGCGCCGCCGAACGGCCGACCGGCGTCAGCGATATCTGGCGAAAGGCCGAGCGTCGTCGCAGCGCTGCAAGCGGGATATCGACCTGACGCAGGAGATCGCCCGAAGACAGCACGTTGCGTTGATCGCCGATGACGAATTCGGCCGCGTTGATCTTAAGCTCGCTGCCGTCGGCCTTCCAGATCGTGCAGACGCCGTCGAGCGCCGATGTCAGCGAGATCATCGGCCCGGCCGGCAACGACATGCAGAGATTGCCGCCGACGGTCGCGGTCTTCCAGATCTTGAAGGAAGCGAGGAACGACCGGCAGCATTGATTGATCAGGGGTGCGGCGAGCCAGTCGGGCGGACATGCGAACGCGTCGAGCTGCGCGACCGTGCAGGTCGCGGCAATGCTAAGCGTGTTGTCGCCGATAGTCAGCGCCGGCCATTTCAGATCGGTGAGGTCGATCAGCCGCCTCAGGTGGACTTGGGGCTCCGAGAACAGCCAGGTGCCGCCCGCGAGCCAAGCATCGCCTGCCGTCCAAACGGGCAGTTGCGCCCGGGACCGGGGGTGGGCGACCGTATTGATAGTGTTCAGATCCATGGATACGCCAGTACTTACAACAAGATGCATCTATTGTAAGAAGACTTGCAAGACCAGCGCCAACTCTTCGACCAATCGGTATGGTCTTCGAATTGCAGGGAAGGCGTTGCGGATCGTTTTGTATTCCGTTTCCGGAAGAAGGCTTGGGATTATGGACCGAAATCGGGCGATCTGGATCAAAGATCCGTTGGCCATTCTCGCCGATGGAGCCGAGCGTGGCATCGTCGTCCAGGACGGCAGGATCGTCGAACTGGTGCCGAAAGGCGCCCAGCCGGCGACGTCGGCGGCGTTCTTTGAGGCGGGCGACCACGTGGTGCTGCCAGGCCTGATCAATACCCATCATCACTTCTACCAGACGCTGACACGGGCGCTGCCGGCGGCGATGGACCGTGAATTGTTCCCCTGGCTGCAGGCGCTGTATCCGGTATGGGCGCGGCTGACGCCGGAGTCGCTCCAGCTCGGCGTCACCGTGGCGATGTCGGAACTGCTGCTCTCGGGCTGCACCACCACGACCGATCATCACTATGTCTTCCCGGCCGGGCTTGAAGATGCGGTCGATATCGAGGTCGCGGTCGCCAGGCAACTCGGCATGCGGGCGCTCTTGACGCGCGGCTCGATGAACCGATCGCAGCGGGATGGCGGCTTGCCGCCGGACAGCGTCGTGCAGGATGAGGATACGATCCTTGCCGACAGCGAACGGGTGGTCGGAAAGCATCACCAGCGCGGCGAGGATGCCATGATCCAGGTTGCGCTTGCACCCTGTTCGCCATTTTCGGTGACGACATCGCTGATGCGCGCGACGGCTGAGCTCGCGGACAAGCTCGACGTCCGCCTGCATACCCATCTGGCGGAAACCGAGGACGAAAACAAATTCTGCGAGCAGACGCATGGCTGCCGGCCGCTCGACTATCTCGAGCAATGCGGCTGGCTCAACGCACGAACCTGGCTCGCCCACGGGATTTTCTTTAATGCCGCGGAGATGCAGCGACTGGGCAAGGCCGGGACGACCATCAGCCATTGCGCCTGCAGCAACCAGATATTGGCGTCCGGCTGCTGTCCGGTCTGCGACATGGAAGCGGCAGGGGTGGGAGTAGGGCTCGGGGTCGACGGCTCGGCATCCAACGATGCATCCAACCTGATGCAGGAAGTGCGCGCGGCGTTCCTGCTGCAACGCGCGCGCTATGGCGTCGGCAAGGTGAGCCACAAGGACGCGCTGCGATGGGCGACCAAGGGGTCGGCGGCGTGCGTCGGCCGTCCCGAGCTCGGCGAGATCGCGCTCGGCAAAGCCGCCGATCTGGCGCTGTTCAAGCTCGACGAATTGCGCTTCTCCGGACACGGCGACCCGCTGGCGGCGCTGGTGCTATGCGGTGCGCATCGCGCCGACCGCGTCATGGTGGCCGGCAAATGGGTGGTGACCGACGGCGCCATCGAAGGCCTCGACGTCACCGACCTGATCCGGAGCCACAGCGCCGCCGCGCACGCGATGCAGGTCGGGTGAGGGGCCTATCGTCCGAGCAAAAAAAGTCCGGGCGTTGCCGCCCGGACCGGTAGTCTCGGGAGTACCCGGCGTTACTTGCCGCCGGGAATCTTGTCGTCGACGCCCTTGACGTAGAACTTCATGCCGAGCATCTGGCCGTCGTCGAGATGGTCGCCGCCCTTGCATTCGACTGTCTTGCCATCCTGATCCACCACCGGGCATTTGAACGGGTGCAACTTGCCAGCGATGATGGCCGCCTCAGTGTCCTCGGCGAGCTTCTTCACGTCGTCGGGCATGTTGGTGTAGGGCGCCATCACCACCATCTTCGATTTCAGGCCGCCCCAGCTGTCCTCTTCCTTCCACTTGCCGTCGAGTTCGGCCTTGACGCGATCGATATAATAGGGCGCCCAGTTATCCATGATCGAGGTGAGCTGTGTCTTGGGTCCGAACTTGATCATTTCGGAATCCTGACCGAATGCCAGCTTGCCACGCTCGGATGCGATCTGCATCGCTGCCGGCGAGTCGGTATGCTGCATGATGACGTCGGCGCCCTGATCGAGCAGCGCCTTGGCGGCATCCGCTTCCTTGCCGGGGTCGAACCACGTGTTCACCCAGATGATCTTGACCTTGATGTTGGGATTGACGGTCTGCGCGCCGAGCATCGTGGCGTTGATGCCCATGATGACTTCAGGAATCGGGAACGAGACGATGTAGCCGAGCACGCCGGCTTTCGACATCTTGCCGGCGATAACACCCTGGATGTAGCGTCCTTCATAGAACCGGCCGTTATAGATGGACATGTTCTTGTCCTTCTTGTAGCCGGTGGCGTGCTCGAAGTGAACGTTGGGATATTTCTTGGCGACCTTCAGCGTCGGATCCATGTAGCCGAACGAGGTGGTGAAGATCAGCTTGTTGCCGGCGCGCACCAGCTGCTCGATCGACCGCTCGGCGTCCGGGCCTTCGCTGACGTTCTCGAGATAGGTGGTCTCGATCTTGTCGCCGAATTCCTTGACCAGGGCCTGGCGCGCAAGCTCGTGCTGGTAAGTCCAGCCGAGGTCGCCGATCGGGCCGAGGTAAATAAATCCGACCTTGAGCTTGTCGGCGGCGGACGCGCCGAACAGGCTTGCTCCGGTGGCAAGCATCACTGCGGTTGCCGCAATGAGAATCTTTCTCATGGGTTTCTCCTGATACTGACGGGTGGACTGATTCTCCCGAAGCGCGGCGCCCCGCCGCGTAGCGCTTACGGGTATTTCATCGATCGGGCACGAACACGGTTCCGAGCGCTGCCGGCGCCGTCGAGCCGCCGGTTCTCGCGCGCGAAATCAGCACCAGAACGATAATAGTTGCGAGATAGGGCAGCGCCGTCATGAACTGCGACGGGATGCCGACACCGGCGCCTTGCGCATGCAATTGCAGGATGGTTACGGCGCCGAACAGGTAGGCGCCGATCACGAGCCGCCCCGGCAGCCATGAGGCAAACACCACGAGCGCGAGCGCAATCCATCCGCGCCCCGCAGTCATGCCCGGAATGAAGAACGGCGTATAGGCAAGCGGCAGATAGGCGCCGGCAAGCCCCGCGCAGGCGCCGCCGAACATCACGGCGAGCGTTCGAATCCGCAGCACCGGATAGCCCAGCGCATGCGCCGAAACATGGTTGTCGCCGCAGGCGCGCAGCACCAGCCCCGGCCGGGTCCGGTACAGGAACCACCAGACGGCGACGATCAGCGCCAGCGAGAGATAGACGAAGGCGTCTTCGCCGAACAGGATGCGCCCGATCAGAGGAATGTCGGTGAGGCCGGGAATGTGAAGGTGCGGGGCCGGGACGATCTTCTCGCCGACGAAGCCGGCGCCGATCAGGCCGGACAGTCCGACGCCGAGGATCGTCAGCGCAAGACCGGTTGCAACCTGGTTGACGGCAAGGCCGAGCGTCATCATCGCGAAGATCAGCGACAGCAGCGTTCCGGCGACGATGCCGCAGAGCGCACCGATAATGGTCGATCCGGAAAGCCAGGCACCGCCGAAGCCGCAGGCTGCGCCGACGATCATCATGCCCTCGACACCGAGATTGAGGACGCCGGCGCGCTCGGTCACCAGTTCGCCGGTCGCTGCGAGCAATAGCGGCGTCGACGCCGCCAGCACCGCAAGGATGATCGCCTCAGCCAGTTCCACTGGACACCTGCCGTGACGGGAAAATGAGCCGGAAGCGGTAGAGAATGAGGGAATCGCAGGCGAGCACGTAGAACAGCAGGATGCCCTGAAACACCTTGGTGACGTCCAACGGGATCTTCATTGCAATCTGGGCCTGCTCGCCGCCGATGAAGGTGAGTGCGAGGAAAAGGCCTGCAATTAATATTCCAATTGGGTTCAGCCGTCCGAGAAATGCGACGATGATCGCGGTAAAACCGTAGCCGGGGGAAATGCCGGGTTGCAGATGCCCGACGGGTCCTGCGACTTCGATGATGCCGGCAAGGCCCGCGAGCGCCCCCGAGATCGCGAATGTCAGGAGGATCAACTGGTTGGCGTTAAATCCTCCGAACCGTGCGGCGCGCGGCGCGGCGCCGACCACACGAATCTCGAACCCCTTGATCGTGCGCCCCAACAGCACTGCCGCGGCGGCAACGACCACCAGCGTGATGATCGCGCCGAGATGCAGACGGCCGCCTTCGATCAAAATCGGCACGGTCGCGACCGGATCGAACTCGGCCGTGGTCGGGAAGTTGAAGCCGCTCGGGTCGCGCCAGGGCCCGCGGACGAGATAATCGAGCACGAGGTCGGCGACGTAAACCAGCATCAGGCTGGTAAGGATTTCGCTGGCGCCGAACTTGACCTTGCATATCGCCGGTATCAGGGCATAGAGCGCGCCTGCGATGGCGCCGAGCAGCAGCATCGCCGGCAGCACCCAATAGCCGGCATCGGCGCCTTGCGTCTTCACCGCGAGCCAACTGCCTGCGACGGCGCCGATCAGGAATTGTCCTTCGGCCCCGATATTCCAGGCGTTGGCGAGGTAGCACAGCGACAGGCCGATGGCGATCAAGACCAGCGGGCTCGCCTTCACGGCGATCTCCTGCAGCGAATAGGCGTCGGTCAGGGGGTCGATGAAGTAGACGATCAGCGCCGAAATCGGATTCTTGCCGAGGATGGCAAACAGGATGCTCATGGTCACGATCGTCAGCCCGATCGCGATCAGCGGCGAGACCAGCGCGATCGTGTTCGATCGCTCGGCGCGCTTTTCAAGCACTAACTGCATGCGCCGCTTCCTTCTGGTCCAGACTGCTGCCGCCCATCAACAGGCCAAGCTTCTCCCGGCTGGCCTCCGAGGTCTTGAGCGGCTGCGAAAGATGGCCATGAAACATCACCGCGATCCGGTCGGTGATTTCGGCGAGCTCGTCGAGGTCCTGACTGGTGACGAGCACGGCTGCGCCCGCGGCGGCGAGATCGAGCAACGCCTGACGGATAACGGCGGCCGCGCCTGCGTCGACGCCCCAGGTCGGCTGGCTGACGACGAGCACGGCAGGATTTCTGAGGATCTCGCGGCCGACGATGAACTTCTGCAGATTGCCGCCCGACAGGCTCGCGGCTTCCGGATCGCGCTTGGCCTTGCGTACGTCGAAGGTCTCGGTGGCGCGGTCGACCGTCCTTAACGTCGCCGCGGTGTTTACGAAGCCATGCTGCACCATGCCGCTGGCGGCGTGTCCCGTCAGCAGCGCATTCTCCGAAAGCTTCATCCGCGGGGCGGTGCCGTGGCCAAGCCGCTCTTCCGGCACGAAGGCCGCGCCGAGCCTGCGGCGCTGGGTGATCGAAAGGTGGCCTGCGGCAATGCCCTCGATCACAACCGTGCCCGGATCCTGCGCCAGCCGCTCGCCCGAGAGCGCCGCAAACAGCTCGTCCTGCCCATTGCCGGCGACACCGGCGATGCCCAAGATTTCACCACCCTTCAATTCAAGCGAGATATTCGCAAGCCACACCCCATGGGGATCGTCGGGCTCGAGGCTGAGATCATTCACGACCAGCCGCGGCACCGTGGTCTTCTGTCCGGCCGCGGCTTTGACTTCCTTGATCTCGGTGCCGACCATCATGCGCGCCAGCGAGGCCGCGGTTTCCGCCTTCGGGTTGCAGGTTGCGACCTTCTTGCCGCCGCGCAGGATCGTGGCGGTGTCGCACAGCCGCTTCACCTCTTCCAGCTTGTGGCTGATGTAGAGGATCGCGCGGCCCTCCGCCTTGAGGCGATCCAGCACGACGAACAGCTGGTCGGCTTCCTGCGGCGTCAATACCGCGGTCGGCTCGTCCAGGATCAGGAATTTGGGATCCTGCATCAGCGCGCGAACGATTTCGATGCGCTGACGCTCGCCGACCGACAGTTGCCAGACCTCGCGTTTTGGGTCGAGCGGAAGCCCATAAACATTGGATACTTGCTCGAGCCGCGCGGACATGTCCTTGAACGATTCCTTGCCGTCGAGGCCGAGCGCGACGTTCTCGGCGACGGTAAGATTGTCGAACAGCGAGAAATGCTGGAACACCATGCCGATGCCGCGGCCGCGGGCTTCCGACGGTCCGGACAGCACCATCCTCTCGCCTTGCCAGAGCATCTCGCCTTCGCTCGGCTGGATCAGCCCGTAGATGGTTTTGACCAGCGTCGATTTCCCGGCGCCGTTCTCGCCGAGAAGGGCATGAATCTGTTGCGGCCAGACATCGATATCGATGGATTCGTTGGCGAGGAAATCGCCATAGCGCTTGGTCAGGCCGACGGTCTGAAGGAGCGGCGTTGCGCCGGGATGCGGGCTGCCAGGCGTGGAATTTAGCATTCGCTGTCACGCATGCGATGGATGAGGTGCCTCAATTGTGGGCTAGTTTGGAGTTCGGCGTAAGTAGCCAAAAAGCGCCAGCCCTTGCCCAACTCTTCGGCAGGCCGCAGCCAACTGATTCGCTGCGGGCTTTGCGGCAAGCCTGGCCAAAGAGAAAGCGCCAACATCGGCCTCAGGCCGACCGAATGGCCATCGTCTGTTGCAAAATTGTGACGGTCCACACAATTCGGAACCGCGAGAGCGCGCCTGACGCGAAGTTGAGCAACGTTACTCCGGCACGAGAGGGCGTTGTGTACATCCATCTCTGCACGTAGGCCTTGAGGCGTGGTCCGGGTCAGTTCGTCGCGAAAAACCAATAAAAACGGGCATAACCTGCAACGCGCGCGGCGCGGCGGCACCTCAATCGTGCAATGCAGCAGTCGTCTTCTTGCGACGCAAGGGGCTGATATCGCGAGGTTCTTGATGAAAGTTGCGGCATGCCCTGGGGAAAGTTGAGGCTTCTCACCTCCCACGAACGGCGCAACTGTCACATTCAAGGGCCTCGATCTGTCGCTCGTTAACTTGGGGGTATTCAGGATGTTTTCTCGTGTCTCACTATTTGCAGCCGCCGCGGTGTCGCTCGCGCTGCTAGCGCCAACTGGCTCCGCCAGCGCCGCCGATCTCCCGGTCAAGGCCAAGGCCAAGCCGGTCGCCGACCTGCCGTTCTTCCTGCTGATCGATGACCGGGTGACCTTCTCGTATATCTTCTCTGGCACCGACCCAAATCAGTTTTCGCGTCGTCCGGATGGCTCGATCAACGGCAAGACCGAGAAGCAAGTCTACTCCTTCACGCATTTCGACATCTGGGGCTTAGGTACCAACTTCTTCACCATCTCGATGTTCAAGTCGAGCCATAACGATCCGGCTGCACCGTGTACGAGCCCCGGTACCATCACCGATCCCTTCACAGGCTTTACCAACCATCCCGCCAACTGCGCGGGTGCGACTGAAATTTACGGCTTGTTCCGATCGACCTTCGGCTGGAACGAGCTCTTCAATACCAAGGCCTTCACCATGGGTCCGCTGCATAACATTTCCTTCAAGGTCGGCATGGATGCCAACTCCGAAAATGACTACAACTCTGCGGCCAAGCGTGATGTCGTAGCCGGTCTGCAGTTTTTGTTCGACCTGCCCTATAAGGGTTTCTTCGACGTTTCTCCTTTGATGTACTGGGAGTTCTACAATCACAGCGGGTTCGAGCAATGCGGCAATGGTTTTGTTGGAACGCTTCCGGGCTTTAACTGCATCGCCGATGGCAACACCAAGTACAATCCGACCTGGGCCGTCGAAACCAACTACTACATGGATCTCGGCTTCATGCCACCGAGCATGGATTTCTTCTCGATCAGCGGCCGCGCGGCCTGGTATGGCAAGAAGGGAACGGAGAACAACCCGCTACCGTTCATGACGCCTTTTTTCTCCGCATTTCCGAACGCCAATACCGCGGTTGAGTTCAACTCCGAGCCGATCCGTCTGACCTTCGACGCCAGCAAGGCCTTCTGGGGCGCGAAATATTCCCACTTCATCGACGTCTGGGTGGCCTATCGCTACTGGCAGAACAAGTTTGGTATCGATCACAAGGTTAGCACGCTGTGCAACGTTGCGCCCGGCGTCAGCAACAACACCTGTACCGAGTCTTCGCTCTACTCGGGTATTACAGTGAAGTTCTGACCACCTGATTGTCTCCCAGGTGAAAAGCGATGGCGCCGCGATGAACCCCGCGGCGCCATTCTTATGTGAAGCCTTGTCTCTATTGTCCCCGTTGCATCAAACGATGTTCGGCTGCGCGGGTAGTTATCAAGGATATCGGAAACTCCCGGCGACTCCTGCCGCTCAGGTCATCTCGAAGCCGTATCGCTTCACCTTGACGATGCCCGCATGCGTCCTGGTCTCGGCGATCGGCTTGGGCGACTCTGCCGCTACTCACACAGCCAGCATCGCGCCGCAGTGCTGATTTTCAGAACTGGCCCGGTTGTGCCGGTGGACTGGGGTAATCTGATCGCAGGTTGTTCGGGTCATTTCGATCGAACAAGTCTTGCCTTAAAATAATAAAGCCGCGCGTGGGGGCACCAATTGATGGTGGGATTTTCCGAACATCACGGGTCGGCGCAACTACGACGCCGGGCCGTACGACACAACCGGCAGGATATTCAATGTATTGGCAGTAAACCACGGCACTGGCCTTTTCAGTGCTTGCAGCGACGAACCCAGTTATCAGCAACGCCGACAACGCGATTGATAGCTTCATTTCGGCCTCCTCTGTGGGATACCCGTTAGATGATGCCAGTGTAATCACCCCACGGCTGAGAGCATATCAGCCCGCAACCATCCCGCTAGAGCCAATGTCCGCCCCGGCCCAGTGCGTTACGAATGGTGCTGCCAACAACCCCCTGCACCGTTCTATACCGGTATTACGGTGATGTTCTAGCCACCTGATTGTCTCCCAGGTGAAAGAGGGATGGCGCCGCGATGAACCCCGCGGCGCCATCATCCTTTTTGGGTCAGTTAAGAAACTACCTGTTCCAGACGCCGGCGTGCAGGGCTTCCGCCTCGTCCTCCAGCAACGGTCCTTTGACCTCGGTGGCCCGCTGGCCGCTCTTGAACACTTCGCGGCAGGGCAGGTCGAGGGTCGGGTTCTCCGGATGATTGCCGGTGACGGCGCGCAAGCGATGCTCGCTCAACCCGTAGACCAGGCGGCCAATTCCGGCCCAGTAGATCGCCCCGGCGCACATCGCGCAGGGTTCGGCGGACGAATAGAGCGTAGCCGCTTTAAGAACATCCGCGCTCAGTGTCGTGCAGGCTTGGGTCGCGAGCAGGCGTTCGGCGTGCGCGGTGCCGTCATGCGACGGCATGTAGCCATTCTCGGCCTCGAGCAGCACGGTGCGATCCCGGCCCACGAGAATGGCGCCGAAGGGGTGATTGCCGTGGGTCAGCGCGCGGCGGGCGACCTCGAACGACCGGCGCAGGAAATACTCGTCGAGCTCCGACGTGTTCATATTGGAAAGGCTGTTCATGGCCGCCATCATGCAGATGGCAGGCGCGACAGGCAAGGATAGGGATCAATGCCCCGCCATATGACGCCCGATTTCGGTGAGGTCGGCTTCGCTGGCGCGGGCCTCATAGACGAATTGGCCGTGGAACATCACGACCAGGCGGTCTGACAGTTCCAACAGCTCGTCAAGGTCCTCGCTCACCAACAGCACCGCGGCGCCGCGGTTTCGCGCCGCCATGATCTCGGCGTGGATTTGGGCCACCGCGGCGAAATCGAGACCGAAGCAGGGATTGGCCGCAATCAGCACCTCGACATCGCCGCCGAGCTCGCGTGCCAGCACGGCGCGCTGGACGTTGCCGCCCGACAGCGCCGAGATCGGCGTGTCGGGCGTGCGGGTCTTGATCTTGTATTGCGCGATCTTCTTCTCGGCGTCGTCGCGGAATGCCGACCGGTTGAGCCACCAGCCGCCGCTTGCGAACGGCGCGCGGTCGAACTCGCGGAAGGCGATATTGTCGGCGACGCTCATGCCGCCGACGCAGGCGTTCTTCAGCGGCTCTTCCGGCAACAGCGACATCTTGTGCCGGCGCATTTCCTCGCGGCTCGCATGATACACGTCGCCCGCGACCCGGATCTCGCCGCTTTCGGCTTCGCGCTGGCCGGCCAGCACCTCGACCAGCTGCCGCTGGCCGTTGCCCGAGACGCCGGCGATGCCGACGATTTCTCCACTGCGCACAGTGAGCGAAACGTCGTGGACCGCGACTGCGCCCGCATCATCGAGCGCTTTGAGCTTGTCCAGCTCCAGCCGCGCTTCCCGGGTCTCGCCGACCCGCGCCGGCTGAATGGTCAGTTCTTCCGCCCCGATCATCATGCGGGCCATACTGTCCGGTGTGAGATCGGCAACCTTGCCACTGCCCGCCAGCTTGCCGCGGCGAAGGATCGTGACTTCGTCGGCAAACGCCATCACCTCGCGGAATTTGTGGGTGATCATCAAAATCGTCAGGTCCCCGCCGACCACCATGTTGCGGAGCATGCCGAGCACCTCGTCGGCTTCGCCCGGCGTCAGCACCGAGGTCGGTTCGTCGAGGATCAGGAATCGCCGTTTCAAATAGAGCTGCTTGAGGATTTCGCATTTTTGCCGCTCGCCGGCGGAAATATCCGACACTTTGGAATTAAGCGGAACCTGGAACGGCATCCGCGCCAGAAACGCTTCCAGCTCCTTCTTTTCCTTGGTCCAGTCGACGACGGCCGGCACGTCGTCGCGCGCCAGCACCAGGTTTTCGGCGACCGTCATCGCCGGCACCAGCGTAAAATGCTGGTAGACCATGCCAAGCCCGAGCGCATGCGCGTCCTTGGGGTTGGCGATCGCCTGTTCGCGGCCGCCGACCAGCACGTCGCCCTCGGTCGGGTGGTAGTAACCCATGATGCATTTGACCAGCGTGCTCTTGCCGGCGCCGTTCTCGCCGAGCAGCGCGTGAAACGTGCCCGGGCGAACCTTGAGCGCGACATTGTCGAGCGCCGCGAAATCGCCGAACCGCATGGTCATGGCGACGGCGTCGACGCCGAGCGGCCCGCTCGGCAAGGGCGTTTCGCCAATGATCACGACAACGCTCCGATCAGGTCGGCGGAACTTGCGACCGCCCCGAACACGCCGCCCTGCATCTTGATCATCTTCAGCGCGTGATCGTGGTTGCTCTTGTCGGTCGCGGCACAGCAATCTTCGATCAGGACGCATTCGAAGCCGCGGTCGTTGGCCTCCCGCATCGTGGTGTGAACGCAGACATCGGTGGTGATGCCGGTGAGCACGATGTTCTCGATGCCGCGCAGCCGCAGCATCAATTCAAGGTCGGTGGCGCAGAACGATCCCTTGCCGGGCTTGTCGATGATCGGCTCGCCCGGCAGGGGGCTAAGATCCGGAATGATCTCCCAGCCGGCCT
>Ga0209526_10001362_pt1 | contig 16242 bp, 13 predicted proteins | sample JacPinW_OM2H0_M1_FD_188566 | JGI IMG/M metagenome (GOLD analysis project Ga0209526, IMG submission 188566) | Forest soil microbial communities from Algoma, Ontario, Canada - Jack Pine, Ontario site 1_JW_OM2H0_M1 (SPAdes) (version 2) | ecosystem: Environmental > Terrestrial > Soil > Boreal... | reverse complement strand
TGCGATGAGAGACTGGATGACGCTGCCTTCCAGGTGAAAGGTCGCGTCTTTACTGCTCAGATGATATTGAATCAACTTCCCGATATCGCCCTGATAGAACTGGTCGGCGATTCTCTGCCAGGGTTCAAGATCGAGTCGGGCCTGATCGAGTCGCCCCCCTAAGCGCTGGCGGTACTGCGCGATGAAACCTGGCAGCAGACCGCCGGCCACGACGGCGGTCACCAGAAACAATCGATCGAACAATCCGCGTAGGAACAACATCGTAGTCCTGACCCAGGCGTGCCCGTGCGGTCCGCGCTTCGCTCACAAGCTTGCGCTCACCGCACCGCAAAGGCCAGGTTTCGCGAGCGGGAAAGTGGCGGTATTGTGATGGGTACCCGGCGGGCCCAATGACCTTGCGCAGCAGGCGGGGTATATCGGATAGGTGCATGCCCAAAGCTAACTGGCAGCGAGAGAGATGAAAAAACTGAAACATGAATCGGAATTGTTCAAGGCGGCGTTACTCGCGGGCGTGAAGTATGCGGAGGGCAGGGGCGCGGTGGAGTTTGAACCTACAGATTCAGCGAGTCAGAAGCTCTGGTACATATACAGACTGCTGGTCCACGATAAAGTCATTCAGCCCTTGCCTGAAGACCAGGTTTCCGAAGTCACGATGAGACACAAACTCGCAATCTGGTACTCAAAACAGCTGCCCGAAGATCATCCGCTCCTGAGATAAGACCAGCTGCCCGCTGCAGCCGAGCGGCGCTGCATCGCGTGCTTTGGCGCCATTCGCCCGCCCGTGTGGTCGAGGACCCGGGCCCATCAAGCGCTCAAAATGGTGCCAGCCAGGCACGTCCGAGGCCCGAGAGCGTTGCACCAGGGCGACAGAGTGGCGCTCACCCGGGGGCTCCGGAATTTCCCGATGGCCAAACAGGTCATTGCATGGACACGACCATGGGGAGTTTGCCCGCTGGGTGTTCGCGTTCGCCTCGCTATTCTGTCGGTGGGCACTACCAATGCCCGTGCTGGGAGAATTCCGCATATGGACGCAATCGCAAACGTTTCTGCGGCACCACAACCTGCAACAAATGCCAGCAGCACGGAGATTGCAAGCCAGCTGAGCGCCGCCGCCATCGACGCCGACGAGGGCATGGCCAAGCAGATGCTGGCGACCCTTTTGCGCAGGCACCTCCGACGATCGGACGAGCCGTTCCAGTCGCAGCTCGGGGTGCTCGCGGATGTGTTCCTGACGCTGCGGTCGATGGCCCTAACCGACGAGCTGACAAACCTCTACAACCGGCGGGGGTTTTTGCGAGCCGGTACTCGACTTTTAAGCGCCGTAAGCCGAGACAAGCGTGGGGCGCTGTTGGTTTATATCGACGTCGACGGTCTGAAGTCCATTAACGACTCAGCCGGCCACGCCGCTGGTGATTCGATGCTGACGCGGACTGCACAGGTACTGCGGGCAGTGTTTCGCGACAGCTACATTCTCGGCCGGCTGGGCGGAGATGAGTTTGCGGCACTCGCCCCTGCGACTTATCCGAATGCCTGCAATTTCATCGTGCAGCGCCTGCAGGACGCGGTGGCCGCGGACAATCTGTCGCGTGCGGAATCAACCCTGTCCCTAAGCGTAGGGTTCGCGCAATTCGATCCGGACAAGCCGAGCTCGATTTCAGACCTGCTGCGCAAAGCAGATATGGCGATGTACCAGAACAAGCTGGCAGGACTGCTGCAGCTCAACCCCAACCTGAGAAGTAAATCGTGCGGCTAGAATGGGCGCCGCAATGGAAGGAGGCCTGGTACGCAATGGAGTCTTGGCGGCTAGCTGGCGCTCAGCAATGGGCGCTCCGCCGAGGGCGGCCCGAGCATTTAATCAGTCGGCGCATGTTCGAAGACCCCTTGTAAAGCCAGGACGGGATCGTGCTATCGGGAAGAAATGAACAGAGGGCTGCGATGCACCTTACTGCACGCGTGCACACTCGTGGCGTACCACCGGTTGTCGAGACAGTTATGATTGTAAACATCAGCGGTCACGGCGCCCGCGTCATTGCCGAGCGCCCCTGGCAGCCACGCGATCAGCTGGTCCTCACTGAGTTGATCGGCAGCTTTCACGTCGACGCCGAAGTTGTCTACTGCCAGCGCATTGACCGCGACAAATGTGCTGTCGGCCTCAAATTCGCCACGGCCGTTGAGGCCGAGTGGCCGGGCGTTGGCAGTTCGGGCACGTGGCCGAGACTGACCCTCTGAAAATTCAGGGTCCCGATCAGTCGCTGGCGGCTTGATTCTACTTGGGTTCTCCTGCGAGTCCGCCGCGTGCGGCCATCGCCCCGGCGCGCGCGCTCGTCTACGTTCGTCCCGATGCGTAGGATGTCCTGCCGCGGAGGACGAAGACATGACCGTAAACGTAGACGCACGCGACGTGCCGCCGGCCGGCCCTACGCGGGACGCCCTCGCCAGGAACCGGTTCGACAGCATCCTCGAGACGATCGGGCGCACGCCGGTAGTGAGAATCAAGAAACTCGCGCCGGCACACGTAGCCCTGTACGTCAAGATAGAAGCCTTCAATCCCATGGGATCTGTCAAGGATCGCTTGGCTCTCGGTGTCATCGAAGACGCCGAGCGCACGGGACGGCTCAAACCGGGGCAGACGGTAGTCGAAGCGACCAGCGGCAATACCGGAATCGGGCTCGCCATGGTGTGCGCAGAGAAGGGCTATCCGCTCGTCGTGACCATGGGTGAGAACTTCAGCGTCGAGCGACGCAGGTTGATGCGCTTCCTGGGCGCAAAGGTCGTGCTGACACCGGCCGCGCTCAAAGGCAGCGGTATGCTTGCCAAGGCGACCGAGCTCGCCGAGGCACACGGCTGGTTCCTGTGCCGGCAGTTCGAGAACGAGGCGAACGCCGACATGCATTCACGCACCACCGCGCGCGAGATCCTTGCCGCCTTCGAGGGCGAACGCCTCGACTATTTCGTCACCGGGTACGGCACCGGTGGCACGCTGAAGGGTGTTGCGCGTGTGTTGCGCGAATTGCGCCCGCAGACCAAGGTGATCGTGTGCGAGCCGGATAACTCGCCGGTACTCGGCAGCGGAATTTCACAACCCCGCAAGACCGACGGATCGCCGCTCGGCAGCCATCCGAGCTTCCGCCCGCACCTCATGCAGGGTTGGAGTCCGGACTTCATTCCGAAACTCACCGAGGATGCCGTCGCACTCAGGCTGATTGACCGAATTGTGCCCGTGAACGGTAGGCGCGCGCTGGAGCTCTCGCGCGAGCTTGCCCGAAAGGAAGGGATCTTCGCCGGCATTTCAGGCGGGGCCACTCTGGCGGCGGCACTACAGGTCTGTGACGAAGCTGCGCCGGGTGCGACCGTGTTGTGCATGTTGCCGGATACGGGAGAGCGTTACCTGAGTACTCCGCTTTTCAGCGACATCCCTGCGGACATGACCGACGAGGAGCTGGCGATCGCGCGTTCGACCCCGAACTATCGGTTCGACGTGGCTCCGCCGCCGCAGCCAGGAGGGGATACACCGCAGCCGATCTCACCGGACGCGCAAGAGTTCGTGACGCGCGTAGTCGGCGATCGCGAGCAACCGGTGGTGATGTTTGCGCTCGAGTGGTGCGAGTTTTGCTGGGCAGTTCGCAAGATGTTCACGCGGCACGGCATCGGTTATCGCTCGGTTGATCTGGACTCGGTCGAGTATCAGCAAGACGATCGCGGCGGAAAAATCCGCGCGGCGCTGACTGTTCGCACTTCCATGACGACCATTCCGCAGATCTTCGTTGGGGGCGAATTCGTCGGCGGATGCACCGATGTCTTCGATGCCTACAAGGCCGGGCGCCTGCAGGCGCTGCTCGATAAGCACGGCGCTTCGTACGACCGGAGCCTGCGCGTAGACCCGTATTCGTTCTTGCCGTCCTGGTTACATCCGCGTTGACACCTCGCGGATTCCGACAGACTCACAGCAGCTACAGCCGCGTATCTCCTCCAGTCACCGTACCCGACGACTGCAAAATGGAGCGGCGGGCAGTTCCACCGAGGTTGAGGCTCGCCCTCAGGACCCGCTTGTGCTCGTACATGGCTTGCTCGGCGGTCTGCAGCAGCTCGTTAATGCCTATCGGAAGTAGCGGATTGAAATACGCGAGTCCCACACTCAGCGGCAGCGCGGGAATGTTGGAAGATCGAGCCCGAGGCATCCGGGCGCGCAGCAGGATTTCGCTGCGCGAAGGGCATTTGATGTCCGTGGTCAGAGCGGCAAACTCATCGCCGCCCAGCCTTCCCAGAACCTCGTAGACCCCATGGCTTGGAAACAGCTCGCGCAGAAAATCGGCCGTTTGCCGGATCAGGGCGTCTCCAGCGGTGTGACCGGCGGTGTCATTGACCTGCTTCAGACTGTTCAGATCGAGGTAGACGAGATACGCGCATCGCAGATCCCGCCTCGTAACTTCGAGGAAGCGTGTGCCGATCTGGAGGAAGCCGCGCCGGTTGTACACACCGGTCAGTTCGTCAGTCATTGCCACCGATCGCAACGAGTCGATGAGATGCGTGAGCGCCTGCAGCGCGATTTTCCGTTCCGAGGTTAGCCGCTTGAAGCGCAGCAGCTCTGACAAGATGCACGTGACGCGCAGCTTGTCGCCTTCCATTGCAGCTGCTCGCAGCTGGCTCGTGAGTTCAGCGTTCCGAGCGTGCGCCGCGTCTTCAGCACTCAAGCGTGCCGGGAGCACTGCCGCGTCGCCCGTCACCGGGTCCTCCTTAATCGCATGCCATGATACAACCTGCAACCATACCCGCTGCCAGGAGCGCGCCAAGACGGCGAAGGCCCGATTTCCGTCTCGCTGAATGGCGCGTCCCGTCGTAGGGAATTTCCGGATGAGCTCGCCTTGGGGGAGCGTTGCCGCGAGCGCGGGCGCCGTGACACAACGAGTTACCGCAATCCGACACGGATCGATGCGGGCGTAGTGTTGCATCAGGAAATTCCCGATGAGGTATCGCGCTTTTAGCCTACGCGTTCCTGCAGCTTTCGCCGGTTTGACCCGCAACGCGGCAGCACTAGGCTTGCCACGTGAGCTGATGTGGAGGCTGCGGCGAAGTACCGGTGATGGAAACTGCAATCTTACGGTGCCTTGCACAGGGAGCGGCGCGCGTCTGCAGTACTCACCTGGGAGCTCCGCGCAACACGCCGTTGATTTGCCGGCCTGATTCATCGCAGGAGAAGACGCTCCTCTAACAGTTCGAAACAATGCAGGAGGAAACGCTGCAGGCGTTTGCCGCTGGTGTACATGATCGACCCTTCGGCGCGCATCGTTCTGGTGGAGGATCACGCGATCCTGCGCGAGGGCCTGCGCGCGCTGATCGAGCTGGAGCCCGACCTCAAGGTGGTCGGCGAAGCCAGCACCGGAGCGGAGGGCGTGCGGGTGGCACGGACCGCCAGCCCGACGCTGGTGATTACCGACCTCGCGATGCCGGGCGGCTCGGGGCTGCGAACCATCGATGCGCTGCGCGCGGCGGGCCCGGATCTGCGGGTGCTGGTGCTCACGGCCTACTGCACGGATGAGGATATCGGGGCGGCGTGGAGCGCCGGCGCCGATGGCTACGTGCTGAAGGATGCCAGCCGTGCGGAACTGCTGCAGGCGATCCGCTGCATCATCGCCGGCCAGAAGTACTTCTCCGAACCGGTGTCCGTGCGGCTCATGTCCGGCTATGTGCGCCGCCACGACCCGGCAAGTCGCGCCTCTCCCAGGATCACGCAACCCGAACGCGAGGTGCTGACGCGCATCGCGCTCGGGGAGTCGAACAGGCGCATCGCCGCGGCGCTGCGCGTGCCCGTCAACACGGTGGCAATGCACCGCGCGAATCTGCTGCGCAACGCCGAACTGCATAACAGCGCGGCGGTCGCGCTGTTTGCGCTGCGTAACGGCTTGTTGCCGGCGCGGGACGTCGAGCAGAACTTCAGCAACGAACGCCCCGCCGCCCGAAGCCCTTGCCGTCAGCGCAGACAGAGAGGTCAACTCCATTGATGCACTCGCCGCGGATTCTGCTGATCGGACCCTACGACCCGCATTGCGGGGAATACACCTTTCTCGCTCCTCCGCTCGGGGTGTGGCGGCTCGCCGGCGTGCTCGAGGCCGCCGGGGCCGAGGTCAGGGTCTTCGACCCGAACTGCTGCAGCGGGCCGCCGTCGCGGGCGCTCGAGCGCGAGCTCCTCGGGGGCGCGTGGGACATCATCGGCAGCTCGACCACCGGCATGACGCTGCGCTTCGATCTGGAGCTCGCCCACCTGGCGCGCCGGATGGCGCCCAAGGCGCTGCTGGTCGCCGGGGGCATGGAGGCGACCTTCCGGCCGGAGCTCATGTTCAGCCTCGGGCCCTTCGATTGCGTCGTGCTCGGAGAGGGCGAACGGCCGTTGCTCGAGCTCGTCGCACGCCTGCGCGCGGGAGCGCCCCTCAAGGGCGTCACTGGAACCGCTGAGCGGGGCGCCGACGGCCAATGCCTGAGAATGCACCAGCAGGCGCTGACCCGCACCGAGCTGCGCGACGCGATCTTTCATACGCCCTACGAGAGGATGCCCTACGGAGCCTACTGGGAGCGGCTCGAGACGGCCTACCGTGTGGGCGCGCTGCCGACCAAGGCAGCGCGCGAGGCGAGTCTCGCCGAGATCCGGTCCGTGCGCCTCATCACGCTCAACTACTGCCCGATGGGCTGCACCTTCTGCTCGTCGACGAACTTCCTGCACGAGGCGCAGGGCAGTGTCGCGAGCATCGCGCGACTCGACGCCGAGGAATGCGTGCAGATGATGCAACGCATCGTCGGCGCACACCCGCGCGTGCGCACCATCATCTTCCAGGATGACATCTTCGTGTTCACGAAGGACAAGCGCGTCCTGCCGCTCTGCGAGGCGATCATCACCGCCAAGGCGGGCGGCGCACTGCCGCCCTCGCTGCAGTTCATCAGCACCAATCGGATCGATGCGATGTCGGCGGAGCGTCTCGCGGCCATGCGGCGCGCGGGCTTCCGCGTGCTCGGATTCGGCATCGAGAACTTCTCGCGCAACGTGCTCGCCGAATTCAACAAGGCGCAGATCTACCCTCACATCCAGCCGACTCTCGCCGGCGCGCTCGAGCTCGGCATCACGCCGTTCCTCGACATCATCCTGAGCTCGCCGCGCGCGACGCTCGCGGACGTCGCGACCACGCTGCGCGAGGCCTTTCGGTGGCTCCGGCAAGGCTGCGAAGTCGGATTGTATCCGTACGTGATCCCGTTCTCGGGAGCCGCCATGGCGGTCGATCCGACCCTCAAGCAGTTCACCGTCTGCGAGCGCCGCAAGGTCGCCGGAACGGATATCGCCTGGGATCAGCCCGCCAAGATCCTGCCGCTGGAGGCAGCGGTGCGGGAGGCCATCCTGCGCATCGAGCGCGAGTTCGAAGCATCGCTGCGCAGGCTCGAGAGCTGCGCGGCGCACCTGCCCTCGCGCGTGCGCTCGCTGATCTGGATCCTGGCCTCGCTGCCGGTCATGGCCGAGTACGGCCTGGCGGTCGCAGACGAGCAGGACGTGAAGCGCGAGCTCGCCTGCCGGCTGCCGCAGCTCGAGGGGGCGTCGGCCATCGGGGCGTCGGGCATCGCCATGGCCGCGACCGGCTGAGACGGAGCCGCGCGGTGAGGAGATGGCGGTGACGAGCACGGCAAGTTCCTACTGGGAAGAGCGCGCCCGCCGCTTTGCGATCGAAGGGGAGGGGCTCGCGGCGGTGCGCTCCTATGGGATGCCCGCCTTCTACAATCGGGTCATCGATCTGTGTCAGCGCCTCGCGCTGGCGCCCTGGCTGCGGGTGCGCCCCGGCACGAGGGTGCTGGACGTCGGTTGCGGCGTGGGCCGCTGGTGCCGCGAGCTTCGCTGCTCGTGGCGCGCGGGTGACGGGAGTCGACTTCAGTCCCACCATGATTGCCGAGGCTCGGCGACGCGCCACGGCGCATGGTGTGTTGGCGCAATGCAGTGGCCGCACCTGCCGCAGCTCGCGGCGCCGGTGCGCACCGCGGCGCTGGCGCTCGCCACCGCTTTATCGGTTCCGATCGACGTGCTCTTGGGACGTAGCGCGGTCAAGCGCTCGTGGCACGCGGTCTTCATCCTCGAACAAGAGCGAGACGGATTATGAGCACCAAACAGCGAATCGCGGTTGCCCTCGGGGTGTTCGTGCTGCTGGGCGCCCTGGCGTTCCTCGGCTGGTCGTACGAGACCAAGCGGGCCGCGCCGGGTCCGGCCGCAGGCGCCGTGACAGTCGATGTGACCAGCCCGGGGGATAGCGGGCCCGGCACCTTGCGGGAAGCGTTATTCATCGCCGCCGCCGCCAAAGGGCAGGCCAACGTCGTGATCCGCACCAAAACGATCACGCTGCAGGCGGGGCTGCCGCCGCTCGTCAATGCGCACGGCGTGAGGATCGTCGCCGCACAACCCGGCGCCGAGATCGACGCTCGGGCGCTCACCGCGGGCCCGGTGCTCGACGTCGTCGGCGACAACACCTCGATCGAGGGCGTGGCGCTGCGCAATTGCAGCGGGACGGCGATCTTGCTGCGCGCCGCCCATTTCCATCTGCAGTCGAGCGCGGTGGAGTCCTGTGACGTCGGCGTGGATGTCATGGACAATGCGAGCGACGTGCTGCTCGAGCACAACCGCTTCGCCAGCGACCGGATCGGGGTGCGTTTCGGTGCCCCGAGTCGCAACACCGTGGTGGTCGGCAACAGCTTCTTGCAGGACAAGGACGCTGGCCTGTGGGCCGTGCGCGGCAGCGCCGACGGTCGCGCCGACACTATCACCGTGCGCGACAACCACTTCAGCGCCAACGGCAGCGGCGTCGTGACCGGCAACGTCTCCTTGCTCGTCGAGCGCAACGAGGTCGCGAGCTCACGCGACGCCGCCATCCACCTGATCGGTGGCGGCGCGGTGATACGCGGCAATCAGATCCGGGGCGGCGCGACCATGGGGATCGTTGCGGAATACGCCGGCGAAGCGGTGATTGACGGCAACGAGCTCGAGCAGTTCGCCACTTACGCCATCATGGTCCGCGGCTCGCCCAATGCGCTGGTGCGGGGCAACCGCATCCACAGCTGCGGATACGGCATGGCGCTGGTGCTCGGGGATCCGCGCAAGCCGATCACCGTGGTCGGCAACACCATCATCGAGCCGAAGTTCGATGGGATCGACGTCATGGGAGACTCGCCGATCCTCCGCCACAACCAGGTCCTGCGACCTCATAACTTGGCGCTGCACGTGCTCGACTACCCGCTGGGCGGTGAGAACGTCACCGCGCGACCGTTCCTCGAGGGCAACAACTTCCGCGCCAACGCGCTGCAGACGGCCGAGGACCTGCAGATGGGGGACCGGCAGATGAGCGCGGCGGTGCAACCGGCGACGCAACGGCAATGAGCGAGCGCGACTCGACGCAGCTTCTGCCCGCGCCGGTCTGGCACGATCCGCGCGCCCACCTGCTCGACGACACCTGGCTGCTGACGATATGCGCCATTCTGCTCGCGGTCGCGCTGCCCTGGTTCGTCAGTGGACTGCGCATCGACTTCGCCCCCAGCGCGGCGGGGCTGCTGGCCCTCGGGGCGCTGCACGTGATCCTCGCGGCCATGTCCGGGCTGCGGCCCACGAGCCAGGCGCGCGAGACGCTCAGGCTCTCGAGCCTGCACGCGCTCGGTGTGGTCGTGATCGCCTTCATTTGGGGGCATGCGGGGGGACTGCAGAATCCGCTGTTCCTGGCGGTGTTCGCCCTGCCGGTCATCGGCGCACTCTTTCTCTCGCGCTGGCAGCCTTATGTCATGGCCGCACTGGCGGCGCTCATGGTGGCGCTGGTCGCCTGCAGCGAGGCGCCGGAGCTGCGCTGGTATGCGCCCTGGCTGGGCGCTGCGGCCACCTCGCTCGACGCGCTGCTGGGCGGGGCCGGCGGTGGCGCGAATGTGCCCTTTGCGACCTTTTCGGCGCCATCGCAGTACTTCGTCGTCCTGCTCGAGGTGTTCGCGATCATGGTGTTTGCGTGTGCCGTCGCCGCGGAATACCTCGCCACCATCTTCGGCCGGCTATATGCGCAGACGTGGACGGCGCGTGCCGAGGCCGCGCGCAGCGAGGAGCTGTGGTCGACGCTCGTAGAGCAGCTGCCGGTGCCGGCGGTGCTGCTGGACGCCAGCACACGCGAGATCGTCGGTGCGAGCGCCTCCGCCGTGAAGAAATTCCTCACCGGTCCGGACCCGCTCGTCGGCCGCGACTTCTTCGAGGCCGTTCGCTTCTCCTACCCCGAGCCCATCGAGCGACTCGTCGACGGCGCCGACGGCGTGGAGCAGCTCTGCATGGTGCGGCTCGGCGAGCGGCTGCTGGCCACCGAGATCCGGGTGCAGCATCTCGCGCAGCACGGGCGGCGCTTCGCGCTGGCGGTGATCAACGATACGACGGAAGACTTCTGCGTGAAGTCGGCGCTGGATGTGGCCGAATACGCCACCTTGGTGGTGGAGTCTCATGGGCGCGTCGTGGCTCTCAACAAGCCGGCGCGCGCGCTCTTCGGCGGAGCCGCTCCGGGCGCCGAGCTGTCGAGCCTGGTGCAGCAGGGCAACCCGGCCACACGCTGGTGGGATCCGGGCTTGAGCGGCCGTCACAAGATGCACATGACGGTCATGCGCCGCATGTATCAGGTCACGACCAACGCAGTGGCTCTGCCCGGCGAGGAGGCGCGGCTGTACGTCGTCGCCTTCCTGCCGATGGCGCGCGTCGCGGCCGAGGATCAGAGCGCCATCACCGGTACGAGCACCGTGGTGCAATGGCCATGAGAGGACCTGCGCAGGCCGTCTGTCTGGGTGTCGCGCTGTGCTGCGGCCCGGCGGCTGCGGACGAGCCGCCTGCGCCGTCGCCGACTTCGGCGTCCGGGGGCGATGCGCGCTTGGTGTTCAGCGCCGACGGGTCGAGGCTGACCGGCGGCATTGGCGGAGGGGGTGGCTCCGTAACCTGGGTGGGCAGCCTCACCCCGGCGGCCGTCCTCGGTGCCGGGGCGGAGTACCAGCAGATCTCGAACGCGCACTGGAGCACGGGAAACTTCAGCGGCTGGTTCACGGTGGGTCCGCAGTCGAAGACGCACCTGTACGTCGAGGTTCACGAGGGAGCCGGCAACATCGGCGACCGCGGCTTTAACTACTCTCTCGCCATCGCCGGCGTCCTCAGCCAGCTCACCTCGCAGGTGTCGGTGCAGCTCGAGGAGCGGCGCATCGATATCGATACGAGCCATGGCAACCTGGCGAAGCTCGGGCTGTCGTTCCAGGTCACGCCGAAGCTCGTGGCGTCGGTGTCGTACGCGGATACGCTCGGAGGAAATCTCGGCACCCGGCTTGGGACCGGCCGCATCGACTACACCGGCAGCGGCTTCAGGGCATTCGCCGGAATAGTGGGCGGGCCCGCTGCGCCGGCGACTCTCAACCTGCTGGGGCAGGTCGTGGCACCCGGCCCGCGGCTGCGGGAGGGCTTCATCGGCGTCGGCAAGGCGCTGCAGCGCACCGACTGGCTGCTGATCGGCGATTACGTGGATGTAGGGGGTACCAGGCGCACATACGTTTCACTGGTATACACGGTTCACCTGCAATCACACACCCGACAGCCATGAGCTCGCCTGCAATCACAATTCCGATCGCCATGAGCGCCGAGCTCAAACGCTATTCGCGATTCCTGCCGGCAGCGATCGTCGCCGCGGTGGTGCTGCTCGCGGGTGCGCGGTTGATTACCCTCAGCCTGCGCGATCACGCTCTGCAGATGCGCACGGCGGCGCAGAGCGCCGTGATGCGCGAGGCGCGCCTCATCGAAGCGCAGCTGCAGGCGCTTTACGACCGCACCCTCGCCGAGGCGCACGGCGCGGCGGGTGCGCCGCCCGCGGGCGCGGACCCGAGGCCACGGGCTACCCCCGGTCCGGGGCGAGGCGCCTTCTGGATGTCAACCACCGGAACGGTGCTGCGCACCGGGGACGCCGACCCCGGCGTCAGCCGCGCCCTGGCGCAGGAATGGGCGATGGACCGGGGCACGCGTGCGGGGGCCGGCATCCTCGGCCCGGTCCGCTACAACAGTCAGTGGATCATCGCGGTCTACGCGCCCAACGGGGCGCGACCGGAGAGAAGCGGGGTGGCGCCCGCCGCGTGGGCGGTGGGTTACCAAAGCCTCGACGCGCTGCTGACTCAGGCGCGTTTCGAGCGGCTGGTCAAAGACGGATACGAATTCACGATCGCTCAGATCGATCCGCTCACCCACAACGCGCGCCAGCTCTTCGGCTCGCGCCTGGACATGCTCACCGACACGGTGTCGAGCGCGATTCCCGCGCCCGCGGCGCTCGCCCTGCAGACCCCTGCCCCGTACCTGGAGCTGGCGGTACGGCCGCGCACCGGGTGGTACCCGGCGCGGGATCTCGCCACCGAGATCGCGGTGCTGCTGCTGCTCGCCTGGGTGTTCGCCTTCAGCGTGCAGGAGCTGACCGCGAGCCTCGGCCGCACGCAAAGCGCGCTGGCACAGGCGCGCCAACGGCTGCACGCGGTCAACGAGCGGCTGGTTGCGGAGATGGAGCAGCACCAGGCGCTGCAGAGGAGCCTCGAGCACGCCCGCTATCACGACCCCTTCACCGGTCTGCCGAACCGGCGTTACTTCATGGATCAGCTCGATCGTGCGCTGCGCGAGGTGCGGACGCGACGCCGCCAGCGCATCGCGCTCGTTCTCATCGACATCGACCGCTTCAAGCTCATCAACGACACCCTGGGCCACACGGCCGGGGACGAGCTGATGCTGCAGACGGCACAGCGCTTCGCCAGCGCACTCGCAGGCCTGGAATGCGTGCTGGCGCACTGGGAGGGTGGACAGCTCGCGGTGCTGCTGCACGAGGTGGACTCGGCTGCGGCCGCCGGGGCGATCGCCGCCAAACTGTTGAGCACGCGCCAGGAGCCGTTCACGCTGCGCCAGCGCCGCATCAGCGTCGCGGCGCGTATCGGATTGACCTGCATCGACACCGGTGTGCGGCGCGCGGAGGAAGCGCTGCGTGAGGCCGATATCGCGCTCTCGTTCGCCCGGCGGCAGCAGAATACGCCGGTCGTGACGTACGCCCCCGGCATGGGCGGCGCGGCGGTGAGCCTGGTGAGTCTCGAGGCCGATCTGCACATCGCCCTCGATCGCAGGCAATTCCGTCTGCTCTTCCAGCCGATCGTCGATCTGCGGGCCCGACGCGTGGTGGGCGCCGAGAGCCTGCTCCGGTGGGCCCATCCGGTCGAGGGCCTGCTGACACCCGACAGGTTCCTGTCGATCGCGGAAGAGGCGGGGGTGATCGTGCCGGTCACGCGCTGGGTGATCCAGAGCGTGTGCAAACTGGCGGCCGAATGGCGCCAGCGCCTGCCGCAGGGGATCGATTTCTACCTCAGCGTCAACCTCTCGGGAGCCGCGCTGCGTGATCCGGGTCTGCGCGACTTCGTCGTCCATGTGCTGCAGGTGACCCACGCCTCGCCGCGGAACCTGAAGTTCGAGCTCACCGAAGGCGGTCTCATCAGTAACGTCGGCGCGGCGCGCGAGCTCCTCAGCGGCTTCCACAACATGGGTATCGAGCTGATGCTGGATGACTTCGGCACCGGCTACTCCTCCCTCAGCTACCTGCAGCTGTTCCCCTTCAGTTACGTCAAGATCGACCGGCCGCTCGTCAACTGGACCGGATCGGAGCGCTCCAACAATGCGATCACCTCGGCGATTCTGCAGATGACCTCGAACCTCGGGTTGCGCGCGGTCGCGGAGGTGGTGGAAACGCAGGCGGCTGCCCAGGCGCTGCAGCGCATGGGTTGCGATTTCGCCCAGGGCTACTTCTTCTGCGAGCCGGTCGGAGCGGAGGAGGCCCTGCATCAGCTGCGCACCTACAACGGTCCGCCCGCGGTCGTGCCGGTGGTGCGGGCCGCAGCGGGCCAGGGGGGCGCGGGCGAGGACACCGGCGAATCCACGGTGGTGTTGCCGGATTCCCCCACGCTGGTACTGCCTGAGAACACGATGGCGGAGAGCAGCGTCGGCGACGATGAGGTTGCGCTCGAGCGGCACTCCCTGGGCGGGACGTGAGCGGGCAATGGCCGGCGAGACCTGGAACGGCAGACGCCCCTGGCCCCTCCTGGTGCCGCTGGGAGTGTATGTGCTGCTGCTCGGATGGATCGCGTTCTCGGCGGCGAGCGTCCAGGGCTACGACTTCTTGTTCCTGCTCTACGGGCTCGCGAATTTCATCGTGTTCACCGATGCGGTCGATTTCGGACTGCGGCTCTACGTGCATCGCCGTCACACCGCGGTCAGCGCCGATCTCAGCCGCGGCGCCCTACGGCAACTGTCGATAGACCTGCCCGCGGCGCAACGCAAGGGCAGCGGCCCGGGCACCGGCCGCACGGCGGCGCGGCCCTGGGCGATCATCGCCTCGGTCTTCAATCTGGGAGATGAGGTCGATGAGTTCATGGAGCGGCTGGAGCCGTACCGTGAGCACATATGGCTCATCAGCGACGGCTCGACCGACAACACTGCCAAACGTCTGCAGCTCTCGGGCTGGCGATGCCTCGACGAGGAGGTGAACCGCCACAAGCCGGGCGCGCTGCGTCACCTGCTCAGCAAGCTCCCCCCGCAGATCGAGACCGTCATGGTGATCGATCCCGACGTCAAGATCTGCGGCCGGCACGAGGGCAGTCTCGTGGATCTCGAGCGGGTCATCGCCGATCTGCAGCAGTCGGCGGCAGCGGCCGCCTGCCCGCGCATCGCGATCGAGCCGGACGGCTTTCTGGCGCGGTTTCAGGCGCTGGAGTACACCCTGGCGTGCGTGGTGGGAAAGCGCAGCCTCGCCGATTTCGTCATCACCTCCGGCGTGTCCATCTACCGGCGCGACGCGCTCGAGCGCGCGCTCGAGCAGCATTCACTGTCGATCTATGCCGAGGATCTCGAGAATGCCGTGATCCTGCTGCACGACGGCGAGCGCATCTACTATGACGGCCGCCTGTTGGTGAGCGCCCACGGGCCGCACACCTTGCGGCACTGGTACTCGCAGCGGGTGGGCTGGTTCTACGGGCTGGTCCGGGTGTACACGCAGCGCTCGCGAGAGCTGTGGCGTATCGGACGGCGCACGCCCTTCGCCATGTACACCTTCGTCGCCTACATGGGAGTGCTCGGATTAGGTCTGCACGTCCTCAGAGTCGCGGCAGCCGCGCTGCTGCTCGTGAGCGCCGTCGCGATCCTCGACAGGCTGTTCGCGCTGGATATGCTGCACACGGGCGGAGCGATCAACCCGGTGTACTTCGCCGGGGGCGTGGGCAGCTACCTGGTCCTCTGTCTGCTCGCACTGTTCACCGTCGTGCCCCGACGCGAGCGCGCTTACGTCGCACCGATCCTGCCCCTCTACTTCCTCTACGTGCTGGTGCACATCGCGCCGATGACTGTGGGGTTCGGCAACTGGGTGGCGCTGCGGCTGTGGGGCCGCCGGCTGTACCGCGACCACTACCAGTCGGGCGAGGACATGACAGTCCGGCTGCCTCGTCTGCGAAACGGCTCGGGCGTACCGGTGGCCTGAGCGGGCGCCCAGATCGAACGGCGCTCGCCCAAGAGCGCCGCTGCTCTACATGCGATCGCCCGACTGGACGTCCCAGGGGAGCGCCGCCCAATTGCGAACGGTGGCCTCGAGCCGGGCCTCGAGCGCCAGCACCATCATGTATCCCGGCCGTGCAAGCAGACCGAGGCGGTGTGCGGTGGAAAGATCCTCGCACCTGGTCGAGTACATGAAGAATTGCCGCTTGCGACGGTGCGCATACCCGGCGAGGGCGCGGATCGCCGCCACGCGCTCGCGTGGATCGCCGTCGAGCCACTGCAGGCGATCGGTGTCACCGACACACTCGATGAGGGCTCGGCAGGTGGTTCCGACGCGCAGTGACTGCACGGGATGCGGACGATCCACCATTTGCGATCGCCAGCCGCTCACGTCGGGATAGTGAAAGCCCCCCTCTACGGGCGTGCTGCGGGACCGCGCGCCGGCGCGCTCCGGCCAGCCGTCCGTCACAGTCGCGCGGTACACCCGCAATATGGCAATCCCGGGAACGCGCGAGGCGCCGTGCGAAGCGATGTAGGCGCTTGGGACTGCCGTGGCGCCCATCCGTCGCAGGCCGCGGCCCGTCGCGCTGTCGGCCGTGACGAATCCAAGCATGGCCGTACAGCCGCGTAACGCACTTCGCTGAGCGGCGGCCTGGATCACCGTGATCCAC
>Ga0209526_10001361_pt1 | contig 16246 bp, 18 predicted proteins | sample JacPinW_OM2H0_M1_FD_188566 | JGI IMG/M metagenome (GOLD analysis project Ga0209526, IMG submission 188566) | Forest soil microbial communities from Algoma, Ontario, Canada - Jack Pine, Ontario site 1_JW_OM2H0_M1 (SPAdes) (version 2) | ecosystem: Environmental > Terrestrial > Soil > Boreal... | reverse complement strand
GTCCACACCAGGAGTCCACACAGAGCGAGGGCACCGGCCGCCAAGACGCCGCCCGCCAGCGCGATCGTGGCACCGGGCGCGGTGACGCCCAGCTGACGCAGGCGGGCACTGACGGTCGCGGCGTAGATGGCCAGCGGTACCGATGCGCCGAAGGCACCCACCGCGGCGGTTTGGACGGCCACAGGATGTGCCACAAAAAAGTCCTGGATGGACGCACCGGCCGTGAACGGCGACGGCGGCACGCCGCCGATAGCAACCGCGATGGCAACGCCGCCGATGAGCAACACAAACGAAATCGCAGCCAGCACACCTAAAGGCGGCCCTCCTTGCTGCGGTCGCCGTGTGCCGAAAGTTGAGGGGTCCGGTAAATCATTCATCGTATGAACGATAGTCAATGCGTTCGTTCTGTGCAATGTCTAAACCGAGAATCATTCACTTCATGTACGATCTCGATCATGTCATCGGAGTTCGACCGCCGCCACCGAGGCGGCGTGGCCTTCCTGCTTGCGCAATTGGGACACCACGCCGCGGAGAGATTCAGCGAGCGGATCGCCGCCCTGGATCTGACTCCGCCACACGCCGGCATCCTCCGCGCGATCGCCGCGGCTCCCGGGCGCAGCCAACAGGCACTGAGCACCCAGCTACAGCTGTTGCCAAGCCGGGTCGTCGCGTACGTCGATGATCTCGAGGACCGCGGCTACGTCGAACGACGGCCCAATCCCGACGACCGCCGGCAGTATGCGCTCTACCTGACCGCGGCCGGCAAGCAGTTGATGCAGAAACTGTCCCGGCTGGCGCGCCAACACGACCGGGCGATCACCAGCGGTCTCAGTGAGTCAGAGCAGGCCCAGTTGCGGTCACTTCTCGCGGCTCTCGCGCAACAGCAGGGGCTGTCGCCGGGTGTCCATCCGGGCTACCGACAGCTCGGACGGCGATGAACGCTAAGCCAGCCTGGAGATCTCGACGACCACGTCGAGATCGGTTGATCCGCCACCGGAGTAGATGCCTTTCAGTGGCGTGACGTCGGCGTAGTCTCGCCCGACGCCGACGCTGACGTATTGCTCGTTGATCTCTTTGTCGTTCGTAGGGTCGAAGTTCCACCATCCGCCGGTCCATGCCTGGATCCACGCGTGGCTCTGACCGTCGACCGTCTCGCCGACCGGCGCCTTGCGCTGCGGATGCAGGTAGCCCGACACATAACGTGACGGAATGCCGATGCCGCGCAGCACAGCCAGCGTCAGGTGTGCGAAGTCCTGACACACACCCTTGCCTTCGCGCAGCGCGTCAAGGGCTGACGAGTGCACGCCGGTGGTGCCGGCCACGTAGTCGAGTTCGCTGTTGACCCAGTCCGCGGCCGCGATCACCGCATCATGTGGGTCGTGGTACTTGGCGATCCGCTCGCCGACGCGGCGAAGCCGCTTGCTTCGCGGGGTGTAATGCGTCGGGCTGAGCACCTCGTCGAACTTGTCGAGCACGGCCTCGCTTCTCAACTCGTCCCAGGTGACCTTCTCCATCGGCGGTTCAGGCTTGTCGGTCTCGACGACAGACGACGCCGTGACCTCCAGTTCGGTGTGGGGGGCATGGAGGTCGAATGCCGTGACCGCGGTCCCCCAGTAGTCGAGATAGCGGTACGACCTCGTCGCCGGGACGGTCTCGACGCGACTCAAGATGACGTTCTGCCGGTTGTCTGATCGCGGCGTCAGGCGCGCCTCGTTGAACGACGCGGTGACCGGCGATTCGTACGCATATCCCGTGGAGTGCACCACCCGAACCCGCCACATCTAAATTTCCCCGTCTTCGATGACCAGCGCGCCGTTGTGGCCGGCGTCGCTCCACGCGACCCACGGAGCCGAGTGAAAGTACTGCAACGCCAATGCTTCTCCGAGTTCACGGCATGTCTGCTGCAGGGCCCCCAGGCGTTCGTCCAGCGACTCGAGCAGCTGGCCCGGGCGTAAGAACTCCAGCTCGCTGCGGGCCCGGCCGAGAAGCCGTTGCGTCTCCGCGGTCGCGCCGACCCGGCTGTGCGGATGTTGGTCCAGTTCGTCGAGGCTGTGCTCGGCAAGCCGCAGCGAGTAGAACACCGACCGCGGGAAAAGCCGGTCCAAGAGCATGAAATCGACGACGCGGCTGGCATCGAGCACCCCGCGATGCGTCCGCAGGTAGGTGTCGTGCGCGCCGGCGGACCGCAGCACCGTCACCCACGCCGGTGACGCGGCACTGTCGCCGACTCGGGAGAGCAGCAACCGCACGGTCATGTCGACTCGTTCGATCGCGCGGCCCAGCACCATGAATCGATAGCCGTCGTCGCGGGACAGAGTCGAGTCTGCGAGCCCGGCGAACATCGCGGCGCGGCCCTCGATGAAGGAGAAGAACTCGTGCGGACCAAGGCGTTTCGCGGCGCGTTCCCGTTCGGACAATGCGTTGTAGGTGGTGTTCAAGCACTCCCACAACTCGGTCGATGTCACCTCACGGGCCGACCGCGCGTTCTCGCGAGCGGCGGAGATCGCGTCGACGATCGAGCAGCCACCCTCCAAACCCCGGGTGAACGCCACGAGGTCGGTCAGCGACCACACGTTCAGCGGCGAGCTCGGCGGAGTTACTCCCAACACCTTCAACAACACCCGAGACGTGTGGTCGGGGTCGACGCTCGAGTCCTCGAGAAGCTGGTGCACGCTCACGTCCAAGATGCGCGCGGTGTCGTCGGCGCGCTCGACGTATCGACCGATCCAGTACAGCGATTCGGCGTTGCGCGCCAACATCAGTGTCTCCTCTTCGCGCTACTGTTGCTGTTGCTGCTGTGACGAGTGCTGCTGTTGCAGCTGTGACGACGTGGGCCCGGTACCCACTTCGCTGGTGGACTGTGTCCGCGGCTCGCGCGGCAGCGAGCGCACCACCTCGGCGGCGGCCAGCTCGCGATCCGGCGCCGAAGCGCGCGACGCGAGCACCCAGGTGTCTTTGGACCCGCCGCCCTGACTCGAGTTGACCACCAACGAGCCCTCACTCAGCGCGACGCGAGTCAACCCGCCGGGCAACACCCACACGTCGTCGCCGTCGTTGACCGCGAACGGGCGCAGGTCGACATGCCGCGGCGCGAGGCGGTCGCCGATTTGGGTGGGCACGGTGGACAGCTGGACGACGGGTTGTGCAACCCATCCGCGCGGGTCGCTGCGGATCTTCTTGGCAGAGGCCGCGAGTTCCTTGAGGGTGGCATCGGGCCCGAAGACGATCCCGTAGCCACCGGATCCCTCGACCGGTTTGATGACCAGCTCGTCGATCCGGTCGAGCACCTCCTCGCGTTCGTCGTCGAGCCAGCATCGGAACGTGTCGACATTGGCCAGCAGCGGCTTCTCCCCGAGGTAGTAGTCAATGATCGTCGGCACGTAGGTATAGATCAGCTTGTCGTCACCGACTCCGTTGCCGACCGCGCTGGAGATCACCACGTTTCCGGCCCGAGCCGTGTTGAGCAGCCCCGCCACCCCGAGCACCGAGTCCGGACGGAATTGCATCGGGTCGAGGAAGTCGTCGTCGATACGTCGATAGATGACGTCGACCTGGCGCTCCCCCTCTGTGGTGCGCATGTAGACCTGGTTGTCCCGGCAGAACAGGTCGCGGCCCTCGACGAGCTCAACGCCCATCTGCCGGGCCAGAAGGGAGTGCTCGAAGTACGCGGAGTTGTAGACACCGGGGGTGAGCACGACGATCGTCGGATCGGCCTCGTTGGTGGCGGCCGACTTGCGCAAAGCGCGCAACAGATGAGACGAGTAGTCACCGACGGAGCGAACGCGATTGGTGGCGAACAGGTTTGGGAAGACTCGCGCCATTGTGCGGCGATTCTCCATCACGTAGGACACCCCGGACGGTGACCGCAGGTTGTCCTCGAGCACACGGAAAACGCCGTCGGCATCGCGGACGAGGTCGATGCCGGCAACGTGGATGCGCACCCCGTTCGGCGGGTTGATACCAGCGGCCTCGCGGTGGAAGTGCTTGCACGACGTCACCAGCCGGCGCGGGATCAGCTCGTCGCGCAGAATGTTCTGCTCGCCGTAGATGTCGTCGAGATACATCTCCAGCGCGCGTACCCGCTGGGTGATGCCGCGCTCGAGCCGCGACCATTCGGCGGCAGAGATGACCCGCGGCACGAGATCGAGCGGGAACGGCCGCTCCTGGCCGGACAGCGAGAACGTGATGCCCTGGTCGACAAACGCGCGCCCGAGCGCATCCGAACGGGCGGCAAGCTCGGACGCATCGGACGGCGCCAGCTCGGCGTAGATGCCCTTGTACGGAGTCCGGACGGTGCCGCCCTTGTCGAACATCTCGTCGAACGCCGCGGCGTACGGGCCGCGTTTTCCGTACCCCTCGAAGATTCCGTCGAACTTCTTGACGGGCTGTGAGCGGGTGCGTGTCGACTGTCCGTTCTCAGTCGTCAGGATGCGAACGCTCACCCTGACATGCTGCACTACTTCGGCCGTTTTCGCAGGCCAGCCGCGCGAACCCGGCGGCCGCACGCGGACGGCCCACGGGCCGCACTTTGGGAGAATCCGTGGTCGACTGGTACCCTGAACAGTCGCTGCCCGCTCGGCGGCCGTCGTTTTAGCCCACTGGAGAAATACGAAGGAACTCACGCGTGGCCAACATCAAGTCGCAGGTGAAGCGCAATCGCACCAACGAGGGCCGCAGGCTGCGCAACAAGTCGGTGAAGTCGTCGCTTCACACGGCGATCCGCGCGTTCCGTGAGGCTGCCGAGAGCGGAGACAAGGACAAGGCCGCCGCGTTGGCGAAGTCGGCCGGCCGCAAGCTGGACAAGGCCGCCAGCAAGGGTGTCATCCACAAGAACCAGGCCGCCAACCGGAAATCCGCGCTCGCGCTGACGCTGAACAAGCTCTGAGCTACCGACGCGCGGGCCGCGCCACCAGTTCCGCCACCCGTCGGGTAGTCACTTCCAACACATAGTCGGCGTCCGCTGCTGCGCCCTTCACGTCCGCATTCAGCGTCGCGACAAGACGCATCGCCGCCGCAACGGACTCCGTCGACCATCCGCGGGCCTGCCTCTGCGCCTTCTGCACCCGCCACGGCGGCATGCCGAGTTCGGCGGCCATGCGGTACGGGTCGCCCGACAGCGGGCCGACGCGAGCGATGGTGTGTATCGCTTCGGCGAGAGCGTCGGCCAGTACTACTCGCGGTTCACCGCGGATCATCGCCCATCGCAGCGCCTCGACGGCACCGGCGATGTCGCCCATCACGGCCTTGTCGGCGATGTCGAAGCCCTTCACCTCGGCCCTGCCGCTGTAGTAGCGGCGCACCGCGCTGACGTCGACGGCCCCGCCGGTGTCGGCGACCAGCTGTGAGCATGCGGCTGCAAGCTCGCGCAAGTCGGATCCGACAGCGTCGATGATGGCGGTCACCACGTCATCGTCGGCGTCGATCTGGTGCGAGCGAAATTCTGCGCGGACGAAGTCGGCGCGCTCGCCGGCCTTGGTGATGCGCGCGCACGGGTGCACGACCGCGCCGAGCCTGCGCAGTTCGTCGGCCAGCGCCTTGGCGCGGCCGCCGCCGGAGTGCACGACGATCATCACCGTGCCGGGCGGGAGATCCGCGGCGGCGGCGGTGATCAGCGCCGACGAATCCTTTCCGGCGTCCGCGGCCGCTTCGAGCACGACGACGCGTTCGTCGGCGAACAGCGACGGGCTGAGAAGTTCGGCCAGCTCGCTGGTGGTCACCTCGCCGGCGCGCAGCCTGCTCTCCGGGACGTCGGCAGTGCCAGCCTGGACGCGCGCCTGATGCAGCATCGCGGCGATGGCGCGTTCGACGAGCAGTTCTTCGTCGCCGAGCACCAGATGCAGTCCCGGTGTCGAGGTCACCCGACGATCGTGCCATGGGCGGCCGACGCAACGTACGAGCATGGCAGGCCGGTATACATACCTGCATGACGACTACGCCCGCCGACCGCCCACTCCGTGTCATCCAGTGGACCACCGGCAACATCGGCCGGCGGTCGCTGCACGCAATCATCGGCCGACGCGACATGGAGTTGGTCGGCGTGTACGCGCATGGGGCCGACAAGGTGGGAACCGACGCCGCCGAGCTTGCCGGCTGGCCGGAGCCCACCGGCGTCAAAGCCACCAACGACGTCGACCGGCTGGTCGCACTGAAGCCCGACGCGTGCTGCTACAACCCGTTGTGGCCCAACGTCGACGAGTTGGTGCGGCTGCTCGAGGCGGGCATCAATGTGTGTTCGAGCGCGGCATGGATCACCGGCGGCAAGCAGACACCCGAAGACCGGGATCGCATCCACACGGCTTGTGTCCTAGGCAATTCCACGATGTTCGGCAGCGGCGCTCATCCCGGGATGAGCAATCTGGTCGGTATGGTGCTCAGCGGCTCATGTGAGCGCGTCGACGAGATCAGGATCACAGAATCGGTGGACTGCTCCACCTACGAGTCCGCCGAAACGCAGAAGGCAATGGGATTCTCGCGGCCGCCCGACACCCCGGGTCTGGCGGAGAGCGTGCGCCGCGAAAGCGAGGTGTTCGCCGAGTCCGCCGCGATGATGGCCGACGCGATGGGCGCCACCGTCGACCGGATGACCTTCGACGTCACCTTCACACCCGCCACCGACGACTCGGATCTGGGCTTCATGCGGATCCCGAACGGCACGGTCGCCGGCGTCTACGGCTATCACCGCGGCTGGGTCGGCGACCGCAACATCGTCAGTGTCGGGTTCAACTGGATCATGGGCAATCATGTCGAGCCGCCTAAGCCACTCGAGCACGGCCACGTCGTCCAGGTGTTCGGCCTTCCCAACATGCGCACGGTGATCCACTGCCTGCCTCCCAAGGACTGGACGGAGCCCGGCTTCATGGGTCTCGGGATGATCTACACCGCGATGCCGGTCACCAACGCCGTGCCGAAAGTCGTTGCAGCCAGACCCGGAATCGTCACCCTCGCCGATCTGACCCCGATAACCGGCCGACCGGCCACGTAGCCGCGCTGATCAATCGGTGATCTCGACGCAAACGCCCACCGCACCTGCACCCAGGTGAACGGCGAGCACCGGCCCCATCTCAGTCACGGTGGGAGGCTCGCACGGGTGCAGCCGGGCGATCAGCTCGTGAGCGACATTATTGGCGGCGACGGGATTGTCGATATGGTGCACCGCAACGACAGCCGACCGGTCACCCACCTCGGCAACCACCTGCTCGACCATCGCATCCAGCGCCTTGCCGGCGGTGCGCACCCGCTGCGCCAACACGAGCCTGCCATCGGGATCCATACGCAGCAGCGGCTTGATCGCCAGCGCGGTGCTCAACCACGACGCGCCCCTGCCGATCCGGCCGCTACGCCGTAGGTTGTCCAACCGATGCACGACGACGTAGCCACGAACCCGGTTCGCGCCTGAGACCGCCTCGGCCTCAACGGCATCCAGGTCCAGTCCGTCGGCCGCCGCCCGTGCAGCGGCCAGTGCCACAAATCCGGTCGCCATCGCCGCAGATCTCGAGTTCACCACCCGCACCGCACCGCTGAACTGCCGGGCGGCCTGTTCGGCCGACGTGAGGGTGGACGACAAGGCCGCCGAGATGTGCACCGCCACCACGCCGTCACCGCCGCTGTCGCTCAACGCCTGATGGTAGACGTCGCTGAGTTCCGCGGGGGTTGCGCCCGCGGTGGTGGCCTTCGGCTGTGAATGAATGTCGGATGGGACGGCATCGACACCATCTCGGAAGTCGTCGCCGTCGACCAGAATATGCAGCGGCACTTGGCGTATCCGCCACTTTTCGAGGTCGTCATCACACAACCGCGACGACGAGTCGGTGACAACCACAACTGCCATGGTCGCTAGCCGTGTCCGTTCTCTTGCGTCACGCCGGCTTCGGCCAACGCCTTCACCATCAGCTCGGCCACTGCCTGGTGCGCCTCGAAGTTCCAGTGGATTCCATCGGGATTGCCCCGCCCCGACATCACATGCTCTGCCACAGCGGCCTTGAGGTCCACCAGCGGGACGCCGTGCTGCTGAGCCCATTCGGTGATCGCGGCGACGGTGCCCTCTCGCCCGTGATGGGCCCTGCCATAGGTCTCGGCGACGTGTACGGACGGCAGAGACGCCACGATAGGGATGCCGGGCCGGTTGAAATCCAAGGCGTTGCGGGTGATTTCGAGGTACTCGGCCGACAGGTGCGGCGGCAGCGCGGAGCGGGCGACCGGCGACAGTTTCGGTTGCAGCCAGCCGTACCCGTCGCGCGCCCACCGCCGCAACCACGGCGGTCGCAGATAACGGATCAACTCGCGTAGCGCGGTCGGCAGGGGTGACGGCAGCGAGTCCATTCCCCCGGTCGCGAAGATCACCGCCCCCGCGCGGGGCAGAGCCGCCCATGCCCGCGGATCCTGGGTCGCCGCCCACCACACATCGCGACATGTCCACCCGATCCGGCCGATCAACTCGACATCCCAGCCCAGTTGTGCGCCCACGATATTCGGCCAGATGCGCGGGTCGTCGGCGGGAAGGCCACCCGTGGGGCCGTAATAGGCCAGCGAATCGGCGAAGATCAGCAGCACTGGGCGCTGTGTGCTCGACTCAGAGGACATCGCCGGCGACCTGAGCCGAGGCGTTCCACACATCCAGCCGCCAGCGGATCTCGTCCAGCGGCGCGTCGGGAGCGGAGTGTCCGGACAGCTGCGCCCAGCTGGCGTTACCCATGCCGCCCAGCACCGGCCAGTTGTCGACGGGCAAATCGAGTAGCCGAGCGGTCAGGGCGGCGATCAACCCGCCATGGGCGACCAGCACCACCGGCCTGTCCGATTCGTCTGCCCCCCAATCGGGTTGGGAGTCAACCAATTCAGCGATCAGCGGAAAGCTACGCCGTGCCACGTCAACGCGGCTTTCTCCGCCGTGCGGCGCCCAGGTCGCGTCGTTTCGCCATGCGACGCGCGCGCCAGGCGCGACCGCGTCAACCTCACGGTGGGTCATTCCTTGCCAGTCGCCGAGATTCGTCTCCCGCAGCCGCGCATCGACCACCAATGGCGACCCGGTGCGCTCCGCCAACTCCACAGCCGTGTCGTATGCCCGGCACAGATCCGAGGACACGATCAGCAGTGGATGACGCTTGGCCAGCACTTCGGCGGCCGCAACCGCCTGATCCCGGCCCAGCTCCGACAGTTCCGCGTCGAGCTGGCCCTGCATCCGGTTTTCGGCGTTCCACTCTGTCTGGCCGTGCCGCAGCATCAAAAGCCGCCGCGCCCTCACGTTGCAGGCTCCAGTACAACGGGGATCTCCGGGCAGTCGCGCCACAATCGGTCAAGTCCATAAAAGTCGCGTTCGTCCTCATGCTGGATGTGCACGACGATGTCGACGTAGTCGAGAAGGGTCCATCGCCCCGCGCGGGCTCCCTCGCGGCGGGCGGGCTTGTATCCGGCGCGTCGCATCTTCTCTTCGACCTCGTCGACGATCGCGTTGACCTGCCGCTCGTTGGCCGCCGACGCGATCACGAAGATGTCGGTGATCACCAGTTGTTCTGACACGTCGATGACGGTGACGTTGTCGGCGAGCTTCGCGGCGGCCGCACGCGCCGCGATCTCCGCCATCCGGACGGCTTCGTCAGATGCGGTCACGTGTCGTCCTTGCCGGTCGCCGCCAGGCTGCTGCGGGTTTTCTCACCGAGGCCGCGATAGAGTCCGCGCTTGGTGACGTACTGCACCACACCCTCGGGCACCAGGTACCTGATCGGCCGGTTCTCGGCGGCCCTGATTCGGCAGTCGGAAGACGAGATCGCCAGCGCGGGCACCTCCAACAACGTCAACGCATCGGCGGGCAGCGACTTGACCGCGGCGGACACGTGACCACCGTCCAGGTCGTAACCGGGCCGACTGACGCCGACGAACCGGGCCAGCAAGAACAGCTCCTCGACGTCCTGCCAGGTCAGGATCGACGCCAGCGCGTCGGCGCCGGTGATGAAGTACAGATCGCTGTGCGGGTACAGCGCACGCAGGTCGCGCAACGTGTCCTTGGTGTACGTGCGACCCCCGCGGTCGATGTCGACACGGCTCACCGAGAACTGTGGGTTGCTCGCGGTCGCGATCACCGTCATCAGGTAGCGGTCCTCCGCGGCGCTCACGTAGCGACCCTGCTTCTGCCACGGCTCGCCGGTCGGGACGAACACCACCTCGTCGAGTTCGAAACGGTCGGCGACCTCACTCGCGGCAACGAGGTGGCCGTGGTGGACGGGATCGAACGTCCCGCCCATCACACCGAGCCGCTTGGTTGACGCCACGTTTGGGCAGCTTACTTGCCGGGTGAGTGCCAGATCAGACCGGCAACAGCCCGTCGATCACCTCGGCGAGCTGCTTCCCGTTGCGGCATTCGTGCATCCTGATCACGTCCTGATACCGGGGCACGGCGGAATCGCCGCTGCCCCAGAGGTGCCGCGGCTCCGGGTTCAGCCAATGCGCGTGCCTGCTCTCGGTGACCATCCGGCGCAGAACCTCGACCTCCGGGTTGCGGTAGTTGTTGCGTCCGTCGCCCAGAACGAGCAGTGAGGCGCGCGGCGACAGCACGGTCGGGTAATTCTCGGTGAACGACGTGAACGCGTTGCCGTAGTCGCTGTGCCCGTCGCGGGTGTACACGCCGGACTCGCGGGTGATCCGCTGGATGGCCAGCGCGAGGTCTGCCTCGGGCCCGAAGAGATGGGTGACCTCGTCGGTGGTGTCGATGAAGGCGAAGACGCGAACCCGTGAAAATTGCTGACGCAGCGCGTGCACGAGCAGCAGCGTGAAGTGGCTGAAGCCGGCGACCGACCCTGACACGTCGCACAGCACAACCAGTTCCGGACGCGCCGGGCGCGGCTTGCGCAGCACCATGTCGATCGGCACACCGCCGGTGTTCATCGACTTGCGCAGCGTCTTGCGCAGGTCAATCTCACCTGACCGGGATCGGCGCCGCCGCGCCGCCAGTCGGGTGGCCAGCGTGCGGGCCAGCGGCGCCACCACGCGCCGCATCTGCCGCAGCTGTTCACCGGAGGCTCGCAGGAACTCGACGTTCTCCGACAGCTGCGGGATGCCGTACATCGTCACGTGTTCGCGGCCGAGTTGTTCCGCGGTGCGCCGCTTGGTCTCCGCTTCCACCATCTTGCGCAGCTGCGAGATGCGCTGTGTCGCTATCGCTTTGGCGATCTGCTCCTGGGTCGGCGTGGGTTCTTCTCCGTACGGCGCGAGCAGCCCCGCGAGCAGGCGTCCTTCGAGCTGGTCCAGCGCCATCGCCTTGAGCGCCTGATACGACGAGTACGACGGCCCGCGACTCGAGCTGTACCGGCCGTATGCCTCGACGATGCGCGCGACCATGGCCTCCAGTCGCTCATCGCGGTCACTGAGATCGGCACCGTCGCCGAGCAGTTCGACGAGCTGTGCGCGCAGCGCCTCGATGTCGTCGGGCAGCCCCGGCTCGTCCTCGTCGTCGATCTGTTCGATCGCGCGGGTGCCGAGCGCGGCTGGGAACCACAGGTCAAACATCGCGTCGTAGGTATCCCGGTGATCGGCCCGGCGCAGGACCGCGCATGCGATGCCCTCGCGCAGCACCTCCCGATTACCCAGGCCAAGCACGCTCATCACCCGTCCCGCATCGACGGTCTCTGATGGGCCGACCGAAATGCCCTGGGCGCGCAGCGCTTCCACGAAGCCGACCAGGTGTCCGGGGAGACCGTGCGGGGCCAGCGGCTGCGGGGGCCGGATGCGACGTGCGGCCATCAGTTCAGCCTCAGCTCCCCCGCGGCACGCGTGACATCCGATTGGTGCTTGAGCACCACGCCCAGTGTCGACGCGATCGTCGCGTCGTCGATTGTGTCCAGCCCGAGCGCCAGCAACGTTCGGCCCCAGTCGATCGTCTCGGCCACCGACGGCAGCTTCTTGAGCTGCATGCCGCGCAGCACCCCGATGATGCGAACGAGTTCCTCGGCGAGGTGCTCCGGCAACTCGGGCACCCGGGACAACAGGATGCGCCGCTCGAGGTCGGGATCCGGGAAGTCGATGTGCAAGAACAGGCAGCGGCGTTTGAGGGCTTCGGAGAGCTCGCGGGTCGCGTTGGAGGTCAGTACGACGAACGGCGCCCGCTCGGCGGTGATGGTGCCGAGTTCGGGCACGGTCACGGCGAAGTCGCTGAGCACCTCCAGCAGCAGGCCCTCGATCTCGATGTCGGCCTTGTCGGTTTCGTCGATCAGCAGCACGGTCGGCTCGGTGCGTCTGATCGCGGTCAGCAGCGGACGCGCCAACAGGAACTCCTCCGAGAACACGTCGGTCTTCGTGTTCTCCCAGTCGCCCGAGCCGGCCTGAATACGCAGAATCTGCTTGGCGTGGTTCCACTCGTACAGCGCCCGCGACTCGTCGACACCCTCATAGCACTGCAGCCGCACCAACCCCGAGCCGGTGGCCTGCGCGACGGCGCGAGCCAGCTCCGTCTTGCCAACCCCTGCGGGGCCTTCCACCAGCAACGGCTTGCCGAGCCGGTCGGCGAGGAAAACCGCTGTCGCGGTCGCGGTGTCGGGCAGATACCCGGTTTCGGCGACGCGACGTGCCACGTCGTCGATGTCCGCGAAAAGCGGGGTGGACCGTGCGGGGACGCTCATAGGTGGATTCTCGTCTCTTTTCGTCACGCCGGCCGGGTGTGGCCGTCGCCCCACACGATCCACTTGGTCGATGTCAGCTCCGGCAGGCCCATCGGCCCGCGCGCGTGCAGCTTCTGAGTCGAGATGCCAATTTCAGCGCCGAAACCGAACTGCTCGCCGTCGGTGAACGCGGTGGACGCGTTGACCATCACTGCTGCGGCGTCGACTTCAGCTGTGAATCGTTGCGCTGCAGCCAGATTGGTGGTGACGATGGCCTCGGTGTGGCCGGTCCCGTACTCGTTGATGTGGCTGATCGCTGCGTCCAGCCCGGCTACCACCGCGACCGCGATGTCCATCGACAGGTACTCGCGGCGAAGGTCGTCTTCCGCCCCGCCTGTGTGAATCGTCACTCCCGCGGATTCCAACGCGTTGGTCAGGCGTGGCAGCGCCGTGTCGGCGATCGCCGCGTCCACCAATAGTGTCTCGGCCGCGTTGCACACGCTGGGCCTGCGCGTCTTGGCGTTCAGCAGGATCCGCTCGGCGACATCCAGATCGGCCGCTTCGTGGACGTAGACGTGACAGTTTCCGACACCGGTCTCGATCGTCGGCACCTGCGCGTCGCGCACGACCGCGTCGATAAGCCCGGCGCCGCCGCGCGGGATCACCACGTCGACCAAGCCGCGCGCCTGGATCAGGTGGGTGACGGTGGAACGGTCCTCGCTGGACAGCAGCTGCACGGCGTCGGGCGGCAGGTTCTCGTTGCCCAGCGCCGCGCGCAGGACGTTCACCAGCGCGGCGTTGGACCGCGCCGCCGACGAGCTGCCGCGCAGCACCACCGCGTTGCCCGACTTCAGCGTGAGGCCGAATGCGTCGACGGTGACGTTCGGCCGGCTCTCGTAGACGATGCCGATCACGCCGAACGGCACTCGTTGCTGGCGCAGCTGCAGACCGTTGGGCAGCGTACGTCCGCGCAGCACCTCACCGATCGGGTCCGGGAGTTGGGCGACGTGCTGAAGACCGGCCGCGATGCCGTCGACGCGATGCGGGCTGAGCGCCAATCGATCGAGCAGCGCTTCGCTGGTGCCTGCGGCGCGCGCGGCGTCCAGGTCCTCGGCGTTGGCGGCCAGAAGGACGTGGACGTGTGAAAGCAACGCGTCGGCGGCAGCGTGCAAGGCCCGGTCCTTGGCGGCAGTGGGCAGCGTGGAAAGCACTCGGGCGGCGACCCGGGCGCGCCGAGCGGCGTCGTGGACGTCCTGGCGCAGGTCGGGCAGCGTTGGCGCCTGCAGACTCATCACCCAAGGGTAACGGCCCAACCGGTGGGTTGGGAGCTCGGGGCTAGGGTGGGCGCGTGACGCGGGTGTGCGTGGTGGGCAGCGTGAATGCCGACCTGACGTTCACCGTCGATAAGCTGCCGCTACCTGGCGAAACCGTGCTGGCTTCGGCGCTCGCGTCCTGTCCGGGCGGCAAAGGCGCCAACCAGGCCGTCGCCGCGGCCCGCGCGGGCGCAGAAGTGCAGTTCGTGGGTGCCGTCGGCACGGACCCGGCGGCCGACGCACTGCTGACTCACCTGACCGGAAACGGCGTGGGCACCGACGGGGTGATCACCGTGCCGGGGCCCAGTGGCACGGCCGCGATCATGGTCGACGCGAACGCGGAGAACATGATCGTCGTCGCACCCGGCGCCAACGCCCATCTCGTCCTCGACTCCGCGGCGATGCGCAATGTCGTCGCCGAAGCCGACGTCGTGCTGCTGCAGCTGGAGATTCCGGTACCCACGGCTGTCGCCGCGGCACGCATCGGCCGCGCCGCGGGCGCGACCGTCATTGTCAACGCATCCCCACCGAACGCATCGCCTGCGATGGTTGAGCTTGCCGAGCTGACCGATGTCGTGGTGGTCAACGAGACCGAGGCGGCCGAATGGCACTGGCCGGCGCCGCACCTCGTGATCACCCGCGGCGGGCGGGGCGCGTCGTATGTCGCCAACGGCCGCGAGATCGACGTGGCCGCACCGTCGGTCGAACCCGTCGACACCACGGGCGCGGGCGACGTGTTCGCGGGTGTCCTCGCCGCAGGCTGGCCGTCCGACCGGGATCGGGCACTGCGGCGAGCGTGCGCCGCCGGTGCGCTGGCCACGTTGGTGCCCGGCGCCGGCGATTGCGCCCCGCTCGAGGAAGCTATCGAAGACGCGCTTGCGAGTTAGTAATCTGCGGGCATGGCTGACAGGACCGCTGCCGTCGTGGCACTTGCGACCTACATCGTCGGCGGCAGCGTCGCCATCGGGTGGCGCCTGTGGTGGCAGTGGCGGCGGACCGGGTCGACGGGGTTCAAAGGCGTCAGCGGCACCATCGGTTCAGCGGAGTGGTTCGGCGGTCTCGGTTTCATCCTGGGTGTGCTGGTCACCGTCGCCGCACCCGTGCTACAGCTCCCCGGCGTCGTTGCGCCGGTTTTCTTCCTACGTTCGGTGTGGATACAGCTCGCCGGCATCGTCATCGCTTTGGTTGGGATCACCGGCACCGTCTACGCGCAGCTCGTCATGGGAAGCTCCTGGCGGATCGGCGTGGATGACAGCGAGACAACGTCTTTGGTGCGCCACGGCGTGTTCGGACTGGTGCGCAACCCGATCTACGCCGCGATGTTCGTGTTCTGGCTCGGCAGCGCGCTGATCGCGCCGAACATCGTGGTGATCGTGGGCTACGTACTGCTCGCGGTGTCGATCGAGTTGCAGGTCCGCCTCGTCGAGGAGCCGTACCTGTTGAAGGTGCACGGCGGGAGCTACCGCGAATACGCCAGCACGGTAGGGCGATTCGTGCCGCGCACCGGGTTGATCCACTAGAAGCGTTCGTAGAACCCGGTCAACTTGCCTCTGGCGATCACATGACCATCGACGGCCGCCAGTGCGCCGGCGAGTGTGGCGTCGTCACCAAGCCCGCTAGGTCGGTCGAGGGCAAAGAGCTGGAACATGTAGCGATGCGGGCCGTGCCCGGCAATCGGTCGGGGTCCGGCGTATCCGCGGCGCCTGAACGAGCCGACTCCAATGTGGATGGGCAGCGCAGTACCTGAGTTGAGCGCGCGTTCCGGGAGTTCGCCGAGACGGGGGTCGATGCCGGTGACGAGACCGTGGACGACGGGCCGCGGCAAGGGCGCGTCGGGATCCTCGATGATGAGGACGAGCTCGACGGCGTCGCCGGGAACACCTGACCATTGAAGCTGCGGTGAGATGTCGTCGCCGACACCGGCGCCGGCATGTCGCTGGGGTATCGGCGCGCCGTCCTCGAAGGCGGTGCTGGTCAACGTGACCGTCTCAGGGGCGGACTCGGTGGCGCGATGGTGCCAGGCCGTCTTGTCGACGCCGGCGCGGACGCGGCGCAGGGCGCGGACGATGAGGGTCATACGGTGATCTCGCTCATGCGCCCGACCCGCCGTCCTGGGGAATGGCGCCCGATCTAAGGACGTCGAGCAGTTCGGCGGGCAGATACCCCCGCTCGGCGAGGCGGGCGAGAACACCTCCGCTGGACAGGATTTCCAGGATCAGCGGCGGCAGCGATTGCGCATCACCGGTCGTGCCGGTGGTCTCGTTTCGGTAGGCGCCGGTGGAGATATCGAAGCTGCCGACGTCGCCATCGCGGAACACCCCGGTCACGCCGGGCGCGGTGAGGGCAGGC
>Ga0209526_10001360_pt1 | contig 16248 bp, 12 predicted proteins | sample JacPinW_OM2H0_M1_FD_188566 | JGI IMG/M metagenome (GOLD analysis project Ga0209526, IMG submission 188566) | Forest soil microbial communities from Algoma, Ontario, Canada - Jack Pine, Ontario site 1_JW_OM2H0_M1 (SPAdes) (version 2) | ecosystem: Environmental > Terrestrial > Soil > Boreal... | reverse complement strand
CTTCATCCCACCAACGATGACTGCGGTTCCAGCAATTTTCGCGAGCCTCATGCAACTGCTGGCGAGCGTGATCCGCTTGCCTGCTGTTACGGCCATGATGCTCGATAGCTTCGTGAAGGCGATGATCGGCTTTCGAGATACGGCGTTGGCAACTATCGTTATCGGCGCGCAGACTCGGTGCGCCGATGAAGAGCGAGAATCCCGCTAGCGCAGCGCCGGCCAGCTTTAATTTTCCCGCACCAAAAATTCTGGACTGAAATTTTATCTGCATCCAGTTCTCCTCTAATTTTGAAGTGAGGCCTAAGCAGGATTACACAAACGATAGCAAGGCAGAGCGCAAGAGGGCATACGTAGAGTTCCGCGATAATGCTGGGGAATACCTGTAGCAGCAACTTCCTGCGTTTATGAACGGTTCTGGAAGCAAATGCTCTCGCAATCCGGAACATCAGTCGATGACCTGCGGGGAGAATGAAAATTCATGGACGGCGGTAGCAAGTCCGCATTAGAAGTCGTTCGATTCTTCGACCACCGGCTTTATATCAATCACGGGCGTACCGTCGATCGCTTCGATCGGACCGATCAAGAGACAACCTTGATCGATCGCCAGAACCTTTGCGCGATGAAGGCCCAATGGATGCGGGCGATTCGGCGATCGAGTCAGGAATACTCCTGTCAGAGGACGCGATACATCGCCTCTCGGATGAACCTTTAAAGCGTCTCTGCCAGCACGATGAAGCCATGTAATCACTATGATTTCGTGTCCGACCTTCATGCCCTGCACTCCGTTCCAATAGGATGGACTCAATTCAAGATGGGCGTTTGGGGCTCCTTCTGTATAAAACAGCGGGGCATCCTCTGTATTTTTGATTTCGGAACGAATCTTTCCAATAGGCTCAAGCACATATTTGTTCATGCAGCCTCACCTCATCCAAAAGCGGAAGACATCTAAGATCTAGTCCTAGCATTGTCTTGTGCGAAAGACGCAGGGAAAGGCCGCAGGGCTACGGGGACTCCGCCCGGCGCTACAGGGAGGTCTATAAGTCAGAGTCAAGCTTCATGTGGTATCTCTCTAGGCCTTCGCGGATGCGCGTGAAGGCTTCGTCCACGGTATCGGCGAATTGCAACATTTTGTGTTCGTCCTGATTAATCATGCCCCAGCGCACCATGGCGCGGAAGTTGAGAACTTCATCCCAATATTTGCGGCCGTAAATAATGATCAGGTTGTTGCGCGGCAGCTTGCCGGTTTGCAGCAGGGTGAGCATTTCCCACAATTCGTCCATGGTGCCAAAGCCGCCCGGGAAAACGATGAGGGCTTTGGCGATTTGCGCGAACCAGAGTTTGCGCATGAAAAAGTAATGGAAATTGAGACTGAGCTCGGGACTGATGTACGCGTTGGCGAACTGTTCGTGGGGCAGCTCGATGGATAGGCCGATGGATTTTCCGCCGGCTTCCGCAGCGCCGCGATTGGCGGCTTCCATGATGCCGGGACCGCCGCCGGAGCAGATGACGAAGCGGCGCGGGCGCGGGCCGAGGGTGAGCGCCCAAGTGGTGATGCGGTGAGAGAGTTCGCGGGCTTCTTCGTAGTAACGCGACATTTCCAAGGCACTTTTTGCATCGCGGAGGGCTTCGCGGTGTTTCACGCGCTCGGTGCCCTTCAGTTTGGAGAGCGGCGTTTTCTTCAGGCGGGTGAGGCGCCCCTGCGCGGTTTCGTGGGACTCGATGCGCGCGGAGCCGAACATCACGATGGTATCGCCGATGCCTTCATTTTTGAGCTGCACGAGCGGATGCAGATACTCCGCCAGGATGCGTATTGGCCGGGCGGCGGTGCTTTCCAGGAACTGTGGATCTTGGTGCGGAGCTTTGGGTGCATGCTGGGGCTTGAGCTTGACGTGCCCTGAGGACATTCGAACTCTCCAAGAGACGAACCTCCATTATGGGAATTGCGGGGCTTGGCAGCAACGTCTGAGGGCGGAGTTGCGTCGAATTGGATACACTGGGCACGGAGGCCCGCTATGAAGAAACCGCCTTTCCTATGCTTATCGCTCGCGGTTTTGGCGGGCGCGATGCTTGTTTCCGGGCAACGGGTGTTCCCACAGTCGCCTACCGGGCCCATAGCACCGCGGCCGGGCACACCGGTTCAGCAGGCTCCCCCGCAAAGCAAGATTGTCACGCGCGTAGCGCTGGTGAACACACCGGCGACGGTGAAAGATGCGAACGGGCAGATGGTGAACACGCTGGACGCGAAGGATTTTCAGATCACGGATAACGGAGTTCCGCAGCAGATTACGCATTTCGACCTGGGGGGCGATCCGCTGTCCATTGTTTTTCTGGTGGAAACGAGCACGAGGATCGATCCGCTGCTGCCGCAGATTCAGAAGTCGGGAATTGTGCTGGGGGAAACGGTAATGGGCCCGAATGGCGAAGCGGCCGTGGTGGGCTTCAACGACTCCGTGGATAAGCTGCAGGATTTCACGGTCAACCAGGATGCGATTGAGAAGACTTTTACACAGCTCAAGACGGTGACCAGGGGCTCGAAACTGTTTGACGCGATGGCGATAGGCGTGGAGATGCTGAGCGGGCGGCCACTACCCACGGCGGATGCGCCCGGGCGGCGGCGAGTGATGGTAATTTTGTCGGAGGCTACGGACGTGGGGAGCGAGACGAAACTTGGCGCGGTGCTGCGGCAGGCCCAGCTTTCGAACGTGACGATCTACTCGGTAGGATTGTCGACCACCATGGCGGAGCTGAAGGCGCCAGCGCAGGATACGACGCCGAAGGTCACGCCGCCCGGAACGTTTGGGCGTGCTCCATTCCCCGGGACGGTGCAGACGCCAGGCTCGGACGCTGCGCTCTACGGAAGCGGAAACTTGATGGCTTTGGCGGTGTGGGCGGTGCAGCACGTTAAGAACAAGATTACGGACCATGCGCTGGAGCTGGCCGCGACGGCGACGGGCGGAGAGCACATCGCCACGTTCAAGAATCACTCGATAGAAAATGCCGCGGATGAGATTGGGGGCGAGCTGCATTCGCAGTATTCGCTGAGCTATATGCCTAGCGGGACGAACGAGGCGGGGTACCACGAGATCAAGGTGACGGTGAAGAAGGAAGGGTTAAAGGTGCGAGCGCGGCCGGGGTATTACATTGCGGCGGGGCCGGAGAGCTGAGGGGCGACAGGCAAGCGGAAGCAACCAACGTAGGATCGCGAACCAGCAAGCGATGGAAACATCGTGCTTTGGTAGCGGGAACAGCAAACTACATGTAGAAACCACGGATGTCGTCACGCTGGTGTTGGTGCACCAATGGACGATCTGGGTACAAGTGTGAAATCAACTCGAAGATAGCTGACATGGGAGATAAACTCGCGGCTACTTGGACGCGGGGGCGGAGGTGCCTAACGATGATTTACGTAGCTGGGGAATATACGGCGGGAGGAAATCCGTTTGGAGTGCTTACGGCGGTGGTGGCGCCGGCGATTCTTACGAATGCGTGTTCGGTGTTGGCGCTGGGAACGAGCAACCGGTTGGCGCGGGTGGTGGACCGGACACGCGTGGTAGCGCGGGAGTTGGCAGCGATTGACCCTGCCGGAGTTACTTACCAAAGTTGGGCGGGGCAGCTTGCGGGGCTGCACGTCCGGACGCAACTGCTGGTGAAGGCGCTGCGCGTTATTTATGGTTCGCTGGGATTGTTTGCTATGGCAGCGCTAGTGTCTGTGGTGGGGTCGATTGTTACTTATTACGGGCAGCGCCTCCTGTTTCAATTGACGGCGGGGCTTGCGCTGCTGGCCGGAGCGGTGGCGGTGGCGGGATTGGCGTCGGGGTGCGCGTTGATGGTGCATGAGACGCGCTTGGCCGTGCAGAATTTGGCGGACGAGGCGAAGATGTATGCGCGTTTGCAAAGGGAAATGGCGCGGGATACGTAGCGTGCAGAGGATTGGGATGATGCCGGCAAGGGAGACGTCACGGAGAAATAGATGAGACGGGGAATTTTTGCGTTGACGATGGGGTTGGGTTTGGTGGTGGCGGGTGTTTCCTTGCGGGCGGCGGTTCCGGCGACTGTTGAGGGGGATTTTGTTGTTAAGGATTTTGCGTTTCGGGATGGGGAGAGGATGGCGGAGTTGCGATTGCATTACCGGACGCTAGGGAAGACTGTTCGCGATTCGGCTGGGCATGTGTCGAATGCGGTGATGATTTTGCATGGGACGGGCGGATCGGGGGCGCAATTTTTGGCGCCGCAGTTTGCGGGGGAATTGTTTGGCGAGGGGCAACTGCTCGATACGGCGAAGTACTACATTATTTTACCGGATGGGATTGGGCACGGGAAATCGTCAAAGCCGAGCGACGGGCTGCACGCGAAATTTCCGCAGTATGACTACGACGACATGGTGGCGGCCCAACATGGGCTGGCGGAGCACTTGGGCGTGGAGCATTTGCGGCTGATCCTGGGGACGTCGATGGGGTGCATGCACTCGTTTGTGTGGGGAGAAACGTATCCGGAGTTTATGGACGCGCTGATGCCGCTGGCTTGCCAGCCGGCCCAGATTGCGGGGCGGAATCGGGTGTGGCGGAAGATGGTGATGGACGCGATTCGAAACGATCCGGAGTGGAAGGGTGGCGAGTACTCTACTGAACCGAAGCAGGGGTTGCGCACGGCGCTGGATTTGCTGTTGATTGCGGGGAGCGCGCCGCTGCAGATGCAGAAGACGTTGCCTACACGGGATGCGGCGGATAAATATCTGGACGAATATTTTGCGGCGCGGATGCCGGGGCTGGATGCGAACGATTTGCTATATCAGGTGAATGCTTCGCGGAATTACGATCCGCTGCCGTCCCTCGAGAAAATTCGGGCGCGCGTCGTGTATGTGAATTCGGCGGACGATTTTATTAATCCGCCGGAGCTTGGGATTGCGGAGCGGGAGATCAAGCGAGTGAAAGGCGCGCGATTTGTAGTGATTCCGATTAGTGACGCGACGCATGGGCATGGGACGCATACTTGGGCGGCGGTGTGGAAGAGTTATTTGGCGGAGTTGTTGGCGGGGAAGTAGAGGGCGGAAAAGCGAAATTCGCACAGGCAGCTTGTGATCTGGTTCAATTCGTAAAAGCGGCGGCCCTTCGAGGCTCGGGTAAACAAGACCACCGCACTCCCAAAAAAGCGAAACGAGTGGCTGCGCCTCTACATGGGACGAGCACGGGTGTCCCGTGCACCTACAAATTCGATTACGCCGGCTGTATTCGCTTTAGAAGGTGGCGCGAACGGGCCAGCGCGACCACTTTTTCGAGGCGCGCGGCTTCGGCGGCGGCGACCTCGCGGCCCTGGGACGTTAGCCGGTAATAGCGGCGGCGCTGGTCGTCGTGTGCGGAGGGTCGCTCGCGGCGCTCGATGATCAGGCCGTCGTTGAGCAGGCGCTTGATGATGCCGTAGAGAGTGCCGGTGCTGAGTTTCACTTCGCCGCTGGTGCGGAGCTCGACTTCTTTGAGGATGGCGTAACCGTGGAGATCGTCGCCGGCGAGCGCAAGCAATACGTGAAACATGGCTGGGGTGAGCGGCGGATTGGATTCGGGAGCGGGGCTCTTGGGGGGCATGCCGTTGGTCCTTTTCTTACGTCGCCCCACGCTATATCGTAACACGCCATAGTGTCAAGGCAAATTCTTGGCACGTTGGAGTACAGCTGGAAATGGCTGTACCACAAAGGCACTCGCTAGCGGGTTTCTTGGCTGGCGCGGATTTCTTGCCAGCGGCGGGGGCGCCGGTTGGCTTGCAGGACTTTTTTGCGCAAGCGGATGGATTTGGGGGTGATTTCTACGAATTCGTCGTCGGCTATGAATTCGATAGCTTGCTCGAGGCTTAATTCCTTATGGGGAATCAGGCGAATGGCTTCGTCGGCGCTGGACGAGCGCATGTTGGTTTGCTTTTTTTCTTTGGTGACGTTGACGTCCATGTCTTGCTCGCGGGAGTTTTCGCCGAGGATCATGCCTTCGTAGACCTGGATAGCGGGGCCGATGAAGAGCTCACCGCGTTCCTGAATATTCCACAAAGCAAACGCGGTGGAGACGCCGGCGCGGTCGGCGACAAGCGCTCCCGTGGGGCGCAGCGCCATTTCGCCGGCGTAGTCCATCCAGCCATCGAAAATGGAGTGAATGAGCGCAGTGCCGCGGGTGTCCGTCAGCAATTGGCTGCGCAGGCCGATCAGGCCGCGCGAGGGGATTTTGAAATCGAGGCGCACGCGACCGGAATTGTGGTTGCTCATCTTGAGCATTTCGCCGCGACGGCTGCCAATGGTTTCCAAAATGATGCCGATGAAATTTTCGGGGACGTCGATGACCAGGCGCTCGACGGGCTCGAGCTTGCGGCCGTTTTCCGTGCGCACGACGATTTCGGGTTTCCCGACCATCAATTCAAAACCTTCGCGGCGCATGGTTTCGATCAAAATCGCGAGCTGCAGCTCGCCGCGGCCGAGGACACGGAAAGATTCCGGCGTGTCCGTATCTTCGACGCGGATGGATACGTTGGTAAGCAGCTCTTTTTGCAGGCGGTCGCGGAGATCGCGCGACGTGAGATAGGTGCCTTCTTTGCCGGAGAGCGGACTGCTGTTGACGGTGAAAATCATGGCGAGCGTAGGCTCGTCGATCAGGAGAGGCTCGAGCGGCTGAGGATTGGCGAGATCGGTGATGCTCTCGCCGATCTGAATGCCTTCGACACCGGCGATGGCCACGAGGTCGCCTGCCACTACGGCTTCGGCTTCGTCGCGTTCGAGTCCACGAAACGTGTAAAGCTTGGTGATTCGCGTGGACAGGAGCTTGCCGTCGAGCTTGCTGATGCCCACATCAGCGCCGCGCTTGAGCGTGCCGTTGAAGACGCGGCCGATGGCGATGCGTCCGAGAAAATCGCTGTAGTCGAGATTCATCACCTGGATTTGCAGGACGCCTTCAGGATCGCCGGGAGGCGCGGGGATGGATTTGACGATCGTCTCGAAAAGGGGAAGAAGATCTTTGGAATCGTCGCCGATCTTGCGATGGGCTACGCCGTCGCGGGCGTTGGTATAGACGACGGGGAAATCGAGCTGGTCTTCCGTGGCGTCAAGATCGATGAAGAGGTCGTAGATTTCGTCGAGGACTTCCTTAGGGCGAGCGTCGGAGCGGTCGATCTTATTCAAAACGATGACCGGAGGGAGCTTGGCGGCTAGCGCTTTTTGCAGAACGTAGCGGGTTTGCGGAAGCGGGCCTTCGCTGGCGTCGACGAGGAGAACGACGCCGTCGACCATGCGGAGGGCGCGTTCGACTTCGCCGCCGAAGTCGCTGTGGCCGGGCGTGTCGACGATATTGATTTTGGTGTCGTGGAAAAAGAGCGCGGTGTTCTTCGCGAGGATGGTGATGCCGCGCTCGCGCTCGAGGTCATTGGAATCCATGACGCGCTCGATGATGGCTTCGTTGGCGCGGAAGATGCCGGATTGCTGGAGCATGGCGTCGACGAGGGTGGTTTTGCCGTGGTCGACGTGGGCGATGATGGCGATGTTGCGAATGTTTTGGGTCATGGTGCTTGTGTATTCGGCTTGCTTGGTCCGGCATCGAGCTGAGCGCTGATTTACAGTCGAGCTCGTAAGAGCACAGGCTAAAGCCCGTGCTACCTGGCGCAGACAAAAATAGCTGCTGGTGCAACCAGCAGCCCGGACGAATCTCCCTTGATTCTCAGGTGCGGTCGAGCAAGTACTAGTGTAGCAGAGGTGTGGATTATTGCAGCAGTATCACCGAATTCGCCGGGTAGGAAGCCGATAGCATCCCCATTGGGGATAGCCAAGCTAAAGTTGGCATCGCTACAAAATATGATGTAGAAAAGATTCGGCATTAGCACAGAGGGTGCAGAGGTCGGAGCGCCCTTCGAAGCTCAGGGTAAACCGAGGTCACGGAGACATATGCGCTTGCGTTGGAGATGCGGTTGGATGTCAACCCTGCTTGTCGGAGCGGGGGTTTTGGTTGTGCCCGCGTTTCGCGCGGGGCAGCAGATGCCGGTGGATTACGCGGAACTCTTCCAAAAGAGTGAAATGATGATTCCGATGCGGGATGGGGTGAAGCTGCATACGGAGATCTATGCGCCGAGGAATGCCGCAGAGGCTCTGCCGATTCTGATGAACCGGACGCCTTATGGCATTTCGAATCCGGACAAGGGCGTGAGCAACATGATTCACCGGTACGCGGACATGGTGCCGGACGGATACATTTTTGTGTTTCAGGACATTCGCGGACGCTATGGGTCGGAAGGAAAATTCGTGATGCTGCGGCCGATTCATGATGCGAAGGACGCGAAAGGGGTGGACGAGAGCACTGATACGTACGACACCATCGACTGGCTCGTGAAAAATGTTCCGCACAACAATGGCCGCGTGGGGCTGGACGGGATTTCGTACGATGGCTTTCTGGTGACCATGGGAATGATCAGTCCGCATCCGGCGCTGAAAGCGGCTTCGGAACAGGCTTGCATGGGGGACACGTGGCTCGGCGACGACTTCTTTCATAATGGGGCGTTCCGGCTGAGCTATGCGTTCGAATACGCGCCGCTGCTGGAGACCTCCACGGAGAATTACAGGTTTCCGTTCGACCGCTTTGACGTTTACGATTTTTATTTGCGGCTGGGGCCGCTTTCGAACGCGAACGCGAAATATTTCCACGGGAAGATCCCGACTTGGAACGAATTTGTGGCGCATCCGAATTACGACGAGTTTTGGAAGCGGCATGCGGTGGCGTACGGACTGAAACAGCCAACGGTGCCGAATTTGAATGTCGCGGGGTGGTGGGACCAAGAGGACTTCTACGGGCCTATCGCGACATACGAGCGGCTGGAGAAAGCGGATAAGAAGAATCTGAATTATCTGGCGGCGGGGCCATGGAATCATGGCGGTTGGGGGCACGGGCCGGGGAAATCGCTGGGGGAAATTCCGTTTGGCATCGACACGGCTGTTTATTTTCGGCAGAAGATCGAGGCGCCGTGGTTTGCGTATTGGCTGAAGGACAAAGGGACGCTGCCGCTGAAGGAAGCGAAGCTCTTTCAGACGGGCAGTGACACGTGGACTTCGTTTGATTCGTGGCCGCCGCGGGAAGCGAAGACGCGCAACCTTTATTTTCACGAAGACGGCAAGCTTTCGTTCGATGCGCCTGACGCGGGCATGGCGGAGGCATTTGATTCGTACGAGAGCGACCCGGCGCATCCGGTTGCGTATCGGCATCGTCCGGTGGATATGACCTACCCGGAGGATCATCCGGGGAGTTGGTTCACGTGGCTGGTGCAGGATCAGCGATTTGTGGATGACCGTCCGGATGTACTGACGTGGCAAACGGAGGAGCTCGGCGAAGACGTTACATTGGCGGGGCAGGTGACGGCGAAACTGTTTGCTTCGACTACTGGCAGCGATGCGGATTGGGTAGTGAAGCTGATCGACGTTTATCCGCAAAGGTTTCCGCAGGACTGGAAGCTCTCCGGATATGAATTGATGATCGCCGACGAGATTTTTCGCGGGCGCTTCCGGAATTCGTTTGAGAAGCCCGAGCCGATCACGCCGAACGCGGTGACGCCGTTCACGATTGATTTGCACACGGCGAATCACGTTTTCAAAAAAGGGCACCGCATTATGGTGCAGGTGCAGAGCACGTGGTTTCCGCTGTACGACAGAAACCCGCAGAAGTTTGTGCCGAACATTTTTGAGGCGAAAGAGAGCGACTTTCAGAAGGCGACGCAGCGGGTCTATCGTTCGAAGCGATTTCCGTCGAGCGTGGAGATATCCGTGCTGCCGCATGCGGCTGCGCAGCTTGCGGCGAAATGAAGTGGTCGCGGTTGCGTCTAGTTGGGGACGGCAGCGGACGCTACGGAAGTGGCCGGGGCGCGACGTTTGACGGGCCCGGCACTGAGACGTGCGACACAAGCTGCGCCTGCGAAACGGACTTCGTCCTTATCGTCGTCCAGCGACGGAGCGATTTTAGAGATAAGCGAGCGGTCGCCGCGTTCCGCAATAGCTTCCAACGCGGCCGCACGCACGACCGAATTCTTGTCTTGGGTAGCGGCGACGAGCGCTTTTGCTGTGGCGGGGTCGGGATCGTGGGCCAGTTTTTTTGCAGCAGCGGCGCGAACGGGAGAGTTGTCGGATTTGACGAAAGTTTTCACCATGCCATAACCGAGGCCGCCGTAAGGTATGAAGCCGACGCCCTGTTCGAGCCCCATTTCCGCGATCTTCTTTTTGTTGTGCAAAACTTTCAGTTGTTCCTTGATCTGTTCCCTGAGCGCGCCATTGTTGGTGCGCATGGTTCCGGTTAATACGTTGTAGTAGACGTCATACGCAAAATTGGCCTCTTTGAGGAGCATCAGGGAATTTGCAGCAGCCAGCACGACCGCAGGCTCGTTGTCATCCAGGGCGACTTCCAGACGATCTCTGGCGCGAACGGCGTGCATTGCGCCGAGAGCATTGGCTGCCGCGACGCGCACGTCTGCCTTTGGATCCTTCAGAGCTGCGATCGCCAACTTTTCTGCTTCCGTGTTGCCCTTCAGCACGGCCAGCGCGGTGACAGCTTTTACTCGTTTTTCTGTACCGTCAAAGGTCAGGCCGCCGTGGAGGATTTCCCAAGCGCGATCATGGAGTGAGAGGGGGTGCTCGGGTTTAGTCTGAGCCGGAGGAGTTTCTTTGGCCGCGTCGGCTTTGCTGGCGGCTTTGGCGGGTGGAAGTGAGTTGGCTTCTTGGGGATGAGCCGTGGCGGGAGCGGATTGCGCGGAGGCGTTTTGCGCATTACAGGTGAGAACAGCTATGAGACAGACGCCACAAAGGGCGAGGGGCGATGCCGGTAGATTCATGCGGTAACCTCGGTGGGCAGGGAGGCGCTGGAGTGAAGCCAGTTAACGCGAGATTGAGGCTGGAAGCGATACCAGCAACGCTTTAGAGGTTTGTTCTTTCCACAGGAGGGAGCCGTAGAGAGGAAAGTCTGTGGGCAGGGAATCCGATGATCACCAAACCGCCGCTTTGGGAAAACGGAGGCGGTATCGCGGGTAGTGAGAGAGACTGCGCGCCCACTATTTCTTGCGAGCGTAGGCGAAGTCGTATTCGACGTTCCAGGTCTTGCCGCCGTCGGTCGAGCCGCGGCTGAACTGGCGGACTTTATCGGGGCCCATGGGGATGAACTGCAGGTGGCGCTTGAGGGCCGGGCCGCCAGGTTGGGGGATTTCGTCGGTGAAGTAGTCCATTACGCCGTCTTTGAGGCCGCCATAGAAAAAGATGTTGCCGCCGACGTTGTCGACCCAGTATTGCTCCCAGCGCTTGAGCGCCTGGTTGTAGATATTGTAGCTTTTGCCGGAGTACGGACTATCCCGGCTCTTCCAGTTTTCCTGGACGACGCAGTCTTCGAGGACCAATTCGATTTTACTGTCGCCGGCGGGGATGCTGCCTTGCGTGGTGGTAACGCTCCATTCGCCAACCCAGAAATCGAATTGACGGCTTTGCGCGCTATAAGCACAGGGGCGCTGATTTTTCTTGGCTTGCTCGACGAGTTTGGCGAAGCGCGAGTCGCTACGAAGCGCGGCGAGATTGGGGTCGCTGCTTAGCACGTCTGGCTGCGCGTAGCCTTGCTGCACGGCTTTCTCAAGGTGCTCGAACGCTTTTTCCGGCTGCTTCATCGCGGAATACACCGCGGCTTCGCCGTATTCGCCGAAGAGAGCGGCGCCGGCGGCGTTCGCTTTTTCAAACGCTGCCAAGGCCTCTTGATATTTGCCTAACTCGCGAAGGGACGCGCCGAGCCGCAGCCATACGCGTGGAGGAGCTTCCGGCGATTGCGAAAGCTCTACGTAGAGCTCTGCTGCTTTGGCCCAGTCTTTCGCGCCGTAAGCAGCGCCGGCCTCTGCGGCAAGTGCATTGCTGTTGGAAGTTGATTGCCGCCCCGCACTGCCGCTAAGCGGCGAGCTAACGAGCGCAATCGTGAGCATGGTCAATCGAACGTAGTTCATCCGTTCTCTCCGCAAGGCAGGTTTAGGTGCTTAGACGCGTGCCATGCAAAAAGAAAGGCGAGGGAACTCCGAAAAGCTCCCTCGCCATATTTCTCAATCATGCGGTTGAGGTTTACCAGACCAGCTTGAGGCCCAGTTGCATGGTACGGCTGCCGCCATTGAACAGCCGTGAGTTCAGGAACTGGCTGCCTGAGTCAACGTTGACGTACGCAGCCGAGAACGGATTCGGATTCGTGGTCTGATCGAGCGAGCCATTGTTAGACGGCAACCCAATGCTGAAGTTGCGATGGTTAAAGGTGTCGTAGGTGTCTGCGCGGAACTGTAGCGTGAACCTCTCGGTCAGCTTCGTGCTCTTGAACATGGACATGTTCCAGATGTTCAAGCCGGGAGTATTTATGATGTTTCTGCCGGCATTGGCTTGCGCGCCGGTTCCAGCTTGGACGAACCTGGCAGTCGGATCCTCCGCCACATAACCGACGATATGCGAATCGCTGGCACACGCTTTGGCACTCGCCGTTATGACGCGCGTAGCTCCACCTGCTCCGTCATTGCAAACGGGGTCGACGATCGTTCCTGTCAAGCCAGTGCCATTGGGGTTCAAGATGGCTCGATCGCCCGCCCCATCGCCATTCGCATTCGAATCGTTGTCAGAGAGAGGAGTAACCGGCTGACCGGACTCCGCGATGTACGATCCGCTCCATTCCCATCCGTGCGCCAAGACTCTGAGGAAAGAGTGATCGGTTTGAATGTTGGGCAGATCGTAGACCCAAGTGATAGCCAGTTTGTGCCGGATGTTCAGGGCTGAAAGGCCGCGCTCGTTGCCGAAGTTGTAGCCATCCTGCGCACGGCGAGGATTCACGATGCTGCTGAAGAGCTCGTTCGTAGCGTTGTCGATGTTCTTCCCGAACGTGTAATTGGCGCGGAAGAACAGGCCACGCGCCAAGCGGTGCATGAAATCGGCGGACACGGAATGGTAGATGCCGGAGCCGATCGCGGGAAAAGTGGTCAGGTTACCGAGGAAGCCGTCGACCGAGTACGGCTGCGGATTGAAATCGTCGAAATTCTGCAGCGTACTTGCCGGGCTTGCGACCGTGGCGGGCACGCCCGCCGCGCTGAAATAAGTGGGCAAAGGTGTAAGGCCGCCGCCAAGGTTCTTGAACCGCGGGTCGAAGGCCGAAGCGGAGTTGAGGCGCATTTGTACTGGCAACTCGAGGCTGCGGGTTCCCAGATAACGGACCTCGATGCTGGAGTCTTTGAGGATTTGATGCTGGACGCTCAAAGACCATGTGATCACCTTAGGATCCACATGGTCACGAATCAGGTTCGCTGTTTTTGCGCGAGCTGCAGCTTGCGTCGTGGGTGGCACGTTGACGGTCAACAATCCGCCGCCTGCGAGGAACCCTTGACCAGAATCAGTTTGTCCTGGATTCCAGGTTGCGCACCAGGCTGGGCGGCCGGGGAGTGCGCAGGTGATGGCCGGCTTCTGCTCGGTCTGTCGCTGCGGAGGCAAGCTGTTGATGGCGAAGTTGTTCGGCGTGACATCGTAAGCTACGCCGACACCGGCCCGCACGGCCCACTTGCCGCGGCCAGTGGGGTCATAGGCAAAGCCTAGGCGAGGGGCGAAGTTATTTACGTCCGGTTTCGGGGCACGGAAGAAGAGGCCCAGGGCAGGATCGTCAGAAATGGCATTGATAGCCTGCAAGTTCTCAGCGCGTGGCACGCCCGTGTACTCGTAGCGGATGCCGGCGTTAACGGTGAGCCGCGACATGACTTTCCAGTCGTCGCCGACAAACCAATAAAAAGCGTTGTAGTTCGACGCTACGTTGCCGGATCCCGCCCCGCGGAGCGCCTTATTGGGCGCGCCATTAGGAACGAAATCATTCACGAGCTGGCTCAATGTTGTGTAGTCCCACTCACCGCGGAAGCGAGGGACTCCGTTGGTCGGGGCGATATACTTCTTGGCTTCTATGCCAATCTTGAACGTATGCGGGCCACGGATGTAGTTGATCGTATCCGCCCATTGATACACATTTTGCGTGTAGCTCTGCGGAGCATTTTGCTCCGGGCCGATGTTCGCGGAAGAAAGATCGTCGATAATCACATTGGGAAAATTCTCGAATCCGCTCGGGGCTACGAGCTGAGGCCCGATGGACCGAGAGTACGAAGTATGGAAATTGTTAATCACGCGGCTGGAAATCGTCCAGGTATCGGACACGATCGCCTTCTGCCCGCCCGACGCGTACGTGCCCAGAAACTGCGGTGCGGGAAGGCTGGCATTGAAATCCGGCGCCCGGAAGCGATCGTACAAATAGCGCGTGCTGATTTGATGTTTGCTCAGGGTCAGATCGCCGTTAACAATGAAATCGTGCTGATTGTTAAAAGCCGGAGCTACGGTCGTCAAGTTGCCCACCGGAATAGCGGTCCCGTTTACGTTCACCGTTCCAGCGTCATTGCTGGGAGCAACCGGAAACTCCTTCAGGATATTCCGCACGGCGTCATCGTGCGCCAAGCCGCTAAGCGTACTCAATCCGCTCGCCGTTGGGAGTTTCACGCTCGGCCCGGAGGCTGCCAAGCCTTCATTTTGGAATTCGTAGGCGCCGTAAATAAACAGCCGGTTTCTAAGAATTGGACCGCCGGCGCTGGCGCCCGCGCGGTTATAGTCAAATCGATCCTGCAGTCCCCGGCTCTTCTGCTGATTATCCATTGCGTTGTAATTTCGGTTGCGGTTGAACCACCAGTCGGCGCCGTGCCAACTGTTCGTGCCAGACTTGGTCACGATATTGAACAGCCCGCCAGCGGAGTGACCGTTGTCAGCGCTAAATTGGTTTGTCAGCAGCGTAAATTCGGCGACCGATTCTTGAATGACCGGCTGCGTCGGTCCGTTCGTGTCCAGCTTATTGTCCTCGACGCCGTCAATGTTGAAGCCGTTAAAACGCGGCCGCGTCCCGCCGATCGAGCCGCCGGAACCCAGCACGCCACCCTGTTGTGTCGTAGTGCCCGGCGCAAAAACGGCATACTCTTTTACGTCTCCACCCAGCGTCGCTATAGGGATGTCTTGCGCAACTTTCCCGCTGAACGTGGCGTCGAGTGTTGAAGATTCGGTCTTAACCAGGTCCGCGCCCGCTTGCACCTCAACGACAGCAGAGACCTCTCCAATTTCCATTGCGATATTCGCCTCTGCCACCTGGTTCGACTCCACCTGTATGCCCTTGCTGACTGCCTTTCTAAAGCCTTCCTTCTGAACAGTGACGGAATAGGAGCCCACGAGGAGGTTCGGGAATACATAGGTTCCCGCGCTCGAGGCGGTGGCCGTCAAAGCCACGTTTGTGGCCTCGTTTGTCACAGTGACCATAGCGTCTTGAATACTTGCACCACTTTTATCCGTTACTGTGACTCTGAGACTGCCATCCAGACGCTGCGCTTGCGCTACGGCTGCCGTGAGAACGCACAACACCACGAGCAGCGCAACTTGGATCGATCTGCGCATAAATTTGTTCTCCTTGAAGGATTCGCAATGCCGGGTGGCCTGTCCCACACCCCAAACGCACGGGACTGGGCGTATGAACCCGCACAAAACGGTACGCACCAAATTGGCAGGCGTAGGCCCACGCAGGAAAATTTCTATATTACTTCTGACTTAGGAAGGGATTAAGGCGTAACCGCCTGTTTATTCAGATACTTGGCACCGAGACGTGCGTGGATAAGGCCGAAATTTAGCGAACTGCGCGCATCAATGCCATCTGAAAGCCCTAAAATTTCTACAGTTTCCACGATATCCCTTCGTTCGTTTGTAGAAGGCTGTTTGTTGGCACAAAAGAGGAAACTTAGCCCACCCTTTTCTCGTATTCCATAAAAACACTTCGGCGGCTCGTACGTCTATTGCAGTAAAGGATGGGGTGTATGGAAACAAATTTAACCTCAACACTGGAGCCTGAAATGGCAGCAGGCCCCAGCCGTGTTCCCGCATTAAGATCGCGCTATATCCGCTTTGGACCTTTCCAGGTTGACCAGCACCGCCAAGAGGTAAGCAAGAATGGCGCGCGCCTAAAACTACAAGGCAAGGTCTATCAAGTTTTGCTGGCGCTTATCGAAAAGCAAGGTGAAGTGGTGACGCGCGACGAGTTGCGGCTGCGCCTATGGCCAGCGGACACGCACGTCAACTACGATGCCAACGTCAACACGACGGTGAACAAGCTGCGCCAGGCGCTGGGCGATTCTTCAGAAAAGCCCCTGTACATCGAAACGATTCCGCGCAAGGGTTACTGCCTGATTGTGCCC
>Ga0209526_10001359_pt1 | contig 16255 bp, 20 predicted proteins | sample JacPinW_OM2H0_M1_FD_188566 | JGI IMG/M metagenome (GOLD analysis project Ga0209526, IMG submission 188566) | Forest soil microbial communities from Algoma, Ontario, Canada - Jack Pine, Ontario site 1_JW_OM2H0_M1 (SPAdes) (version 2) | ecosystem: Environmental > Terrestrial > Soil > Boreal... | reverse complement strand
CAGCGGCACAATGGTGGGATACACGAGCCGTGAAGTAAAGACGGGCGACATTATCATCATACCGGAGCGTGTGCCGCATGGATTTTCGGCCATCCCCGATCACGTCACGTACCTGAGCATACGGCCGGATCTGAAAAAGGTCCTCCAGCACGGGTATGTGAATCCAGCGCTCGAGAAGTAAGGCTAGGCTGGCGCGAAACAGAACACTCCGCACGCGTGAGCGGCATTTAACGTTGTGCTGAACTGGTTTGAAGAATTGAAGTGTCGCGTGCCCGCCGGAAAATGATGTAGCCATGATCGGCCAGACTATCTCGCACTATCGCATCATAGAGAAGTTCGGTGGCGGCGGCATGGGCGTGGTGTCTAAGGCCGAGGATACTCGGCTCCATCGTTTTGTCGCCCTAAAGTTTCTGCACCAGGAGGTTGCCCGAGACGCTCAGGCTTTGGCCCGTTTCCAGCGCGAGGCGGAGGCCGCATCCGCACTGAATCATCCGAACATCTGCACCGTCTACGACATCGGCGAACAGGACAACCAGTATTTCATTGTTATGGAGTTTCTAGATGGCCAGACACTTAAGCACCGCATTGCAGGCAAGCCGCTGCCTTTTGAGCGGGTGCTAGACCTGCGAATCCAGATTGCGGATGCTCTCGATGCCGCCCACGCGGAAGGCATCGTTCACCGCTACATCAAGCCTGCAAACATTTTCGTTACCAGGCGTCAAAAGGTCTAGCCGCGCTGGCACCTTACCCGGTCCCAACATCGCCAGATCGTTTTAAGCCGCTGAAACCCCATACCGCAGCGCAAGAAACGTGCATTTTAGGGAGCCGTCCTAACCGGCGCAGTGGCGACGGTGACTAATGTGCTGCGTACACAATGGTCAAAATAGCCATTGCGGCAAGCACGCCCAGAATAGATAGAGCGCCCCACAGGAACGACTCTATGCTTTCGCGGTTTTTGCCAATTCCGATTTGCATTCGATCCTCCCAGGCTTACACTCAATTGTCCCGCCACAGTGCCTGTTAAATGTGTGCCAAACAGGACAGACAACTGCGCCGCGAGGTATAACATCGCTGTCAGGTTGTCACGATCACCGATACCTGGATCATGGCGCCTGTAGCGGCTATTGACATAATTCCTCTTCAACGCATTGGCAGTCGGAACGCCCTAAAGATTCCGCTAACCCTAACCCACCCAGAAGCTTTTAGAGGGAGGTCAACATGGATGGCACCTACGATATTTTAGAGAAACATAGAGAGGGCTGAAAGTCTGGCACGGGCCAAGATGCGATTCTTCACATTAAACTCGTCATCTCTACACGAATACGTAGTTTACGACCAGACAAGGCAACGGCTTCTTAACCTCAAGGTCATGGCGGGGCAAGCTCGGGCCCAAAGTCACACAAAATTTACCGGCGATTCATCGAACCTCATGGCCTTCGTTACTACGTTGTCGGGCCCCTCCTGGGTGTAGTCCCGAGGGAAGCGATCTGGTTCGGCGTGGATGTGGGAAATGAGCTGGCAAGCAATTGTGATTCTTGTTTCGTTGGGCATCGCCTTTGTGGTAATTGGAAGGTTCGCTGTCCACATCGCCGAAGAGCGTGCGGAGCGAGAACGACAGCGGAATGTGGAGGAAGCGATCAAAGCCAAGAAGCTATCGGACGTGGCGAAACGCCTTCGTCCGGCCTATACCTTGGACGAGAAACCAGCGGCTGTTAACCCACCGCATATCGAGTTGAAGGATTGACTCGAGGACTCTAGAAAAGATTTCTAGCGAGTGGTCGAAACCACTTGCCGGTTCCAGATCCAGAACATCATGGTCATTCTGAACCATCATGATCGAGGCGATGCGTCACCATGCATATAGACAGAACGTATGACATCTTCAAGAAAACATCCAACAAAGACGCCGTTTGGCTAGAAGCAGTCCAAGGCTTGCAACAAGGCAAAAACGCCTCTTGCACTACAGAGCCGCGTCAACTGGTGAATATCTTGTTTTTGATCTAACCGAGGCCAAATTACAGGCTAGCATCCTCTACCCCCTCTTCGACCGCAACGATCAATCATCCTTTTTCAAGTGAGAGACGGGCCACGGTGACCGACGAAGCCCCGAACGTCGCCGATGGTTTCGGTAGGAGCTCGGATAGTCGTTCTGTTTGTACTAGTTCTTTCGGGTAGTTACCAAAAATATAACCTCAGTGGAATAATCATCGCAAGGAATGGGAGAAGATCGATTTTTTGGGTGGGGCTGATCGGATTTCTGGGATTCACGCCATGTACGATGAATTTCTTTCTAAGCTTCACTCGTTCGGATTGACTGACGAGCAGATTGAACAAGTACTAGAGGTTGTCTATCGTGACGCAGCGGACCGCTGCGACAAGTTCGCACAATTGATGAGTTGCAAATCGAGCCAAGCTCGGTTTAGTGAGAGAGAAGGATTTGCTTGGGCCGAAGATGCGGCACTGAGATTGGCTTTGGAGTTTAAAACACTTTCAAGGAGAAGCAAGCCCTTCGATCCTTCATAAATATCTGTTTTCGGAACGTCAGATCCGACCAATTCCAACAGAGCAGGCTCAATCACTTGCGGAGGCCCACGCGACGGGGTTTTCCCAGGAAAATAATGTCGCAACGTGTGCTGGCTTTTTGCGGAAGTGGGTTTCGGGTAACGTCGCACAAGAGCATGACTTTTTTACAAACTTGTTACAACAAATTGGCGAGCCGATGACACTTGAGTGCTGGCGCGTTGGTACCGTTCCTCTTGGGCACCGTGACGGTGGGCGCAACCGACAGTATGGAGGAGGAGAACGTGAAGGAATTGAAGGATAACCCTGAACCCATTAGCTCGTAGAAGGAAAGGGAGCGCCACAACCACATCCGAATGGGAGCACTCCATGTGGAAGAAATTTTACTGGGCAGCCATTGCCTGGGGGCTGTGCTGCCCTCTTGCAAGCGCAAACGCTCGCGCCCAACCCAGCGTAGGACGGACCGAGTTGGGAGTTCATTTCACCACTATTAGCCTGCACGAATTTGGCGAGAAGCCCTCCGGGGTGGGCGGGGGGTTCGGCTACAACCTGTCTTCGCACATCTCTCTTGAGGCCGAGGCGAACCATTTTCCCGAAAACCCGTCTGGAAACTTCGGTGAAACCCAGGCACTTTTTGGGGTGAAAGTCGGAAAGCGATTCGACAGAATAGGTGTCTTCGTCAAAGCTCGGCCGGGGGTGATTCACTTCGGTGGTGGTGACTTTTCCCAGCGGCTCCGCGACAAAACTCATCTTGCGCTCGACCTGGGAGGCGTATTGGAATACGGCCTGTCGCCTCACATATTCGTACGGTTCGATTTGGGCGATACGATCATTGCCTTCGGAGGTGCAACCTTCCTGTCGGCGGTAAGCCCTGGCCCGACGCGTCTCGGTACGATCCACAACCTTCAAGCGTCCATCGGTCTTGGTATCCGCTTCTGATCTGAACGGGGCCACAGTATCTTGTTCTACTTGTTTATGGTCACAGTATAGAAAAAACCACTTCTTTCCCAACGCGAAACGGGCTGCGGAGGTTTGTTATCGCTGTGCTGGATGAAGGCTGCCAACAATATAAGGCTGTCTTTCTCAGAGTTTGGCCGGCCGTTGTATTGTTCGAACTCTTTCCAACTCCATCCCTGGTCGTCTTTCCCCTCTTCGTACATCTTGTGCCCGGGATATTTCCTTACGATGGTCGCAGCATCGTAGGAGCGCGTGTTCTTATCCCCGGAGCCAGATTCGGGGTCCGCTGGGCAATTGTTGCACTCCACGTGTACCGGGAACCACGAGTCGGCGTAGAAGCCGAGGGCCCACATCAGGCGCGTCGAAGCGACCTCTGCATAGATCTCGTTGTCAGTAGAGCCATACTTGACTTTGACGGATTCTTCGTCCATTTGCGCCGTCAGCACCTGAACCTGACCACCCGCACCTTCGACTTTCGTGATCTTGCACGAGAACTTTGCTCGTTGGGATGGAATTGAAACTGTTTGGGGTCTTGTGCCGGTCCTTGCATGATGTTTGCGTCACCTACCGCTTTGGGGGCAAAAATCGAAGCCGCTTGTATCGCGACCACCCGGTCTTTTGGTGTGTAAAACTCTTTATCCACCTTTTGGTCGGAGGCGGGCGGGGGCTTCTGTGCCCTGCTAACCGGAACAGCGCTCAGCAGCAAAAGCGGAATGAACAACGCCAGGCTTCTGGTGATCCCGGCGATTGCGAACAGAATGAAGTTTAGGTCCGAGAATGAAATCGAATTGCTCTTGGTCCGCTCTGCTTTGTGTTGAAGCCGTAGCCAGAGCCTCGCCGGATGGTGTCCGGCGTTCGAGAACCTGGGAAATTGGGACTCATGATGACATTCCTCCGAGCAGTCAGGCCACATTCTGCTTGAATTAGTGCAGTTTGTCTCCATTTCGTTTCTTTGGAACCAGCTCATTTTCTTCGTTTGTAAACTGAATCGCGTTTCGACGATTCCACGTGTAGGAAACCCGGAATCCATCGCCCCGTTTGGGGGTTACGGCGCCTAAACTTCGAAACTGCATCTCTATATCTGTTGGTTGACTGGTTTGCGATTTTCTTTCTCCGCTCGGAGTGTGCGCGATCCTCTCGACGGCCCGCTTATCCATCTGCCAAATGCCGGACAAGCGGGATAACAAATTGACGAAGGACCCGATTGCAACGTGCATCCGGCATTCTGTTCCTGCCTAGGAGTCCGTTCTCACTGATCTGGTTGAATTCAGACAGCCGCCGGTGTAGCTTTTTGGCGATGTTCACGAACCTTCTCTCGCCGTTTGCTCCCGCTCGACAAGTCTTTCAATCTCGAGCAGCGCTTCAAGCGCAGATTCTTAATCTCCGACATGATTTGCCACCGCTCCAGTCATGACCCTGGACTGCGTTTGCGTTGCGAGGCGTGGATCCCCGTTGGCGCAAGAAACGCTCGCCAAGAACAGGATGCGCCAAATAAATACGGACAAGGTTTGTGATAAGGACAGGAGGCACCCTGATTGACGGCTCCCAAATACCAGGCGTTCGTTTCATACAATCACGATTCCGATGAGCGATTTGCCGCGTCGCTCCAGTCATCGCTCAGTCGGTTCGCCAAGCCTTGGTACCGTCTCCGCACGATGCGGATCTTTCGAGACAAAACCAGCCTGTCGGCAAATCCAGCACTTTGGCATTCTATTGAGCAGGCTCTCGGTGAGTCTGAGTATTTCTTGCTCCTGGCGTGTCCCTCGTCCGCAAGGTCACGATGGGTGCAGCAGGAGATTGAATGGTGGTTGCGGAATCGGTCAATCGAGAAACTACTGATCATCCTGACCGATGGAGTAATCGCTTGGGACCGCAATGCCCAAGACTTTGATTGGGGAAACACAACTGCTCTTCCTTCGTGTTTAAAGGGTGCCTTTTCCTCCGAACCTTTGTATGCCGATTTCCGGGCCGCGAAATCAGCTGAGAGATACCTCGACTCAGATGAGGCTTACCGAGGCGCTCTCCTGGACGTGGCTGCGCCGTTGACTGGTCGACCCAAAGACGATCTGGACAGTGAAGATCTTCGCCTGCATCGTAAGGCGCAGCGCATAGCTTGGGCCGCAGTTGTGTTCATTGTTGTCCTCGGACTTACCGCCGGAGTGGGCATGAATATGGCGCGCCAACGCCAGAAGACTGCAGCATCTCGGGCTCTGGCTTCCGAAGCCACATCGCAACTGAATGACCGTTCGCTGGCCCTGCTGCTTAGCCTTGAGTCCCGTCGAATCGCTGAGACGGTTGAATCCAGGCGTTCCCTGCTTACGACACTCCAGCGCGTACCTCACGCCGAAGCGTTTCTGTGGGGACATACCGATGCCGTGACACAAGCCGTGTTTAGTCCCGACGGTCGAACCGTCCTATCCGCGGGATGGGACGATCGCATAATTCTGTGGAGCGTCTCTACGCGTCAACCGATAGGTCAACCTATAGTGGGCCCCAGAGGTCTGGTCAGCGTCGGTTTCAATAGTGACGGTTCTCAATTCGCTTCGGCAGGGAGTGACTCGATTGTGATTCGGGACACAAGCTCTGGCCAGCCTACGGGTAGACCTTTCAAGTATGCGAGTGAAAGTTTCAATCATGTCGCTTTCTCATCGAGTGGGAAGCTGCTTGCCGCGAGCACAGACGCTTATGGCGGTCATCCTGCTCGCGTGGTCCTGTGGGATGTGGCCAGTCACGAACTGATCGAGGAACCGATCGAAGGAGCCACATTCGCCTTCAGTCCGGATGACGCTCTTTTGGCCATTGGTCAATATGAGGATCTCCTTCTCTATGATCTTCGGTCCCATCACGCGGTCAAACGACCTCTCACCGGCCATGCAAAGAACATTGCTTCGATCGCATTTAACCGAGATGGAGCAACAGTTGCCACGGGTTCCGAAGATAAGACGATTATGCTTTGGGATGTCAAAAGCCAGAGGCCGTTGGGTACGTTGGTAGGCCACTCTGAGACCGTGACCAGTCTAGCCTTTGACCCGAGCAGGGCGATCTTACTTTCTGGAAGCGCTGACGGCACCATCATTCGGTGGAACCTGGAGGATCTCAAGGCAATGGACACACCGGTCAAGCAATTCGGCGCCTCCATTTCCTCGATTTTCCTTAGTCCTGATGGTTATGTGAAGTCATTGGCTCGCGAGATGAACCGAGTAGTCATCATCAACGTGAATGATGATCCACCTCTGGGCCGCCGCATCAGGGCAGCGGGTGTCGGCTCGTCCAACGTCGCCTTCAGTCCGGATGGCCGCTTCCTGGCCTCTAGCGGAGAGTTCGGCGATGTTGTGGAATGGGATCTCGCCCGTGGTGAACCCACCGCTGTGCGGCTATCTGGTCATGATAAGCAGGTAAGCAGCTTGGCTTATGCCCCCGACGGCAAGGTGCTGGTGTCTGGAGGCATGGATGGAACCGTTATTTTCTGGGAACTCGACAGTCGCTCGCCTCTAGGCCCGCCAGTCAAGGCTCATCGATCTCCAGTCTGGAGTCTGGCTTTCAACCCCGATGGTAAAACCGTGGTTTCGGGAGGGGACGCTGAATTGGTTTTCTGGGATTCTGCTACTGGCAAGCAGTTGGGGCCACCAATCACGTCACAAAAAGACCGCATTTGGGCACTTGCTTTCAGCCCAGACGGAAAGTTCTTGGCGTCGGCGGGTAACGACCGCACAGCGGCGATTTGGAAGACTGGCCATCAAACCCAACCCATCAAGACTATTGGGACGTCCGTTACGGACCGCCACGAGGAGGTGACGCCTGTTGGAGTAAGCTTCAATCCAGGAGGCACGCTCCTGGCAATGAGCACACCGGGGGATTCGGTAACAGTGTGGAACTTCAGAAGCGGACGGCCAGTCGCACCGGTGCTTTACGGCCACACCCAGTCGGTTTCAAGCGTAGACTTCAGATGGGATGGCAAGGTGCTGGCCACCGGCAGTCTTGACGGTGATATTCGGCTTTGGGACGTGGAGACCCACGAGTTGCTCGGGATTCTCAGCGCACAACAGCAAGCCGTCAAGAGTGTTGCATTTAGCCCCCCCAAAGGGGTCCTGGCCTCGGTCGGCGAAGATAATTCGATAGTTTTCTGGGAAGTCGACTTCGAGGTCTGGTCCAGCCGGGCTTGCCGTATTGCCAACCGAAACCTTACGCCAAAGGAATGGGACACTTATTTTCGGAACAGTCCTTACAGGAAAACGTGCCCGGATCTTTAAGAAATTCAATCGCTGCGTCAAATTCTTTCGAGCAGACGCCTGAGCGTCCTCTCAAATAGTCGCCGCGATGGACTTTTTCACAGTCCCAACGTTGACCTTCAGCGCCTTCTACAGCTTGTTTATCATCAGCCATATTCCGCATCGCCTTTGTCACATTCGACGGTTGCGATATCGTGAAATTTCTCGGGCCCTTTCTGACGATCCTGACCTGTTCTGATTGCGACTGCTTTCATATAGAACACGCTCGCATCGTGACAAAACCCCCACGCGGTAGTGGGAGACTGTTAGCCCCTGAAGCGGTCGGTTACGTGATCGGGGAAAGAATCCAATTGAAAGGCAAGATTCGGAGGAGTTTCGTTTTCGACGCCTGCCGTGCCAGCCGCAATTGGGCTTCTGGCAGGAAACTTCCATCTCAGACGTTAGATTTTAAGATTGTGGCTTGTTGGCCCGAATTTCGATGTGGCTCTTCGAACTGCTCTGCAGCTGACTTGTTGCTAGGCGTAACGGTGTCACCATGAAGACAATGAAGACACTCTTTGCTTGACACTGGGGTGGCGCGGACGTATTTTCGGGCCCAATCGCGGAGTGGAGACGTTCCAATTTCGCTCTGTGGTTAACCAATGACTACTACCCAAGGCAGTCATTTGGATTCTCACCTCGTGCACCCGCCAGGAGCAGCGGGACTGGCGGGCCTGCTTCGCGTTGAAAAATTTGCGGGCAGGATTCTGCTGTTGGAGGCTGCGCTGCTCTTGTCCTCACTCGCCGTTGCTCAGAACTCGCCAACGATTACCGGAATCGATCCCGCATCCGGGAAAGTGAATGATAGCGTCACGGTATCGGGGTCAGGTCTCGGCAAAGATACCGTTACGGCAGTTTTCCTTTCTGACGACAAGTCGGATTACAAAGCGGTGATCGTCACTCAGACCGAGGGCAAGATCGTGATGAAAGTTCCGCAGGTAAAGCTCGGCCGCTACAATGTTTCCATCCAGGTGGGCAATGGAATCTTGATCGAGCCCATTCGATTCACGGTTCAGGAATAGGCGTCCATCGCGTTCGTCCTCAGGCTACCAGCCCCGAAAGCTCGGCGAGTTGGTGGCGTCCTGGTTCGCATTTGGAATGCAGAGGACGTGAAGCGAGCGCGCGAATATAAGGCCGTGCGGTATTACAATGGCGGAGGCAGAAAAAGAAAGTGAATTAGGGCGGGACGCTGGCTTGAGGTTCTCTGGTTTTCCTCCTGGATTCACTGCTTGAACCACTGTTCTCAGTGGACGGCACGAGTTTAGGCTTCAACCCCATATCAGAAAAGCGCTCGAGGGAGACCGCCACATAGGCGGGGCAGATCTCCATGCTGGCGATGATTGTCGGTCGTTTGGCGTCCATTCCTGAGTTAAGCGGTCCCAGGGGTAGTAAAGTTTGATTATGTTGTCAAATAATCCCGCTCTACTTTTGTGGGCGGCGATCAATACCGTTAATCGAGCTTTTCGTTGGTAGTTTGAATATGGCGGCAACTTCTGGAGCGTCCGAACCCTATTGCTCGTGCGCTTTCTCGTACCGGCGGTGTGGTTCTTCGACTGACCTTTCTGACAGCCATCGCCGCGAAGAGGCTCCCAGCCCAATAACTGACGACATAACGACGTCGGCCTCGCGACGATCCGAGTTAGTAGCAGTGCACAGTCAGCAGCTTCCACCGTAAATGCCGGAAGAGGCAACGAATCCGGGTGCCCGTAATCATCCACGCTTTAGACCCTCACACTGATTCCCCCCAGAAAGACAAAGAGCCGCACACTCCTCCTTCCGCCGTTAATGTTATTTCCTCACTTTCTGTTCTGAACGGCGATCTACATTCGCCTCGGCAGGCCAATTTCCGCTACGGGGGCGGGAGCGTATCGAACGGCGTCTCGCTCAGTAGTCGAACCTCTCGCCGGGCAGCGGCGGTGTGATCTGCGGAGACTTGCGCTTCTTAGTCGCCTGTTCGTAACCGTAGGCTACTTGCAGCAACCGGAGGTCATCGAACGACTTTCCGATGAACTCGATCCCAACCGGCAGGTTGTCCTTCGTGTAACCTGCGGGCACGACGACGCCCGGGAGGCCGGTGGAAGAAACAAGGCCGCCGCCGCGAAGCTGGCGCGAGTCGCGTCCCCCAGCGGGTGCAGCGGAGCCAGAAACGGTCTTCGCAAGCGGCGGCGTCGACCCATACTGGATCACAAACGCGTCCAGATCATAGCGGGCGAGCAGGCTCTCGGTGAGGTCACGAATCGCCTTGCGGCCTCGATAGCGCCGCATGAATCCGGGATCCTCGTCGAGGGGTGGATACGAGAGCGCTAACACATAGGTGTCGACGAACTTGTCCGGACCGACCGTGGTGATCATGTCCTTCATCGTTTTGTATGGCCGGTTCGGTCCCAATCGTTTGAGGTAAACGTCTCCGGCGGGAATCACTTCGTAGGGCCAGACGCCAATCGCCGAACTCTCGGTCTGCCGGCCGAGGTCAATGCCGCTGACGGCCGGATCCACGACCTGTGCTCCGGCCTTGCGCATGTCTTCGAGCGCGGCCTCGAACAGCGCCTGTGCCTCGGTATTGGCGGGCAGCGTGCTCATCGCTTCCCGCAACACGCCTATGCGAAATTTGCCGAGATCAGGCACGGTCAGTTGGTCCGCCCACGTGTTGCGCGGGTAGCGGCCCAGGCCCTCGCGCGTGTCGAGGTCTTCGGGATCGAAACCCGCCATGACGCCGAGCAGGACTGTGACGTCATACACGCTGCGTCCCAACGGGCCGGCACGATCCTGGGTCAAGGAACGCGGAACGATGCCCGCGCGGCTGACCAAACCCTGGGTGGCAACCATACCTACAAGGCTATTGTATGCGGCAGGGCCCTGGAGTGAGCCGCCGGTGTCGGTACCGACGCCGACGGCCGCGAACCAACTCGCCATCGACGCGCCGGGGCCGTTGCTCGATCCGCCGGGTGAATACTCGACGTTGTAGGGATTGAGCGTTGCGCCGATCGGGTGCGTCGCACCGAAACCGTCGGGGCCGAACCAGTTCTCGGCGGAAACCTTGGCAAGGATGATCGTACCGGCTGCCTTCAGGCGGGTGACGATCGCCGCGTCGCGCTCCGGTACGGGTGCACCGAACGGCTTGAACCCGGCGGTCGTCGGAAGCCCGGCGACATCGACGAGATCCTTGACTACAACCGGAATTCCGTGCAGCGGCGAGCGCCGGCCTTTGGTCTTGCGCTCGGCGTCGAGCGCGCGGGCTTCTTCTAGTGCCCCGGGATTCAGCGTGATGACGGAGTTTATCTTCGGACCCTTCTTGTCGTACGCCTCGATACGCTTGAGGTATAGGCCGACCAGCTTTTCCGAGGACAGCGCTCCGGCGTCGATGGCGGCGTTAATGTCGGCCACCGTTGCCGTCTGAAGATCAAAAGTGGTTGCCGCATGGGCTATCGCGCGTGCTTCTATGTTCTTCAACGCAACTTTTTGATCCACGGCTCGACCGGACACGGAGGTTGTCGCCTGAGCCCGTGCGATAGACGCACAAGCCAACATCATCCCGACGGACAGGACTAAACTCCACGCCCATCTATTCTCGCTCATCATCCGCCCCCGTTGAGACGTCCTGCCCTAAAGCCGGCCCCGATTCTATGTTTGCATCTTCTGCGCGACTCTAACACAAATTGCCATTCATGACGGCGAAAGGAGCGGCCGCTGCGAGGCGTGTAAGTTTCGAGGAAAGCCTTGCACAATTGGCGGATTTCAATGCTAGATTTTATGTTTATTCAGCAGGCAGTGTCAGGTACCCAGGCGAACCGACTTTCGCTTGAGCCCCACCCAGCCTGCGGAGAGTGCCGATATAAATGTCACTTCCTCCTCGCAAAGCGTCCCTCATCGCGATCTCGTAGCAGACGCATTCTTCACGGAAAATCTCGACGGCACTGTGATCGCAACGGCGCTGCCGCAAATGGGCCAGTCCTTCCATGTGAGCCCTGTCGACCTCAATCTGGGCATGACGGCCTGCATGCTGATGCTCGTCGTCTTCATCCCAATCAGCGGCTGGGTCGCGGATCGTTTCGGGAGTTCGCGGAAACCCGGACAAGACAAAGCATTACCGATGGGCGCCAGGCGTGTCGGGAACCCCCCGGGGCCGACCTCCAGAAAGGAAATCTGGGGCGAGAGAGTTGATAGAGCTGCTCAACAACTCATCGTAGCGTCCGGGGGGATCGCGATCCCTGTGAAGAGGTCTTTTCAATGAAGCTTCATCGAAGGTTCTGTGTAGAGGTCGAGTGAGCCTCGCAACTATGGACGATGACCTGCCCTACTACGTCCGTCTGCTAGGGAAGCCGCGGCTGGTACTTCCCTACTCCATGGAGGTGAACGACGCTCGCTTTTGGCGGGGTGGCTTAAACAGCATCGCTTCCTTCGAGGAGTACACGCGCCGTGCCTTTGACTGTCTTCATGCTGAACGAGCCACGGTTCCCAAGATGATGTCCGTCGGGCTGCACTGCCGCGTTGGGGGCACGGCAGCACGGTCCCGTGCCCTGGCCAACTTCCTGGCATATGCGCGGAGCCGCCCGGGCGTTTTGCCAGTCGGGTGGACATCGCCCGATATTGGCTGGAGCACCAGCCGCCGGACAGGCAACGCTGATTCCCGTCTAGCCCGTCGGGACGAACTTGAGCTCGAGGGGGCAGGGACGTCTTCAAGCACTACGCAAGGGCGCACACATTTTTCACATGGTCGCGCGAAGACGACATGCAGCACCGATTCTATCGAACCGAGTGCTTTACCCGGGTTGGGCTTGTGACATACGAGAAGTAGCTGGGTTGTAGTAATTTTTTGGTACCAAATGTTGGCCGGATTCACGACAAACGCGTGACTGGCGGAACCTGCATCTGGGGAGTCAACTTTGGCTTCATCGTGTGCCACTTGGTAGCCTTCTCATAGGCATCGGCTAGCGCAAGCACTCTGCCCTCCGAAAAGCGGGGACCAGCGATCAATAAACCGATAGGCAAGCCATTTGCCGAGAATCCGCACGGAATTGTGGCGGCCGGAATTCCAAAGGTATTGAACGCGCCCGTGTTCGAAACCTCCATTGGCTCGCTGGGTTTCGGTGCTTCTTCGCGCTCGAGTTGATCGTTGATGGTGCGCTGCAGAACGCGCATGGTCGGCAAGACCACGAGATCGAAATCCGTGAAAACATCGTCAATTGTCTTGCGCAGTCGAATTAGCTCCCAGTTAGCGAGAACATAATCCACGACCTTCTGCGCACACCCCTCAGTTGTAGTGTCATTCATGGCCTTCTGAATGGTGTCCAACTGGCGACGGACGTTCAGCGAATACCGTCCCGCTTCCCGCTGAAACAACTGTAAGTGGAACGCTTCGACTTCTCCATCGAGCGGTGACCTCCCGTCAAGGCCCGATCTTGCGAAGAAATTCGAACTCGGCATGTGCACATCATCCTTGATGTTCTTCACGAGTGTCGCGAGAACACCAAGCGCGTCCTCTGTCACTTTTGAGATTTCATCATCGAGATGATCGAAAAACGGAGCGCGCGGAATGCCTAAGCGGAGGCCCGAAACGGGCTGCTTCAGGGCTGCAACGTAGTCTTCCTTAGGATGCTCCACGCTTGCAACATCTTGTTTGTCATATCCTACCATCACGTTCAGCAGCATCGCTGCGTCCTCAACCGTCTTCGTCAACGGCCCGCAGTGATCCAGGGAATAAATACGAGGAATGATGCCACGAATTGATACGAGGCCGTACGTCGGCTTGAGTCCGACCACGTTGCAATATGCTGCGGGAATGTTCACCGACCCACCTGTGTCGGTGCCCAGCGCTCCGAAAGCGAGATCGGAGACCACGGCCGCGGCCGACCCTCCCGAGCTTCCTCCCGGTATACGGTCCAGTGCCCATGGGTTCCGCACTGGGCCGAAATAGTTTGACGCGGAAGACAGGCCCATCATTGCGAACTCTTGGAGGTTCGTCTTCCCGATGATGACTGCTCCGGCTTGCTTTAGCCGGCGTGTTACCTCGGCATCTTCTCCTGGAACTCGGTCATCGAAGACTGCGCTGGATGCGGTAGTTCGTGTTCCCGCGGTGTCGATAATGTCCTTCAACGCGACCGGAATTCCATGTAAGGGGCTGCGAAACTTACCTGCTTTGGCTTCACTGTCGAGTGCCGCTGCCTGCGCAAGCGCCTCGTCGTGCATTACGGTGATATATGCGTTTATCTTCGGATTATAAACTTTTATCCGGTTCAGGCAAGCTTGAGTCAGGTGGGTGGAGGTTACTTCGCCCGATTGTAACCGACGAGAAGCATCACTCAGAGTCATCCCAGTCAGACCTTCCGTTAGATACTCTCTTGCAGCCGAAGGTAAAATTCCATTGGCCGCAGCGTGAAACCCATATGCCCCGGCAGTCATTAGCACAAACTCACGCCGATTCATGTTTGCCATATTTTATCCCCTTCAACACATTAGTGAAAAATTGGGTGACCTTAATGTAGTAATGTCCCGGCAAATGGAACGTTCGGATTCACATTTCACAGTGTGCCTTCGTTACACAAAGCCGCCGACGATATTTATGAGTGGAACCAGTGCAGCTGCGAAGTCCAAGAAATAGATGGCTCCCTCCGCGGGACTTTCCCGCATAGGGCATCCACACGAGCATAGCATTTACTATGCGCTGCGGCACGGTCCCAAACTGGCGACAAGCTGGGGAAAGGCCTCGTCAGGTTGGCCCAGCCGACAAGCGAGAAGCCTGGCAGCCTGCCACCGTCGCCAGCTCCGCCAGAGCGTCGTAATCGATCGGCGATCGCCCTGCCATAGTCCTGCACTGAGACCTGACATGACTTACTTCCAATCGGTTAGGACGGGAACACCAACCAGGGAGGCACCCACCGCACATGAAACCAAACTGGAGAATCAGCGATGGTGAGAGAAAAAGGTCCTCCTATTAGCCGAATCTCTCAGCAGAGACAGTCGCGGATCACCAATCACTTGCTTGTTGTCGCAGAAGTAAGCTGTGGACCTGCTGAAGGGGCCGTGCCACATAACACTTGTATTCGGAACGTCAGATCAGGCCAATTCCGATAGAGCAGGCTCAATCACTTGCGGAGGTCCACGCGAAGAGGTTTTCGGAACACTGGTTGTGAGCCAGTTTCCGGGGAGCCGAGTTGCCACTGGTCGTCGGAGCTATGCCGCCAAGTGAACTCGGACGCCAGAGGAGAAGCCGCAAGGTGACTGCGATAGTTTCTGAGTAGCCGGCACGTCCAGAAATCCTCGGATTTGCTGTGTACCGATGAACGTCGAAATCCGGGTTGCCACATGTACGAGTTGCCAGTTATCCGGCCAATTGAATGCAAAATCGTAAGCGTGTATCTGCCGGTGCGAGAAAGAAAAATTGGCATACACCCTCTCGATCTGTTTTCTTTCTCTGGATCGTGCCCTTGGCGTTATCCTTGATCTCGACGCTAGCATCGGGAACGACCGCATTGCTCGGATCGGTTACAACTCCGGTCAACCCTCCAGAGGCCGTTGTCTGCGCGTATAGCTCAGCGGAGGAGCACAAACACAGCAGGAGAACTGGAAGAAGTAAGAGAAGGAACTTCAATCGCATCGCAGCGCCCCACGATTCCGATCGAGGATATCATTCCTTGCTGCGAGTTCTGAGAGGGCTATCAACGACACACAACTCCTGCCGCCTTGGCATTTCCAGATGAGACCGAGCGAGACCTGCCCCTATTCATTTTTGGAAAAGTTAATCGTGGTTACGGCACAAAGTGCGTCACAGACACAGCATATGGTCCTGATCGGCTGCGAAGGGATAGGTTCGTTTCCAGTGTCCTGCAAAGGGACTGGAAGCAATGGCCATGTATTTCACCATTGGTGCTTATTTTGTTTCCGGGCCTTCAACCTGGGCGGCTCGGCGATGGGCCGACCAGTCCAGCTGAGATTTCCCGCCCCGACATTCGCCAAGTATCTTTTTCTCCGCGTACTTATTCGGTGCTTACTCCTCCAAATGGAAATCGGAACAGGCTCAAGTGTGCGAGCGGAATGTTGCCGTCTGCGGGTCTAATTCCAGGCCCACGGTTCGGATCATAGGCTCTCAGATTGAGAATGTAGGCCAGCGCCACCGCGATCCCGGGAAAACGAGCGTTAAAGCTCTTTCTGTTCCGGGAGAGCAACGTCAGGCGGCCGCCTTGTTTCGCAGCCAAAATCCGGTAGCCGTCAAGCTTCAGCTCGTACTCCCAGTCTTCCCCTTGCGGCACCTGTTTTACGGCGAGGCATTGCATCGGCTCGATGAATCGGGCCTCGATATGAGAGGTCGTCATTTTTTGCCCTTATCGCCTAGCAGGGCGCTGAAAAAATTGAGTTGTGCAAGGGACCCAACGTTTACGCTGAACGCCCGGAACGACGGATGCGGGTCGGCATCGACTCTCTCCGAATCAATCTCGCGGGAGAGCCGGGCGGCGGCGAATGGAGGCCAACCAGGCCGCGGCGCCACCACTCCCGTCGACCACCTCGAAGCGCGA
>Ga0209526_10001357_pt1 | contig 16260 bp, 15 predicted proteins | sample JacPinW_OM2H0_M1_FD_188566 | JGI IMG/M metagenome (GOLD analysis project Ga0209526, IMG submission 188566) | Forest soil microbial communities from Algoma, Ontario, Canada - Jack Pine, Ontario site 1_JW_OM2H0_M1 (SPAdes) (version 2) | ecosystem: Environmental > Terrestrial > Soil > Boreal... | reverse complement strand
TACGCCCTTTTTCATCAAGCTGGTGGCGTAGCTGACCCGCGCCACATTCTTGCTCACCGCCTCCAGCTCAAAGCCGTCGAGATCAGTGCGGCGAAAAATCACACCCGAGCCGGCGGGAGCCGGCAATATACGCAGCTGAACCGGAGCCCCACTATGCAGTCCCACCCCGTTCCATTCCACCGCTGTCCGGATTGTTTGTTCGTGTATCAAACCAGGTTTGGCTGTATGGTATTGATCAAGAATTTATCCTGACTAGCGAAGGTTTGACTGTGGCTAATTTGCCACAGTGCGGGTTGGCAGAACGGCGTCGACCAGCCTGATAACATCGTATCCATTTTAATTTGTTAGACTTACATTATGTCTTGTTAACCAGAGCAGAACCGAAGTGTTATCTCTAACGTTAGCGCTGTTGGGAAGACATCGATGTAGTGGCGGGCCTCCTCGCGCTCCGGAGGTCCGGAGGCTCAGCGTTTTTTTTGCCCCGGCCCCACCTCCGCCTGGAACTGAGAGTCGCTCAGCCCCTGGTTGTAGCTCACCGCAGTGGTGAAGCGCTGGTTAGACATGTCACCGTTATAGAAGCGGGTGACCGTAAACGGGGTCATGATTCCTTGCACTTCGCGGTAGTTGTCGTAGACCTCATCCTCGACGTTGCGTTCCTTGTCGGTCAGGTCTCGCCAGGTGAATGTCTTTTTCACCGGCAGGTGATCTGCGGTGTCGAGAAAGATGGTCACGCCCTCGTTGTGCGCGTTCATGATCGTGACCTGCTCGACGGATTTTCCTTGGGTCACGGTTTGGCCCTCGTAGAACAACGCAACTCCAGGTTCCGACAACCACTTTCGCAGCACCCAGTCGAGCGCGAAATGGCGGCGCCGCAAGTAGTCGGTCAAGTCTTTGGGGTCTTCCGCCCGCGTGCCTTTGTAGGTAATCTCGTATCCCCGATCGCCGTTGTACACGTAGATCACATCACGCTTTTTGGTGAGCTCAATCCGATCCTTGTCGGGGAATTTATAAAAGCGCCAGAAAACGATGCCGAGACTGTTTGCCCGGCCGTGATAAAAGCTGTAGGTTCGGCCTTCCTGACTGATGTCCTGTAAGTTTAGATAGGCCTGTCCGCCCAAGGCGCGGATGGTCTGGTCAAGTACCGCCCTGGCTTTGCGGGCATTTTCCTGGTCGACTGGAATGGACTGGGAGGGTGGCGCAGACTCGGTCTGAGCGAGTGCCGCAGCGGACAAGACAAGGATCCATAGAAAGAACTTCATGGTCAATGAGGTTAGATGCGGACACAGTTGCGATCGTGTTTGGAGGCGGTCTTTAGCCCTACCAGATTGCGGAACAACTCACCGTCGTTAGCACGGTAGCTGTTTAGTCGCTGCGCCTCAATATCGGATGCTGGCCAGCAGTCTCTGCAGCCAGCTCCGAAAATAGCACCTTTCATGTAGCCCGGAAGCGCTGCTTGACCCAGTTAGACTTCTGCCATCCCGGCCCAGACGGGCATTAGCTCTGTCCCACGCAGGATCTGCCGACCCCAGTGCTAGCCTACCAAAACCGCTCCCCCGTTCACATTGAAGACCTCGCCAGTAATGAAGCCGGCGTATTCCGTGCACAGAAAAAGGATGGGGCCGGCGATTTCCTCCGACTTACCGGCGCGTCCGAGCGGGATCGCCCCCAAGATACCTGCGCTCGTCTTGGGATCGTTCAGGGCAGGGGCAGACATATCCGTATCCACCCAGCCCGGCGCCACCGTATTCACGTAAATTGCGTCCCGTGCCAGTTCCGTGGACAGCCCTTTCGCCATGCTGATGAGGGCCCCTTTGGTTGCAGCGTAGTCGCAGTGGAACGCTTCCCCGCGCTGCGCCGCGGTAGAGCTGACGAGCACAATGTGCCCGGTGGCAACCCCCGATTTTCCCTGCTTTTTCATTTGTGCCACTGAATGCTTGATCAGGGCAAAGACGCTATCCAGGTTAATGGCGATCGTGCTGCACCACTGTGCGTCGGTCATCTTTTCGATGGGCGCATCCGCAGGCGGCCAAACCCCGTGATTTGCCACCAGCACATCCAGCCGTCCGAACCGTCTCACGGCGGTCGCAACTAGTTCTGCCGCCGTCTCGGTGCCCGAGAGATTGCAGGCCACGGCGGCGCAGTTTTCTTGCCCTAGTTCTTTGACCAATTGTTCCGATGGAGCCTTGGCCTTTTCGTAGTTGAACAGCACGCGCGCTCCCGCGGCAACAAACATGCGGACCGTAGCCGCACCGATGCCGCGCGAACCGCCAGTAATAAGGGCAACTCTACCAGACAGAGAAAGAGGGATAGGCATGCAGGGATAGTTTCCAGTTTTAGGTATGAAATGGCAAGCGGTGCACTTTCGCACAACATCGGCATCAAGGCTCGATATGGGCGCGGGCGATCTCGCGCGGGCTTCGCCGGGCGCCCAACCGCCGGCTTAGCTTCCCCAACTCGACGCCCTCTCCGCCTTGAGTTCGCGAAGAAGAATGCGTACCAGCATCCCGTCGTAACGTGTACCGCTCAATTTTCCCAATTCCGCCAGCGCTTGTTCGCTGGTTTTGGCGGGCGCAAACGAGCGCTCGGTAGTCATACTCACGTAGGCGTCGGTGATGGCCATGATGCGTGCCCACAGCGGGATCTGCTCACCCCGCAGGCCATCTGGATAGCCCCCGCCATCGAATGACTCATGGTGGTGCTCGACCGCCTGTTGCAGTTTCTGGCCTTCGGGCAAGGTGGCCAGGATTTCTCCTCCTACGTGGGCGTGCCACTTCAAGAGATAGAATTCGTCCTCGGTCAAAGGACCGGGTTTGTTCAGAATTCGCTCGGGTACAAAGATCTTGCCCACGTCATGGACCCGGCCGGCGAAGGCCAGGTCGCCGAATTCTTCCTCCGGCAAGCCCAGCGAGCGCGCGATGATTTCACTGTAGCGAGCTACCATCTCACCGTGCCCGGTGCTGTTCAGTTCGCGCAACTCTGCGGCGCGGCTCAGCGTTTCGATGGCCTCCCGCAACACGTGTGCGTTGCGGCTCCCGTCACCAGTCATCTTTTTCAGCGTAGAGATGAGTTCTTCCAGATGCTCCGGGCCAGTATGTTCCCGTTGCAGGAAACCTTCGATGTATCCGGAGACCAGTTGCCGTCGCACGGCAGCGGTTTCGCCTTCCGAGAGCTCTTCGGCGGTCGATACCCGATCGCCGCCTGCGTGCTTGGAGACGTACATGCCCGCATCGGCGACGCGAATAATGTCTTCCATCGAAAAACCGTGCACCGGGAAGCTTCCAACCCCGAAGCTGCCGCTAATCTGATGCGCGCTGAGCAAGGGGTCCTGGGCGATCCACAGGCGCAAGCGTTCGGCCAGGATTTGCGCCTGTTCCACGCCCGTCTCCGGCATGAGGATAATGAATTCGTCGCCACCGTAGCGTGCCACCACGTTCGACTGCCGGCACTTCTGTTCTAATAGTCGCGCCACTCGGGCCAGGACCAGGTCGCCCTCCAGATGTCCCTTGGTGTCGTTCACTCCCTTGAACTTGTCCAGGTCCATTAGCACCACTGAGATCGGGCGGCCGGAGCGAGACGCGCGCTTCAACTCCGAACCGAGGGCCTCAAAGAAAAACCGACGTGTCTTGATGCCAGTGAGCCCGTCGGTGATGGATTGTTGTTGCAGTTTCTGAAACACAAAGGAGTTGTGCAAGGCGGTTGCGAGCAGGTCGGCCAGTGTGTTCATAATCAGCCTGTCCTGCGGTGTGAAGGCGTCCTCTTTCTGGCTTTCCACGTTGAGCACGCCCAGCAAGGTTTCGCCATAAGCGATCGGAATGCAAAGAACGGAGCGCGATCCTGGCAGCACTCCTTGCAGTTGTCCCTCGCCCGTGGTTTGGACCAGCGCACTCTCCCCCGTCCGCGCCACCCGGCCGAGAATGCCCGTTCCCAGAGCGATGCGCTTACCCAGGGCCTGAGCCGTGATCCCGGCCTCGGCCTTGATTTCGATCTCCTGGGTGACGTAGTCGAGAATGCCGATGCCGATATGGTCGAAGCTGAAATTCTTCTGGATATGGCCGACGATTTCCGCCAGCATCTGCTCGGAATCCTCGCTGGAAATCGCGGTCTTGGAAATATTGTTCAGAAAAGCGAACTGGCGTGCGCGCCGTTGCTCCTCGGCGAACAGTCGGGCATTCTCCACCGCGACCGAAACCTGCCCAGCCGCGGTCTGCAGCACTTCCAGGTCGCGCTGCTCGAAGACATACTCCCGCTCCGCGTTCATCGCCGCCATGATCCCCGCCGGCCTGCCTCCCAGCAGGATCGGCGCACCGCAGAAGCACTTGGCTGGTCGTGGCGGCTGAAACGTGACGCCCAGCCGCTCCCGGGCCTTCTCTAGCTCGGCGCGGATCAACAGTGGCTGGCCGCTGCGAATGACGTACTCGGTCAGGCCGTTGGTCACTTTGCGCGAGCGTTTGGCTAAGATCTCGCCTTGCTCCACTTCCAGTTCGAAACGGATCTCGTCGCCCTCCTGGAATGCAATGTAGAACGCGCTGGTGTCGAAAATCTGTCCCAGCTCTTTCTGGACGGTACGCAGAATCTCGTCCTGGTCCAGTCGCGAGCTGATCGCCTGCCCGATTTGAGTGAGAAGCTCAAACTCCTTGGTGCGACGCTGCGCATCATGCATGACGACGTAGTTTTCCAGCGTCAAGCCGATCTGCAGTGCCAGTCCGATGAGAAGGCGCAGATTCGACGAGCCGAACATCCTATGGGCAGCGTGCGGGAAAAGGATTACGCCAAAATTGTGCTCCCGGGTCTGAAGACTAACCGCGGTAAGGTTGTACATGCGCTCTTCCGTCAGAACCTGACGAAATTGCGTGAACCGCCCGCCGGGAAAGGCGGGCAATGGCTCGGGCATTTCCGGCACACCGCGAAAAGTCACGAATCCGCCACGACGGTAGGCAAGTTCGCAGACGTATTCTCCTGCTCCACTCTTTTCCAGCTTGCTTACGAATACCGCGGAAAAACCACGCTGCACTGAGGGTAGGACCGCGCGCCAGCGCTCCGAGATGTAGATGACGGCTCCCCCCGTCGGCAAGGGTGCAACCAGGCGGTCCAGAATACTTTGCATGCTGGGGACCAGATCATCCGCTGAGAGCAGCCGGGTCGGATCTACGCCTAGAGTTGAGAAGGCCAGTGCGTTTTCCTGGACCGCGTTGCGCTCGTTTTCCGCCAGAACCAGCACCATGGCGATTCCCAATGACAGCTGCGGGACCGGGCCCAACAGATCGAAGAGCTGGACATAAGAATTGCTAAATTGTCCGAATAGCATCAGCACTGACCACAGTGCCAGGGACATCGCCAGGAGGGTAAAGGCGAGCGAATTTTTCCGGTGCGCGTAACGATAAAAGTAAAAGGAACAGTAGAGGAGCAGCAAAGCCACCCCTACTTCCAGGCGGAAGTGCGGAATCGGGAGTATTTCCGGACGGAACTCGCCGGCCACGATGTGCTGCCGCAGATTCCAATAGCTTAGTGCGGCTCCCATCGCGCCCACCGCCACGTCGTACCAGCGCAGATGGAATCTTTCGCGCATCAAGCGAGTCGAGATGAATATGCAAAGCGCCATCGCCGCCAGAAGCAGCGAAGCCAGCAGCGATATCACGGCCGAGGGATTGCGGAACACGCTCCAGGCGTCGAGAACATAGTGGAGCGTATAGGCTCCCCATCCCAGTTGCCAGGCGCGAAAATAGTCCTGCCGGGTCTGCTCATAGAGGTAAGTGAAAACCAGGAAGAGCAGCAGGGCTACCACACCGGGGACAACAACCATACTGATCGTGACGCTGTTCATGGCGCGAAAGCAGGTATCCAAGCCAAACTGATGAGCAGTTTCTAATTATCAATGGTTTCACACCAGGTGAGGCAAGACAATAGGGTCCTGTGGTACGGAAGACATCAGGGGGTCGACGGTTCCTCTTGCGGATCAATCGCTTGGCTCGATTTTGGGGCGGGCGGCTGCTTGACTCTCCGTTTCGCCGGACCGTAACATCGGGACACGCCCTCTCGTCATGCCTTCCTCCCTCAGTTCGCTTTCCCCTCGTCCCGCCGGTCCACGCGTCCGTTTCGCGCCCTCGCCCACCGGTTATCTGCACGTGGGCGGAGCGCGTACCGCCTTGTTCAACTGGCTGTTCGCCCGGCATCACGGGGGCACGCTACTCCTGCGCATTGAGGACACCGACCTCGAGCGCTCTACGGCAGAGATGGTTGAAGGCATCTTGCAGGGCATGCGCTGGCTCGGCCTCGACTGGGACGAAGGTCCTTACTACCAGACCCAGCGTATGGAAATGTATCGGGAGAGTACGGCCAAGCTGGTGGCCTCCGGCCATGCCTATTACTGTTTTTGCACCAAGCAAGAGCTCGAGGGGCGTCGCGCCACTGCCGCCGGCGAAGGCCGTCCCCCCCGCTATGAAGGGATCTGTCGCAAAGTTTCTCGCGAAGAAGGCGCGCGGAGGCGAGCCGCAGGGGAGTTGGCAGCGGTTCGCTTTGCGGTGCCGGAGTCTGGCAGCACATCTTTCGACGACGCCGTCTTCGGTCGGGTGGAGTTCGCCAACAGTGAACTCGAAGACTTCGTGCTGCTGCGCTCCGACGGCGGCCCGACTTATCACTTGAGTGTGGTCACCGACGATGTGGATCTGCGGATCAGCCACGTCATCCGCGGTGCGGATCACATTTCCAATACGCCCAAGCAAGTTCTGCTCTACCATGCGCTGGGCGCGGCTTTGCCGGTCTTCGCGCACCTGCCGCTGATCCTCGGTCCGGACAAGACGCGCCTGAGCAAGCGCCATGGTGCAACCAGCGTGATGGCCTATCGCGACGAAGGCATTGTGCCAGAGGCGTTCCGCAATTTCCTCGCGCTGTTGGGATGGACTCCGCCGAAAGCCGGATCTGAGGCCGCTTCTACGGAAATTATGGGCGACCAGGATTTGATACGGCTGTTCGCCCTAGACGGTATAGCGCGCTCCAATGCCGTCTTTGATCGCGCCAAGCTGGACTGGTTCAACACAGAATACATTCGCGCTTACCCGGCGGAAAAATTGCTGCCGCTGATTCAGGAAGAATGGCACAAGGCAGGTCTCGAGCCTGCGCTTACCGATCGTGACTGGTTGCTCGCGACCATCAACTTGCTTAAGCCGCGCGCTCGTAGCCTCAAGGATTTTGCCACTTCCTTCCGCGCGTTCTTTGCCGATACCTTTCCGCCTGATCCCGCCGCGGTGGAGAAATTCCTGGCTGATGAAAGAGTGCGTCAGATGCTGGTGGAATTGGGTGAGCGCTACGCGGCATCGGAAGACACTTTCACCGAGGCAGGGACAGAAAAACTGTTGCGCGACTTCGCCGCGGAAAAGGAGATGAAAGCGGGCGCGCTGATCAATGGCGCTCGCGTGGTGTTGACGGGACAGGGAGTCGCGCCGAGTTTGTTTACGGTCATGACGGCTCTGGGGAAAGAACGGACGGTCGCCCGCCTGAAAGCCACGCAGGAACTGGCCGCCCGAGCCATGACTCCGGAGGTGTGACAACTCTAGCCCTTAACCATCGTGAGCGACCGGGTGGTTTTCGGTAGGGGTAATTCCTCCTCCACGAGCAACCACCACCGACCATTACGCCGCACCCAGACGTCCGCTGTCCAATAAACTCCGGAGAGGTCCTGTCCGTCGTATGTTTCATGCAATGTCTCCGTGCCATTGACTTGAATCAGCTCAGGAGCAAGATGCTTCACATACGGGCGCTCGCTTTGCAGATCGGAAAGGCAGATCGGAAAGGGAGATCGGGAAGGCAGATCGGGAAGATGGATGTTGGGGAACCCCCGGTTGCAGGGCGGCGAGGCCCACTCCAAATCGCCGCCGTTGTCGTAGTAGTCCAGAAAGGGCAGCCAGCGCCGGAGCGTCGTGCCGACGATCGACATCAGTCAGTTGGTCTTCGAGCGCCGCCTCTACGGCAAACATCTAGAAACACGAATGTGACAGGCATACCTGCTGATCCCCCTTGGTATGCCCCTCTCGTCCCACTTCTGGCAAACGCCGTGAGTATGGGCCCTCCTGCGCTCGCACGGGCGAGACGCCCGCGCCGAAACTGAGACTCTTGCACGGAACATTGTTCCAACACCAAAGTGCAAGCTGTTCTGTACCCTTGTGCTCTGCTTGTCACTCAACCCTGGAGTCCGCGCCTGTCATAATAACGTTGATATGTGGCGCGCTCTTTCTCTAACCCTGGACGACCATTGGCTGCCTAAGTCCGTTCTGTGCCTGCGGGAATACAACCTCAACAAGTTTTTACACGACGTTGTGGCCGGGATTACCGTCGGTCTGGTGGCGCTGCCGCTGGCCATGGCTTTCGCCATTGCTTCCGGTATGACGCCGCAAGCGGGCATCTACTGCGCGGTGGTGACCGGCTTTTTGATCTCAGCCCTGGGTGGATCGAAAACTCAGATCGGCGGCCCCACCGGCGCGTTCGTGGTGGTGGTGGCGGGAATTGTCGCCGTGCACGGCATCGACGGTTTGTTCATGTGCACGGTTATGGCGGGAATCATACTGGTCATATTGGGCGTAACCGGTATGGGCACGGCGGTGAAATTTATTCCGCGGCCCGTGGTCATCGGTTTTACCAACGGTATTGCGGTATTGATCGCCAGCACGCAGATCAAGGACTTCTTCGGCCTGCACCTGGCCAAGGTTCCCAGTGAGTTCTGGCTGCGCCTGAAGGCGCTTGCGGCCGCTTCTCCCAGCTGGTCTCTGGAGGCCACGTTGCTGGCTGCTGGCACCGTCGCGACCATGCTGCTGTGCCGTGCGATTTCCAGCCGGATTCCGGGGGCGATTGTTGCCATGCTGGGCGCTACTGTGACGGCGTTTTTGCTCAGGCTGCCGGTGCAAACCGTGGGCACGCATTTTGGCGGGATTCCGAGCGGGCTTCCTCATTTTGCTTTGCCTCACTGGCACGCCCGCCTGATTCATGGCCTGCTCGGACCAGCATTCACCGTGGCCATGCTGGGGGCCATCGAGTCGCTGATGTCGGCTGTGGTTTCGGACCGCATGAGCAACGACCGGCACAATCCCAATGTCGAACTTATCGGTCAAGGGATAGCCAACATCATCTCGCCGATGTTCGGCGGCTTGCCTGCGACGGGCGCCATCGCCCGCACCGCAACCAATATCCGTTCCGGTGCGCAGTCGCCGGTCGCGGGCATGATCCACGCGCTCACATTATTGTGCGTGCTGCTGTTTGCTGCGCCTCTGGCCAGCTACATCCCCATGGCAGTGCTGGCGGGAATTCTGATGGTAGTGGCCTATAACATGGGGGAGTGGCGTGAGATCCCGCAACTGCTGCGGCTGACCAAGACGGACATCAGCGTGTGGCTGGTCACGATTGCCTTGACGGTGTTCGCCGATCTTACGGTGGCGGTCGAAGCAGGAATGATTCTGGCCGCGTTGCTTTTCATCGCCCGTGTGGCCGAAACAACTACCGTGTCGCAGGTAACCGGAGACTATGTCGAAGACGGGCGCTTGCACATTCTGCAGGACAAAGAAATCCCTTATTACGCTACCATTTTCCGCATTCATGGACCTTTTCTATTCGGCGCCACCGATAAGATTGCTGCGGTCACGGAAAAGATGCAGCAGCTTCCTCCGATCGTAATTGTTCGCCTGCGGAACATGACCGCGATCGATGCCACCGGCCTGTTCGCGCTGGAAGAGGTGGCGAAACAGCTGCACGCCACGAAACGGACGCTAATATTGTGCGGCGCACGCCAGCAGCCGGCGCAGTTGATTCACCTGGCGGAGTTCGAAGAAGTGGTGGGCCGCGAAAACATTTGCGCCAATGTCCAGGAAGCTCTGAGGCGAGCGGAAGCGGTGTTCGAAAAGATCGAGGCCAAAGCAGCGGTAGGTGCAACGTGACGTAGCGACGGGAGTCCCGTGGACACCCGTCGCTACATTCGTTCTGTTAGGCGGCTTGGCTCGCGGCCCCGGTTTCATCCTGAAGCATGGAACGAATCTGCTCCCGAAGTTCAGGCGAGTCGGCGTGTCCGTGAACGCTGCTAGCATGTAGTACCGCCAAACTTATCACTTCGTCTTCTGTTCCCGAAATGGCGATTGAGCAGGGCTTCTCTGCAGGAAATTGACGACAATCAATCACTTTCCGTGTTCCGGGCATGGTGCCTCCTTGTTCGAAGTCGGAGGATTATATTCCGTCCTGACGGCGGCATTCAATAGGTTCAGAAACGGCCGCTTTGGCGCCCAACGGGCGGGACGCTGGCGTCAAAATGGAAGAGACGCCTTGCCTACTCTTCCGGCGCAGGCTCGTTTTGTCCGTTCTCGGCTGGGGCTAGCGGCAGGCGCGACGCGCTGTTGAGCAGGTCGCGCTCCTGGGGCGAGAACTGGTTCTTGAAACGATCGGATTCAATGATCTGCTGACGCTGGTCGGGGGGCATGGCACGCAGGTCGCGGATGGCGGTCTGTAACCTTTGCCGACGCTCAGGCGGAAGAGCCTTGAGTTGCGAATAGAGTTGTCGCGCCTGCAGTTTCTGGTCGGCAGTCAGGTGCTCCCAGGTCTCCATGCGTTGCAGGATCCGCTCTTGCTGTTGCGGCGGTAGGCCGTTGAAACGCTGCAGCCGCTCGCGGTATCTCTCCTGACGCTCGGGTGGGAGGCTGCGGAACTGGGGATCGCCCTCCAGCGCTTTCTGTTGCTGGTCCGGCGGGAGATCCTTGTAGCGACGCAGCCATTGCCCGGCGTGGCGGCCCTGAGCCTGGGCGTGCTGGCGCGCCTCTTTCCGTTGTTCACGTTTCTCGGCGCGCCGGTTCTGAGCCGCGCCTGGCGAAACTGCGAGGGCCAGCACAAGGCCGGTCGTCGCGATTGCCATTTTCGCCGCATTGGATTTAAGTCCGAACACTGTCCCTGGTTCTCCCCATTGCCTGCCCTTCCCGACTCAGATGCCTGCAAAAGCTCTCCATCGCAGGGCCCGCAGAGGAATACCTCGGAGGACAGTGGCACGATTCACGGATTCGCGGTGACATCCTGCTGCACTTCGAGATCATCGAGCAGTTCGAAATCGGAGTACAGGTTCTGATTTTTCTCCAATGCCTGCAAGTCACCTACAGCGGTGCCCGGTTCGACCGGGGTTTGTGGCGCTAGGGCCACCAGGGCCGGGATCGACGCGCTCCCGTTGTCGTCGCCATGGCCGTCATTCATACGACCGTTATTCATGCGAACCAGGGTCACGCTCGTAACCATCAGCAGAGCAAATGATGCGACCAGGGCAGGCTTACGCAGCCATCGCAGCCAGTTGACGGGCTGCTTCGCACTTGCTTCACGCCAGCGCGCCCGCAGACGGATATCAAAATAGGGCGAAGGCTCCGGAGCCTGCCATTCGTCCAGCAGTGACATGGTCTGACGGAATGCCTCGAGCTTGCCCGCACATTCCACGCAAGAGTCGAGGTGTGCCTTCACTTCGGGCGTGGCTGCGGCCAGTCCGGCGGCCAGGTCCGGCATCAGTTCGCGAGTTTCATTGCACTTCATGACTGCTTCCTTTACACAAACTCTTTGAGCTGCTCGCGCAGCGTTTCATAAGCGCGAAACAGCAATGACTTGGTGGCGGATTCGCTCAACTTCAATACCTCGGCAATCTCGCGATACTCCATTTGCTGGTACTTATGCATCACCACGGCGAGCCTCTGCCTTTCCGGCAGCGCCTGCACTCGCTGGCGAATGGCGGCGAGCCGCTCCCGCTCGACCAGCGTTTCTTCGGCGCTGGGCGCCCGGTCGGGCAGATCGAGAGTGCGCCCGCTGTCCTCGTCAGGTTCGTCCAAGCTGACCGTATTCTCAGGCCGCTGGTGACGAGTGTCACGCGCGTGGTTCACCGCGAGATTAGTTGCGATGCGATACAGCCAGGTGGTGAACTTGGCGCTGGCTTCATAGCTTCCGCGGGAGCGGTAGACTCGCAGGAAAACTTCCTGGGCCAGGTCTTCCGCCGCGGCGGTGGTATGCGCCATGCGATACATGAAACTCACCATCGGCCGGCGATATTTCTGCACCAAATACTCGAAAGCCGAATCATCGCCGGCTTTCACCTGAAGCATGATTTCGGCGTCGCTTCGCCCTTGGGCCGGCAGAGCAGTTTCGGGCTCGAATGGCCCATGCCGCGGCACGCCCGCCATCGCCAGCAACCTGCGATCCATGGCCACGCTGCTCACATCTGATTGAACCCTTGCAGTGGGTGAAAGTTGCGCCTCGGCCGCCCCCGAGCCCGGCTCGGAAGTGTCCCCGGTACTATGGGCTACGGGTACTTTGGCGGGCCTGGGTTCGGTCGGCATCGATGTGTCTTGGCCTGCCTGCCACGAGGCCGTCGAACCGGCCCTGGGAGGTACGGCAGGATCAGGCTATCACGGTCCCTGGATACGAGAAACTGGTTCGTTTGCTACAATATAGCGGTGGTTGAGTGGGCGCTTAACTCAGCCGTAGTGCGCCATCTGCACACCCTATTGAGACACAGATAATCAGGGAGCTACAGAGACCTACGGAAATATAGAGTCATACAGATAGCAGGTTCATCTTAGTTTCCGTTCCCCAATTCGTTCCCGCGTTCTGCTCCATTTTCGACGCGCGAGTGTGGTCTGGCAACGATGTCAATGACCCATGGTCGTTTCCACACTCCGGATGTGTCTAGGTCGCGCAAAACTTCCTCTGCAGTGGACCCGACGATCGCCCCTTCCTTGGATACATTGTTCGAGGTCGATTCTGCCCAAGATGAGCGGCGCTGACACGTTACCTGAACTTGTAGTGCGGACGATCTTGTACCCACCATCGGGCAGTAGGGAAATACAATCGTAGTACGGTCGCGGCATGGGCGGCACCCCCAGTTCGAAAGTCACTCTTGCCGTCACTATAGCTTTGAGTCATTGTTTTGTTCTCGTAGAGTCGACGGAGGCGGTCGTGTGGTCGTTCTTTCTGGTGTACTCATCTCGTTCTGCGTCCTGGAACGAGTCCAGGAGAAGTACCCGGAAAACCCAGCCGCGCATCAGCTTTCGCGACTTGTGCCGGTTTCTTTCGGCTCGATTGCAGATAAAACGGCGAACTGCGGCCCGTTGTCGGAGATTATTTTTCGCCTCGGGAAGTCGTTAACCGACCTTCGGCTTAGCCTCGTGGACGCTAGCAGCATTGCGCCAATGGAGAAGCACCGGATCGATATTATTTTTTAGTCTTGATTCTCTCCATGATAGAGTTAGCGTCAGACGCGAATACAACACGCGGTTCCTTCATCGAGTTCGGCAGTCAAGCATCCACCCCGATAAGTGCTTCTTTGTTAATCATGGAAACGCTCTAAAACCTTTTTAGGCCGACGCCGCCCTTGCCTGGGGTTTCTTGGTAACCGTGAATTTCCGCGTCAGTCGCCTGATACCAAAGATCAGACCGAACAAAAGCAGCGTGGCTCCCACACCGATGCCAGCCCCTTGCTGCAAGCCTTCGGTATGCGCCGCGGTCTTCGCATGGAGCAGGGCAGTAGCGTAGTCGGACTTCGCTTGCAGTGCAGCGGTAGAGTCAGCTTGTATCTGGTCGCTTAGTTTCTTGATCTGGGCCTGCTGATCGGTAGCGAGCTTGTTGAGATCTGCGATCAGCTGTTGCAGTGGAGCGGTTGCTTGGGTGGACGCCAGTTCCTTCTGACGATCGACGTAGAGTTGCAACTCCTCCCGTTGCAACTCTTCCCGAGTGCGCTGCAGAACAGTTTGGTTGTAGTTTCTCCAGGTTGGCCTTGGCGTCACCTGCTTTAGTTGCACCGGAGCTGCTGACTGCATAAAAACCCTCCACGCTGTTGTTACTACGCCTTCGGTCACCACACAAGGTGACGAGGGTAATCGCTGCGCGCAACACGGGTCAGACCTGGACGTCAGACCTGGAGACGGTACATTCGCCCTGAATATTACCTCGATCACTCCTGGCAAGTGTCGATGCGGTAAATGCCTCCCAGCTGATAAGTCCTGTCCGTGAAGGTCCTCGCCTCTAGGGCCTTTAATGGCTCCTCTCGGAGGAGAACCCAGAATCTCGAACTCGGCCCCGACTTAGCCACCATTACGTTCGTCTCCCTTGGGTACGCCTTCGTGCATCAGCCTTCGGTCCGGGCAAGGTAGAGTACAAAACCGACACCGCCCAGACCAGCAACTACAAGGTTCGCAGATGGAGCGTCTATAAACGAACTACTCGTGTGTGCACTCACTCTGGGACGCGCAATTGCCGCGTCCGCGGCAAAGCAAGAATCCGTGAGCACGGTCGCGCCCGCCGACATAGCGGGCTGCTGCTGTTTCGCAAGCCATTGGCAACGGGTACATGGTGGAACAGGAGGGACAATTTTAAATTGTGTTCGCAAAGAACATGACCGGGCATGCGGGGTTCATGACGAGTGCATTGTTGTCCCCTTCCGCCTGCACCAGTTTCTCCCCTCGTTGGTTTTTGACCGTGATATTCGCTCCGGGAGTGGATGGCGTCACCCTACGTACTGTCTCCCAAGCCGAACACGCGGGACCGTTCCGTCGCCCCGTACGTGAGAACTTCGATAACAATCAGGCCCGGGCAGACATAGAAAGATTCCTACCACAAATTAAGTTGGCGGCAGAGCAGCAGCAGGCCATCGCAACATCTGTGGACAGCCCAGCGCAAAAGGCACAGGAACAGGCTCAAAATATGTATTTGTTTGCATTGAATGCCGACCTTCAGAAGGATGCCGTAGGCTTTGCCAACCTAGACGGGCTGAAGGGCATCCATCTTATTGTGCACAGCTTGCGTGCCGACCAAATACACTACAGTGTTTTGATTAGTGATGAAAAGTTTATGGGCGCTTGCGTGTATACGATTTGCTCAGTTCATATAACACAAATGACCAAGGCAAGACGTTCACGTGGGATGCAAAGCAGCAACCGGTGGCTGCAAGCCCGCACCATCCGTTATACCCGCCTCTCTTCCGGTTACCGATACTGTTCAGTCCACAGCCCCTGCCATCAGCACAGCCAAAATGGCATAGGCCCGGATACCGCGTAAGGGCTACACGATTAACTCTTCCGAGCCGTCCCATGGCAATGTTGCGCGAAAAGCCAAGAAGGAGCAGAAACACCAGGAACGCCCGCCGCAGCCGCAGGGATTCATTCTGCAGTCGCTGCTGCATTCATGCCTTTAAAGAAGCTTGCCCAAAACGAGCGCGACCGCTTTCATCTTTTCCGCCCACCCCCAACAATGCTGGCTAAAAGATTGATAGTGCAGACTCCCCTGTGATACACCATCCACGTAAGAAAGCCGCGCAGTACCCGACACGCCCCGTTGAAGCTGCGCGACAAAACTTGGGGCCGCTTATGTTCGGGGAGCGCGGCCCCAAGTTCGAGACCCCCATTTTGCTGAAAAGAGAAGTGGAGTAAGTCGCGATTGCTGCGGCTTCTCAGCGCGCCTTACGGACCTTGTCGCTGAAGTCCGAAACCTTGTCGGCAAGATCGGCTCGCGTTTCTTCACCGCTGGCCGGTGCGATTAGCATGCCGACTCCTACCCCGATGCCAACTCCAATCAGCAGCGCACCGATTTTCCCGAATATTTGCGTATCTTCTTCGCCGCGAAGAACATCGGTGGCACGACTGACCCGATCGGACGCGGTGTCATACGTCTCCCTCACTCTACTCTTAACGCTGTCCATATTGTCCGGCAGACACGCGCGCAGGTTATCAATCAGATAAAGGCCGGTACCGAGCAGTACGTTAAGAAGTGATTCTTGTTTCTTGAATTTCATGGGGTATCTCCAAACGATAGTTTCGCCGATAATGAAGATGCTGAAATAAGGCCGGATGTTGGCGGAGAATGAACGGGCAGAAATTCAATTTGCGTTCCCGGCAAATTTCAATCATGAAAGGGCGCTTTTCGTCTGAACCGTACCGGTGATATCCATTCGGTTATGAACTGCCATCACCATCTTCCGCTCTTACTCCGCCTTGGCTTCCTTACAGATGGGGATGTCGGGGTCGGCGCCTTTCCAGAGGGCGAAGGAGTCTCGTTCCTGGCTTGCGGTTAACCCTCCCATTCCCTGACGCAGGCTTCTTTTCTTTCCCCGTCTCATTCTTGCAGTCAAGGCGCGGTTTGGGATTACGGAACACGTAGATGACGATGACCTGACACCTGCGCCGTACTTGAACCAGCGATGGAGAACGTCAAAACGAGGGGCCCCGAATGGAGCGTGGGATCGTCGAACCGCCAGAGAGCCTGTCCACAACTATC
>Ga0209526_10001356_pt1 | contig 16261 bp, 10 predicted proteins | sample JacPinW_OM2H0_M1_FD_188566 | JGI IMG/M metagenome (GOLD analysis project Ga0209526, IMG submission 188566) | Forest soil microbial communities from Algoma, Ontario, Canada - Jack Pine, Ontario site 1_JW_OM2H0_M1 (SPAdes) (version 2) | ecosystem: Environmental > Terrestrial > Soil > Boreal... | reverse complement strand
CGAAATCTCGCGGAGATTGCGCACGGTCTCCTCGATGCCGCCGGGCATCGGCTTGCCGGCGTCGAGATACATCGAGCCGCCATTATAAAGCGTCAGCCCGATATTGTGATTGCCCCCAAAGGTATGATTCCACGGCAGCCAGTCGACGATGACGGGCGGCTCGTCCTTCAAAAAGGCCAGCGTCTCGCGCAGCATCACCTGGTTGGCGCAGATCATCCGCTGGGTGTTGATGACCGCCTTGGGATTGCCGGTCGAGCCTGACGTCAGCAGGAATTTTGCAATCGTATCCGGGCCGATCGCATGATGCGCGGCATCGAGGCGCGGATGTTCCGGCGTCGCCAGCAACTCGCTGAGCATGGTCATATCGCGGCCGGGCACGCCGCCATGCACGGCGGCGATTTCGGTGCCAAGGGAAACATTGGCGGAAAGCGCATCGGCAAATTTCGTGGCGTCGTCTGCGAATACGAGCCCCGGCGTCAATAGCTTCATCAGGAAAGCAAGCTTGCCAAAATCCTTCGACACCAGCGAATAGGCCGGCGACACCGGGCAGAACGGGATGCCCGCATAGAGCGCGCCGAACGCCACCAGCGCGTGATCGATCGAATTGCCGGAGAGGATCACGACCGGCTTTTCCGCGGAGAGACCGCGCGCGATCAGGCTCGAGGCAATGCCCCGGCTCGATACCAGCAATTGCGCGTAGGTGATCTGCCGCCACGAACCGCCGGCTTCGCGCTCCGCCATGAAGAGACGGTTTGGCTCTACCTTGGCCCAATGATGCAGGCGATCGGTGAGACGGTCAGGATATTCGCCGAGTGGCATTTTCGGGCGGAGATAAATGGTGCCGTCGCTGCGGCGATCAATAGACACATCGGGGTTGCCGAACGAGATCGGGCGCAGCGGCGCGTCGCTGCGCGGGGCCGGGACCGACATGTTGGGTTTTGCGCTCATGTCAGGTCGGCTTCACCTTGGCGGTCTTGCGATCGAGGAACGCGCGGATCCGAAGTTTTGCCTCTTTGTCGCTCTGCGCCACCGTCGCCATCAGCGATTCCATCAAAAGGCCGGCTTGCGGATTGGCTTCGGCGATCATCGGCAGCGCCTGCAGCACGGCGAAATTCGTCAGCGGCGCATTGGTCGCGACTTTTGCGGCGAGCTCCATCGCCTTCGGCAGCGCGTTGCCTTCCTCGGTGAGATATTGCGTAAAACCGTAAGCCGCGCCCTCGATCGCGGAATAGACCCGCCCCGTGAGCATCATGTCCGTCATCCGGGCGACGCCGATCAGCCGCGGCAGCCGCACCGATCCGCCGCCGCCGACAAAAATGCCGCGCTGGCCTTCGGGCAGCGCGAAATAGGCGCTAGGCTCGGCGACCCGAATATGCGCCGCGCACGCAAGCTCGAGCCCGCCGCCGATCACCGCGCCCTTCAGCGCCGCGATCACCGGCACCCGGCAATATTGTACCCGGTCGAACACCCGGTGCCACATCTGCGAGTGCCGCAGGCCTTCGGTCGCATCCTGCTCGGTCAATTCCGAGAGGTCGAGGCCGGAGGAAAAATGATCGCCGATGCCGTGGATGACCACGGCGCGGACGTCGTCGGGGATGTCTGCGAAGCAGTCGGCGATCGCGAGGATAATGCCGTCGTTCAGCGCGTTGCGCTTGGCCGGTCGGTTGAGGCCGATGGAAAGCACCGGGCCCGAGACCTCGACCTTGAGCAGCGCGGGTTGGTCCGCAGTCGCGGCAGATGCGGCGTTTCCCATTTGGTTATTACGTCCTGTGCAGAATAGTTATACACTATAACGATTGAGGGTGGAGTCAATAAGCGTGGTTCACGAACGGCCCTGGGCTCTTTCTTCAACCCTCCCCCGCAAGGGCGCACAGCTATCGCATTTGAGCGAGGAGGCTGATCAGGAAGTCGTCGTTCCAGCCTGCGTGCTTGATCTTACGTCGGATCGAAGCCTTGTGGGGGTGGGAGCGAAGCAGGTCGAGGGCCAGTTTTCGCAAGATGGCCAGGTTCTGTGGTCCGTTGCCTTAGCGGTTTCGGGCCCGGTCTTCGTCGAAGACCACGTCTAGCACCCAATGCAGCTGGTCCCTCCAGGGGGAGGGTGAGAAATTAACCCCTCGCCGCCTTCTTCCGATACGCCAGATGCACCGCGCAACTACAGCCCGGCGGATGCGACGACACGTCGTTGGCGGGCACGGCCGTTGCCGGTGCCAGTGTCGGCATTGCTTCCTTCACCAGGCGATCTTGCGCGGATCGATCCTGCGTCGGGATATAATTCAACACCGGCGCCAGCCAGCGTTCGGCTTCCGCGACATTCCAGCCCTTGCGCGCGGCGTAGTCTTCGACCTGATCGCGCTCGATCTTCCCGACGCCAAAGTAAAAACTTTCCGCGTGGCTGAAATAGAGCCCGGAGACCGACGAGCCCGGCCACATCGCAAAACTCTCGGTGAGTTTGACGCCTGCCGTCTTTTCCGCATCGAGAAGCGCAAACAATGTCGCCTTCTCGGTGTGATCGGGCTGCGCGGGATAACCGGGCGCGGGGCGGATGCCGGCGTATTGTTCGAGGATGAGCTGCTCCGGTGACAACGCCTCGTCCGGCGCATAACCCCAAAACTCCCGGCGCACGCGGGCATGCATGCGCTCGGCAAAGGCTTCAGCGAGACGATCGGCCAGCGCCTTGCACAGGATCGAGGAGTAATCGTCGTTCGCGTTCTTGAAACGGTCGGCGATGATGTCTTCGCCAATGCCAGCAGTGACCACGAACGCGCCGATATAGTCGGGCACGCCGGACGTCACCGGCGCGATGAAATCCGACAGCGCCGCATTGAAACGGCCTTCGCGTTTTTCCAGTTGCTGGCGCAGCGTGTGGAACGTCGCGATCTTTTTGCTGCGGGCTTCATCCGCATAGACCACGATGTCGTCGCCTTCCGCATTGGCCGGCCAGAAGCCGATGGTCGCCTGCGCCTTGAACCAGTTCTCCATGATGATGCGATCGAGCATCTTGCGGGCGTCATCGTAAAGCGAGCGCGCGGCTTCGCCGACTTTAGGGTCGTCGAGGATCGCCGGAAAACGCCCGGTCAATTCCCAGGTCTGGAAGAACGGCGTCCAATCGATGTAGGAGGCCAATTCGGCGAGATCGTAATCCGCAAAACTCTTGATACCCATAAACGCCGGCTTCTTCGGCGGCGTCTTGGCAAAATCGATCGCGACCGCGTTGGCGCGGGCATCCGCCAGCTTCAGCCGCTTCTTGTCCGCCTGCGCGCGAAAATGCGCCGCGGAGATTTTGGCGTAGTCGGCGCGCACTTCCGCGGCATACGCCTCACGCCGCTCGGGCGACAGCAGCGACGAGGCCACGCCGACCGCGCGGCTCGCATCGTTGACATGCACCACCGGCCCGGCGCGATAATTCGGGTCGATTTTTACCGCGGTATGGACGCGGCTCGTGGTAGCGCCGCCGATCAGCAGCGGCACCTTCAGGCCCTGGCGTTCGAGCTCGCCGGCCAAAAAGCTCATCTCATCGAGCGACGGCGTGATCAGGCCGGACAGGCCGATGATGTCGGCGCCCTCGGCCTTCGCGGTTTCGATAATCCTGGTGGCGGGCACCATGACCCCGAGGTCGATGACTTCAAAGTTATTACATTGCAGCACGATGCCGACAATGTTCTTGCCGATGTCGTGGACATCGCCCTTCACCGTCGCAAGCACGATCTTGCCGGCGGAGCTGCGGCCATCGCCCTTGATGCCGTTAGCGAGATTGCGTGCCTTTTCCTCCTCCATGAACGGCATCAGATAGGCGACCGCCTGCTTCATCACGCGCGCCGACTTCACCACCTGCGGCAAGAACATCTTGCCGTCGCCAAAAAGGTCGCCGACGATGTTCATGCCAGCCATCAGCGGGCCTTCGATGACGTCGAGCGGCCGTTGGGCAAGTTTGCGCGCATCCTCGGTATCGAGATCGATATATTCGGTGATGCCGTGTACCAGCGCATGCGACAGCCGCTTGTCGACCGGCCATTCGCGCCACGCAAGATCCTGCTCTTTTGTCTGCTTCTCCTGGCCGCGGAATTTTTCCGCAAGCTGCAGCAGCCGCTCGGACGCGCTCGCGTCGCGATTCAAAATGACGTCTTCGCAGACCTGGCGCAGCTCGGGGTCGATGTCGTCATAGACGATCATCTGCCCGGCATTGACGATGCCCATATCCATGCCGGCCTTGATGGCATGATAGAGAAACACCGAATGCATGGCCTCGCGCACCGGCTCATTGCCGCGGAACGAGAACGACAGGTTCGAGACGCCGCCGGAAATATGCGCGTGCGGCAGGTTTTGGCGGATCCAGCGCGTCGCCTCGATGAAGTCGACGCCGTAATTATTGTGCTCTTCCAGCCCGGTCGCGATCGCGAAGATATTGGGGTCGAAGATGATGTCTTCCGGCGGGAAGCCGACCTGGTTGACCAGGATGTCATAGGCGCGCTTGCAGATCTCGGTCTTGCGCGCAAACGTGTCGGCCTGTCCGGCTTCGTCGAACGCCATCACCACCACGGCCGCGCCATGGCGCCGCGCGATCTTGGCTTCGTGGATGAATTTTTCCTCGCCTTCCTTCATCGAGATCGAATTCACCACCGGCTTGCCCTGGACGCATTTCAGGCCGGCTTCGATCACGGCGAATTTCGAGGAGTCCACCATGACAGGGACGCGGGCGATGTCGGGCTCGGCGGCGACGAGATTGAGGAACGTCACCATCGCCCTTTCGGAATCAAGCAGCCCTTCGTCCATGTTGACGTCGATGATCTGGGCGCCGTTCTCGACCTGGTCGCGCGCGACCTGCAACGCGGCGGTATAGTCGCCTGCGGTGATCAGCTTGCGGAATCGCGCGGAGCCCGTGACGTTGGTGCGCTCGCCGACGTTCACAAAGGGTATCGCGGGCGTCAGCTCGAACGGCTCCAGGCCGGAGAGTCGGAGCCGCGGTTCGATCACCGGGGCCACGCGCGGCTTGTGCGGCGCGACGGCGGCGGCAATCGCGGCGATATGGTCCGGCGTGGTGCCGCAGCAGCCGCCGACGATGTTAACCAGCCCGTCACGCGCGAACTCGCCGATCAGGCGCGCCATATATTCCGGGCTCTCGTCATACTGGCCGAATTCGTTGGGCAGGCCGGCGTTGGGATAGGCGCAAACCAGTGCATCGGCGACGCGGCCGATGTCGGCGATATGGGCGCGCAGATCTTCGGCGCCGAGCGCGCAGTTGAAGCCGATGGTGACGGGTTTGGCGTGCCGCACCGAATTCCAGAACGCCTCCGGGAGTTGGCCCGACAGCAGACGTCCGGATTTGTCGGTGATGGTGCCGCTTATCATGACAGGCACGTCGATGCCGCGTGCTTCGGTGATTTCGGCGATCGCGTAGAGCGCGGCCTTGGCGTTGAGCGTGTCGAAGATAGTCTCGACCAGCAGCAGATCGACGCCGCCGTCCAAGAGTCCCTTGATCTGTTCGCCGTAAGCTGCGCGCAAATCATCAAACGTGACGGCGCGGAAGCCGGGATTGGACACATCGGGCGAGATCGACGCGGTGCGGTTGGTCGGGCCGATGGCGCCGGCAACAAAGCGCGGTTTGCCGTCCTCTGCCGTCACCCGCTCGGCGGCGGCGCGCGCCAGCTTGGCGCCTTCGAGATTCATCTCGTAGGCAATGCTGGAGAGATCGTAGTCGGCCTGCGCGATCGAGGTCGAGGAAAACGTGTTGGTGGCGACGATATCGGCGCCGGCGCGCAAATATTCGGCGTGGATATCCTCGATCGCCATCGGCTGGGTCAGGATCAGCAGATCGTTGTTGCCGCGGAGGTCGCGATGGAAATCCGCAAAACGCTGCCCCCGAAACGCGGCCTCGTCGTATTGCAATCCCTGGATCATGGTGCCCATGGCGCCGTCGAGCACCAGGATGCGCTGGCTGGCAGCGGCGAGTAGGGCGGTTCGCTTCGGGGAAACGGAAACAGTCATCGATCACGCGGCTTTCTGTGCGCCATTCGGGCGAATTCCGAGCAAATGGCTGATGGCGAATACGAGGTCGGCGCGGTTCATGGTGTAGAAATGAAAGGTATCGACGCCGTGCTTTGCCAGTTTTTGTACTTGGCCCGCGGCCACCGTGGCCGCGACCAGCTTGCGGGTTTCGGGATCGTCGTCGAGGCCTTCGAATTTTTGCGCGAGCCAGTCCGGCACACTGGTGCCGGCGCGAGTGACGAAATTGCGGGCCTGCTTGAAATTGTGCATCGGCATAATGCCGGGCACGATCGGAATTGTGATGCCGCGCGCGCGAACCCGGTCGAGATAGCGGAAGTAGAGGTCGTTGTCGAAGAACACCTGGGTGATGGCGCGGGTTGCGCCGGCATCGACTTTTGCCTTCAGGAAATCGATGTCGGCATCGAAGTCAGGGCTTTCGGGATGTTTTTCGGGATAGGCGGAAACCGAAACCTCGATATCGCCGTGCCGCCTTTTGATGCCGGCGACAAGCTCGGCCGAACTGCGATAGCCGTCGGCATGGGTGGAGTAGGGCGTGCCGATGCCGCCGGGCGGGTCGCCGCGAAGCGCCACGATATGGCGGACGCCGACTTCGTGATAGCGGCCGACGATGTCGTCGATCTCGCCGCGCGCGGCGCCGACACAGGTCAGATGCGCGGCCGGCAACAGGTCGGTCTCAGCCAGGATACGGGCGATGGTGGAATGGGTGCGCTCGCGCGTCGATCCGCCGGCGCCGTAGGTCACCGAGACGAAATTGGGCGAAAGCGGCGCGAGACGTTTGATCGTCTCGAACAGATTGCGCTCCATCTCCTCGGTCTTGGGCGGGAAGAACTCGAACGAGATCGCTGGAGTTTTCGGCGCGCGGTGCGCGGGGGGCGTAACCTCGGTCATGGCAACCACAAACTCCACTCAATCGGTCAAGCATCGGGTCCAGCTATCGACCGCTAAAATAGGCCACATGGGACGGGGCAAATAGCCCATTGAGTATGGGAAGTAGCCCACTATCTTTACAACGAATATGAATTTTGAGGAATAGATTACAGAAGTGGGCAGCGAAAGTCCTGTCCATTAGGCGCAAAAAATGCAGCAAGATTCGGACCGAAATGACTGGATTGGTCAGGAATCTCATGTGGGCAAGGGGTGATATAGAGGTCATACAACTGTCGTATCCCACCTTCCCATCCGACCGCTATCACCGCGAGCTTGCCGGCGCGTGCCTGATCTGCGCCATACGCACCTTTGTGGGAATAGGGCGCCGCATTAGGTTAACGCCATGATCCCGCTCTCCATCCTCGACCTCTCCGTCGTCACCACCGGCACCAAACCAGCGGCCGCGCTGCGCAATAGCATCGATCTGGCGCGCCATGCGGACGCGCTCGGCTATGTGCGCTATTGGCTGGCCGAGCACCACAATCTCGCCTCGGTCGCGAGCCCCGCGCCCGACCTGATGATCGGGCAGATCGCCGCGGTGACCAGCCGGATCCGGGTCGGCTCCGGCGGTGTCATGCTGCCCAACCACGCGCCGCTGGTGGTGGCCGAGCGTTTCAAGATGCTGGAGGCGCTGTTCCCCGGCCGCATTGATCTGGGGTTGGGCCGCGCGCCGGGCACCGACGGGGCGACAGCGTATGCGCTGCGCAGCCGGCTCGATCGCCGCGAGGGCGACGATTTTCTCGAGCGGCTGCACGAATTGACGCTGTGGGAGACCCGCGACTTTCCAGCAAACCATCCCTTCAACAATGTCGTGGCGATGCCGGACGACACCCCGCTGCCGCCGATCTGGCTGCTCGGCTCCAGCGATTATAGCTCCGAGCTTGCCGCCCAAGTCGGGATGGGTTTTGCCTTCGCGCATCATTTTGCGTCGTTCGATGCCGTCGATGCGCTCACCCACTACCGCGCGCGCTTCCAGCCGTCGGGCTGGCGCTCCACGCCGCACGGCATTTTAGCGGTGGCCGCGGTCGCGGCCGAAACCGATGCGGAGGCCGAGCGGCTCGCATCCTCGATGGATCTCAACCGCCTGCGCCGGGATCGCGGCCAATATTTGCCGCTGCCCAGCGTCGAGGAGGCACTGGCCTATCCCTATACCGAGAGCGAACGCGCCTCGATCGCGCGCAATCGCTCGCGGCTGTTCGTCGGCAGTCCGGCGACCATCATGACAAAACTGCAGCCGATGATCGCGGCGAGCCAGGCCGATGAGCTGATGATCATCACCGCGGTCTACGACCACGACGCCCGCAAGAAATCCTATAGTCTGTTGGCGGACGCATTCGGGTTAGGCAAGAAGGCCGCGGCTTAGAGTCGTCCCTGCGAAAGCAGGGACCCATAACCACTACTGCTGATTGCTACGAAAGTCGTCGACCACAGTACCTGATTGAGAGATCACGCGGTATGGGTCCCTGCTTTCGCAGGGACGACATGCCGGGAGGGGGCAAATGCTCAGGGCATTTCTTCTGACGCTCGGGCTACTGGGCTGCCCGTCCGTGATCTCCGCGGCCCAAGCGCAATGCAACACCACCACTCTGCAAGGCCAGTTCGTGTTCACCGGCCGCGGCTTTATCGAAGCCGCGGAGCCCGGCATCCAGCGGGTCCATTACGGCGTCTTTGTTTTCGACGGCGCGGGAAAACTCACGGGAAAGCAGTCATCGAGCCGAGGCGGCAAAATCGGCCGCGAACAACTGGAGGGCAGCTACACGATCGATGCGGATTGCACGGGAAAGATGGAATTCGGCACGGTGCCCAATCACGGCGGCCTCACGCATTGGGACCTCTACGTCACCGAGGACCACAAGCGGGGTCACATCATCCGCATGGATGAAGGCTCGATGGCGATCAGGAGTTTTGAGAAGTAGCACCGGCCGTCGTCCCCGCGAAAGCAGGGACCCATAACCACAGGGTTCAGTTGTTGGCAAAGGCAATTGCCACAGCGACTTAACGACAGAGCACGGCGTATGGGTCCCGGCGTTCGCCGGGACGACGCATGGAGAGATTATGCGGCCAGCCTCACTCCTGCGTCTCGCTGAACGTCGCGCGGAACGGATGGCCGGGATAGACCCCGACGATCCGAAATTCGCGCGAGAAGAATTTCAATTCCTCCAGCGCAAACGCGAGGCCCCGGTCCTCGGGATGGCCGTCGACGTCGGCATAGAATTGCGTGGCGAAGAAATTGCCGTCGACCATGTAGCTTTCGAGTTTTGTCATATTGACGCCGTTGGTCGCAAACCCGCCGAGCGCCTTGTAGAGCGCGGCGGGCAAGTTGCGCACCCGGAAAACAAAAGTGGTGACCAGCGGCCCCGATCCCTGTTTTGCCCAGTCCGCTTCGCGCGCCAGCACCACGAAGCGCGTGGTGTTGTGGGTCTCGTCCTCGACGTCTTCGGCCAGGATATCGAGGTCGTAGATATCGGCGGCCAACCGCGAGGCAATCGCAGCAGCGCGCTTGTCGCCGCGCTCTGCGATATCGCGCGCGCTGCCGGCGGTGTCGGCCGCCACAATCGGCTTGATGCCGAGCTTGCGGATGATGCGGCGGCACTGCCCGAGCGCATGGACGTGGCTCTCGACCGTCTTGATATCGGCGAGTTTTGCGCCGCGCGGGGCCATCAATTGATGGCGGATCGGCAAAAACCATTCGCCGACAATGTAGAGGCCGGAAGCCGGCAGCAGATGATGGATGTCGGCAACGCGGCCTGCGACCGAGTTCTCGATCGGGATCATGCCGAGGTCGGCCTCGCCGGACGAAATCGCGGCGAGCGCGTCCTCGAAAGTCGGGCAGGGCATCGGCTCGGCGTCGGGATAGGCTTCGACGATGGCGATATGGGAATTCGCGCCGGGCTCGCCCTGGAACGCGACTTTCTTAAGATGGGTCATTGCTTTGCTCATGGCGCGCCTTGTACCAGCCGCTCAGGCTTTTGCCAGTAGCTGGCGGGCGGTTTCAAGATCGGCCGGCGTATCGACGCCGCGCGGCACGGTGTCGACGAGCGTAATGTCGATGCGCATGCCGGCCTCGAGCGCCCGCAGTTGCTCGAGTTTTTCCTGTTGCTCCAGGGGAGAGGGAGGAAGCTTGACAAACCGCTCCAGCGCCGCGCGGCGGTAAGCATAGACGCCGATATGATGATAGCGCGGCCCGTCGCCGTAAGGGGCCGTGGCGCGGGTAAAGTAAAGCGCGCGCAAGCGCCCGGCGCTCACGGGCGAACCGATCGCCTTTACCACGCTCGGGGCGGTGCTCTCTTCCTCGGTATGAATTTCGGCAGCAAGGGTCGCGATATCGACCGCGGGGTCGGCGAGCGGACCAAGCACGCTTTGGAGGTTGTCCGGCGAAATCGTCGGGAAATCGCCCTGGAGGTTGACGACGATTTCGGCCTCGCCCCGGGGATCGAGTTTGCATAGCGCCTCGTAAATCCGATCCGAACCCGTGTGGTGGTTAGCGTGGGTCATGACCGCCTCGCCGCCATGGGCGCTGACCGCCGCGGCGATTTCAGGCGTATCGGTCGCAACCGCGACGCGGCCGATTTTGGCGGCCTCGGCCCGGCGCAGCACATGGACGATCATCGGCAGGCCGGCAATATCCGATAGCGGCTTGCCGGGCAGGCGGGTCGACGCCATGCGCGCGGGAATCAGCACCAAGTTGCGGGTTTCTAGCATCGGCGTGCGGTCTGGAGCCGGTTGATAACAGGGTTGAAATGATGGGGATCAGGCGAAAGCCGGCGCATTTATACGGGTTGCCAGAGCACGGGCAAACCGATATCTGATCGTGGCTCGGGGTGCGGTGCGAAAGCCCGATTCCTGATGCATCCGCGGCCGTTTCCCTCCGGCCTAAAGTCGACCTTCCGGCCTGGAGCCTGATCCGAAATGGACTCCTTCGAACTCAATAAGATTCTCGGTGCGATCCTCGGTACCTGCCTCATTTTATTGGTGACGAGCTTCACCGCCGGTGCGCTATTCGCCCCCAAGATGCCGGAAAAGCCGGGCTTCGAGATTGCCGTCAAGGAAGAGGCGCCCGCCGGTGGCAAGGAAGCCGCACCTGCGCCGTCCGAGCCGATCGAGAAGCTGTTGCAGACCGCCTCCGTCGAGAAGGGCGCCGCGGCGGCGAAGAAATGCGCTGCCTGCCATACCTTCGAAAAGGGCGGCCCCAACCGCGTCGGTCCGAATCTTTTTGGCGTCCTCGGCGACAAGAAGGGCGAAGGCCGCGGATTTAACTTCTCCGCCGCCATGAAGGCCAAGGGCGGCGAATGGACCTATGACGACCTCAACAAGTTCATCGACAATCCGAAGGGCTTCGTTCCCGGCACCGCGATGGGCTTTGCCGGCATCCAGAAGGACAGCGAGCGCGCCGACGTGATCGCCTATCTGCGCACGCTCGCGGATAGTCCGGTTCCGCTGCCGACGGCGTCGAAATAGCGGCCTCCGGCCCAAATGAACTTCTTGCTGCAAATGGCCGGGCTTTGCCCGGCCATTTTGCTGTTCCCGTCACCAGCTCGTTATCGGGACCTTTCGCCGCACCGGCACCCCGCGCAGGCTGGCATCATGAGGAAAAAGCAACTTAACCTGTCGAACCCTTGCCTTATATTGCGTCCTCAATAGCGCCCGGTACCCACAGGAATTCTCATTTGGCAATTACCCGACGACAGCTTCTTCAGACAGGAACCCTTGCCGCGGTCGCCCCAGCTTTCGGAGCGACAATCGGCCTCCCGGCGCGGGCGCAAGCGCAGACCGCGGCGGGCGAACCGGCCTGGCGGCACGCGCTGTCGCTTTTCGGCGACATCAAATATCCCCCCGACTTCAAGCGCTTCGACTACGCCAATCCGGACGCCCCCAAGGGCGGCGTCGCCCGCATGATCTCGATCGGCACCTTCGATAATTTCAATATCGCGGTTGCCGGCGTCAAAGGCTCGCTCGCACCCGCCGCCGCCCTGATCTACGAAGACCTGATGACGCGGTCGCAGGACGAGGTCGCCACCGAATATGGCTTGCTCGCGGAAGCAGCTTCGCATCCCGACGACTTTGGCTGGGTGATCTATCGGCTTCGCAAAGAGGCGCACTGGCATGACGGCCAGCCGGTGACCCCGGAGGACGTGATTTTCTCGATCGAGGCGCTGAAGAAAAACAGCCCGATGTACGGCTCGTATTATCGTCACGTCGTCAAATACGAGAAGATCGGCGAGCGCGACATAAAATTCACGTTCGATGCTCCGGGAAACCGCGAACTGCCGACCATCGTCGGTGAACTACCGGTATTGCCGAAACATTATTGGGAAGGCACCGACAGCCAGGGCCGCAAGCGCGATATCTCGGCGACCACGCTGGAGCCGCCGCTCGGCTCTGGCCCTTATCGCATCAAGGAATTCGTTGCCGGCCGGTCGGTGGTGCTGGAGCGGGTGAAGGATTATTGGGGCACGAAGCTGCCGGTACGGATCGGCGAAAACAATTTCGACGAATTGCGCTTTGAGTTTTTCCGCGACAACACCGTCGCGCTCGAAGCCTTCAAGGCCGATCAGGCCGACTGGATCGTCGAAAATTCGGCCAAGCAATGGGCAACGGCCTATGACTTTCCGGCGGTCAACGAAAAGCGCGTGGTCAGGGAAGAATTTCCGATCAACGACACCGGCCGGATGCAGGGTTTTGTGCTCAACCTGCGTCGCGACCAGTTCAAGGACGCGCGGCTCCGGCGCGCGTTCAACTATGCCTACGATTTCGAGGAGATGAACAAGCAGCTGTTCTATGGGCAATACAAGCGCATCAACAGCTATTTTGAGGGAACGGAGCTGGCCTCAACCGGCCTCCCGGAAGGGCAGGAACTGGAGATCTTGCAGACCGTCCGTGACAAGGTACCGGCCGAAGTCTTTACGAGCCCCTATCAAAATCCGGTCGGCGGCAACCCGGAAGCGGTGCGCGCGAACTTGCGGGAGAGCATGAGGCTTCTGAAAGAAGCGGGTTACGAAATCCGCGACCGCAAGCTCGTCGATGCCGCGGGAAAACCGGTCAGCGTCGAGATTCTGGTTCAAGATCCCTCGAACGAGCGGATCGCGCTGTTCTACAAGCCTTCGCTGGAACGTATTGGCGTGACCACCTCGATCCGGGTGGTGGATGACGCGCAGTATGAAAATCGGCTGCGCAGCTTCGATTTCGATATCATCACCGACCTCTGGGGACAGTCGCTGTCGCCCGGCAACGAGCAGCGCGAGTTCTGGGGATCGCAGACTGCCAATCAACCCGGCTCCAGAAACACCATCGGCATCAAGAATCCCGCCATCGATGCGCTGATCGACAAGGTCATCTTTGCAAAAGATCGCGCTAACCTCGTGGCCGCGACCAAGGCGCTCGACCGCGTGCTATTGTGGAATTTCTACGTCGTGCCGCAATTCACCTATGGCTTCTCGCGCTATGCGCGCTGGGACCGCTTCAGCCACGCCGACCCGCTGCCGAAATACGGCCGTTCCGGCCTGCCGACATTGTGGTGGTACGACGCCGACAAGGCCGCCAGGATCGGCAAGCGATCTTGAGGGATCTTTCGCGCATGGCGCTTTTCTCCCGCCGACACGCGCTCGGTCTTGGAATTGGCGCGCTGAGTGCGGTGCGGTTTCGGCCCGCAAGTGCGGCGGAGAAGTTTGGCGCCGAGGTTCATGGGCTATCGGTGTTCGGCGACCTGAAATATCCGGCCGACTTCCATCATCTCGACTATGTGAACCTCGCCGCGCCGAAAGGCGGGATGTTTTCGACGATTCCCTCGGTGCGCTCGTATAATCAGTCCTACTTCACCTTTAATTCGCTCAACGCCTTCATCCTGAAGGGCGAAGGCGCGCAGGGCATGGACCTCACTTTTGCGACGCTGATGGCGCGCGCGGGTGACGAGCCGGATGCGGTGTACGGCCTTGCGGCGAAGTCGGCGCAGATTTCTGCGGACAAACTGACCTACAAATTTTCGTTGCGGCCGGAAGCCAGCTTTCACGACGGTTCGAAATTGACTGCGCATGACGTCGCCTTTTCGTTCACGACATTGAAAGCGAAGGGCCATCCGCTCGTCATCGTGCAGTTGCGCGATATGATAAAGGCCGAGGCGCTCGACGATATGACGGTGGTGGTCACCTTCGCGGAGAAGCGCGCGCGCGATGTGCCGCTCTATGTCGCGACCTTGCCGATTTTCTCGAAGGCCTATTATGCAACGCGGCCGTTCGACGAAACGACGCTTGATCCCCCGTTGGGGTCGGGGCCCTACAAGGTCGGAAAATTCGAAGCCAACCGCTATATCGAATACGATCGGGTCAGGGATTGGTGGGGCGCCGATCTGCCGGTTAGCCGCGGCGTTTACAATTTCGACACCGTTCGCTACGAATTCTACCGCGACCGCGATGTCGCCTTCGAGGGATTTAGCGGCAAGAGCTATCTGTTCCGCGAAGAATTTACCGCGCGGATTTGGGCGACGCGCTACGACTTCCCCGCCATCAAGGATGGCCGCGTCAAGCGCGAAGTCTTGCCGGATCAGTCGCCGGCGGGCGCGCAGGGCTGGTTCATGAACACGCGCCGCGCGCAGTTCAAGGACCCGCGCGTGCGTGAGGCGCTGATCCAGGCGTTTGATTTCGAATGGACCAACAAGACGATCATGTATGGCGCCTATGCGCGCACCCAATCGCTGTTCCAGAATTCGGACATGGTGGCGAACGGGCCGCCGTCTCCGGAAGAGCTCAGGCTGCTTGAGCCATTTCGTGGCCAGGTGCCGGACGAAGTGTTCAGCCTGCCCTTCGTGCCGCCGGTGTCGGATGGCTCGGGGCAGGATCGCGCCCTGCTGCGCAAGGCCACCCAACTGCTCAACGAGGCCGGATTCGTCGTCAAGGACGGCAAGCGCTTGCTGCCGAATGGCGAGGTCTTCAGAATAGAATTTCTGCTCGATGAGCCTTCGTTCCAGCCACACCATGCACCTTTCATCAAGAATCTCGGCACGCTCGGGATCGACGCCAGCCTGCGGCTGGTCGACGCCGTGCAATACCGTGCCCGGGTTGAAGATTTCGACTTCGACATGACCACCGAGCGCCTCGGCATTTCGGCGACGCCGGGTGACTCGATGCGTCCGACCTTCTCGTCGCAGGCGGCCGCAACCAAAGGCTCGTACAATCTGGCCGGCATCGCCGATCCCGCCATCGATGCGCTGATCGAAAAGATTCTGGCGGCCGACACCCGCGCCGACCTGACGACCGCCTGTCGCGCCTTCGACCGGGTGTTCCGCGCCGGGCGGTATTGGGTGCCGCATTGGTATCGCGCCACCCACCCGGTTGCCTATTGGGATGTGTTCGATCATCCGCTGACCCTGCCGCGCTATCAGATCGACAATTATTCATCCAGCGTCGGCGAGCGCATATTGTGGTGGTACGATGCCGCCAAAGCGGCCAAAGTCGAGCAGGCGAAATAATTCATGAGCGCCTATATCGCCCGCCGCATTCTTCTGATGGTCCCGACGTTGTTGGGGATCTTGCTCGTATCATTCGTGATGGTGCAGTTCGCGCCGGGCGGGCCGGTGGAGCGGGTGATTGCGCAGCTGAGCGGTGCCGACACCGGCGGCACCTCGCGGATTTCGGGCTCTTCGGGCGGAGATTTCGGCGCGCGCGGCCAGCAGGTCGGCGCTGCCGCCGACGCCGTCAGCTCGAAATACCGAGGCGCGCAGGGGCTCGATCCGGATTTCGTCAAGAGCCTGGAAAAGCAGTTCGGCTTTGACAAGCCGGCGCCGGAACGTTTTGCATTGATGGTTTGGAATTTTTCCAGATTCGATTTCGGCAAGAGCTACTTTCGCGATGTCAGCGTGCTGCAATTGATCAAGGAAAAACTGCCGGTCTCGATGTCACTCGGGATCTGGATGACCCTGCTGACCTATCTGATTTCGATTCCACTCGGCATCCGCAAGGCGGTGCAGGATGGCTCGCAGTTCGATACCTGGACTTCCGCAGCCATCATCATCGGATTTGCGATCCCAGGCTTTCTGTTCGCGATCCTTCTGATCATTTTGTTCGCCGGCGGCTCGTTCTTCAACATCTTCCCGCTGCGTGGATTGACCTCGGATGGCTGGTCGCAATTTCCCTGGTACTGGAAGATCCTCGACTATTTCTGGCACATCACCTTGCCACTGATCTCGATGGGGCTCAGCGCCTTCGCCACCATGACGCTGCTGACAAAAAATTCGTTCCTTGATGAAATCCGCAAGCAATATGTGATGACCGCGCGCGCCAAGGGCTGCAGCGAGCGGCAGGTGCTCTACAATCATATCTTCCGCAACGCCATGCTGATC
>Ga0209526_10001355_pt1 | contig 16270 bp, 16 predicted proteins | sample JacPinW_OM2H0_M1_FD_188566 | JGI IMG/M metagenome (GOLD analysis project Ga0209526, IMG submission 188566) | Forest soil microbial communities from Algoma, Ontario, Canada - Jack Pine, Ontario site 1_JW_OM2H0_M1 (SPAdes) (version 2) | ecosystem: Environmental > Terrestrial > Soil > Boreal... | reverse complement strand
GAACCGGGTCCCCGTCGAGCAGCCGCTGCAGGTCCTCCGCGAGCGCCTTCGCCGTCGGATACCGGCGCGCGGGGTCCTTCTCCAGGCACTTGAGGACGACGCTCTCGGCATCCGCCGGCATGCCGGCGGCCAGCTTGCGGGGCCGAGCGGGCTCCTCATGGATCATCCGGAAGAGGATCTGCAGCTGCGAGCCGCCCTCGAACGGTGGCCGGGCCGTGAGCACCTCGTACAGGGTCGCGCCCAGCCCGTACACGTCGGTGCGCGCATCCAGCGCGCGCAGATCTCCATTGGCCTGCTCCGGCGCCATGTACTGCGGCGTTCCCAGCACCGTCCCGTCGGCAGTCTCTCCGGGAGACTGCACGTCGCGCGCGAGACCGAAATCGGTGATGAACGGCCGCGGCCCGTCCGCTCCGCGCTCCACCAGGATGTTCTGCGGCTTGATGTCGCGGTGCACGAGCCCCGTCTGGTGCGCCGCGTGCACGCCCTCGGCGACGTCGCGCATGAGCGCGAGCTTCTCCTCGAAAGAGAGCTCGCCGACGGCATCGCGCAATGTCTTTCCGCTCACGTACTGCATGGCGATGTACGGCTGGTCGGCGAGCCGTCCCACTTCGTAGACCCTGCACACGTGCGCGTGGTCGACGCGCGCCTGCGCCTGCGCTTCGCGGAGGAACTTGCGCTCGACCGCCGCGTTTCCGCCGCGCAGGAACTTGAGCGCGACCGCCCGCATCAGCTTCCGGTCGAAGGCCTTGTAGACCTTCCCCATCCCGCCCGACCCGATCAGGGCCTGGACCTCGTATCTCTCCGATTCCAGGAGCCGATCCACGTCTGCCGGGGTTGCCGCGGGCGAGGTGACGGGCGTGGGGCCCATCGTGCGGGGGGCCACCGGGTCCTCGTGCGGGTCTGCGCGCGGAGGCGTGTCGGCCCGGGGCATCGTTTTTCACCCTACAGAGATTCCGGTTGCCCGCAAGCTACGCGCAGTCGCGGTCACTCGACGATGCGCTCCACCACGCCGAAGGCCAAAGGAAACCGCGCGATCGAGCGGAGGGCGCTCCTCCGCAGCCCGGGTCGCCGCGAGAGGGCCACCAGCGCATGTGCGGGCAGGGCATACCTCAGCCATCGCGCCCTCACCCCGGCCTCATAGCGTTGAAGGGCAGGCCGCAGATCGGTCGAAAGATCGTCCGGGAGCGCCTCCATCAGGACCGCCGAGGCCGCGAACGCCAGCGAAAGCCCCTGGCCGGTGATGGCGTCGACGTATCCGGCTGCGTCGCCGATCAGCGCGAGCCGCTCCCCCGCCCGCGCTCGAACGCGCTGGAGCAGAGGCCCTGCTCCACGCACCTCCGATGCGGCGCCGGCGTCCCCGATCCTCTCCCGCAGCGACGGGAACCGCCCGAGCAACTCCTCGAAGCGGTCCTTGGTTTCACCCTCGCGCAGGAAGGCCACGTTGACGCTGCGCGGACCGACCGGCGTCACGTACGCTTCGACGCCCTCCGCCCAGTGCACCTCGACGAAATCGGTCCAGGGCGGCAGCGCGAAATGGCGCCTGATCCCGTACCGCACCGGCGCCCGGCCTGGTTGCGGGAGATCGAGGCCTGCCGCGCGGCGCAGGGGCGAATGGAGCCCGTCGGCGGCGATCAGCAGGCGCGCTTCGGCCGCGCCGGCATCGGTCCGCAGCTCGACGCAGCCGGGCAGGGCGGTCGCGCCGGTCACGGTGCCATGGCGGAGGTCCACGCCCGAGGCCAGAGCGCGATCGCGCAGCGCTTCCCCGAGCGCCGTCCGGCGGATCCCGATCCCGCTCTCCGTGCCGAAGCGCGCTTCGAGGACGGTTCCGTCCTCCTGGAGGTAGCGGATGCCGCGGAACGGCGCGCATCGATCCTGGGCGATCCGGATGCCGAGCCGCTCCAACTCGCGGGCCCCGGAAGGCATCAGGCCCTCCCCGCAGGCCTTGTCGGGTACGGCGTGGCTCCGCTCGAACAGCACCGTCCGGAAGCCGCGTTGCGCGGCCCGGATGGCGGCCGCCAGCCCCGCGGGACCTCCTCCCGCGATGGCCACGTCGTGCATCAGCCCCGCATCCGTGCGAGCAGGGAGCGCGCGGTTTCCTTCGCGAGATGGAGCAGGGTGACGGGATCGGGCGAGCGCAGCTCGCCGGCCAGCAACTGCCGCAGCGCCTCGCTGCGGCGAAGCTTTCCGCTCGAGGTGCGGGGCAGGGTCCCGGGCGGGAGGAGATGAACCTCGGAGGGTCGGATGCCGGTGCGTTCGATCACGCGGCCGCGGATCCATTCGGCGTCGGCGTCGCCGTCCGTCTCGACCAGGAGGACCAGCTCCTCGCCCTCGGCCGTTGGAACGCCCACGGCCGCCGTGCAGCCCGGGCGCACGCCGTCGACTCCGTCCAGCGCATCCTCGAATTCCTGGGGCGCGTGGTTCACGCCGCGCAAGATGACGAGATCCTTTGCACGGCCCGAAACGAACAGCTCGCCACCGTCGACGAAGCCGAGATCGCCCGTGTCCAGCCAGCCGTCGATCAGCGCCTCCCGGGTCGCGGCCGGATTTCCGAAGTACCCCTGCATCACGGAGGGTCCACGCACGAAGACCCGGCCCCCCCTGACGTCGATGTCGATGCCCGGCAGCGGAGCTCCGACCGAAGCGAGCTCGCGCCCGCCCGCGATCCAGGTTCGCGGACCCCGCCCGGTGGGCGTGAACGAAACGGCCAGAGAGGCTTCCGAAAGCCCGTACACCGGCATCATCGCGCGGCCGTCGAAGCCGTTGGGCGCGAATCGTTCGGAGAAGCGGCGCAGCACCGCGGGGGCGACTGGCTCCGCGCCGTTCAGCGCGAAACGCCAGGAGGACAGATCGACGCCTTCCATCTCCGAATCGCGCACGCGCCGGACGCAAAGCCCGTACGCGAAGTTCGGCGCTACCGAGATGGTGGCGCGCTTGCGCGCGATCGCACGCAGCCAGATGGCCGGGCGGGCGAGGAACACCTCGGGCGGAATCAGCGTCAGCGGACCCGGCCGGTAGACCGCCAGCAGCAAGCACCCGATCAGCCCCATGTCGTGGTACAGCGGCAGCCACGACACGCCGGCCTGCGCGTCGTCGCCGGGCACGATCGTTTCGATGGCCGCGGCGTTCGCCAGCACGTTCGAGTGCGTCAAAGCCACCGGTTTGGGATCCACCGTCGTGCCGCTCGAGAACTGGATGAGGAGCAGATCGCCTGGGCTCGAACGAACGGCGATCGGCTGCCCCTGCCGGACGCGCTGCAGGCCGAGCGGGGGTCGGGCCTGCGCGACCGCCACGCCGAGGAATCGCGAGATGCGCGCGTCGCTCAGCACCACCCGGGCCCCGGACACTTGCAGCATTCGCGCGGTGCGCCGGTGGAACTCCTCCATCCGCCCCAGCCTCAAGGGCGGGTAGAGCGGCACCGGCACGGCGCCGGCGAGCACGGCACCGAAGAAGGCATCCATGAATTCCGGCCCGGTGGGCAGCACGATGGCCACGCGATCGCGCGGGCGGATTCCCATCTGCCGCAGGCCGCCGGCTGCCCTTTGGGCTCGCTCGTGGAGCTCGGCAAACGAAAGCTGGGTTTCGCGCTCCTGCGCATCGAGGAAGGCAAGTCCCAAGCGGGATCGGGCCGCGCCCTCCAGCGCCGACTGCAGCGTCGCGTGCCGTGGCGCCACCATCGGTCCGCCGCTCAGCATGCCCGCATCTCCTCCTGGCGGCGGAGCACGAGCGCGGCCAGCTCGCCGACCGTGCGGACGGCTGCCGCGTCCTCCTCCTTCAGCGCGACGCGGAAGCGATCTTCCAGGCCGACCACCAGGGTCAAGAGGCCCACTGAATCGAGCTGCAGATCGCTGACCAGATCGTCGCCGGGGCGCGGCTCGGCCGGAAAGCCCAGCTCTTCGCGCAGCACGCGCCCAATCTCGCGCAGGACCTCATCCATGCGGGATGAACCTGGGGACATCGGCGAACTCGCGCTCCCAGGCGGCTCCCAGCGCCCGCTCCTCGGTCCGGATCCTCGCCCGGAGGAGCAACGCGTTGAGAGCGGAGAAGACGGCCGCACTGATCCAGGCGCCGTGCGCAAGGGGAACCAGCAGCATCTCGGCGGCAACGGCCACGTAGTTGGGATGCCGCAGGAAGCGATACGGACCGCGCCGCACGGGCGCGTCGGCCGGGACCACGATCACCCGCACGTTCCAGCGCCATCCGAGAGCGGAGATGGCCCACCAGCGCAGGCCCTGCGCACAGAGCGCGCCTGCCGCGCAAACCCAGCCAGCCGCGCCCGGGAACGGACGGCGCAGGAGCAGCACCTCGGCGGCGCAGCAAGGGAGGAACAGCGCGTGCACGGCTGCCATCCAGCGGAACTGGCCGGCCCCGCTCTCCGCGCCGCCGCGCGCGACCGCGATGCGCGCGTTCCGCCTGGAGAGGAGCAACTCCGCGATCCGCTCGGCGCCGAAGAGCGCGAGGAAGGCCAGGTACCCCGCTACCATTCGAGCAGCACCAGCTCCGAGCAGAAACCGGGGCCCATGGCCAGCAGCAGCCCCGTGTCGCCGGGCCGCGCTTCCCCCGAGGCGAGCAGATCCGAGAGAACGAAGAGCACCGAGGCGGAGGAAAGGTTGCCGATGTTCTGCAGCGATTCCCAGCTCCGCCGCAGCGCCGGCCCGGGCAACTCGAGGGCCTCCTCCACCGCTTCGAGCACCCGCGGGCCGCCCGTGTGGCAGATCCAGTGGCGGATGTCTTGCCGGCGAAGCCCGCGCGCCTGGAGAAACGAATCCACGTCGGAGCGCAGATTGTCGCGGATCAGCTGGGGAACCGCTGGAGAGAGCACCACCTTGAACCCGGAATCGACCACGTCCCAGCCCATCGCCCGCTCGGTGCCTGGATAGAACACCGACCGTGTCGCGACGATGCGCGGACCGCGGTTGCGCGCCCCGCCGTCGAGCACGACCGCCGCCGCGCCGTCTCCGAACAACCCGCTGGCGATGATGTTCTGAATGGACAGGTCCTCGCGCTGGAGCGTGAGCGAGCACAGCTCGACGGCGAGCAATACGGCCACCTCGCGGGGTACCGCCCGGAGCACGTCCGCTACCCGGGCGAGCCCGGCGGCCCCGGCCACGCAACCCAGGCCGAAGATCGGGGCGCGCTTTACGTCCGCGCGCAGCCCGAGGGGCTCGACCAGACGCGCGTCGACGGAGGGAGTGGCGATGCCGGTGACGGTGACGAAATAGAGGTGATCGACCTGCGACGGCGAGAGGTCCGCGGCGAGCAGGGCGCTGCGCACCGCGTCCGTGCCCACCGCCACGGCGGCCTCGATCCACGCCGTGTTGCGCGCCGCGAAGCTCTCCAGCTCCTGATACGCCTCGAGCGGGAGCGCCAGGTGCCGCCCTCCCACCCGCACGGCGCGGTGCAGCTGCTCCAGCCGCTCCAGGTTGAAGTGCTTCTCGCCCCACAGCTCCCGGAACGCGGCGAGCAGCGCCTCCTGCTCGACGTAGTGGGGCGGCAAGGACTTCGCGACGGAGAGGATGCGCGGGGAGCTCATCTGGGCGGCTCCGGCGGCGGCGTGAATCGCACCTGGCTCTGGCGAAGCCGTTCGCGCACGCGCGTAGTCCCGCACAGGACGCCTGCGCCCGCAAGCGTGGAGATCAGGTTTTGCCGACTCGCACACCGGGCAAGGTGGCGGCGAAGCCGGGGCCGAATGCGAGCGAGGGCGTCCATGCGCCTGGTTTAACCGCGCCGGAGAGCACGCGCCTCGCGCATTCGACGCCTGCCTGGGCGGTGAACGTGTATCCCTCGGGAAGCGACATCGTCAGTTCCGCCGATCGCGATCCGTCGCTGGCGCGTCCCCAGAATTGGGCGCCACCCCGGGCCCGCTCCTGCGCGTCCGGTCCTCGCACCGTTCGTTCGATGCGCGACTTGAGGAGACGTTGCACCGGAGCAAGCCCGAGCAGCGGCGCCACGAAGCGCGTCAAGCGCGCCGCCCGGATCGCCCCCGGCCTGGCGGCGATGAAGACGGTGATGTCGGGGATCCCGGTGCTGCGCCACGCCGTCGCCACGTCGCCCCACGGCACCGACATCGCCATGCGCCGCTTGTCGGCGAAGGGGATCTCGCGCACCTCGTGCGCCGGTGGAACGCGCACCAGCTTGCCCCCGCGGCGAATGAGGCCGCCGCGGGGCAGCGACTCGATCGACGTCTTGAGGGTGCCGGGGCTGGATCTTCCCAGAGGCGCGAAGGCGAGCTCGAGCTTGGTCGCGGACGGCAGGCGCTGCTGGAGCAGCGCAGCAAGGCAGTCGCTGGGGACGACGTCGAATCCGGCCCCGGGAAGGAGGACGATCCCGCGCTGGCGCGCCTCCGCATCGCGGGCCAGCACCGCCTCGAACACGTCGATCTCGCCGGTGATGTCGAGGTAGTGCGCCCCGGCCAGAAGGCACGCCTGCACCATGGGCCGGCTGGTCGCCGAGAACGGTCCCGCGCAGTGCAGGACCAGCCGGACCTCGCGCAGGTCAGGATCATCGAGCGCGAACGCGCGCCAGGGAAGGCCCAGCCGTTCCGCGAGCGGCCTGACCTTGTCCGGGCTCCGGCCGGCCAGGATGGGAGCTTCGCCACGCTTCTGCGCAACCTCCGCGATCAGCTGCCCTGTGTAGCCGTTTGCTCCGTAAATCATCCACGCCATGCGGTGCACTGTGGCACACTGCGGGAATGCGCAAGGGGATGGCGTTTCCGGTGCGCTTCGTGTCCGCGGGTCAGACGGTGCAGACCACCTCCCGGGACCTCGACGAGCAGAGCGTCTTCATCCGCTGCGTGGTCGCGCCCGCCCGCGGCGAGAAGGTGGTGCTGCGCCTCTATCTCCCGGGAATGACGGACTCCGTCCAGGCGGAAGTGGGGGAGGTGGAGGCCGATGGTTTCCGCGCCCGCTTCGTGTCGCTGACGGAGGATGCGCGGCACCACATCCGCACCGCCTTGCTCGCCGGGCCGACTGCCCACAAGTCCACCTCTCCGGAAAACCGCCGCCTCCTGCCGCGGTTCCAGGACCGGTTCCGGGTGACGCTCAGGATCGGAGAGCGCAAGACCCGCCACCAGGCACTCAACCTGTCCGCCAGCGGGGTCTTCGTCGAGACCGAAACGCCGCCCCCGCTCGACCAGGTCGTCCAGGTGACGCTCGAGCTGCCGGACGGAAAGCCGCCGGTGGAGGTGCAGGCCATCGTGCTGCACCGGCTCCTGCCGGGATCGGCGCAGCCGGCGGGCGCCGGCCTCCAGTTCACGGGAGCCGACGACGCGTTCCGCGTGCGGCTCGACGCCTATCTCGAGGGCCTGCGGAAACGCTGAAGCCGCCGCCGCGAGAACGCGTCTCACAACCGGACCGGCGAGTGATCGCGCTCAGGCATAGGCGGCTGAGCCACCTTTGGTGGCCGCGCCTACAGCATCTGTTTGCCGGCCTTGGTATTCACCACGGCGCGCAGCGCGAGCAGATCGCGCTCCTCCGGGCGCCATTCGCCGAGGTGCGCGAGCCGCCGGAGCGCGAACCGGTGCCCCGCCACCACCACCGAGGACCCCGCCTGCGTGATCTGGCGCACCTCGGTCTGCGCCTGCTTCGCCGTCTCGTGATGGTGGTGCGGATCCACCTTGCCATCGACGTTCACGCGGATCTTCGAGAACCAGACGCGCGCCACCTGTGCCGGCTTCCGGTCCTGCACCTCGAGCGACATGCCGATGCAGCGGACGAATCCATCGCCGTCGTGCGGCAGCGCGCGCTCCCCCACCAGGAACCGCTGCATCGACGGATTCGAGATGCGCCGGATCTGTCCGGGTCCCGTGCGCTGGAAGAACCAGAGCGCCCTTCGAGGCATGGTCTTTGTCGTAACACGCACGGTCTTCGACATCGCTAAAACCTCAGTGCCCTGTTCAGCGAGCGACAGCGCCCTCGATCAGTTCCCGCAACAGGGACCGGTGGCAGCGGTTTTCGTCCACACACGCGCCGGAGCAGAGCAGCGTGATCGTCTCACCCTGTCGCACCCGCCCCGCCAGGTCTTCGATGCGAGCGCGTCTCGATTCGATCTCGGCGAGATAACGCATCCTGTACTCCTCCCAGGAGATGGCGGGTCCCGACTTCCCGTACACCGCCGCGTGCAGCGCGCGGCTCGGACCCAGATCGGCGTCCCATTCATCCCACGTCTCCTCCGTCTTCCGCACCCCGCGCGGCCGGTAACGGCAGACCAGCAGGCGCAAACCGTCGCCGGGCAACCTGCGATCGTTCCAGCGGCGCATCCGCACCGGCATGGGGTGCGTTGTAGGCCCTTTCAGCCGCGTTCGCCGCAGCGTCTGTAAACTTCTCAGGCATGGATCTCTAGAGTAGGGTTTTTCACTAGAGAGGGAGGACCGTGGCTGCGCCCCGCCTGCTGATCCTCGCAGATCCCAAAATGATTCCCGCGCTCGCGGGCGGGCTTCGCGACGGAGGCAGGTTCGACGTCACCGCGGTCTCGCTCGCCGAACCTGGCGTGGCCCAGGCCGCCGTGGATCGGGCCGAAGCGCTGGCCGTTTTCTACGGCGCTCCGGGAGCGCCGCTGTCCGCCGCGCTGCAGGCGCTTGCTCCCAAGCTCCGCGGGCGCGGCGGCCGGGTGGTGGCGGTGCTGCAGCGCGAGCAGGCTGCGCAGCGGGACGAATGCTTTCGTGCCGGCGCCAGCGATCTGCTCTTCATGCCCATGCCGAAGGACCAGTTCGTCGCCCGCCTCGTGGCGTCGGTCGGGCTGGCCTTCGCGCAGGAAGGCGGCGCGCCCGCCACGGTGGCGGTGGCGGCGCGGGGCTCCTCATCGCGCCTGGACGGCGCAACGGTTTCACCGGCGGGTGTGGAGGCGCCCTCGCAGCTTCCGCTCAAGGCCGGAGACACCGTGCGCCTCTCGTGGGGGGCGTTCCAGAGCTGGGGCCTGGTGGTGCGCGGCGGACCGTCGGCGCAGATTCGCTTCGCGGGCCTCGCGCCGGAAGACGAAGCGAAGATCCGCGAGTGGATCACATCGGCGGGGGCACAGGCGCCAACCGCGCCCGCCGCGCAGCCTGCCCCTTCCCCGCAGCAGCGTACTGCCAATGTCGACGCGCCTCCGCAGCCGCCCGCGGGGCGCTCGGCTCCGGGCGCTGGCCCGCCACCGGGGTTCGCGGATCGCAGGCCCGCCCGGCCGCAAACCCGACCCGCACCCCGGCCGGCGGCGGCAAGCCCTGCGCCTTCCACCGGGGTCGCTCCGGTGGCGCGAAGGGCCGATGCGGCGCCGCGCGTCGCTCCCCCCATCGTTGCTCCGCCGCCGCGCGGCCAGAACGGCTCGGGCGGGATCTCCGCGCTGTTCGACGGCGACGGCGCGTCGCCCGCAGCCGCGGCTCCGGCAGTTCAACGTCCGGCGGTGCCGGAAGGGCCGCCCTGGCCCGCGCCGGTGTCTTTTCCGCTCTGCAAGGCGGCGGCAATCCAGCTCCTCACCGACGAGACGGTCGGCCGTGACGTGCCGAAGAACGTCGCGGCGTCCGCGCGGAAGATCACCGGAATGCTCAGCGTCGGTGAGCGCGCATCGATCCAGCGCGCCGGCCAGGACTCGCACTTCGTCGACGCCCTGGCGGCCCGCATCATGCTGGACGCGGCAGCTGCCGAGGGGACCCGCCTCGCGTCTGCGGGCGCGGCGCCCGTGGTCGAGGCCGACTCGCTAGCAGCGCTGACCCAGATCGCGGACGAGGCGGCCGGGCGCCTGCAGAAGGAAGCGAACTCAGCCATCGCCGAGGGTGAAGTGGAGAGCCTGCAGCTGGTCACCGCGGCCAGCGCTTCGCTCAGCCGCGACCTGCTCAACCTGAAGGAAACGGCAGACCGCTTGCGCGGGGTGGGCGCCGCGCCGCGGCTTGGCGGCCACCTCGACCCGGACATGGTGCTGCCAGGTCAGCAACCGCGCCCGCGGCCTCCCCCGGGCCCGCTGGCGCCGGTGCCCGTCAAGGCCGAGCTGCGCGATTTCCAGGGCCTCGACCACAAGCCGGGGCGGTCCAAGGGACTGATCGCGCTGGTGGTCGTCGTCGCAGCGATCGCCGCGTCCGCGAACGCGTTCTACTTCGCCGTCCCCCACCAGCAGCAGGTCGCCGTCGAAGGCGCCGGCGGCGGGGTCCAGCGCATCGCTGTCAGCGGCAATTCGGCCGTGGTGACCGTCACGCCGGAGTGGCTCGCGGCGCCGGACGCCAACCTGGCGAGGCTCGTGAGAGTCCTGCGCGAGCAGAAGGTGACCAAGGCGCTGCTCACGCTCCCCAACGGAAGCTCGGCGGGGATCGTGGACGTCGCGTCGGGGAAGGCCAGCGGGTTGCCGGCGGCGCCGCAGAAGTGACGGAGTGACTCAGCGTAGCGCCTGAGGCGTCGGCGGCCGGCCGTGTCTGACGCTCAAGCGTAGCCCCTAAGTTGGTTGCGGCGCCGGGGCTAGAAGTCGGGCAGCTCCACGACGTCGGACGTGCCGTTCCCGTGGAACACTTCGGTGTAGAGATAGTTGCCCGTCATTCCCGTCGAGCAGGTTTGCGTGGTCGGGCCGAAGCCAGGGAACGATCCACACGCCTGCAGCGTGACGTCGTGCACTCTGCCGGCATCGTCGGGACCCATCTTGTACCAGTACCGCATGCGGATGGCGCCTTCCGGCGGGAAGGGCAGATCCACCCAGCCGTTGGCATTCGTCACCCAGCCGGCGGGCTGTCCTGGGGAAATGGTCGAGGGAGGGTTCACCTCGCTGGTGATGCCCGCGGCGAGCGTCTGCGCGGTGGAGAAGCTTCCCGTGTTGTCGTGGAGGCTCTTGAAGTAGAGGCGGAACTTGCTCATGGCCGTGTACATCTCGGAGCGGTGCGACCGCGCCGTGATCCTCTGGTACCCGGGGATCGCGATGCTCGCGAGGATGCCGATCAAGCCGACGACGATCATCAGCTCGACCATGGTGAAACCGCGCGCGGACCAGGGCTTCCGTCTCATGTGTAGATTTTGACCGGGCAATCACGCGCCGCGCAACATCCCCGACCGACCACCCCGACCTACTTCTTGCGCGCTGCCAGCAGGTCGGCAGGCAAGACCGCGCCGGTGCCGAACTTTTCCGCGATGGCGTCCAGCGAGCGATTGAGGCGGTCGCGCTTCCTGCGCCCTTCGTCGAACAGCCCCAGCTGCGGGGCGGCTGTGCGCAGATCTCCCGCGTGCACGCCGGTGAGACGGATGGGGTGCGCATCGACCTTACCGAGGAGCCGCACGGCCAGCCGGTAGATCTCCGCCGAGTCGTCGGTCGGCACGGGCAATGTCTCCTGCCGGGTCACGACGCGGAAATCGGCATACTTGACCTTGAGGTGCACGGAGCGGGCCTGGATCCCTGCCCGCCGCAGCCGTGCGCCGACCCGCAGCGCCTGCTCGTGGATGAAGGGGAGCAGGTCCTCGCCCTCGAGGTCCACCTCGAACGTCTCTTCGGCCCCGACGCTCTTCGCGGCCGTGTCGGGCTCGACTGCGCGCGGGTCGATCCCGTTCGCCAGGTCGTGAAGCCACGGCCCGGCCGAGCCGAGTTGGGCTTCCAGGTACGCCACGTCCGCTTGCGCCACATCGCCGATCTTGCGCAGGCCGAGCCGTTGGAGCTGCTCGTCCGTCCGCGGCCCCACGCCCCAGAGCCGGGTCGCTGGGAGCGGGGCGAGGAACTCGCGGACCTGCCCGCGCGGGACTTCCAGCAGGCCGTCGGGCTTGCAGAGCTCGGAGGCGATCTTCGCCGCGAACTTCACCTCGGCGATGCCCACGCTGGCAGTGAGGCGGGTGCGCTCGAGGATGCGGGCCTTGATCCCCAGCGCCTGGTCGCGCGGGGCGCCGAGCAGCGTCTGCGAGTGGGTGACGTCGAGGAACGCTTCGTCCAGCGAGAGGCCCTCCACCTCCGGCGTGAAGGAATGGAAGATTTCGAAGACCTGGTCGCTGACCGCCGAGTACTTGGTGAAATCCGGCGGCACCACGATCAACTGCGGGCAGAGCCGCAGTGCGCGCCCCATCGGCATCGCCGAGCGCACGCCGAACGGGCGGGCCTCGTAACTGGCTGCGCAGACCACGCCGCGGCGCGAGGCCCCCCCCACCGCGACGGGCTTGCCGCGCAGGCGCGGGTCGTCGCGCTGCTCGACCGACGCGTAGAACGCGTCCATGTCGACGTGCAGGATGGCCCGCTCCATGGCCGCCGCATAGTATGCCCGCGCGATGCTGGCGAGCATGGAAAACCACTTGCGCCGCTGGCTGTACCACCCGCGCCCGGTGGGGAGGTGCGCTTTGAATTTGCTCGGCGGGTTCCATCACGCGCGCCCCGACGTGGCGGGAGGCTTCTGCCCCGTGAACGACGTGGCCGTGGCCATCGCGGCCGTGCGCGCGGACGGTTTTCGCGGGCGCGTCCTGGTGCTCGATCTGGATGCGCATCCGCCGGACGGACTCGCAGCGTGTCTGGCCGGCGATCCCTCCTGCTTCGAGTCCTGGTCGTTGGCGGACTAGGTCAGGTCGATGCGCTGGATGGCGTGATACGGAATGATGGTGAGCCGGTCGTTCTCCAGCTTGAGCACGACCGTGTATCCGGCGGCGTGGTGATCCATCTGGAGGATCCGCCCGGCAACTGACTGGCCACCCGCGAGATGCAGCGTCACCGGGCGAAGCTCGTCGGCGAGCGCCTTGAGGTTCAGGGTGTGCGCCCCGGTGGCCTCGATGCTGAACGCAACCGCCTCCCGGTACAGCTCGTTGGTGGTGCGCAGGCGAGACGCGACGATGCCGGCCATGTTGCGGAAGAACGCCGCCGCGATGTCGGGACGCTCGCGCTGCACCTTGGCAAAGCTCTGCCGGGAGAGCACCTGGAACTCGCTTGCCTCGGTGGTCCGCGCGGTGGCGCTGCGGCGCGCGCCGTCGATGAAGCTCATCTCGCCGATCACGTCGCCCGGCCCGAACGACGCCAGCGAGCGGTCCACGTCGCCGCGGATGTTCTTGAAGATGTCCACCCGGCCGCTCTGGACGATGAACAGCGAGTCGCCCGGATCGTTCTCGCGGAACAGCTCCTCGCCGCCGACCAGGTTGCGCTCCTCGCACGCCTTGAGGAGCACGTCGGCGTCTTCGGAGGTGAGCTCGGCGAACAGCCGCCAGCGGTTCAGCTTGCCTTCCTCGGCCACGCAAAATGCATCGCATGGACCCCGAGATCACCGCAAGTTATCCGCGTGCAGGATGAGCGCCGCCTGGATGGCCTGGTGCGCAGGCACGCGCAAGCCGTGCTTCTCCGCCCGGCGGACCACGGCGCCGCTCAGCCAGGGCAGCTCGAGACGCCGGCCGCGCAGCAGATCCTGGGCCATCGAGGACAGCATGCCGGCGGGCAGCGAGTCGATGGTCTCGAGCTGCTTTTGCGCGAACGCATCGTCCAGCCCGGCGCCCTCCGCGCGCGCGACCGCGACGGCCTCCCGCAGCGCCTCGAGCAACAGGCTCCGCGTCGCCGGATTCGCGCGCACTTCCCCGATCGGTTTGCGCGTCAGCGCCGTCAGGCCGCTCAGCGCCGAGAGGAAGACGAACTTCTCCCAGGTGACCCGGCGGATGTCGTCGCTGACCACCGTCTCGACGCCCGCTGAACGGAACGCGTCCGCGGCGGCCTGGAGGCGCGGCGTACGCGACCCGTCCAGCTCGCCGAGCGTGACTCGCTGCAGCTTGCCGGTCTGCGCGATCACCCCGGGCTCGGCGATCACCGCCGCGATGTGCGTCACTCCGCCGAGCACGCGGTCGCGGCCGAGCACGCTCACCAGCACCTCGTCCTTGTCGACCCCGTTCTGGAGCGAAACCACCGCCGCCCGGGGAACGCGCGCGACCGCGCGCGCGGCGTCCTCCGTGTCCCAGAGCTTCACCGCGATCACCGCGAGATCCGCCGCACCGGCCTGCGCCGGATCCTCCAGGATCCGGACGGTCAAGTGCGCGTCGCCGAGCTCGCTCCGGATCCGGAGGCCGTTCTTGCGCATGGCCTCCGCATGCGCGCCGCGCGCGACGAACGCCACTTCGTGGCCGGCCTGCTGCAGCCGCGCGCCGTAGTAGCCGCCCACGCCGCCGCTTCCCATCATCACGATCTTCATGAGCGCATGCTAATCTCCCCTTCGCGCTCGGGCACGTCACGCTTCCGCTCGCGGTCCTGGTGGCGCTCAGCGTCCGTCGATATAGGTCTGCAGCTGCTCGATGAGGCATTGCTTGTCGTCGAGCATCAGCTGGATCACGTCGCGCATGGAGATGATGCCGACCACGCGCCCCTTCTCCTCGACGAGAAGATGGCGGGTGTAGTGGGTCCGCATCAGCTCCGCCGCCTGCGTCTCGCTGCTGTCCGGCCCCACGCTGGGCAGGTCGGTCCGCATCGCTTCGCCGATGGGCATCGCGCCGTTGTCGCCAGCCGCCAGAACGCGCGCCACCAGGTCGCGCTCGGTGATGATGCCGACCACCCGGCCGCCTTCGCGCACAGCGACCGATCCGATCTTCTTGTCGCGCATCACCTTCGCGGCCTCGCGGCAGGGCGTCAGTGCGTCGAGCGCAACCAGCGCGTTGGTGACGTGCCTTTCGATGGTGGTCATGCGCGCCTCCGGTGGCCCGAGTATAGGAGAACGCGATGGATCTGGACCAGCACCTCGACCGGCTAGGTGTTTTGCTCGACAGGGAACGGGCCGCCGAGAAGGACCGGTTCGCCCGGCTTCCGCTTCCCGAGCGGATCCGGATGGGGCTCGGCCTCGCCGACGTGGAGGCGATCGAGGAGGCGGGCCTCGCCGGGCGCTCGCTGGTGACGTACGCGCGGCCTGGCGGTCGCGAGCTGGGCGCCCCGCAGATCGGCGTCGGCTCCATCGTGCGGGTATTGCCCAGCCGCGACCCGTCCGACGATGCGCCGGCCGGAATCGTCGCGCGCCGGCAGCGCGCGAGCCTGGGCATCGTCTTCGACGAGCCGCCCCCGGACTGGGCGACGCAGGGGAGGGTGTTGATCGAGCTCCTGCCCTCGTCCGCCACGCACGACCGGCTCTCGGGCGCGGTGCGCCGGATGCGCGAGGCGCGCCGGTGGCATCCGGTGCTTCGCGGCGATGCCCCCCGGTTCGAGGAGCGCGCGCGGAACGCGCCGGGGATCGATCACGCCCTCAATCCCGAGCAGATGCTCGCTCTGGAGCTGGCGGAGCGCGCGCAGGACGTGATGCTGGTCCACGGCCCGCCCGGAACCGGAAAGACGACGGTGTTGGTGGAGCTCGTCCGCCGTGCCGCCTCGCGGGGCGAGAAGGTCCTGGCCAGCGCGCCGTCGAATCTAGCGGTAGACAACCTGGCGGAGCGGGTGGTGGCGGCGGGCATCGACGTAGTCCGCGTCGGCCACCCGGCGCGCGTCCTGCCGGCGGTGGTCGAGCACACCCTCGACCAGAAAACGGAAGCCCATCCGCAGGCGCAGATCGCGGCCGAGCTGGTGGCGCAGGCGCTCCGGCTGCGGGCGGACGCGCGCAAACGCAAGCAGCGGCGCGGGCCAGGCCGGTTCTCGGAAGCCCGGGCGCAGGAGCGCGAGGCGCGGCAGCTCCTCTCGGAGGCGCGCGAGTTGGAGGACCGCGCCGAGTCGGCGGTCCTCGAGAAGGCCCAGGTGGTCCTGGCGACGCTCACCGGCATCGAATCGCGGGCGTTGGAGGGACGGCGGTTCTCCCTGGCGGTGGTCGACGAAGCCACCCAGGCGGTGGAGCCCGGAGCGTATCTCGCGCTTCTCCGGGCAGAACGGGCGGTGCTGGCCGGCGATCACTTGCAGCTCCCGCCCACCGTCCTCGCTCCGGACGCGCAGGAGCTCTCCGTCTCCCTCTTCGAACGGCTCGCCCAGGCGCACCCGCTGGCCATGGTTTCGCTGGCGGAGCAGCACCGGATGAACGAGCAGATCATGCGCTATCCGTCCGACGCGCTGTACGGCGGAAAGCTCCGGGCGCATCCCGCCGTCGCCCGCCACGCGCTCGACGACGCTCCTCTGGAGCTCATCGACACGGCGGGGCGCGGATTCGAGGACGAGATGCCCCAGGACGGGGACTCGAAGCTCAACCCGGGCGAGGCGGAGCTGGTCGCGGCGGAAGTCCGCAAGCTGCTCAAGCTACTGCCGCCGCAGGACATCGCGGTCATCTCGCCCTACGACGCGCAGGTCCAGAAGCTGCGGGAGCTGCTGCGCGACGTGGGCGACCTGGAGATCGATACCGTGGACGGTTTCCAGGGGCGCGAGAAGGAGGCCGTGGTGGTCTCGCTCGTGCGCTCCAACCCGCAGGGCGAGCTGGGGTTCG
>Ga0209526_10001354_pt1 | contig 16270 bp, 14 predicted proteins | sample JacPinW_OM2H0_M1_FD_188566 | JGI IMG/M metagenome (GOLD analysis project Ga0209526, IMG submission 188566) | Forest soil microbial communities from Algoma, Ontario, Canada - Jack Pine, Ontario site 1_JW_OM2H0_M1 (SPAdes) (version 2) | ecosystem: Environmental > Terrestrial > Soil > Boreal... | reverse complement strand
ACCTGGGACCGCTTACCTTTGGCAAGAAGGAGGAGCAGATCTTCCTGGGCCGCGAGATTGCGCAGCATCGCGATTACAGCGAGGCTACGGCGGTCAAAATCGACGAAGAAGTACGCAAGCTGGTCAATCGGGGTTACAACACGGCCAAGGATCTGCTCTCGGCCAACCGGGATGTGCTGGTTAGGATTGCGCACGCGCTGATCGAGCGGGAAGTGCTGGATGCGGCTCAGATCAAGATGATCATCGACGGCCAGGAACTGCCCAAGATTGTGCCTCCGCCCAAACCCGATGACGGAGTGCAGCAGGTAATCAAGCCCGACCTCCAACCTGGCCGCGCGAAGGGCGGAGAGAGACCGGCGCCGGCATAGAGTAGTTATCAGTCTTCCCTCGTGAGTTTGGGACGGCCTTATGGCCGTCCTTATTTTTGCATTCAGCAATCCACGAGAAACTCGCGGCAACCCAAGATCCTTCGACGCTTTGTCACCGCGCACGCGGGGCTCGTAGCCCGTTGGGGACAGGTTTTTTGGTTACTGATTCACCGCCTTCATCATATTTTCCGGATAGCGCAGCCCCGCGGCAGCGCCCTGGGGGAAGACTTCGGCCAGACGGCGCAAGTCGTCCGAACTAAGCTGCACCTCCAGGGCAGCTACGTTCTCCTCGAGATATTTGCGCCGCTTGGTGCCGGGAATGGGCACAATATCTTCGCCTTGCGCCAGCACCCAGGCCAGGGCCAGTTGTGAAGGCTTCGAGCCTTTCTCTTTAGCGATCTCCTCTACCCGATGTACCAGATCCAGATTCTTCTCGAAGTTTTCGCCCTGAAAACGGGGCGAAACCCGGCGGTAGTCGTCTGCGAGCAAGTCCTCAGGTCGCCTGATCTGGCCGGTAAGAAAGCCACGTCCCAGAGGGCTGTAGGCGACGAAGCCGATGCCGAGTTCGCGACAGGTAGGGAGAATTTCGTCCTCCGGATCGCGCGTCCACAAGGAATATTCAGTCTGCAATGCCGTGATGGGATGGACCTTCATCGCGCGGCGCAGGGTCGTTGGGCTGGCTTCGGAAAGCCCGAGGTGGCGTACCTTGCCTTCTTGCACAAGCTGTGCCATCGCTCGCACTGTGTCTTCAATGGGAGTGCTGGGATCGACACGGTGTTGATAGTAGAGATCGATGGTGTCCACGCCGAGACGACGTAAGCTGGCTTCGCAGGCCCGGCGAACGTATTCCGGCTGGCCATTGACACTGCGGACGCTGGGGTCTTGGGGATCACGAACGATGCCGAACTTGGTGGCGAGGACGACCTGGTCACGCTTACCCTGGATGGCCCGTCCCACCAGTTCTTCGTTCTTGAAGGGGCCATACACGTCCGAGGTGTCGAGAAAGTTGACGCCGAGTTCCAGGGCGCGGTGAATAGTGGCCAGAGATTCGTGATCGTCGCGTCCGCTATAGAACTCCGACATGCCCATGCAGCCCAAGCCAATGGCGGAAACGGTGAGGCCGGTGCCGCCGAGTTTGCGAGTTTTCATAGCTGGTCCTCCGCAGGAAAGTTGGAGAAAAAATTGTTACAGCGATAGATGCCGGCGCGGCGCAGACGATTCCCGGAAAATCCTGCCCTCAGGCCGTGACCGTGATCAGCGGCTTGGTCTGGTCCAGGACTTCGCCAATTTCGACCGCAGGTACTCCAGCCGTTCTAAGAGCCTGGATCAAAGTGGATGAATTCTGTGGTGCTGCCGCGATGAGCAGGCCTCCCGCCGTCTGCGGATCAAAGAGCAGGGTTTTCACGTCTTCGGAAATTCCTTCCTCGTAACCGATTACGCATTCAGCAAAATCTCGGTTGTTTTTCAAACCACCTGGGATGTCGCCGGCGCGAACGCAATCCAGGGCGCCTTCAAGCAGCGGGATTTGGCTGATGCGGAAGCGAAGTGAGACCTTGGAGGCGAGCGCCAATTCGCGGGCGTGTCCGATCAGACCGAAGCCGGTGACGTCGGTGAGGGAGTGAATGACAGTATCTCTGGTCTTGGTTTGTTCTAAGGCTGCCGAGCTGCGCTCCGCCCCCACATGGCTGGTGGTGACAACTGCCGTCCGCACCTGGCTGGCGGTCGCCGTAATGATGTCGCAGGCAGTTTTGTTTAGGGTAGTCATGGAGCGGATAGCGGCGTCGATCCAGGATTGCTTCGCGGTGCCCCGTTTAATCGCGGTGGAGACCACGCCCGTTCCCAGCGCCTTGGTAAAGAGCAGTCGGTCGCCTGGCTTGGCGCCGCCGTTGGTGAACACCTGGCCGGGATCAATGAGTCCGGTTACTGAATATCCGAACTTGGTTTCATCATCGCGGATGCTGTGGCCACCCACGATCGTGCAGTTGGCTTCCATCATTTTCGCAAGGCCGCCGGCGAGGATCTGCTGCAAAATCTCCAGCTCCCCGTTCGCCGGAAAACACACGAGGGCGAGCGCGGTGATGGGGCGGCCGCCCATGGCGTAAACGTCGCTCAAAGCATTGGTAGCCGCAATCTGACCGAAGGTGTAGGGGTCGTCCACGATGGGGGTGAAGAAATCGACTGTCTGCACCAGCGCGGTCCCGGGCCCGATTTGATAGACGCCAGCATCGTCGGCGTGATCGAAGCCCACCAGGACGTTGGGATCGTGTTGCCGGGGCAGTTTTCCAAGTACTTGGTCGAGAAGGGCGGGGCTCAGCTTGGAGGCACAACCACCGGCTTTGACGGTCTCGGTTAGGCGGATGGTTTTAACCTCAGACATGAGGACATTGTAGAAGAATTTGCCAATTGCAGAGTTTACAAGTACGAAGTTCTGCAATGTGACAATTCCGCAATCCGTTACTTGACGGTAACGTCGGTCACCTGCAACTCCGGGTACTCGTGGTTCCAGTCCGCGGTGACGTGCTCGAAGGTGAGGCGGAACGGCTTGCTCTGGCCCGGCGCCAGGGCGGCGAGGCTGAGATCTACCGCCTCGGGGTAAGGTCCAGCGGTCTGGAGAACGTGCAGGGGAACGTCTTCGGACTGGGCAATCTGGCCGATTGAGTCCTTGAAGCTGACGTGCACGAGGGCGTGGGTGACGGTCTTGTCCCCGGTGTTGGCGACTGTGCCGTCAAGATATGTGACCGTAGAGCCGACAAAGTTTTCCGCCGCGCTCATCTTCATGTCAGAAAGCTTGAGATTGGTGGCGTAGGGATGGGACGCGACCGCGATCTTGGAATCGGTGCGTAAGAGGAGAGAAGCAATGGCGACCACGACGATCACAAGCACCACTCCCAGCAGAATAGAGGGCCAATTGGAGTCCCTTTCCTCAGCTGCGGGAGACGGCTGGATCAGGCTTCCCATGGAAGGATTGTACTCTTGGGGATTTCAGATTGAAGATGAAAGGGTCAAGATTGCAGATTTTAGAGGGAAGACTTTAGAGTGAAACTGCACCGGGCCAAGCTCCACAACCTGGAATCTACAATCTTCCAGGGTCGAACAAACATTGGAGGCGGGATCTGAAATCCTCTTCACTCGCCGCCCACGGTGAGACCGTCAACGCGGATGGTTGGGCAGGCCATCGCACCGCGAAATTCCAGGTCATTGGCAATCTCGGAGATGTTGAAGAGCAGTTCTTTCAAGTTTCCCGCCACGGTGATTTCTTCCACTGGATACGTCAGCTCGCCGCCCGAAATCCATAATCCCGAGGCACCGCGGGAATAGTCGCCGGTAACCAGGTTCGCGCCCTGGCCAAGAAATTCGGTCACGTAGAGACCTTCAGGAATGGCAGCAATAACTTCTTTCGGAGTCTTCGTTCCCGGCTGCAGGAAGTAATTTCCGGGGCTGATTCCCGGAGTACCGGCAAGTCCACGAGAGGCGTTGCCCGTGGTCTGGAGGCCGAGCTTCTTTGCGGTATAGGTATTCAGCAAATACGACTTGAGCACGCCCCTTTCGACCACCACAGTGCGCCGGGTGGGGACGCCTTCGCCGTCGAACGGCGCCGTGCCAAAGCCTCCGATCATCGTGCCGTCATCGATCACGTTAACCTGATCGCCTGCGATCTTCTGGCCGAGCTTCCCGGCCAGAAACGAAGCACCGCGATAGACGGAATCCCCATTTATGCCTTCGAAGATATGACCCAGGATGGAGTTGGCGACCATAGGATCGAAGACCATGGGGACCTGCGCCGTCTTTACCTTCCGCCCCCCCAACCGCCGCAACGTCCGCTGTGCGGCGATTTTTCCAACCGCCTCTGGAGACTCCAGCCTGCCCAAATTATGCGCCACTGAGAACCAGTAGTCGCGCTGCATAGCACCGCTTTCCGACCGGGCGATGGGCACCGCCGCGACCGAACAATAGGAACGCCGGTACTCCCCAACAAATCCGTGCGAATTGACCAGCACCTTGTGGCCGGTGGCGGCGTCGAATGAGCCCCCTTCCGAATTTCGAATGCGGGGATCGTAATCGAGCGCTGCCTTCTCGGCGCGGCGCGCATAGTTAATGCGCTCCTCGCCGGGAAGCGAGTACACGTCGCTCGAGTAGAGATCGAGATCGCCCGCGAGAGAGCCGAGTTGTGAAGGTTGCGGAATGCCGTTGCAGGGATCCTCAGAAGTGATTTTGGCCAGCTCCAGCGCGGACTTCAGCATACGGTCGAGCGCTTCGCGGGAGAAGTCGCTGGAATGGGTGCTGGCGGATCGCTGGCCGTGAAACACCCGCACGCCGATAGCCCGAGAGCCGGCTTCTTTCAAGGTTTCCACCTGGCCGAGACGGACCAGCGTGGAAAACTCATCTCCTTCCCGCACGACACATTCCGCGGCAGTGGCGCCGCCCGCCATGGCGCGGCGGACGATGTCCAGAGCAACCTCGCGCAGGTCGGTTTCGAGTTTCTGATTTCGGGTTTCTAGTTCAGTTGGGGACATGGAGTAATTTAAGGTTTCAGATTCGTGATTTCAGATTGAAAAAGCGCGTTATTGGGTTTCGGCAGGGGCGTAGTTTTAACCATACCCCGTCGCGGGGCGGCATCCTGAGGGGCTTCCCCTCCCGAGCCATCTCGCCCCCATGGCCACAATGGCCCATGTTCCACCCGGAGTCGCTACAGGTAAGATCGCTGGCAAGCTCAAGATGGCACCTCCCGTAAGAATAAAATAGCCTACGCCCGTCACCCTTCACTGCATGAAGCCGCCCGGATCTTTCCTCGCCGTTCCGCCGACGGTGAGGCGGTCCACCTTAAGGGTTGGAATGCCGACTCCGACGGGAACAGCCTGTCCGTCTTTGCCGCAGGTACCGACGCCTTCATCGAGCTTCAGATCATTGCCTACCATGGACACACGAGTAAGAACGTCCGGGCCATTGCCGATCAGAGTGGCGCCCTTGATCGGTGCGGTGACGTGGCCGTCCTCGATGAGATAGGCTTCCGAGGCGGAGAAGACGAATTTGCCGTTGGTGATGTCCACCTGGCCGCCGCCGAAGTTTACCGCGTACACGCCGCGCTTGACCGAACGGATGATGTCTTCGGGATCGTCCTGGCCCGCCAGCATATAAGTATTCGTCATCCGCGGCATGGGAATGTGTTCGTAGCTTTCGCGGCGGCCGTTGCCGGTATCTGCCATTCCCATCAAGCGGGCGGAGAGTTTGTCGCTCAGGTATCCCTTCAGGATTCCGTTCTCGATCAGCACCGTGTTCTGGGTGGGCTGACCTTCGTCGTCTACGTTCAGCGAGCCCCGTCGCCAGGGCATGGTGCCGTTGTCCACGACGGTACATTTTTCGCTGGCAACGCGCTTGCCGATGAGCCCGGCAAAAGCTGAGGTCTGCTTGCGATTGAAATCAGCTTCCAGGCCGTGGCCCACAGCTTCGTGCAACAGCACTCCGGGCCAGCCCGGTCCCAGCACAACTTCCATCTCGCCAGCCGGGGCTTCGCGAGCGTCGAGCTGCAAAATCGCCTGACGTGCGGATTCCTTAGCGAAATATTCGGGAGTCTTTTCACCGAAAAAAAAGTCGAGGGCCACGCGTCCGCCACCGCCAGAGCTGCCACGGGCGGAACTAGCCTCGGTCTTCGCGATCGAAGATACATTCATGCGCGCCAGCGGTTGCGAGTCTTCGGCGAAGGTGCCGTCAGAACCTACGACCAGGATGTTGCGCAGCTCGTCCGCATAGTTAGCGCGAACTTCTTTGATGCGCGAATCGTAGGCCCGGGCGGCTTGGTCGGCGCGCATCACGAGCTCAACTTTGGCGGTAATTTCAGCGTCGACCGACGGAAGCGTTACCGGGTAGAGGCTGCGCGCGGGCTTCTCCTGGAAACCTATCGCTGGGGTCTGGGCCGGGCCGCTGGCGATCAGGGCAGCGGTGCGGGCCGCGTGCAGAATGCGTTCGGATGAAAGATCGTCGGTGTAAGCGTAGCCGGTACGTTCGCCGACCACCACCCGCACCCCACAACCCGCGGAGATTCCTTGGGAGGCGGACTTCACCATGGATTCGTCCACCATCAGCGAGGTGGACGACAGATATTCGAAGTACAAATCTGCGTATTCTCCGCCAGCCGAGAGGGCGGCAGCCAGATAGCGTTCGAGATCACGTTCGGTGAGGCCGTAATGCTGGAAAAAGAATCTATGTCTGTCCACGTTAATTAGATGTCCTTGGACTGGGAAAGACTCCCAGGGATGTGTTCATTATCCCACAGCGGCGAATGTAGGCTGGGTGTGTTTGATGGAGGCTTAGGCGAGGGTCAGAGATCCGTGTTTCGGAAACCGCCCGGCGAGGTTCCACCACGGAGATGCGCAGGCCCAGAAAAGGCGGAATTGTTTGCCCCAGCCGGCTAGGTCTGAAATCCTTGCTCAGCGGAAGAAATTCCCAAGGTCTCATCTTCCGGGCCAGGCTCCCAGCAGGCGGCGCACATCCACCAGTTGGGCCAGGTGATAGGCGTTGTGATCGGCTACCAGCAAGGCTTCGCGCAGGATGGTTTGACCTTCTCCCCAAGCGATATGCGCATGTAAATCGGTCTTGGGATTGGCGACCAGGTTCTCGATGGCCTTCAGGTCTTTGCGGAAACCCTGGATGCTGGCATTCCACCCGGCGGAGTTGGGCGGAGCCTCCGCCGGCGGCCAATAGCCTTCCGGCCAAGTGGGTGAGACATGCCTCTTATCGCGGCTGAATTCGAGGATGTCCCATTGGGCGATGCGCATGTGTTCGAGGAGCATCCAAGGGGAGTGGGGCAGGCCCGCCGGTTTTTGTCCGCGCAATTTGATGGGGATTCCGTCGATGACTTCATCAAAGGTGGTGTGAGCGTTTCCGCCTTTTAGCAGGGCGATAAGTTGCTGGCGAAGAGAACGGTCGTGGTCGGTTTTTCTAGTTTGGTCATCCATAGCAGTCGCAGTCATGGGGCCAACGGACGTTCTGCCCGCGAGCCGGCAGGGGCGAGGGCGCCTGCGCCTACAGCGTAATTATCGCAGCAGCGCTCTCGGGTTTTTCGCCGCGGTACACGCGCGCGATTCCGCGCACCAGACGGCGCAGTGGCAGGCCACCCTTGATATCGGCAAAGAAGATTTCTCCCATTCGGGTGCTGCGATAAAACCAGCGTTTGAGCAATGCCAGATGCTCCATCGTTTCCAGCGCGGTGTTCGCGTCTGCGGGGGAAAGCCGGGCGAGCACTTGCTGGGCTCGGAACTCCATGGACTGTGATTTGGCGTGTTCCGTCGCCTGGATGGGAAATAACAGTGGGCCGGCAATCAGCCCCGCATCGATACGGAAAAACATGACTGACTCGGGGATCGCAGATTGCTGCACCATGACCGCCGACAGCTGATCAATCCGGCGCACGATCTCAGGAAGCTGGCCGAGCACTGGCTTGAGCTTCTCAACCCTAACGTGCAGAGCTGCGGCATTCTCAAATTCGAGATTTGATGAAGCCTGATCGCGTGCGAGGCTGATCTCCCGTACTAAGGATTCACCGCTACTGTCGAAGTATGCCTGCACCCGCGTCACTTCGGCGTGGTATTCCTGGTCCGCGCAACCTTTGAAGCAAGGTGCCAGGCACATTTTCATCTCCGAGTAAATGCAGCCGGGAAACTTGGGGTCGGGATGGAGGTCGTCGACGCAGCGGCGCATCTTGAAAAAATCCAGGGAATCGTTGGCGAACTTTTCTACCGCCGTGCGCGAAGGAAAAGGTCCGTAGTAGAGAGAGCGTCCACCCAGGCGACCGAGCCTGGTCGTGATCGAGGCACGCGGGTATTCATTTTCCAGGTGCAGCTTGAGCAGTGGGGCAAAGCGCAAGCGCAGCCGGTCGCCGTAGGTTTTCGGAAAGGCGGAACGCAGCAGGCGGTAGAGCAAAAAGCTGGATTCAAAATCGGAGCCAGTCGGAGTGTACTCAATGGAGCGCACCCGATCGCGCAGGTTGAGTCTTCGGGTGTGTTCAGGGGGACCGAGAAGACGGTCGAGCCGGCGGCGCAGGTTGGCGGTCTTGCTGACGTAAGGCTCGGCCTGGGGATCGTGTCCGCGAAGGAGGAAGACCGCAGGCGCGGCCGGGATGGAAGCGAAGATTTCGGCGTCGCGGGCGGGGACGAACTCGAGGCGCTCGGTCAGCACGAGTTCATTCTAGTTTGAATTGACCCCGGAGAACACAGCGGACATGAAGAACTTCGCCAGGGATCAAATCCGATCGCTGATGCGGGCGGGGAGAACTCGAGGCATTCGCGGGGCATGAGTGAATGCAAGCGCCGCCAAGCTTTACTCGGTCGGAGACCCGGCCCCACACAACCTGTTGGGCTAGCGGAAGCTGGCGCTGCGGAACTTCTGGCGGAAGTCTTCGCCTTCCATTTTTATGATGCGGCACATCTCGTGCAGACGGGAACGCATGCGTTCTCCAATGCGGTCCCCCAACGTCTCATCGCGGGCGGCCGCTCTGGCGGGCGACAGCGATCGCGCCGCACGCGCGGCCGGCTGGTCTTCAAAATTCGTCGTAATGATGGTCGTACGATTGTCGTTGTAGCGGGTGTTGAGTATGAGGCTAACCGTATCCCAAACCCAGTCCGTCGGCTTTACCACGCCCAGTTCGTCCAGAACGAGCACTTCTGCGTCAAAAACCGGACGCAGTACTTCGAGTTCTGTAACCTTGACTGAGTCGTTATATGAATTTTGAATCTGTTTCAGCAGTTCGCGGTAGTCGCAAAAGAGGCAGGTGATCCCCTTTTTCAGAATCAGAGCCTTGACCATACCGATGGCCAGATGAGTTTTTCCAACTCCCAGCGTTCCCACCAGTAACAATCCGGCCTTTTCCAAAGGATACTCTTCCACGAACTTCGTGGCTGCCAATAGGGCTGGAGCCAGGGAGGGGTGAAATCGTGTGTCGAATTCGGAGAGCTCACAGTGTTCATAAACCTTGGGTATGCGGGCAGCGGTGAGCAGAGCCCCGGTGCGTGCCTGCAGGCGACAATCGCATCGCGCCACCCGACGCTCGGCGTCGATGGAAACTGATTTCCAGCCCGTACCTTCGCACAGGGGACAAACATCTGCGAAAACTTTCATGACCTAGATTCTTCCCTTGGATTAGACTTTGCACTCGCGCATGCGTTTTGTGCAAGTGGCAAAGACGGTCTGCCTGTGCACATCCTGTGGAGTTGCGGATCGACCTGTGGAGAGCTGAGGAAATAGGGCCCGGTCATCTCGACCATCGTCGCCGGCCACGGTGCGAGCGCTCTCGAATCGTGGACGACTCCTTGACCGCTTCTCTGATCACCTGGAGAAATGCCTGCGCCTCCTTGCGCAGCGGACGGTGACGAGGGTGGATGACATCGAGGCTGCGGCCCAGAGGCTCGGCATCCAGAATCTTGACGGTGGCGAGCTTGCCTGACCGAATCTCCTGTCCCACCGCTAATTGAGGAAGGAAGGCCATGCCCAGGCCGCGGTCTACCATCCGCTTGGCGGTCTCGATGGTATCAACCTCCAAAGCTATATTGGGAACCAGGCCGGCGCGGCGGAAAAGACTGTGGGTGAGAGTCCAGTCGCTCGATCCCCGCTCGTAGAAGATCAGGGGCCAGCCGGCCACCTGTTCCAGGCGCGCGCGTCGCGCGTGAGTTGGGCTTTGTTTCCGAGGCCCCACCAGCAACAGCGGATCATCGCGAAGGCTTAGAGTCTCCACCTCGGGATGATTCAGCGACCGCGCCAGTCCGATTTCAGCTTCTTGATTGAGCACCATGTCCAGCACTTCCTTGGAATGTCCGGGGCGAATGGCAATCACGACCTTAGGATAGGCCCGCTGAAAGAGTTTTAGAAAATCTGGCAGCAAGTAGACCGAAATCGAGTGGGCAGCGGCGATTTGCAGCGGGCCTGCGCTCGATGGCTTGAGGGCATGCACGGCTTGGGAGGCGAGCGATGCAGTGCGCAATAATTCTTCCGCGTAAGGTCGGAGGATTCTGCCCGCCTCAGACATGGTCAGACCGTTGCGAGAGCGGGCAAACAGCGCCGTTCCCAGGGATTCCTCCAGAGCCTTGATCCGGGCGCTCACGGCAGGTTGGCTTACCCGCAGCCCCTCCGCCGCGCGATGAAACCCGCCCAAAGTAGCCACCGCGAGAAAGGTTTTGATCTGGTCGATCTCCATGGTCTCCGGCCGGCGATCGGCAACATCCCCTCTGAAAACATATTACTATCATTAATGCCGTATCTGATAACTATTATTTATCAGAGTGATTCAAATATTCCGTTTGACTGGAGGGGGGGGACTGCGCAGAATCAGCCTCCGTGGCCGCTTAGAACGGGGGCCAGGGAAGACGGGCAAGCCTCTCGCGGGGTGTCGAAGTTTTGCGCAGGGGAGGGAAAATTATTGTCCCCTTCAAGAAGGCGCACAGGGAACGCCCGAGCAAGGGGTTGAATTTGATAGGTGGAGGAGAGAACCAGGTTGGAACGTTAGTTGCCCTTGAGGCTTGACGCTGGCTATTTGAGGGACTGCCCTAGATCGATTCGGGGAACCCTCCGGCGCGCCAGGGCATCCGCATACTCCGCCAATTTGGGTTTTCAGGAGCCGAGCTTGGTTATGGTCACGATTCCCGTGAGCGATGTTTCCCGGGTGGGCTGGCAGATCAATCGCCCACCGGCGACATTTGACCCAGAGCACGACCTGCCTCAGGGATTCCTGGAGTTTTTGACTCCGCTCCATCGCCGCTTCGCACCCTGGCAGCAGTCGCTCCTCGAGGAACGCAAGCGAGTTTTGGCGGAGTCCCTCCAGGGTGCGAAACCAACCCACCGATTTCCGGGAGACGCCGTGCGCGGCGGCTGGCGAATCGAATTGCCGGAATGGTGCCAGGACCAGCGCAACCAGATGACCGGCCCGGCCGACGATGCGGCCCTGGTGGTTAAGATGCTCAACTCCGGCGCGCCCGGGGTGATGCTTGACCTGGAAGATTCCACGGTGAACGAATGGGCGCACCAGCGGGTTGGCGTGGAAAACATCCTGCAGGCGCTCCGAGGCAGCCTGACATTTTTCGACAAGAAGCGAGACAAGCTAGTAGGCATCGAGCCGAAGCCGACGGTGATCTGGATTCGGCCGCGCGGCTTGCACATTCACCAGGACCGGATTTTTCCCCAGGAGCCGACGTCCGCGTCGCTGTTCGATGTAGCCAGCATTGTGTACCGGGTTGACCCGGCGGAGTTGAAGCATCCGCTGTCTTTCTACATTCCTAAGTCCGAGTCGGCCGAAGAAGCTCTGTGGTGGCGGGACCTGTTTCAGGACCTGGCTGAGGCGCGTGGCTGGCCGCGCAACTACATCAAGTGCATGGCGCTGGTTGAGTCACATCCGCTGGCCTTTCAGATGGAAGAGTTTCTCTATAGCTTGCGTGATCACATTCTCGGTCTGAACCTGGGACGCTGGGATTACATGGCCAGTCTCATCCATTTCAATCTGGAGGATCCGGAATGGGTGCTGCCCGACCGCAACACCATCCCTTCGAACGTTCCCTTTTTCCAGAACCTGCGGGAGCTGATGCCCGAAATCTGCCACAAGCGCGGGGCGCTGGCGATTGGAGGAATGACGGCACTTTATCCCAGCCGGGAAGATCCTGAACTGAATGCGCGTGCCCTGGCCGGGCTGGAGAAGGACAAGAAGAACGAGGCAAACTGCCTGATGGATGGCGCGTGGACGGGACATCCCGATCAGAACCAGATTGCGATTGACCAGTTTCCTTTCCCCAACCAGTTGCAGGCACGGCGAGCGCAAGCGGAACGCTATCCCCATCTGCGGCCGGTCCCCAACCATGTAGGCCAGCACACGCTGACTGGAACGCGCGCGGCGGTACGAACGGTGATCCGCTATCGCAATGGAGTGTTGAATGGCAGAGGCGCCAGCCTGCTGGATGGTTACATGGAAGACCTGGCCACCGATCGCATATACCGGCTCATGATCGCACAGCGCTTGCGGCACAACCGGCATGTTCCGGTGACGGACGAGGCGGGGAAAATTGCGCTGCACACGCCGGAGCTGGTCAGCCGTTTGTTCGACGAAGAATTGGAAACCTTGTCGCGGAATCCGGGGCAAGAGTTGGATACACTTCGGGCGGCACGCCGGATTAGTGAGGCGATGGTGTTGAACGAAGCGTTCGATCCGATTTGAAAAGGGAGGGCGAGACGCCCTCCCGACGGCCGGCGGCACGCCGGCGTCAGCAAAGGACGAAACATGGCAACCAACGACAAGACTTCAAACCCGGTGATGGATTGGACGCATGCAAGATGGGCGGGCGTGACCCGGCCCTATGGCGTCGAAGATGTCGAGCGACTGCGCGGCTCGATGCAAATCGAGTGGACCCTGGCGCGACACGGTGCCGAGCGGCTTTGGAATCTTCTGCACAGCGAATCCTATGTGGCCGCTCTGGGCGCGATGACTGGCAACCAGGCCATCCAACAGGTGAAGGCTGGTCTCGAGGCGATCTACGTCAGTGGATGGCAGGTTGCGGCTGATGCCAACGAGGCGGGCCAGATGTATCCCGACCAAAGCTTGTATCCTGCGGACAGCGTGCCTCAGCTGGTTCGGCGTATCAACCAGGCACTGACGCGGGCTGACCAAATCCATCACGCCGAGGGGAAAAACGGAATTCACTGGTTTCGTCCACTGATCGCCGACGCCGAAGCTGGATTCGGTGGCAACCTAAACGCATTTGAGTTGATGAAAGCTATGATCGAAGCGGGGGCGGCCTGCGTGCACTTTGAAGACCAGCTTTCGTCGGCCAAGAAGTGCGGACACCTAGGCGGAAAAGTGCTGGTGCCGACGGCCGAAGCGATTCAGAAGTTGGTCGCGGCCCGGCTGGCGGCAGATTGCCTGGGTGTGCCAACCCTGATCATGGCGCGCACCGACGCCAACAGCGCGTACTTGCTGACCAGCGACACCGATCCGCGAGACCACGAGTTCCTCAGCGGCAACCGCACCGCGGAAGGCTTCTTCTGTATTCGCGGAGGGCTGGACGCCGCCATTGCGCGCGGCATTTCCTATGCGCCTTATGCCGACTTGATCTGGTGCGAAACTTCGGAACCCAATCTTGAAGAAGCGCGCCGCTTCGCCCAGGCCGTACACGCCAAATATCCCGGCAAACTACTGGCCTACAACTGCTCGCCGTCGTTTAACTGGAAAAAGAAGCTGGATGATGTCACCATTGCCCACTTCCAGCGCGAGCTTGGGGCCATGGGTTACAAGTTCCAATTCATTACCCTGGCTGGTTTTCACGCGCTCAATCTGAGCATGTTTGAACTGGCGCAGGGATATAAGGCCTCTGGAATGACCGCCTATTCGCAGCTGCAGGAGAGAGAATTCAGCAGCGAACCCCATGGCTATGAGGCGGCGAAGCATCAACGCTTCGTCGGGACCGGCTACTTCGACATGGTAACGCAGGTAATCGCGGGAGGAAACTCCTCCACCACGGCGCTTGCGGGCTCAACCGAGGCCGATCAGTTTACCTCGGGCCCGCCTCCGCTTGGCGCGGAGGCCGATTCCGAAGCAGACTTCCAAACCGGGGAGTACCCCGCCTCGAGGATGATGCCCGAGAGGGAGCGGACGCGCGTCCGCATGTAACGATTTTTCGGCCGAAGAGCCACTTTCCTGGCGTCCCTGGTGGGGAGAGTGGCCTTTTTCTTGCCAAATTGTCGCTTTGGACTGGCCGGAGTGACTCAAAAGCGGCATCGGGCGCGGATTTCCACAGTTGACATTCCCACCAGACGGTAGCTAAATAGGGCCGCTAGGTTTCCCACTCCGCGAGCGCTAGTGTTTTTCCTTCCCCGTGCACGCTGGGGACTAACGAGACCTGCCAGGAGAGAAGATGAATAAAGCCGATCTCATTGACCGAATCGCAGCTGGCTGCCACATCAGCAAGGCACAGGCAGCCACGGCTATCGACACCACCGTCGACAGCATTACTTCTGCTCTGAGGAAAGGGGATCGGGTAGCGCTAATTGGTTTTGGCACGTTCTCCGTTTCGCAGAGAAAAGCCCGCAACGGGCGCAACCCGCAAACGGGCGCCACCATCAAGATCGCTGCCCGGAAAGTCGCCAAGTTCTCATCCGGAGCTGAACTCAAGAAAGCGGTTAACCGCGGTAAGTAGGGTCAAGTTCAAATACACACGGCAGGAGGTCGGTCCTGCCGTTTTTGTTCTTAAGAGCTTGACCGCAAGTAGGGCGTAGGTTTTGCCAACATGGCCAAGCCGGCTCCGCTCGCAACTTGCTGAATCCTGCGCTAATCTTTTAGAATCAAATAGCTCGGATCAAGTCTGGAGAGCCATGAAGGCAGCGATTCATCCCGCTTATAACGAAGTGCGCGTTATGTGTGCCTGCGGTAGCAGTTTTACGACCCGCTCCACCCACAAGGGCGATATCCACGTGGAAATCTGCTCTGCTTGCCACCCGTTCTTTACCGGCAAACAGAAGTTGCTGGACACGGCCGGCCGCGTCGAGCGTTTCCGCCGGAAGTATGCCAAAGTGGAGAGCGCAAAGAAGTAAGTTTTTGCTAGAATTTCTCGCCGCTGGACACGGATTTCGAGCCCTCGCTTTTACGAGGGCTTTGTTTTTTGAGGGCAGGTAGAATAGCTGGATGCGCAAGTACTGGGACAGTCCGGAGCCGAACACGGGCCAGGGCCCCCGCGCCACATCGACCATCACACCTGTCCCGTCATCGGTCACGATCGGAACCGTGCGCATTGCGCCCGCCACCGTGCTGGCTCCCATGGCTGGCGTCACCGATACAGTCTTCCGGCGCTTCATTCGCAACCTGGGCGGATGCGGGCTGATCATGACCGAGTTCACGTCAGCCGATGGCGTGCTTCGCGCCAAGGACAAGAAAGCCAAGCTCTACCTGCACTTCTACGAGGATGAGCATCCCATCTCGGCCCAGCTTTTTGGCAGTGATGCCAAAGTAATGGCCGAGGCCGCCCGCATGGTCGAGGACCTTGGCTTCGATCTGGTGGACCTCAATCTTGGCTGTCCGGCGAAGAAAGTCGTGAAGTGCAATGGTGGTTCAGGTTTGCTGAAGGATTTGCCGGCTATTGGGAGGATCTTCGAGGCGGTGCGCGCTGCGGTCAAGATTCCGTTCACGGTGAAGTTCCGCGCCGGCTGGAATGATGAAAACGTGGTTTGCGTGGAACTGGCGAAAATGGCGGAAGACTGCGGACTCTGCGCGGTGGCGCTGCACGCCCGCACCCGAGAGCAGGGCTACAGCGGTCAGGCTCGCTGGGACTGGATTGCGGCAGTCAAGCAGGCGGTGAAGATTCCGGTGATCGGGAATGGCGATATCCGCAGAGCTGAAGACGCCTGGGCCATGATGACACAAACTCGATGCGACGCGGTAATGATCGGCCGTACCGCGCCGTCCAATCCGTGGATCTTCCGCCAGATTGAGCAGTACACGGCAGGGATCGGCAACGGTTGTATGGAGCCGGGTCCCGGACCCGGCCAGGCCGAGCCTGAGCTCGGCGGCTCGGGTGAGCTGGCGCTCGACCGGACAGCCGAGCACGGCTGTCCCCAGGTGGCTGGTTGTGATTCAAAGCCCTATGACGAGCCTAGCGAAGCCGACCGCTACCACATGATCCGCACCTACTTCCACATGCTGATCGGAGAACAGATGCCAGGAGCAGAGGGCAAGATGAAGCAGTTCGCCTCCTGGTTCACGCATGGAGTGGCGGGCGGTGCGGCACTTCGCCGGGCGATCTACGAGTCGAAGAGCAGGGTAGAAATTCTGGCCCGTGTCGACGAATTCTTTGAGGCTCGCCTCCAACCGTGTGGCGCGGGCGGCGCCGCCCGCGAAGCGGTGAATTCTTATCTCCCGAGCCTATGAAGCCCCACGGTTCCCT
>Ga0209526_10001353_pt1 | contig 16273 bp, 21 predicted proteins | sample JacPinW_OM2H0_M1_FD_188566 | JGI IMG/M metagenome (GOLD analysis project Ga0209526, IMG submission 188566) | Forest soil microbial communities from Algoma, Ontario, Canada - Jack Pine, Ontario site 1_JW_OM2H0_M1 (SPAdes) (version 2) | ecosystem: Environmental > Terrestrial > Soil > Boreal... | reverse complement strand
ATGATCCAGACATGCCGTGACAGCCAGTCAGAGACTGATATTTGTGGCGCAGCCTAGCCCTGCACAGACAGCCAATTTTGGCGTGGCTGCGCCTCCTATCCGGTATGATTCCGAAATTAGGGTACTCGTAGAAGCCAAGCGCCTCTGTCTAGCGCACTGCCGGGCAGGCTTATGCAGAGATGGCCAAAAATGCAAATCTGGTGCTGAAGGGCCTCATCGCATATATCTCGCCGAAGCGCGTCAGCGTGTTCATGCAGTTGATATGGACCAGGCATAGGGGGGAAACCGCATGCGCGACGAACATGCAGATGCCTGCAAATGCCAAAGCTGCAGCGATAAGGTTGTTTATCTAAACGAGAAGCAGCGCCGCACTATAGATCTTGCTCTACGTGATTCCGTAAGGATCCTTGATAAGGGATATCTCGAATTCCAATCTCGCCAAGTTAGGCTCGACGCCATGTTCGCTCGTATCAGCGCAACGTGCTAGCCAATGCCTAATCCAGTTGGTCGCCCCCCCTACCCATACACAGAGGAACTAGGCCAGGAAATAAGCGATCGGCTCATGGTCGGCGAGAGCATGCGGCACATAGCTCTAGACAAGCTTATGCCAAGCCGTATTACTATGCTTAAGTGGATGCGAGATAACGAAGATTTCCGAGCCAAGTGCGCGTCCTCTAGAATGATCCAAGCAGAGAGCGCCAACGATGTTCTTAGCGATATCGTAGACCAGGTTTTGGAAGGCACAATGGCGGTAGACGCAGCTAGAGTAGCGGCCTCCGTTCTGCAATGGAAAGCAGCCAAACTTTGGCCTAAGAAATGGGGCGAAAAGCAAGTTGTAGAGAATGTCGGTCCTGGCGGCGGACCCGTGCTCTCAACGAACATGACGCCAGACGAATTCGAGGCACGTGCCCGTAAAGTAGCGAGTGAAGTTTGATGGGGCTTACAGGGGCTAGGGCGTCCGAGTACAACAGGCGGTGGCGAGAGGCCCATCCTGGGTACATGAAGGCCAAGTGTGCAGCATGGCGAGATGGGATGCCGACAGTAGAGGGGGATTCTCGTAACAACATGCGGGATGTGAAGGCCTTTAGGGTGCTAGAGAATTGGCGCCGCCGCTGTAAGACGCGAGGCATTTCCCCGCCACACGAGTCGTATTGGAAGAATCTATGACCTGTGCCATTGGCATACTTGCGGCTGTTGTGGTCACGATCTTCATTCTTTATGTCGTGACTGGCGGGTTCCACGGATAGACAATGGATATCTTCATTCTGCCTCTCATTATCATAGCGGTGTTGAATCCAGGTCATTACCTAGACAACGGCCGTGGCCTATACGGGTGTCAGAGGAATCCGCAGCATTTAGGCTGGCAGGCCGCCTCGAGGCGCTTTGGCGGCGGGCAATGGTCGAGGCCGCATTGCATCAAGGACGGCGTAACGGTATGGTGCGATGAATATTGTCCAGCGAGGGGTACATTAAATGGGTTTCGTTGACGTGGTCTGGACAGTGCTTCTCGTTCTGGCGGTTATCTGGGTCATTGGTGCGGGCCAGAGGTAGCAATGATATTGTCGGTTATTTTTGGGGTGATTTTATTTTTCGTCCTTAGCCTGATATTTCTTAGGTGAAGCGATGGCATACGCCGATCCTAGGCCAGGGTTGCCGCTCTCGCCACTGATGCAGCGGGCATTGGGGAAAGCCGCGGCGCCCGTTGCCAAGCCAGATGTCACGGAAATTCGCAAGGCTGTCACGATAATTCAAGATGTCACGAAAAAGCGTGGTCGTCCAAAGACAGGCCACGCAAAGACAGATGCCGAACGGAAGCGCGCCCAACGCGCGAAGAAGAATGGGTGAGCAAGGCGGTCTGATTACCGACACCCTAGCGCGCGCAGATCTTTACTTCTATGCCCGCTATATGTTCCTGCGCCGCAGGAAGTTTCATTGGGAAAGGGCGGCGCACCATAAAACGATCTGTAACGCCCTAGAGCGCGTGTTTCGAGGCGAGTGCAAGCGGCTGATTATCAATGTGCCGCCGCGGTATTCCAAAACGGCCTTGGTTGGTGTGAACTTCATGACGTGGTGCCTCGGGAAGGCGCCGGATTCAGAGTTTATCTACACCAGTTATTCTGCAAGCCTTGCAACGAATGCCGCGTGGGAGGCCCGCGAGCTGGTATCCAGCGAGGCATATCAGGAGATATTCCCCAATACCACTCTTCGGACCGACAGCGCGGCTAAGCATGAGTGGCGCACAACGGAGGGCGGCTGCGTATATGCGGTAGGTTCTGGCGGAACGATCACTGGCTATGGCGCTGGTAAAATGCGTGATAGCTTTGGCGGCGCTATAATTATCGATGATCCAAACAAGCCAGAGGATATCAGGTCTGATATCATTAGAAAGGGTGTCTTAGATTGGTTTCCAATGACGCTGGAGACCAGAAAGAATTCGCCGAACACGCCGATCATCCTCATAATGCAGAGGCTGCACGAGGAGGACCTGGCTGGCTGGTTACTTGATGGTGGCAATGGTGAGGAATGGGAATCCATTGTCCTGCCGGCAATTCAAGGGGATGGCACCGCTCTCTGGCCAGAGAAGCACTCTATCGAGCGTCTACGGCAGATGGAACAAGCGAACCCATACGCCTTCGCTGGTCAATATATGCAGCGACCGACGCCGGAAGCTGGTGGTCTCTTTAAGCCGGATGAAATCACTTATTGTGACAGCGCGCCGAATATCGTGAAGTGGGTTCGCGCCTGGGACCTCGCGGCAACGCAAGAGGACGGCGACTGGACGGTTGGCGTGCTCATGGGGCATGACGCTGCCAGACACACATACATTGCCGACGTAGTGCGCTTACAAGGTCGTCCGGACGACGTTGAGAAGGCGATCGTCGCGACTGCATACAGAGACACTAGAAAGATTAAGATTTCCATTCCACAGGACCCCGGGCAGGCTGGCAAATCCCAGGTGACATATTTAACGCGCGCCTTAGCCGGGTTCCCTGTGGTAGCGACGCTTGAGTCAGGTGATAAAGTAACGAGGGCTGAGCCATTTGCGAGTCAAGTTAATATGGGCAGCGTGTCTATGGTTCGTGGCGAGTGGAACAATGGACTGGTTAATGAAATGCGCTATTTCCCATTTGGCAAGCATGACGACCAGATTGATGGCTGTTCTAGGGCTTTCAACCACTTGATGGAAGCGAAGGCGCCATGGAATATATCTGACCAGTTGCTTGATAAATTGAAGTATGGCGGCCATTGATATGGTGGCAGATATAATTGTTACGCTCTGGGCGTGGACTGTTGTCATGTGGTTAGTCGGCTTTCCTATTCTATTCCTGCTTGGGCTGATTGATTGACATGGCGCCAAGGAAGAAGCGCCCATCTCTCGTAATCAGCGATATGGCAGCAGCGAGGTTCCGTGCACGGCCGCAAGCGAATCCATTTAGGGCTGCAGATCCACCGCCTGGAATTGTCCCGTCTGGCTCGCCCACGTTAGCCATGGATTCCAATATCTCGCTGGTAAGCGGTTGGGCTGGACAAACTCTCAGCCCTGGCTCAGATTTAGGGTGGACATTTCTTGGCTACCCATATCTTAGCGAACTGGCCCAACGCCCGGAATATAGAACCATTAGCGAGACTACCGCGACAGAAATGACGCGGAAGTGGATCCGCTTTAGATCGAAGGGTGACGACGACAAGACGGATAAAATTTCTCAAATCGAAGAAGCATTCGAGAAGCTATGCGTCAGGGACGTATTCAAGCGTTTGGCTACGCAAGACGGTTTCTTTGGGCGGGCGCACCTCTACATAGACACCGGCGCAACAGAGGACACTGACGAGCTTAAGACACCGATAGGCAATGGCTGGGATGACGTTAGCAAGTCGAAGGTGAAGAAGGGTTCTCTGAAGCGTCTCTCGACGGTAGAAGCGGCATGGTGCTACCCGACAGGATATAACACGAACGATCCATTAAGGCCTGATTGGTACAAACCAGACATGTGGTTTGTAATGGGCAAGGAAATACATGTTTCTCGCTTTATCCTGTTTGTCCAGCGAGAGGTGCCTGATCTTCTAAAGCCGGCCTATTCGTTTGGCGGCCTATCTATGACGCAGATAGCGACGCCATATGTCAATAACTGGCTTCGCGCGCGGCAGAGCGTATCGGATTTAATTCAGCGATTTTCGGTTAGCGGACTAGCGACGAACCTGAATGAAACCATCCAGGCGGATGGCGATCAGCTGTTCAAACGGCTGGCCGTATTCACTCAGTGCCGCGACAACAACGGTGTCATGGCGCTCGACAAGGACACAGAGGAATTCTTCAACGTAGCTGTACCGCTAGGGAACCTGGATAAGTTGCAAGCGCAAGCTCAGGAGCAGATGTGCAGCATATCGCGCATACCCGTGATTAAGCTTCTGGGTATTCAGCCGTCTGGGCTTAACGCGTCATCGGAGGGCGAGCTGACGGCTTTTGCTGACATGATCAGCGCCGCGCAAGAAGCATACTTCCGCACGCCGCTTAACGCGGTGCTCGGATTTGTAATGCTCAGCGAATTCGGCGACGTGGACGATGACATAACATTTGAATTTCAGCCTCTCGAGGAGATGAACGAAAAGGAACTGGCAGAAATAGAGAAGATCGAGGCAGAGACTGACACGCTGCTTATTGATGGTGGTGTGATCTCACCGCTCGAGGTGAGACAGCGCATAGCGGCTGAGGTAGATTCACCCTATTCGAACCTCGACGTGGATGATGTGCCGGATCGACCTGACATGGCATTGGCGGAGGCAACCAAGACGCCGAATGTTTTCTCTAAGGGGGTTGAGGATTCGGCCTTCACGTTCGACGAGCCACTTATCGATGATAGAAAGCGTGGTTTCTATCTAATTCGGCACGGCAAGACGAAGCTAAACAATGAGATTGATGAATCCGCCGATCGGATTCGTGGATGGGTTGATGTCCCCCTGTCGGCAGATGGGCGTATGCAGGCAGCGCGAATGGCCAAGGGAATTGAAACGCGCCAATTAGATAAGATGTACACCTCGGATCTGAGACGCGCAGCTGATACAGCCAAGATAATGTTGAAGGCTAAGCCGGTGCCGTGTACGAGCACCATGGCGCTACGACCGTGGGATCTTGGTAAGTTTGCTGGTGAGGGCACAATGGATGTGCTGCCGACGATCGCCGATTATGTGAGGAATAGGCCTGACGATAACGTCCCTGGAGGGGAGAGCTTTAATTCCTTTAAGGCGCGGTTCTTCGCGGGTCTGCCTGCGATGCTAGCGGGGGACGAGGAAGTTGCTCTTGTAACTCACCATAGGATCGAGCGCTTACTCAAGGCATGGATAGCGAACGGTTGTCAGAAAGACAAGTCTATCAATCTGGATGTGTTTCTGCAGAAAGGCGAGCCACCTGGGAAGATTGAGAAGCTCTTCGTGAACATGGGTGCATTGGGTGCGGCGTAAGAACGAGAAAATACTTCGCCCTGTTCACCCGAACGTCGGCATAGAAGTGGAATACCGCCGTCGGCTGCTTCTGGCAGTAAGTCAGATGCATGCGGCGGTGCTTGGCAAGGTCGGCGCGGAATATCAGAGCAACTCGCCGATAGCGCAGGACTCGGTTGAGGACTTCGTTCACATGCTGCGGCAGCAATTTGGTAGATGGATGGCGCGCTTTGATGGGATGGCGCAGGAACTCGCGGCGTACTTTGCACAGACTGCGGCGCAGAGAGCAGATGGCGCGCTAAAGGCGATCCTTAAGAAAGGCGGCATGGCGGTTGAGTGGCACATGACGTCGGTGCAAGAGGAAGTGCTACACTCGACGATTGCCCAAAACGTAGCCCTCATAAGGTCAATCCCGGCGAATTATCTTGGGCAGGTAGAGCAGGCGGTGTTGCGGTCAGTTCAGACAGGCCGAGACTTAAGGCAGCTTCAAGACGATATTATGAAGAATTTCGGCGTTGCTAAGCGGCGCGCGGCGCTGATAGCGAGGGATCAGAACAACAAAGCCACGGCTGCTTTGACGCGTGCCAGACAGATCGAAGTTGGTGTTACCGAAGCCATATGGCTGCATAGCGGTGGTGGCAAGGAGCCACGACCGAGCCATGTGAGAGCGGGACGCGATCGCGTTCATTATGATGTTCGCAAAGGGTGGTTCGATCCTGATGAACGCGAGTGGATTCTGCCTGGGCAGCTGATAAACTGCAGATGCGTCTCACGGGCTGTAATCGGTGGATTTGTGTAAAACTCGTAGTATCTGCTCTGAGGTCAACGGTTTTAATTTAGCGGTGGTGGCAAGCTCATCGACTGTCATGTGTTTTACGTATGTGCGCCTGTTGATTAGCTTAGCTGCCGCGCCTGCCGCGCCTGCTGTTGAGAATACGCCGATGACTTCGGAGGTGCCGAGTTGATCTGATATCTCCTGGAAGAGGAGATGAACGTTGATCAATGGTGTGTTCTCCGGGTGAATCTGGCTCTACCTATAATTTTCAGGCACTTCCTAAACGTACGGGCCGATATCTTTGCCGCAAGTTCCTTCGCTATGACGCGCTGAAGCCTGCGGAATTCTTTGTCGCTTAGGCATGGGCGGCGCTTCATTTAGTGATGCTGCCCCTGTTGCGGGCCGCCCTGTTGGTCCTGAAGCATTTGCTGCTGCCGCAGGCGGCCTTGCTGTTCGATGACACGTTGCTGCCATTGTGCCGTGAGTGACGGCTGCTGTACAGCGGACGGGTTAAAAATTAAGCCGGCGCCGTGGGGCAAGGACTGAGGGTGCGTGTAGTCTTGGGCTAGTGCGCTCATCGGGAGCAATGCGAGAAGCGTTAGATATTTCATTTTGTCTGTCCTTGTGTTGGGGCCACAGTCAAATTGGCTGTCGACGAAGGGCTAGGCCCGACCATCCGTGTAGGGGCATTTGCCGAACATGTCAAGGATAATTGATAAGGCAGGGCCATTTGTGAATAACGTGACGTTCGCTGCTGGCCACGGCGGAGTTGTGGTGGCCGACAGCGCTATCGCTACAGACCCGGCGGTTAGCGAAGCGCAGCGGCGCGCCATGTGGGCGGCGCGTGAGGGGCACAGCAATATCGGTATCCCGAAATCGGTGGGCGAGAAGTTCGTCGGGCCTGGCAAGGACGATGCGGCTGCGGATGAGAAGAAAGCTAAAGCTGCGGTAAACTATCAGGCCGAGGTAACCAGCGACGATCATTGTTCAGTTTGTGAGCACTTCGAGAAGCCTAACGAGTGCAAATTAGTCAATGGGGATATTTCGCCGGCTGGGTGGTGCAAGTTATTCGAGGGCGGTACCGGTGCGAAAGACGCCATAGCGCTAGATTACAAATCTGCGCGTAGCTTTGATGCGGACGGCCGCCTTCATGTTGACAATACGAACATTAGTAAGGCGAACATCTGCCCTTACATGGGGCGGGAAATTCCTGGCTGGCAACAGCTTGGGTTGGATGGTGACAAGACATACCGCCTTCTGCGCCACCCGGATGAGCTAAAGAAGGGCGCGGACACATTCAACAATGTCCCATTACTCATTGAGCATGTCCCTGTATCCGCTGATGATCATAAGCCAAACAAGATCATTGGCTCTACAGGAACGGATGCTGTGTTCGACGGCACTTACCTGCGCAACAGTTTGGTTGTGTGGGCGCGTGACGCCATCGATGCAATCGAGGGCGGACGGCAACGAGAGCTAAGCTGCGCATATCGATATATTCCAGACATGACGCCTGGCACGTACAAAGGCGAAGCTTATGACGGTGTCATGCGAGAGATTCAAGCAAACCATGTTGCTTTGGTATCACAGGGCCGCGCCGGGCCTGACGTCATGGTCGGCGATAGTAGGATGTATGAGGTAGTAGATATGGCGTTCGATAGCAAATTCAGCCTACCACGCTATGACGCCGACGATATGACTTTTGATGCTAACTGCAAGGAGCAGAGCGAAATGACTACAAGACTTTCCCGTAAGGGTCTGCTGGCTCAGGGGGCTCTTGTGGCCTATCTGCGCCCGCGCATTGCGATGGATGAGAAGATCAACGTCTCGGCTATCCTAGAAGGCGTAACGGCTAGCAACTATGCTGAGCGAAAAGACAGCATTGTTGCGGCGATCACCAAGGAATACGGCGAGAAGCTCGCGAAGGATGCCAGCCTAAACGGCATTGCCGCGATCCTTGGCGCGCTCGACGAAATGGAAGTCGCCGAGGACGAAGGAACTGAATCCGAGGAGGATAAAGCAGGCAAGAAAGATAAGGCGGTTATGGATAAGAAGAAGGCTGCTGACAGAAAACACGCTAAGGACGATTGGCCGGATAAGGACGACGACAAGGACAAAAAGAAAGCCGAAGACGACTGGCCTGACGAAGACGAGGATGACGACGACAAAAAGAAGAAGGCCGCTGACAGAAAGAAGGCAGCTGACAAGAAAAAGGCAATGGATGACAAGGACGAGGATGACAAGGACAAGGTGACCAAGGACGAGATGGCGGCCGAAATTGCCAAGGCAGTTCGGATAGCGTCAGATCAGGCCACCCGAATCCAGAAGGAAATCCGCGAAGCAGAGAATATCGCGCGTCCTTGGGTTGGCGAACTCAATATTGCCTTCGACAGCGCAGAGCAGGTTTACCGCCGCGCACTGAAGAATATTGGGGTTGCTGGCGTGGATGATGTCCACCCGTCGGCACTCAAGATGATTCTCGAAATGCAGCCGCGACCTGGCGCGTCTGTTCGCAAAAACACTGTGGTGGCCCAGGATGCCGCAGGAGCGAAGGGCTTCGCCGAGAGATTCCCGGGCGCCGAACGCATTAGAGTTATGTAAGGAGATCGACGATGGGCTTTCAAACGGCAGTTAACACTGTCCCCGGCGTTGGTGTTGCGGGAGATTTCTGCAGCAACAACGAATATTACTCTGTGGATGCGGGGCCTGGCGGCCTTATTGCTGGGCCGAACGGAATCAACGTCGGGCTGTTCGCATGGATAGCTGCCCCGTTAGATACGGACGGCACCCCAGCGGCGGCCAGCAATTCTGGCTCCGGGCCGATTGCGGGTTTCGTGCACCGTGAAATGCAGGGACTTATCACGCCATTCCTGCAGGACAGCAGCATGTTTGTCCCGTCCGGCTTCCCTGTCACGCTTATGAGTGGCGGGGACTTCTGGATTAAGAACGCTGGCGCGGCGCAGGCTACTCCTGGCATGTTTGCGTTTGCCAATTACACCAACGGCACTGCCAGCTTTGGGGTGGCCGGGGCGAGCACTAATGCGACGCTTACGTCGTCCACTATCGTGGCCGGCACCGCGGCGACATTCACAGGGACGATCTCTGGGAACATTCTGACTACCGGGGTTGTGACTAACACCATTTACCCTGGCGCGGTGCTGGCTGGCACTGGCGTGGCCACAGGCACGAATATTGTGTCTCAGCTAACCGGGGTGGCTGGTGCTGCCGGCACGTATGTTGTCAGCATTCCTGAGCAAACTGTTGCATCGACTGCCATGACGGCAACTCCGTACGTGCTCTCTGGAACGGTTGGCACAGGTGTGGTCGTTGTTGGGTCGACGATCGTCTCGGTTGGCGGCGCAGTTACTGGCGCATCGGTTATCGGGGTTCCAGTTACGGTTGTTGGAGCGCCAACGGCGAGCCAGTTTATCGTCGCGAGCAATGGCAGCACTGTGGCGTCTGGTACCAACACGTTCGCACTGAATACTCAGACTAAATTCGTGGCCATGTCCTCCGGCCTTACTGGGGAACTCGTCAAGATTAGCAGCCATACCCTAGGCTAAGGCAAGGAGTTAGTTACATGAACCTACAGGAAGCAAGACAGGCGTTTGAGTCCGACAGGGCGCGCTTGATGTCGCTTGGTATTAGCTGGGAAGATGGGGCGGAACCAACGTCCTATCTGCCTGACGGATGGGGGTCGGACGTGTCGCTCGCGGTCGACGCCCAGCCGACGATTCAGCTGACGCCAAGCTCTGGCATTCCGTGGATTTTCACTACCACGGTTGATCCGACTGTGTATCATATCCTATTTGCCCCCAACAAAGCCGCCGTGATCTTCGGCGAGCAGCGCAAGGGTTCATGGGTAGATGATACGATCGCATTCCCCACGGTCGAGGCAGAAGGCGAGGTATCTAGCTATGGCGACTGGGCTAATAACGGCATGGTTAGCGTTAATGCTAACTGGCCAATGCGTCAATCGTATCTCTTCCAGGTTATCAAGAAGTATGGTGAACGCGAGGTCGCGCGTGCGGGCGCGGCGAAACTAAACTGGATTGCCGAGATAGACCGGTCGGCGGCTACCCAGCTGAACAAATTCTCGAACCTGACATACTTCTTCGGTATTGCTGGGATCCAGAACTACGGACTGCTCAACGACCCGAACCTTGGCGCGTCTCTGACACCTATTGCTAAGTCCGAGGCAGGCCAGGGGACTCTCTGGTTCAACGCAACGACTGGCGTTTTCGCCTCACCCACCGAGGTATATGCGGACATCCAGTTCATGGTTGAGCAGATGGTTATCCAGACTGCCGGCCTAGTTGACGCGGAATCGAAAATGGTTCTGGTTGTGTCGCCTGGGGCGGAAGTGGCATTGGCTTCCATTAACTCGTTTGGCGTCAACGTTCACAAAATGTTGAAGGAAAACTTCCCGAATATGCGGATCGAGACTGCCGTGCAGTATGGCAAGCTCTCGACAGCTAATCCGCAAGGGGTCTCGGCCGGTAATTTTGCTCAGCTTATTGTTGAGGAAATCGAAGGCCAGGACACTGGATACATGGCATTCAATGAGAAAATGCGGGAATTTGCGGTTGTCCGTGAATTGTCGGCATGGAAGCAGAAGGCCATGAGTGGCACCTGGGGCGCGATTATCCGCATGCCATTTGCCATTGTCAGTATGGTGGGGATTTGAGTATGCCAGGAACGGTTACGGTTGCCTGCTGCATGCCGAATGGCTTGCGGCTGCATATTGATGACTTCCGCGAATTCCCTGAGCAGGTGCTTGGGGGCGGAACTAGGATGGTGCGGCGCGGATATCGCCGCAATGTCCCTGACGTTGTATTGAAGGGGAACGCTGTCCCGTTCGGAACGACGCCGGAACACAGGATTATTGCGCAACGGTATGGTCTTACGCCTAATGTGGATGCCGACTGGTGGGCCGAGTGGCTGAAGCAGAATGCGGATAACGACTTAGTCAAGAACCGCATTGTGTTCGCGCATGGAAAGCAAGAAGTCGTGATTGACATGGTGAAGGAGCACAAAGAGACCAAGAGCGGGCTCGAGCCACTCAATCCAGAGACGAGGTTCAACAAAGGCATGGAAGAGCCGGTTGATCCGCGCTGGCCAAGGAAAATCCAGAAGGCGACAAAGGGGCCGGTTGAATAATGGGCGTTATAGTAAGCTTCAACTATACGGCATGGGCGGCGAGATATCCAGAGTTTTCTGGCGTTGATCCAGCGCTTGTACAGCTGTATTTCAACGAAGCGACGATGTATTGTCGCAATGATGGTGGCGGGCCTGTCAGCACCGCGCCGATCCAGACTACGCTGCTTAATATGCTTACGGCGCATATTTGCCAGCTTAATGCGGCGCTTAATGGGCAGGACTCATCGCAGATTGTTGGCCGTATTGAGAATGCCTCGCAGGGCTCGGTTAGCGTGGCCACAGAAATGGATTTGCCAGGCTCGGCGGCATGGTTTAAACAAACCAAATATGGCGTGGCATTCTGGCAGGCTACCGCGGGTTACCGTACTATGCGGTATATGAGGCCTGGGCAGTACCAGGTTAATCCAGGCTTTGTGAGCCCGGCAGTGCCATATTCCGGGCCACCGTACATCCTGCCAAACACATGGCAGAATACGTAAATGTATAACTTATATCATATATTTTTTATCGGGGTTCTAATTGGTGTTGCGATTTATGGGGTTCCTGTAGCGGTAGCAACCTACCATCTCTTAGCGGGTCGTTAACAGCGATGAGAAAATTATTATTCTCGGTGTTGGTTGGGGGCCTTATATTTGGGGCAGGTCTCGGTGCATCGGTAGAGCACTATTTTAGCCGTCCAGTCACTGTTATGTCGCCGATATGCAGTAAGAAAGATCGCAAGATACCTGACGAGAATATCCCTATCATTCCGGATGACCCGCAGGATCAACAGAAACTATAAGCAGTGGGATATGGCACAGATCAGCGGCGGAAAGATATTCTCCTCTGTCCTGAGCGGCATCACGGCTAAGATAGGGAAGGCGACGACCGTCGAGGTCGGCTTTATGGAGGACGCAACCTATCCTGGTGGGACACAGGTTGCACTTGTCGCGGCTGTCCAAGAATTCGGCTCGTCAGCCAAGAACATCCCACCGCGGCCATTCTTTAGAAACATGATTGCTTCCAAGCATGGCGCGTGGTCGGACATTGCAAGGCAACTCTTAGTTTCCAATGGCTATGACGCCGCGCTGACGCTGCAGAAGCTTGGCGAAGGAATTAAAGGGCAGCTACAAGAATCAATCACGTCATTCCAGGGGGCGCCGTTGAGCCCGGCGACAATCAAGGCCAAGGGGTTCGACAAGGCGCTTATCGACACGGGTCACATGTTGAATTCTGTTGACTACAGGGTCAAATAAATGCGAATGGACGTGAACGTAAGCCTCGATCCTGTCTTTCTAAGACAGGTAGACAAGATTATAAGCCTACTTACCCAAGCAATCCAGAAGGATAATAGAATTATGGCTACTATGGATGAAATCCTTGCGAAAGTGGCACAGGAAACCACCGATATCGGAAGCATGAGAGTGTTTGTGCAGGGGTTAGAAGACCAGATCAAGGCAATCCCTGGCATGACTCCGACGATGCAAGCCCAGATCGACTCTGTCTTTACGAGCGTAGATAGCAACGATAAAGCTATCGTCGATGCGATGAAAGTCAATGTGGCGCCGGTACCTCCGACTCCGTAACGCACGGATTGCCGCATACACAATGTGGGCTGTAGTGTGAGCTTGCACAGCAATATAAGCGATGTCTGGCAAGACCGTGTCATCCAAGCTACTCCTGGCGTTCGCTCTATTGCAGACCGGTTTGGCTACCCGGCGGCCCACTCCAACGCGACTGCGGACATCGATGACGGAGTTTCTCGGCGGTCGGGTTGTTCTGCACGATGGCGATTGCCTCGAGGTATTGAGGACGCTTGCGGATAATTCCGTCGATATCGTGGTTACTGACCCGCCATATCACTTTACGTCGATTGTAAAGAGGTTTGGCGGGGACAATGCGGCGCCAGCGAAGCATGGTACTGATGGGGCGTTCAAGCGCGCGTCGTCTGGCTTCATGGGCAAGCAATGGGATGGGGGCGACATCGCATTCCGTGTCGAGCTATGGGCCGAGGCGCTGCGCGTGCTTAAGCCTGGCAGCCACATGGTGGCATTCTCTGGGACGCGCACGTACCACAGGATGGTTTGCGCTATCGAGGATGCGGGGTTTGAGATACGCGATCAACTGGCGTGGGTGTACGGTAGCGGATTCCCGAAATCTCACAACATTGGCAATGGCTGGGGCACAGCTCTGAAGCCGGCATGGGAGCCCATCTGCCTTGCTCGAAAGCCGCTATCTGAGCCTACGGTTGCGGCGAATGTGCTGCGGTGGGGAACGGGCGCGATCAACGTAGGCGCGTGCCGCATTGGCACGAAAGAGCGTAGCGCAGCGTACACGTCATTTGGCCCATGCCACGGCAATAAGTTAGGTGCTGCTGGAACGCAAGAGGCCCGGCGTGGAACGCAAGGCGAGCCGCAAGAGTATATCGGCCGATGGCCCGCCAATCTTTGCCACGATGGCAGCGAGGAAGTGCTGGCGAGGTTTCCGGAGACGGGCGCGGCCTCTGCAAGCTTACGCGGGCTGCAACATAGCGGAAGGCACGGCGGCATTTCGGATCTTGGCGGCAACCTCAAGGGCGGCACGAATACAGTTCGAGGCGTTGACGACGAGGGCGGCTCTGCCGCGCGCTTTTTTTACACGGCCAAAGCCGACGGTGACGATCGTCTCGGTTCCAAACATCCAACCGTAAAGCCCCTCGATCTCATTCAATGGCTTTGCCGCCTAATCACCCCACCTCGGGGTATTATCCTCGATTGCTTTGCCGGTACGGGCACCATAGGCGAGGCAGCCTATCGTGAGGGTTTCGACGCCATCCTTATCGAGCGCGAGGCCGAATACCAAGCCGACATAGCCAGGCGGATGGCTCTCGTCCTTGACGGGAAGGTAACGCGCAAGAATGCCAGCACGAAAGCACGCGGACGTGCCGATGATGCCGGGCCGTTGTTTGAGGCAAGATAATCTGTAAACCGCTACGCGAAAGGACTACGACAATGCCGTTGGCTTTATGGACTAACAGGGGCGATTTCCTGTCTAATGCGCTGCCCGCTGATACGGCAACTGTGTTTGGGAATGGCGGGCTAACGTTCCCAGACGAGGGGAATTTGGTGCGCGCCGTGTCGCAGCCTGGCATTAGCCCGGCGGCAACAGGCGGGGATTACGTACTCGCGGTTACCTCTATACCGGCTAATTCTTTCGATATTGCAGGACGCGGGCTTAACTTTCTCGCCATGGGTAGCTTCGCCAGTAACACGGCTGTGAAGACAGTTAAAATATTCTTTGCAGCGACAACCGCGGTAGTTGGGTCGGTTGTTACTGGTGGGACAGTAATTGCCTCTGGAACGTCGAATGCGACGCTAGGGTCTGGCGGCTGGAACTTGGAAGCTAATGTGTTTAAGTATGGAGCAGCTGGGTCAAATACTCAGCTAGGGTTGCATACATCATTTCAATCTGGGAATATAGTAGGAGCACTTGCAGCCCCCTCTGTTCTGACAGCTATAGAAACTGCTACAATCATAGTCGCCGTGACAGGTAATGCAGCCACGACAGTGACAGATATAGTGCTGTCATTTTGGGAGCTTAACGCAATGAACTGAGGTAGGATAAAATGGCAAATTATACGACCATTAATGGGCTTATAAAGGTGACATTCTATCCTGGAGATGCAAGCTCTTCTCCTATCAACATATCAGTGCCAGGGCTAAAGGCCGGAGATATAATATTAGAGGTTATACAGGTTAGTAATCCGAGCCCGGAAATTGGAGGGAGTTTCGATCTTGTGGTCGAGGCGGACAATTATATCACGCAGTTGAATTCAGATTATTCAGGGACCACGCAGTTTACTGCGATCCTATGTCGGTTTTCATAGATGAATCTCCATCAGCTCGTTTCTGGCACCATTCAGGCTGTTAACCCCTACATCCAGCTAAGCGTGCAAATCAGCACTGGCAACACAATCAATCCGGACGGGTCGCGCGTTCCAACCTACGCGCCAGCGCAACTGGTATTTGGCGATATCCAGGCGCTTCAATACACGGACATCATCCAATTGGATGGCCTCAACATCCAGGGCGAGCGCCGCAAGATTTACATCAATGGTGATGTGGATGGGCTGGTGCGGTCAGAGAACCGCGGTGGTGACTTAATCACGCTGCCAGACGGTGCGGTTTGGCTGGTGGTTTTAGTACTGGAGGAATGGGCGGATTGGTGCTCGGTCGCGGTGACGCTACAGAATAAGGTGTAACACCATGAAGAGACTTTTAGCGGCCGCCATTCTGGTGCTATGGCCGGCATGCTTTGTGTGGGCGAGCGTAAATGCGTCTGGAGCTATCACGGCGTCTGGTACTTTCCAGCAGGTGTTTGCTAGCAACCCAACACGGACTGGATGCACCGTCCAAAACAATGGTGTTTTGGCCAATACGATGTGGGTGTACGCTGGGTTGGCCGGGGCGGCGACGCGGTTTACAAGTTTTCAGGTGCCAGGTGCCGGTGCCATATTTAGTTGCTCTACTGGTAGTGGTGTCCAGACTGACGCGATATTTATCGACGGGACTACTGCCGATAAATTCTATGCTGAGCAATGGTGAGCCGTGGGCTTCCTCCCTGTCCCGTCAGAATCGCAGATAGATACCGCACTGCGAAGCTTCATAATGAGTGTCTTGCCTGCCAACGTCAATGTCATTCGGGGCCAAGACAATCGCGTTCCAGAGCCGTTTGGTACTGACTTCGTGGTTATGACGACGATTCGGCGAGAGCGCATAGAAACCAATGTCAACATGCGTAACGATTGCTCGTTCACCGCCTCTATAAGCGGCACTGCATTAACCGTGACAGCATCGGTTCTCGGGCTCATCTCTGTCCCGAATGCCCTGCTTGGAACAGGTGTCGCCGCGGGAACCATGATAACCGCACAAACTTCCGGTGCGG
>Ga0209526_10001351_pt1 | contig 16274 bp, 12 predicted proteins | sample JacPinW_OM2H0_M1_FD_188566 | JGI IMG/M metagenome (GOLD analysis project Ga0209526, IMG submission 188566) | Forest soil microbial communities from Algoma, Ontario, Canada - Jack Pine, Ontario site 1_JW_OM2H0_M1 (SPAdes) (version 2) | ecosystem: Environmental > Terrestrial > Soil > Boreal... | reverse complement strand
CCATTGCGATTTCTCAATCGAGGCGCAACCGGTCTTCGGCATAGGCATAGAGGGGCCGCCACAGCAGCCGGTTGAACAGGGTCACGAGCATCGACATGATGGCGATGCCGAGGACGATCTTGGGATAGTCGCCGGCCGCGGTGTTCTCGGCGATATAGGCTCCGAGGCCATGTGCCGTAACCTTGGTGTCGCCCCACGAAACCGCTTCTGCGACAATGCTCGCATTCCAAGCGCCGCCTGCTGCCGTAATGGCGCCCGTCACGAAATAAGGAAAGATCCCCGGCAACATCACCTGGCGCCACCATTGCCAGCCGCGCATGCGAAAATTTGTCGCCGCTTCGCGAAAGTCGTTGGGATACGCCGTTGTGCCGGCGATCACATTGAACAGGATGTACCACTGAGCGCCGAGAATAATCAGCGGACTGAGCCAGATGTCCGGGTTCAAGTGGAAATTGACAATGGCCACCACAAACACGGGAAACAGAAGGTTGGCGGGGAACGCCGCAAGGAATTGCGCCAAGGGCTGGATCTTTTCGGCGAGCTTTGGCCGCAAACCGACCTCGACGCCGATCGGCACCCAAATCAGGGAAGCGACCGCGATCAGCACTACCACGCGGGTCAGCGTAAAAAGGCCGAGCTTCACAGCATCGAGGACGTCGTCCCAACCCACCCCGGCGGCGACGTATGCGATAATCCTCCACGCTGCAAAGGCAGCTATTGCGGCCACAGCAGCGAACCACATGACGTCCGCGGTGCTCGATCGCGCATGGTCAAGCCTGATCGGCCTCTTACGCAGTGGGGCGAAACGCCGCCGAGCGAGCCCGTGCAGCAGCAAACTCCCGGGGCTGGTCAGCGTTTGGAGGAGCCTGCTGCGCTGGAACAGGTCGAGAAGCCAGGAGCTGGGCGCCGTCTGAGCGCTGGTCTGTTCGAAGCGGAATTTATCGGCCCAGGCGACGAGTGGCCGGAACATCAACTGGTCATAGAGGATGATTACCGCGATCATCGCCAGGACCACCCAACCGACCGCAGCAAGGTCTTTTTCTGCCGTCGCCTGAGCCAAATAGGCGCCGATCCCCGGCAAGGTAATCGTCCTGTCGCCGACCGTGATCGCCTCGCTGGCCACGACGAAAAACCAGCCCCCGGACATGCTCATCATCATGTTCCAGACAAGGCCCGGCATCGCGAACGGGACCTCCAGGCGCCAGAATCGCTGCCATGCCGAGAAACGGAAGTTATACGTTGCCTCCTCGAGGTCGCGGGGCACCGTGCGCAGTGACTGGTAAAAGCTGAAGGTCATGTTCCAGGCCTGGCTGGTGAAGATCGCAAAGATCGCCGCAGCTTCGGCGCCTGCGACCCGGCCGGGAAACAGAGACATGAAAAAACTACCGTGAAGGAAATGTAACCCAGCACCGGCACCGATTGCAGGATATCGAGGAGTGGAACCAGCACGAGTTCGGCTCGCCGGCTTTTGGCGGCGAGCGTTCCATAGGTGATGGTGAAGAGCAGCGATGCGATCATTGCCGCCAGCATCCGCAGGGTCGTGCGCAGCGCATACTCGGGCAGATTGACTGGATCGAGCGAAACAACCGGTTCCTCGAGCGCCGAGAGCGGCGCCAAGGTCTCGCGGGCGCCCTTTGCTGCAAGCAGCAGCAGCCCGAAGACGAGTGGAAAGCTATGATGTCCCAGAAGTTCGGGACCAGACCCCGCGCCGTTAGGCTTGCATAGCTGATTGCGCTTCCTTGCACCGAGCGGGATCTCCTAGTGCACAGATCATTTCAAAAGATGCCGAAAGGCAGCGAGCGGTGTGATGACCCAGGCACCTTTGCTGTTTTTGCTGTTTTTGCTGTTTTTGCGGCAAATTATCAGCCGACGATACCGCGTTTGCCGCGGGAATCCTGGGCCGCCGACGCTCGGCGAACACCCAGAACAGCGGCCGCGCCCGCTGTTCTCCGCTGTTCTCCGCTGTTTCTGGAAACATCAGCGCGTCGTTTGATCGCATCCTCATGGCCACAACGATATCAAACCTGAAGCTTCTTGTCAACTTGACACATGCCGTTTGCGCATCTATCTGAATCTGCACTAGCCTGGCCGATTGGCAGCACGAGCGGTGCGACCGTCGAGTCCGGAGATCTGCGATCGGCGTCACGTAACTGTAAAGTTTGACGGCCACTATCCGGCGCTTGCCGAAGTCGGGGGCTGCGAAACATGACCGACGCTGCGTTGCACGAAGATGTGGGGACTAGGACGATTGCTGGTCGCCCGAGCCTTGACCGGGCCTTCGACCCGCGCACGATCGTCATTTTTCTGGGGTTGCTCGGCGCGGGCCTGCTGTTTGTGGCCTACAGCCTCTACGCAGATGTCGACGCGAGCGGTGCAAGAACGACCACTTTCCTGCCGTACCTGCTGCTCTTTGTGGCATTGCTGATCGCCCTCGGGTTCGAGTTTGTCAACGGCTTCCACGACACTGCGAACGCCGTGGCTACGGTGATCTATACGCACGCGCTGCCCGCGCAAATCGCCGTCGTGTGGTCGGGATGCTTCAATTTCCTCGGCGTTTTGCTGTCGAGCGGGGCCGTCGCATTCGGCATCATCTCGCTGTTGCCGGTTGAGTTGATCCTGCAGGGTCGGCAGCTCTGCCGGCTTCGCGATGGTATTCGCGCTACTGATCGCCGCGATCATCTGGAATCTCGGCACCTGGTATATGGGGCTACCGACATCGAGTTCGCACACCTTGATCGGATCGATCATCGGCGTCGGCATCGCCAATGCGCTGGCCCGCGGTCAAGACGGCACCTCGGGTGTCGACTGGGGACAAGCCACCAATGTCGGCAAGGCGCTGCTGTTCTCTCCCCTGGTGGGATTTGTTGCCTCGGGCCTCCTACTGCTGGCGATGAAGGCAGTTATCCGGCAGCCCGAACTGTACCGGTCGCCAGAGACGGACAAGCCCCCGGCGTGGTGGATTCGAGGCTTGCTGATCTTCACCTGCACGGGGGTCAGTTTCGCCCACGGCTCGAACGATGGACAGAAAGGGATGGGGCTGATCATGCTGATCCTGATCGGCACGGTGCCGACCGCCTACGCCCTCAACCGTGCACTGCCGGAAAGCCAAATCGTGCAGTTTTCGGCCAGCTCGGCGGCCGCGTCAAAAATCGTCGAGGAAAAAGCTGCGGGATATAACATCCTCGGTAATCCGCGCCCTGCGGTCATGGAGTATGTAGCGCACCATAAAATAAATGAGGGGACATATCCGTCGCTCGCCGTCCTGATCAAAGACATCGATAATCAAGTCAAACAGTACGGTTCGCTCGCGAAGATCCCGGCGGAAGCTGTCGGCAATACGCGCAACGACATGTATCTCGTCGACGAAGCCATTCGTAATCTTATGAAGGACAAGGATAACGAGCTGACGAAGGAGGAAGTCGGCACGCTCAACGCCTACAAGCAGTCCCTCGACGCGTCGACCAAATTCATTCCGACATGGGTCAAGGTGGCGGTCGCGATCGCGCTTGGTCTCGGCACGATGATCGGATGGAAGCGCATCGTCATTACGGTCGGTGAGAAAATCGGAAAGACCCATTTGACCTACGGCCAGGGCGCGGCCGCCGAACTCGTCGCAGCAAGCACGATAGCCGCTGCCGACATGTATGGCCTCCCCGTGTCTACCACTCATGTTCTGTCCTCGGGTGTGGCGGGAACTATGGCCGCAAACGGGTCGGGACTTCAGCTTTCGACGATCCGCAACATCGCAATGGCTTGGATCTTGACCCTGCCGGCTGCGATGATGCTGTCGGGGTTTCTCTACATTCTGTTCCTCAACCTGTTCTAAGCGGGACGCGAAGGGGAACATGCGCACTATCGATGTGATGGTCCACGATGTGGTGACGGTTCATCCCGATACCGACGGCCGCGGCAGCAATCGTGGACCGATTTCGGAAGCCGCAACGTCACGGTCAGCGCCGGCGTTGCTCGCGGAAAGCGTGCCGGGGGTGTCGCGCGTAGCCGATGAAATGATCCCGGCCTATTAAGAGGCTCGTCCGCGCTTACGGGAGAGCCGAGGTCGCTGCCCGGGTAGCCGTTGTGCTGTGGTAAGGGATTACGAATGGCGGAATTGGCAATCGACCGGCTACACGCGGATGCATCAGCGGCGGCGCCGGTCCCGCCATCGCAGCGATACGTCAATCGCGAGTTGTCCTGGCTCGCTTTCAACGAGCGCGTCCTCGAAGAGGCGAGCAACGCGGCTCATCCGCTGCTCGAGCGGGTTCGGTTCCTGTCGATTTCCGACAGCAACCTCGACGAATTTTACATGGTGCGCGTCGCCGGCCTCAAAGAACTAGCGGCCAGCGGCGTTCCGGTGAGGAGCGACGACGGATTGACCCCGGAGCAGCAGCTGGCGGCGATCGCCGAAGTCGCCGCAGGGCTGGTTCAGCGCCAGCAGCGCTGTTGGGCCGATTTGCAGAAACGCCTACGCGCCGAAAGCATCTCCATTCTCGACCATGAGGCGCTGACCGGCGATGATCTCACCTGGCTGCGGCAGCTGTTCATCGACCGGCTGCTGCCGGTGCTGACGCCGATCGCGATCGACCCGGCGCATCCGTTCCCGTTCATCCCCAATCGCGCGCTGGCCGTGGTTGTAGAATTGCGGCGAGATGACGGGTCCCAAATAAATGCGCTGGTTCTCGTCCCCGAGCGCGTCGAGAGGTTTATCCGGCTGCCGGGCGAGAAGGGGCGGTTCATCCTGGTCGAGGAGGTGCTGCTAGCCGTCGGATTGGCGGAGCTGTTTCCCGGCATGACACCGCTCGGGCATGGCCTATTCCGGGCATTGCGCGACAGCGACATCGAGATCGAGGAAAAGGCACAAGACTTGGTCGCGATGTTCGAGTCGGCGTTGAAGCGGCGGCGGCGTGGTCAGATCATACGCCTGACATTCTCGGCCGGTACCCCGCAGCGTCTTCGGGATTTTGTGGTCGAGCAGACCGGTGCCCAGCCCCAAGATGTCGTTGTGCTAGACGGGATGGTCGCGCTCTCTGATGTCCGGCAGCTAATCACCTCTGACCGACCGGATCTGCTGTTTCCACCCTACACGGCTCGCTTTCCGGAGCGAATCAAGGATTATGGAGGAGATTGCTTCGCCGCGATCCGCGCAAAGGACATCGTCGTCCATCATCCGTACGAGTCTTTTGATGTCGTGGTGCAGTTCCTGCGCCAGGCGGCAGATGACCCGAACGTCATCGCGATCAAGCAGACGCTGTACCGAACATCGGAAGATTCGCCGATTGTCGCAGCTCTGGTCGACGCAGCCGAATCTGGTAAATCCGTCACGGCGTTGGTCGAGTTGAAAGCGCGGTTTGACGAGGAACGCAACATCCGCTGGGCCCGGCGGCTAGAGCAAGCGGGCGCGCAAGTCATCTTTGGCTTTGTCGATCTGAAGACCCACGCCAAAGTCTCGCTGGTCGCGCGCCGTGAGGGCGAGATCTTGCGCTCCTACGTGCACTTTGGCACCGGAAACTACCATCCGGTCACCGCCAAGATCTATACCGACCTGTCCTACTTCACCTGCGATCCGCCGCTGTGCCGCGACGCGGCTCGCGTGTTCAACTTCATCACCGGATATGCTCGCCCCCGGCACCTCGAAAAACTGGCAATTTCGCCGGACGGCATCAGGGCGAAGCTGCTGCAGCTCATTGAAGCCGAGATCGCACATGCCGAAGCCGGCCGGCCGGCGGCGATCTGGGCTAAGCTCAACGCGCTCGTCGATGCCGGCATGATCGACGCTCTTTATTGCGCCTCTCAGGCCGGCGTATCGATCTCGCTGGTGATACGCGGCATGTGTTCGCTTCGGCCGGGCGTGGCCGGCCTCTCCGAAAACATCAGGGTCAAGAGCATCATCGGTCGGTTCCTCGAGCATGGCCGGGTCGTTTGCTTTGGCGCGGGACACGGTCTACCGTCACCGGATGCCGCGGTGTTCATCTCGTCCGCCGATTGGATGCCGCGCAACCTTGACGGTCGGGTCGAAACGCTGGTGCCGATCGAGAACCCAACCGTGCACGAGCAAATCCTCGACCAGATCATGGAAGCCAACCTCCACGACGACGCTCAGAGCTGGATCCTTCGCTCCGACGGCTCATGGCAGCGACTCCTGCCGGGAGCACAGCCACAGAGCGCACATGTCTACTTTATGGTGAATCCGAGCCTCTCAGGGCGCGGCAGCGCGTTGCACGGGGATAGCGTCCATGGCCGCCGGCTCAGGGTTTCCGACTGATATGCTTGACCTTGTCGATATCGAAGCCACCGAGGTACAGCGGGGTTTTGTCGCCTGTGCGCTCTATCGCGACGGGCGGCGGGAATGTGATGTCGCCGCAGTCGACGAAGTCGGCGCCCTGGCCGGCCGCGATGGCGGCATCATCTGGCTCGGTCTACACGAGCCGGATGATGTCTTGCTCAGCGTCCTCAAAGCCGAGCTCGGCCTTCACGAGCTGATGATCGAGGACGTAAATCAAGCGCACCAACGCCCCAAGCTGGATGTCTATGACAATGTGCTGTTCATCGTGCTGTGAACGGGCCAATTGACCGGCAAGGAAATCGAGTATGGCGAGACTCACCTGATCGTCGGCAAAGGCTTTGTCGTCTCTATCCGGCACGCGCATCGGCGTCTTATGCCGACGTAAGGCAGCGTTGCGAGCGCAACCAGGAGCTGCTGCGACTCGGCGAGAGCGCGATCATGTACGCGATCCTCGACTTTGTCGGTGACAACTATTTTCCAATCATCGACAAGATTAGCGAAGAGCTCGAAGGCATCGAGCGCGATATATTTTCGGTTCTGCCGGCGAGGGAAAAGATCGAGCGGATTTATCGGTTGCGTGCAGGGCTCCTCAACATGCGCCATGCCGTAGCGCCAATGATCGAGATCTGTAACCAGCTGCGGCGCCACGACTTCCCTGCTGAAGTTCCGCCATAAGACCATATCTTCGCGATGTCCACGATCACGTGCTGCTGGTGAACGAGGCGATCGGCGACCTGCGCGAGCGTCTGACGGCCGCTTTCGAGGCGAGCCTGCTTCTGTCGGCAGCCCGACAAAACGATATCGTCAAGAAGCTCGGCAGCTGGGCCGCGATCCTTGCGGTGCCGACAGCGATAGCCGGTATTTACGGCATGAACTTCAAAAATATGCCGGAGCTGGAGTGGTCTTTCGGTTATCCCGCATGCCTGTTGCTGATGTTGGCGATCTGCGGCACTCTCTACTACTGCTTTCGAAGAGCCGCTTGGCTCTAGCATTCCACTCGACGAGCATGACTGATTCTTGCAATTCGCCCTGTCGGGTCTCTCTCCGCGGCACCGCCTTCGTCGTACAGTGGGCTTTGGCGGCCGCTCTTTCTCTGTTTGTACCAGCGAATGCCGCAGCGCCGCTGACATTGCAGGTCGCAACATCTGATACCCTGCCCGGATTTCATCTCGGCGACTTGCCGCGGTATCTCGCGCTGCACATGATGGAGGCTCGGCTCGCGGATTGGCGTTTCGAGCCGGCGGCGGGCAAGGGTGCAGCGCCCGACCGCGTCGAGTGGAAATTCAAACTGAACCCGTATGCCGGAGGGGAGGTGCGCACGTTCATGCGCCCGCACATGGCCGAAAGGACCTTCGCCGCACACCGTCCAGTCACGATCGAGGCTCGGCTTTACCTGAACGGGCAGTATCAGATCCTCGTCGAAAAGCAAGTGATCGTTCAGGGTGGCCCGGACGATCCCGATCTCGCCGCGGCGGTCGCCGACGTCACACAGAATCTTCTGGGACCCCGGGGGGCCTTTCGCGCCATCGATACCGGACAACGCCCGCCTCAAGAACCGCGATAGACCGAATGGAATTGCTTCACCCAGAACAGGTTTTCCGGGATAGCGCGTTCTGATTTTTCGTGCGCGCCTCTCCTCTGCGCTGGTGGTCCTCGGCGCCCTCATACTCGGACCCGCGAGCCGACCTGTTCTAGCACAGGACGGGTTCTTCGAGCGGGAGACCCTTACCGGGAACTGGGGAGGCGCGCGCAAGCAGTGGCAAGATGCCGGCATCGAGCCAGGGGCGAACGATATCGCGGAGATCCTGTCCAATCCCACTGGTGGTATAAGGCAGCGGACGATTTACCAGGGTCTGCTCGCGGTCTCTCTCAGCCTTGACCTCGAAAAAATCGCAGATTGGCCGGGCGCGAGTTTTTACACTGACGCCTACCAGATCAGCGGGCGCGGTCTGTCGAGGAACGCAATTGGCAATCTGCTAGCGGTCAGCACTATCGAGGCGCTGCCATCGACGCGCCTTCACGATTTGTGGCTGCAACAGCAATTCCTCGACGGCAAGGCCTCATTTCGCCTCGGCCAGATCGCCCTCGACGACGAATTTTACATCAGCCAATACTCCGCAATCTTTGCCAACTCGACGTTTGGCTGTCCGGATACCCTGTCGACCGACTTGCCGAGCGGGGGACCATGCTATCCGTTCGCGGTACCAGGTGTGCGAGTGAGGGCCGCGCCGACAACCGGCCTGACCGTTTCCGCTGCGGCTTTCAACGGAAACCCGGCGCCCCCCGGACCAGGAGATCCACAAGTTCGCAACCCCAGCGGCACGAATTTCTTGATCGGCGAAGGCGGCTCTCTGGTGATTGGAGAAGCGGCCTATGCATTCGATACCGAACCGATTTCTTCTCTCCTGCTGAGCGACGTCAAACTCGGCGGCTGGTACCACACGGCCGATTTTCCCGATTTGCGGCGCGACACCCTGGGGCGCTCGCTGGCGGATCCGGTAAGCAACGGCATTGCGGCCACCCATCGTGGCAATTTCGGCCTCTATCTGGTGCTGGACAAGATGTTGTGGCGGCGTCCCGACACGGCAACGCAGGGTCTCGCCGCCTTTCTCCGTGTCGGCGAGGTGCCGTCCAACCGAGATCTGATCAGCCTCGAGGTGGATGCCGGCCTGACTTACAAAGGTCTCTTCCCGGGCCGCGAACTCGACCTCTTGGGAGTCGCGGCAAGCTATGGCCGAATAGGCAACGCCGCCCGACGTTTGGACCAGGACGAGATTCGGTTCACGGGTATCGGCGGCACGATACGCGATTACGAGGCTGTGCTCGAAATCACCTACCAGGCACGCGTTGCACCATGGTGGACCTTGCAGCCCGATTTTCAGCTGATCGCCCATCCCGGTGGTCACGTTGCGCCGCCCTTAGCGGCTTCCTCAGCACCGCCTATTCCAAATGCCCTGGTCCTCGGCCTACGATCATCTATTTTATTCTAATATAACGCGTTAAGAGGTCGATTCGGAGCGCTACCGCGGGGCGCGAAGTGGCGTGCCCTCTTGAAGTGGCGCGCCCTCTTAATGTCGCGAACGGCGGCTTGAGCAATCGCCGCCAGAGTAAGCATTTTCCTTGGTTTCGGGCGTAGGCGTGGTCTGCTGGACGACGTCTCAACTTGCTGCTACTATTATCGTACGATCCTGCGCGCCGCCTGAGAATAGGGCTTCCGCTGTCAGGGCGTTAACCTTTTCGCGTTTGCGATGCAACTTAGACTATTCCGACATTTTGTCCCGGTTTCAGTCGTGCTTCTCGCATCGTCGGACGCTCTGCTGATTACTGGCGCGTTTTATCAACTGTTGTCCACCTCGGAGATCAGTACCCCAATACTCCTTCGGGCTTCAACCTTTGGTGCTCAATTCTCCGCGGGTTTGGCGATCGCCGCAGTGACCGCGATGGTTTCGGTCGGGTTGTATGGACATCAGAGCTTCGTGGATTTTCGCCTCCTGTTGGGCAAGATAGCCGTCGCCACGATACTCGTGCTGATGCTTGTCTCTTTCTCCGCTGCATATTGGCGAGACGGACTGGATAACCTGCCGGACCCCGGCAGCTTTCCCTTGAAGGCAACCCTGATTTGGCTTGTCTGCGTGTCGGTAACGCGCAGCACCTTTTCGGTGACTTTGGGCCGCGGGATGCTGAGGCGACGGGTCCTCGTGCTCGGCAACGGGGCCCAGGCTGCGCGCATCGCCGGGCTGGTCGAGGCCGCGGACAACGAGCACTTTTTGCCGATCTCCTATCTCGGAGTCCCCGGCGAGCTCCCGAGCGTCCGTGCCGACGCGATCGACTGGACAAATGCCGAACCCGATGCTTTGGCGGAACTTGTCGATCGGCTGGGGGCGAGCGAGATCGTTGTCGCGGCTGATGACCGTCGTGGCCTGCCGGTACGGCAGCTTCTTCATTGCAAGCTCGCCGGCATCAAAGTGATCGACTTTCTCGACTTTTGGGAGCGGGAAACCCGGACGATCGATCTCGAGGCGCTCAGGCCGAGCTGGCTCTTCCTCTCCGACGGGTTCCGCTGCGGTCCGCTCGATGAGTTTCTGAAGCGGGCCTTCGATATAGTGGTCAGCGTGGGTCTGCTCATTCTGACGCTACCGCTCCTCGCCGTCACGGCGTGCGCGATCAAACTCGAGAGTCCGGGGCCGATTTTCTATCAACAGCAGAGAGTGGGATTGCGCGGCCGTTCGTTCACCATCCTGAAGTTCCGAAGCATGCGATCCGATGCCGAAACCGACGGGCCTCGTTGGGCTGTAGAACAGGATCCACGTGTCACCCGTGTCGGGATGATTATTCGTAAACTCCGGATCGACGAGTTGGCCCAGATCCTTAATGTGCTGCGGGGAGACATGAGCTTCGTTGGGCCTCGCCCCGAACGCCCGTTTTTTGTCGCTGAGTTGGCGCGCGCTATTCCGTATTACTCTGAACGCCATTGGGTGAGACCGGGAATCACCGGCTGGGCGCAGGTAAATTATCCTTACGGCGCCTCGACAGAGGATGCATGGGTCAAGCTGACTTACGATCTTTATTATGTCAAAAATCGCAGTATTTTTTTGGATTGTGTGATACTTTTACAGACTGCCCGGGTGATCTTTTGGAATTACGGGGCAAGATAGGGCGGCGAACCTGGATATCGGCATAACAGAGACAGTTTATGCAGGATGTGCGCTAGCGTTCATCCTGGTAATCGCACTGATGATTATACGCGGCCGGACGAGCAAGACCGGTCTCGCCATCTTGGGGTGCTGCCTCGCCTCGGTCGCTTGGGCGGGGGCAACTGCCGCGGCTCCGGAGGGGCCGGTCTCCGTTCTGGCGCCGTTTGATAGCGTGAGGCTTTCGGCATGGCTGCTATTCGGGGTTGCGCTGGTGACCAGACGCAACGACGACAGCTCCACTCTCGGGCGGCTCTACTTCTTCGGAGCCCTCACATTCTGCGTCGCGGCTGTCGGCTATGACGGTTATCTGCTTGTCGTGAACCCCGCCGAGACGGCCTGGCACACCCCGCAGCTGCTGGTTCGCATCGTGTTTGGCATCCTTGGGCTGCTGGCGGTCGAGAACTTGTGGCGCAATACGGAGCCGCATCAACACTGGCACGTCTGGCCGTTGTGTCTCGCCCTCGGGGGCCTCTTCGCCTATGAAATGTTCTTGTTCTCGGACGCGTTCATCACCCGCGGCCGAGTTGATCCGGGCCTCGGTCTCGGGCGGGCGATCGCGGCCGCGTTCATGACTCCGCTGCTTGCCCTGGCGATGGCGCGTAACCGAGAATGGCGCGTCGACATCCACGTATCGCGTCAGATGGTCCTCCACACTGCTACTCTGCTGGCGAGCGGCTGCTTTCTGCTGGCCGTAGCAGCGGTCGGGATGGCGTTGCATCGGGTCGGAGGCGAGTGGGGGCTCGTCCTGCAGCTTGCGATGTTGTTCGGCAGTATTTTGGTGCTCGCCACCGTACTCTCTTCAGGCAGCTTGCGCCGGCGCGTCAAATTCCTGATCTCGCGAAACTTTTTCACCCATCGTTACGATTATCGCGTCGAATGGTTGAAATTCATCGAGCTCGTCTCGGATCCGAAACAGGCGGAGGAACTCCAGATCAGGATCATTCGCGCTCTCGCCGAATTCGTCGACAGCCCGGCGGGCGTGCTGTGGTCGCTACATCCCGGGATCGGCTATTGTCCTACCGCCGGGTGGAGGCTGACCGTACCGCGGGAGGCGAAGTTGCCGCCGGACGACCCGTTTGTCGTCGCCTTCCGTGACGGGAGCTGGATTCAGGAGCATTCGGGGGATGCGACTAAAACGGCATGGTCGTTCGCCTCGTCAAAGGCGTGGTTGGCGGTGCCGCTGTCGCATCGCGGCGAAATCGTCGGCTTCGTGCTCCTCAACCGCGCGAGCCGGACCGTCACCCTCGATTGGGAAGCGTTTGACTTGCTCCGAACGACCGGGCGTCAAGCGGCTAGCTATCTTGCCGAGGAGGGATCGACGAGAGTATTGCGCGAAAATGAACTATTGAACCAATACAGCAAACGCTTCGCCTTCGTCATCCACGACATCAAGAACCTGGCGAGCCAACTTGGACTGATAGTCTCCAACGCGAAGCGCTACATTGAAGATCCTGAATTTCAGCGTGATATGCTCCAGACCGTTGACGATGCAGTCGCGCGAATGAATCATCTGCTGAGCCAACTCAAGGCTGATGCTGCACCGCTTGCGCCGCGCCTGGTTGACCCCGATTCGATCGTCGAGACGGTTGCAGCCGAGTTCGCCGACGGTCCGGTGGTCGTCGCGGCCCGGACCGGTGCGGAAGATTGTGCGGTGGCGATCGATCCGGAGCGCTTCCGCTCTGCTCTGATCCAACTCGCGCACAATGCCATCGAGGCTTCCCGGCCGGGGGATTGGGTTATCATTTCGACGCGCCGACACGACGCCCAGCTGATCATTGACATAATCGATCAAGGCCCAGGCATGGACGCGCCCTTTGTGCGCGACGAGTTGTTCCGGCCCTTCCGCTCGACGAAATCCGGCGGCTACGGCATCGGTGCCTTTCAGACGCGAGAACTGATCCGGACTGCGGGCGGGGACCTTGAGGTAATCTCCGAGAAGGGAGTTGGCACTACCATGCGGATACTTCTACCGCTTGTCACAGAAAGAGAGCCGGCGGCATCCTCTGCCGCGATGTGAACCCAATGGCGCCGAACGAAACACCGTTGCTGATTGTCGATGACGATGCGGGGCTTCTGCGCCAGCTACGTTGGGCATTTTCAGACCACAAGGTGTACACCGCGAGCACGCGCCAGGAAGCCATTGCTGTCGTCGAAAAGGACGCTATCTCAGTGGCGATCGTGGATCTCGGGCTTCCTCCCGATCCGGATGGAGCTTCCGAGGGCTTGGCGATCCTGGCCGAGATCTTGGCGGTCGCGCCGGCAACAAAGGTCATCATCGCTACCGGCAACGAAACCCGCGAGCACGCCCTACGGGCAATCGCCCTCGGCGCTTACGATTTTTATCAAAAACCGATTAATATCGATGTTCTCCAATTGATCGTTTCTCGCGCCGGCCAGATGTTCGAGTTGGAAGCCGAAAACCGCCGGCTCCTCGAGGCCGCGTTGGCATCGCCGATCGACGGTATCATCGCCAACAGCGCAGCGATGTTGAGGGTGCTTCGCACCATCGAGAAAATTGCGCCGGCCGACGTGGCGGTACTGCTGCGAGGCGAGAGCGGAACCGGCAAGGAGCTGCTCGCTCAGGCGATCCATAAGCTGAGCGCGCGGGCGCGCGAGCCGTTCGTCCCGATCAATTGTGCGGCAATCCCGGAGACGTTGCTCGAAAGCGAACTCTTCGGTCACGAAAAGGGCGCCTTCACCGGTGCGGTGAAGCAGACGATCGGCCGGATCGAAAGCGCCGATGGCGGGACGTTGTTCCTCGACGAAATTGGCGATGTGCCGCTGCCGATGCAGGTGAAGCTGCTGCGCTTCCTGCAAAATCAGGTGGTTGAGCGGATCGGCGGTCGCCAACCGGTGCAAGTCGATGTGCGGATCGTGTGCGCAACCAATCAGGATCTCGAACTGATGATGGCCGAAGGGCGGTTCCGCGAAGATCTGTATTACCGCTTGAATGAAGTCACGGTGGGGGTGCCGCCGTTGCGTGAGCGGGAATCGGACGCAGTCGTCCTCGCCAGTTTTTTCATCAGGCGTTTTGCCGCCGAATATGGACGCTCGGTGCGCGGCTTTGGCACCGCTGCCTTGGCTGCGATCAGCGAATATGCGTGGCCGGGTAATGTGCGCGAGCTCGAAAACCGCGTGAAGCGAGCCGTCGTCATGACCGACGGTCCGTTGCTGTCGGCTGCCGATCTCGGCCTTGCCGCGTACGGAGAAAAGCCGCAATCACTTGGTCTTCGTGAGGCGCGGGCTCGTGCCGAGCGCGAGGTGCTGCAATTGGCTCTTGCCCAGGCCGGCTCCAATCTGTCCAAGGCGGCAAAACTGCTGGGGATAAGTCGGCCCACCCTTTACGACCTGATGCAGCAGCATCAGGTCGGCGTAGATGTGTGACGCTCGCTTGGTGATGAGAGGATAGGCGATGCCTCGGGCTCAACGTCATTGTCTTTGGCTGTCATTCGCTCTCGCGGCCGCAGTTTTTACAGCTGTCTCGGCCAGCGCCGCTGCAAAGGAGTCATCTGCATCGATCAAGGAGGCGGAACAATACATTACCAAAGGAGATCTGAAGGCCGCCGAGATCGAGTTGAAGAACGCCATTCGGCAATCGCCGCAGGATCCGATCCTTCGCGCTCGCCTCGCTCAGGTGTATCTCCAGCTCGGCGATGCCGGGCTGGCAGAACGCGAGGCCCGTGCAGCACGCGAACGCAACGGGGACGATGCAGAATATTTGCCCATCCTTGCCGAGGCCTTGCTCCAGCAACAGAAATTTGCGGATATCCCAGATCAGATCCGACCCGGCGATCGGCCCCCTGCGCTCGAAAGCAAAGTCCGGGCAGCGCTTGGCGCGGCGGCGGCCGGTCTCGGCGATCCGAAGCAAGCCGAAACCATGTGGCGCGAGGCGATCCGTTTGGATCCGTCCGCCGCCAAACCAAAGGTTCAGCTCGCCCGTTTCCTGACGAAGACGAACCCGGGCGAAGCGGACAAGCTGATCGATGAGGCGATCGCGGCAAACCCGCGCTCGGCGGAGGTTCTTCAGGTAAAGGGCGATATGCTGCAGTTGCGGGGCGATCCGAATGGAGCGCTGCGTCTCTACGACGAGGCGCTCAAGACCGATCCGAAAAACCTTCCGGCTCACCTGAGCCGTGCCAACGTCAATGTCGCGCTGGGTAATTTCCCAGCTGCCGACGAGGATCTCGATCCGATACTCAAGACCATGCCAAATCATTTCATGGCAAATTACCTGAGAGCCGTCGAACTTGCTAAAAAACATCAATACGGTGATGCCGATCGAATACTCGATCGCATCAGTCCCGGTTTTTCGAAGGTCTGGGGAGCATATTATATACAGGGGGCGACGAAACTGGCGCTCGGGCAATTGGCCCAGGCGGAGAGCATCCTGGGCAAATACCTTGCCCGTGTTCCCAACGACCAGAGCGCAGCGCGGCTGATGGCGAGCGCCGCGCTGCAACAGCACGCGGGAAACCGGGCGATCGATTATCTCAAGCCGCACGTCGAAAAGCCGACGGCCGACGCGGCGACGCTGAGCATGCTCGGGAATGCTTATATGGCTGTGGGCAAGCCGGAGCTGGCCCTTCAGCAGTTCGAAAGGGCTGCAGCTCTAGATCCCGAAAACCCGTCCATCAAGGCGGGCGTTGCGGTCTCGGAGATGAACAGCGGCCAAGCTCGGGAGGGCCTCGCCCAGCTCGAGCGAGTATTCGAAAGCGAGGGCGGCGCGGCGATCGCCGGCCCTACCTTGGTGCTTAGCGAGCTGCGCGCCAAACGGGTAAACAAGGCGGCAGAGGTTGCCGCTTCCCTGATCAAACTCGATGCGGCGAATCCCCTCTATCAGACCCTGCTCGGCGTGGTCGATGTCGCTCAACGCGACTACGCCGGGGCGGAAAGCGCCTTCCGAGCCGCATTAACGCGCAACCCGCAATTCGCGCCGGCGGTGCGCGACTTGGCCCAGCTCTACCTGGCGACGGGGCGGGCCGACGATGCTAAGAAGGTCTACCGCGAGCTTTTATCAAAGGAGGCAGGCGACGCCACCGCGCTCCTAGGTCTCGCCGACATCGAGATAGGGGACAAAAAGTGGTCCGCGGCGATTGATTATATCAACCGCGCACGCACCGCCGCGCCGAACGATCCGGCGCCCGGGACCAAGCTGGTCCATCTTTACGAGCTGCGCCAGGATTGGAATAACGCCCGGGCGGTGGCGGGGGAACTCGCCGCCCAATTTCCGCAGGATGTAAACGTTCAGGTAGCGCAAGCCACAGCCCAATTCGGAGGAGGCGACACCAAAAGCGCACTAT
>Ga0209526_10001348_pt1 | contig 16322 bp, 13 predicted proteins | sample JacPinW_OM2H0_M1_FD_188566 | JGI IMG/M metagenome (GOLD analysis project Ga0209526, IMG submission 188566) | Forest soil microbial communities from Algoma, Ontario, Canada - Jack Pine, Ontario site 1_JW_OM2H0_M1 (SPAdes) (version 2) | ecosystem: Environmental > Terrestrial > Soil > Boreal... | reverse complement strand
ATAGGATGCAGCCTGCCGTTAGCCACTTCCTTCTTAAGCTCAGCAATCTCGTTTGGCGTCCGGTCCGTGAGCAGTTCGTAATACGACCACATGAGATCGTCCGGAATGGACATTATTTTTCCGAACATTTCCATCGGCGGCTCGGTGATGCCTACATAGTTTCCCAGGCTCTTGGACATCTTCCGCCGCCCATCCAGCCCGACAAGGATCGGCATCATCATGGCAATCTGAAGTTCCGGCTTAGAGGGCTGAGGAACCTCTTCGCCCTTCAACACGCGCTGGACCTGGTCCTCCCTGTAATACGCGAGCTGTATCTCCCGACCCATGAGGAGGTTGAATTTTTGTTCCGTCGCACCTAACTCCACATCGGCTTTTAATACCCAGGAATCGTACGCCACCATCAAGGGATAGAGGAATTCGTGGACGGAAATGGGTTGCTCATTCTGCAACCGCAAACGGAAATCCTCGCGTTCCAGCATGCGCGCGACCCGGTATTTCGCGCACAAACGTACGATGTCGTAACTCGTCAGTCTGTCCAACCACTCGCTGTTGTAACGAATCTCCGTTTTGTCGCGGTCGAGAATTTTGAAGACCTGTTCGAGGTAGGTTTGAGCGTTCGCATTCACCTGTTCGCGCAAAAGTGGCGGCCGCGTTTCCGACTGCCCGGTAGGATCGCCGACCATCGCCGTGAAGTCGCCAATTAGGAACACAGCGGTGTGGCCCATTTCCTGAAAATGTTTGAGTTTGCGAATCACAACTGTGTGGCCCAGATGAATATCCGGCGCAGTCGGATCGACTCCGAGCTTCACGCGCAGCGGCTTCCCGGTTTTGTACGACTTCTCGAGTTTGGCGCGCAACTCTGCCTCCGGAACAGTTTCCAAAGCGCCTTTGGTGAGATAGGCGAGCTGCTCTTCCACCGGCCTGAATTTCACCGTGTTCATTTTTTTGGTGATCCGCCGCCAACAAGTACGCGGCGCCCTTCGATCCGGTATTTTCCTTCCAGCACGATTTTCACCGCTTCGCTGTAAATCCGGTGCTCCTCTTTCAAAATCCGTTCCGAAAGCATTTCTTCATTGTCGGTGTCCAGCACCGGCACCACCGACTGCAGCACAATCGGCCCGGCATCCAGGTTTTCGTCTACAAAATGCACCGTGCATCCGGCAAATTTCACACCGTAGTCAAGCGCCTGCCTTTGCGATTCCAACCCGGGAAATGAGGGCAGCAGCGAGGGGTGAATATTCAGGATGCGTTGCGGAAACGTGACCACGAAATACGGCGACAGCAGGCGCATGTACCCCGCCAGGCAAATCAGATCAACCTTATGCTCCTGTAAAACGGCCGCAACCTGCCGATCATACGCCTCGCGCTCCAATCCCTTCGACGGAATCAGCCTGGTGGGAATGCCTCGCGCTTTCGCTCGCTCCAATCCTTTCGCATCAGGTTTATTGCTGAGGACCACGGCGATTTCGGCGCCCGGAATCCTTCCGGCCGACACACTATCGGCAAGCGCCTCAAAGTTCGAGCCGCGGCCGCTTAACAGCACGCCAATACGCTTGGTCATAAACAAAAAACGTTAGCATACCTGCGGAGTGCCTCAAAATCACCGATTGGCTATTGCGACGGCTTGGGAAACTCGGCAAAGGTAATGAAGTGACCTGCCGGATCTTTCACGCCGATCTCTTTCGCTCCATAAAATGTCGTCCGCTGCGGCATGTACATCGTGAGTCCCTTGATCGCCGCTTTCACTTTTTCCAGGCTATCCACCTGCACATACAGAAATGTCGGGCCTTTCTGTACGTCCGCAAGAATCGCAGGCATGTCCTTCCCTGCGCTCGCATACGTCTGGTACATCAGTTCCACGCCGTCCCTTTCGAGAATCACGAAACCCAACCGGTCTCCCTCGGGCACCTCAGTCGTCTTGGTAAAACCCAGCCCATCGATCCACATGGGCAGAATCGGCTCGATCTCCTTCACAAAAAGCACGGGAGTCAGTTTGTTTACCACGGCCTTTTCTCCTTTTGCGTTCCAATGCATCGCCTGATGTTGTTGCTGCAATTTATGCCCACATCATAAAAACTCGTTAAGACTGGCAAAACGTTACGGTAGTCTCTTGTATCTTGCGGCGAAAGTAAAGCGAAATCTAGAGGTCCCTTGTGAACCACCCTCCCTCAGCTCTACTGCTGACTAGAACGCGCCACTCGACAGAGCATCAGGACATTTGTGTTTTCGAAGCGGCCATTGGCGCGAAGCGCGCGATCCCCGCCTGCCCGAGAAATAGTGGAAATGGTGGTATTGGAGGGAGAAAGAGAAAGTCCACTCGGAGGAAAGAAGGAAACTGCTCTTCGAACCAAGCTACAGATTCAATGCGCCGGAATAGACCAGCCGGGCCTTGCCCGTATCTCCGCGCTCGATCCGGCCAATGCGAAAGAACTTTTCGCGCCGCCGCTTCAGGTCGGCCTCCGCTTCCTTCACATAATCCGCAGGCACAATCGCAATCATCCCAATCCCCATATTGAATGACTGCAGTAGCTCGTCCGCGTCGATTTCTCCCAGCTTTGCCAGATATTTGAAAATCGTCGGAATTGGCCAGGCATCCAGGTCGATCGTCGCCTTCACGCCGCTGGGCAAAACGCGTGGCAGATTTCCCGGTATGCCGCCCCCGGTAATGTGCGCGAGAGCCGAAACCCAGCCACGAGCTAACAGGCTCTTCAACGCCGGCGCGTAGCAGACGTGCGGCTTCAGCAGTTCCGCACCGATTTTGTTTCCCACTTCAGCAACATAGGTGTCCGGCTTCAGTTTAGCCACATCAAAAATCAATTTCCGAGCCAGTGAATATCCATTGGTGTGAAGGCCCGCTGCCGGCAGTCCCAAGAGCGTGTCCCCGGGCTTCACATTCTTTCCCGTCAGCAGCTTTTTCCGCTCAACGACGCCTACAATAAATCCCGCCAAGTCATACTCCCCCGGTGAATAGAATCCCGGCATCTCCGCGGTCTCTCCGCCGATCAGCGCGCAGCCCGCTTTTCGGCACGACCGGCTCATTCCGTCCGCTAGCTGTTCAATGACCGCCGGCTCCAGCTTCCCCATCGCCAGGTAATCGAGGAAAAACAGCGGCTCCGCGCCTTGCACGAGAATGTCGTTCACGCAGTGATTGACCAGGTCACCACCAACAGTAGAGTGCACACCCATCGCCATGGCCACTTTCAGCTTGGTCCCAACTCCATCCGTACTCGAAACCAAAATCGGATCTTTCCATCTCTTCGTGTCCAGGGAAAATAGCGCGCCAAATCCGCCGATACCACCCAAGACCGCGGGCGTAAAAGTCTTGCTCGCCAGGTGCCGGATGCGCTGTTTGGCGTCGGCGGCGACAGCTATGTTCACTCCGGCATCGGCGTATTTCATGGTCGGCCGCCTTCAAGGAAGAATCGTGCTGCTGCAACGCGGTGCATGGGCGGGTTCACAACCCGCGCAGTGACCGGCTCGCGGGGACAACTGTGGACCACGAGCTGCACTGTGGTAGTTCTAAGAGTCGATCAGGATGCGGTCAGGCCCGCGCCCGTCTTTCCGGCTGTTCAAGCTTAAAACAGATGAAACAATCGACGCCAGCGAACCGTCCCCGGGTGGATTATTGCGTTGGCGTAAGCCAGAAATCTTGCGCCAATATCGCCGTTCCAAGCGTCTTTTGGCGCATCCAGTGACATGTAAATCAGCACCGGCGTGCCAAGAATATCATTTCGAGGCACGCATCCCCAATACCGGCTATCCAGGGAATTCTCTCGATTATCGCCCATCACAAAGTAACAATTATCAGGAACCGTATATGGTAGCCCGGTGAATGGAGCCATCAACTGCGACTTCGCCGGTGGCTCGGTGGTCCCCATGGTGTAATTCTCTTCCAGTTTTTTCCCGTTGATCCAAACCGCGCCATCGCGAACCTCCACCGTCTCGCCGGGAAGTCCGATTACTCGTTTCACGTAGTCCGGCTGCGTGGGATCGAAAGGTGGCTTGAAGATAACAATTTGTTGGCGCTTCGGACTTCGCCACAACGGCACATGGATATTGGTGAACGGCACGCCAGCATCGTAGCCAATCCGGCTCATGATCAGGTGATCTCCGATCAGCAGCGTGTTTTCCATCGACCCTGACGGAATCACGCGAGCTTGCCCCAACGTTCCGTTGATCAGCATGAATGCAAGGATTACCCAGAACCACGCGATGATTTCGCTTTTCACGCGGTTGCCCATCGGCACCTGCGCTTGCTTCTCCGCGTCCATTTTTTTCTTTGCTTTCGACATGTCAGCTTTCACGATTCATTTTGCACATCAGTAAAACTAGGAGCTCCTGCGGTCTTACGCTGATTGGCTACTATCTAAAGGTTTCAAACAATCTTTTCCAACGGATTGTGCCAGGATGGATTACAGCGTTTCCATAGGCGAGAAAGCGCTCGCCTATATTGCCGTTCCAGGAATCTCCGGGCGCATCAACCGACATGTAGATCGCTACAGGTGTGCCGAGAATCTCGCTCCGGGGAACGCTGCCCCAGTATCGGCTGTCGTAGGAGTTTTCCCGATTGTCGCCCATCACGAAGTAACTATTTTCCGGCACGATGAACGGCAGTCCCTGAAAAGAAGGGAGCAATTCCGAACGGGACGGAACTCTTGTGGGGCCGGTGGTGTAATTCTCTTCTAATTTTTTCCCGTTGATCCACACGGCGCCATCATGGATGTCAATGGTCTCGCCCGGCATGCCAATGACGCGTTTGATCAAGTCCGCCTGGTTGTGGTCGTAGGGCGGCTGGAAGATGACAATTTGCTGGCGCTTCGGATTTCGCCACAGCGGCACATGCCAGTTCGTGAAAGGCACTCCTGCGTCATACCCAATTCGGCTCATGATCAAGTGATCGCCGATCAGCAGGGTTTTTTCCATCGAACCCGACGGAATCACGCGCGCCTGTCCCAGCGTTCCGTTGATCAGCAGGAACACCAGGACTACCCAGAACCACGCAATAACCTCGCTCTTTACGCGGTTGCGCATCGGCACCTGCGTTTCCGTTTTTTTCTTTGTTTTTTGCATGTCAGCTTTCACGATCCACAGTCACGGCTTCGCTCAGTTTGGTCGCAGCCAGGCCTTCCCGCACTTCGAGTTGCACCAGATCCGTCGGATACACACCCGTATAACAGGACGTGCAGAACTTCCCTTCGGTATCGATAACAGCCTCCCGCAATCCGTTTAGCGAGAGATAGCCGAGCGAATCCGCGCCCAGATAGTTGCGGATCTCTTCTGGCGAATTGTTGGAGGCGATCAGCTCTTCCTTGGTTGGGGTATCCACACCGTAGTAGCAAGGAGAAATCGTCGGCGGGCAACTGATCCGCACGTGCACTTCCTTCGCCCCAGCGTCTTTCACCATGCGCACAATTTTTCTGCTGGTCGTGCCCCGCACAATCGAATCATCTACAAGAATGACGCGCTTTCCGGCGATCAGCTCGCGGACCGGGTTAAGTTTCAACTTCACGCCAAAATTCCGGATTGCTTGCGAGGGCTCGATAAATGTCCGGCCGATATAGTGGTTGCGAATCAAACCCATCCGAAACGGAATACCCGATTCCAAGGAGTAGCCGATCGCTGCCGGCACGCCGGAGTCCGGTAGGGGCACGACCATGTCCGCTTCCACTGGATGTTCTCTCGCTAGCAGTCGTCCTAGCATCTCCCGCGACTGGCTCACCGAGCGTCCAAACACGACGCTGTCCGGCCGTGAAAAATACACATGCTCGAACACGCAATACTGATGTGGCTTCTCCGGGCTAAACTTGATCGATTCCATGCCGCATTTCGAAATTCGCAACATCTCGCCCGGCTCAACCTCGCGGACGTACTCCGCATTCAGAAGATCGAAGGCGCACGTTTCCGAGGCGACAACCCAAGCTACGTTTCCTTCCGGGGTAGTTAATTTTCCTAGCGAAAGCGGCCGGAATCCACGAGGGTCTCTGACCGCGTACATTTCTTCCGGGGTCAGTACAAGCAGTGAGTACGCACCTTCCACTTGGTTCAGCGCATCCCCGAGCGCTCCCGAAAAATTTCGCGCTTGCGAACGCGCAATCAGGTGCACGATCACTTCCGTGTCGCTGTTGGTCTGGAAAATCGATCCGCGGTGCTCCAGCTTGCGCCGCCACTCCGCGGCGTTTGTCAGATTCCCGTTGTGCGCAACGGCGATCTTTCCTTTGTTGCAATCGATCATGATAGGCTGCGCGTTCAGCAACGCCTTGTCGCCGGCCGTGGAATAGCGCGTATGTCCGATGGCGCTCGTTCCTGGCAATTTCGCCAGCACCTGAGGCTGAAAAATCTTTTCAACCTCGCCCATCGCCCTGTACAGGTTCAGGTCGTTTCCCGTGCTGGAGACAATCCCCGCCGATTCCTGCCCGCGATGCTGCAGCGCATAAAGTCCCAGATAGGCTATGTTCGCCGCTTCTGGATGACCCAATACGCCGAACACCCCACACTCGTCGTGAAAATGATCGTCGGCATAAGCAAGTTTGTCGCTCATTGTAGTTTCAGTGCCCGTTCCAACCCATGGGCCCAAACATCATGCAGTGCGTTTACTGGACCAAATACAACTGCCCGCCCTTTATATTCGATGCGCAATTGATTGTCACGGGTGACTTTTCCGATCTCCTGCGCTGCAACTCCATGCTTCTTTGCAGTCGCCAGAACCCCGCTCACCATTTCCGGCTTAGCCGAGACAACCGCCCTAGCGCCACGCTCGCCGAACAGCGCATATTCGGCTGCGTCGCTGCCTGGAAGTACGATGTTCGCACCGGCATTGTTCCCAGCGAAGCAGGATTCGGCGATCGACACCGCCAATCCTCCATCGCTCAAATCGTGCGCCGATTGCACCTTCCCCTGGTCTGCCAGGGCCACGAGGACATCGATCAACCATTTCTCCGCCCCCAGCTCTATCGCCGGAGGCTGCCCGGCCAAAATATTCGCGATGTCTTTTGAATACTCCGAAGAAGAAAACTCCTTCGCGCGATTGGCCGACGACAGATTTTCGCCTCCTGCTCCATCAAGCAACAAAATCACGTCACCCTCATCCCGGAATCCGATTTTCAAAACTTTTGCGGCATCTTCCAGAATCCCCAGAATTCCGATGGTGGGCGTGGGATAAATGGAATTGCCCAGCGTTTCGTTATAGAAGCTTACGTTTCCGCCGGTAATCGGTGTGCCCAACGCCAAGCAAGCCTCGCCCAACCCATCAATGGCCTGGGAAAACTGCCACATCACTTCGGGCTTTTCCGGGCTTCCAAAATTCAGGCAGTTCGTCGCCGCAATGGGCCGCGCACCGCTGGCCGCGACATTGCGCGCGGCCTCCGCCACCGCGTGCATCGCGCCTACTTTGGGATTTAAGGAACCCCAACGCCCGTTCCCATCCGTGGCCAGGGCCAGAGCGCGCTTGGATTCTTTTAGCCGCACTACCGCTGCATCACTTGCTCCGGGTCCCGCAAGGGTGTTCGTCCGCACCATGGTGTCATACTGCTCGGTAATCCAGCGCTTCGACGCAATCGTTGGCGCGCTTAGTAATTTCTTGAAATTTTCCGTCAGCTCGGTTCCTTCGGCCGCAAACCGGAACCAATCCTTTTCCGTCTCTTTGCGCAGCGCGGGTTCAGCCATCGGCCGGTTGTAAACCGGTCCTTCTTCTGCCAGCGGGTGCGCAGGAATTTCGGCGACGACGTGGCCATGTTCCTTAACCACCATCAGCCCGCCGTCTTTTACCTCGCCCACCACCGTTGAATCCAGGCCCCACTTCTTAAAGACTGCCAGCACTTCATCCTCGCGGCCCTTTTCCGCAACCAATAGCATCCGCTCTTGCGATTCGCTCAGCATGATCTCGTAAGGACTCATACCTGTCTCGCGTTGCGGAACCTTGGCCAACTCGATTTCGATACCCGTTCCGCCGCGCGACGCCATTTCGCAGCTTGAGCATGTCAGTCCGGCCGCGCCCATATCCTGAATAGCTACCACCGCACCCGTCTTCATCGCTTCCATGCATGCTTCCAGCAGCAATTTCTCCGTGAACGGATCGCCCACCTGCACATTCGGACGCTTCTGCTGGGACTGTTCGGTAAATTCCGCAGACGCCAGCAACGACGCGCCGTGGATCCCATCGCGGCCGGTTTTCGCCCCGACATAAATCACCGGGTTCCCCGCACCCTTAGCCTTTGCAAAAAACAGATCTTCCTTGCGCGCAATTCCGAGCGCCAGTGCATTCACGAGCGGGTTTTGTGCGTAACACGGTTCAAAAGCCACTTCTCCACCAACCGTCGGCACCCCAAAACAATTCCCGTAATGAGCCACGCCGCGGATTACGCCATCCAGAATCCGCCGGTTCTTCGCCGCTTCTTCTTCACTGGTCTGTTTTGTAGCCGTTAGTTCTCCGAATCGAAGCGAGTCCAGGATTGCGATCGGCCGGGCGCCCATCGTGAAAATGTCCCGCAGGATTCCGCCGACGCCCGTCGTCGCTCCCTGAAACGGCTCCACGTAACTCGGATGATTGTGAGATTCAATCTTGAAAGCAGCCACCCAGCCGTCGCCGATATCCACGACCCCCGCATTTTCCCCCGGCCCTTGGACAACCAGCTTTCCCTTCGTAGGCAGCCGCTTCAAATGGACTTTGCTCGATTTGTACGAGCAATGTTCGCTCCACATCACGCTGAAAATGCCCAACTCCGTGATATTCGGGTCGCGCTTTAGAATCTTCTGAATGCGCGAGTACTCTTCGGGCGTAACACCATGCTCCGCCGCGATCTCCGGAGTCACTTTGATCTCTGTCTGCGCTGTTGCCATTCGCTTCTGACCTTTTTCTGCGGGGACACTACTAGTCACTACCATTATTACAACTCTACTCTTTCTCTCTGTCTTAGGCGAAAGCCTTCCCTGCCCCCACGAGCGCTTCCACCATCGATCGGAAAATCACCAGTCCATCTTCTGAATCCAGCGCCGATTCAACGGCCCGCTCAGGGTGGGGCATCAATCCCGCCACATTGCGTCCCCGATTGCAGATGCCGGCGATGTTTCCCTTCGAACCATTCGGATTTCCTGCAGTATCGTCTTTCCCATCCGGCGTCGTATAACGGAACAATACCTGCCCATTCGTCTGCAATTCGGCAAGGGTCGCTTCATCGCATGTGTAATTCCCATCGTTATGTGCAATCGGAATTCGCAGGATCTGCCCCTTCTTTGCGGTATGCGTGAAGGAGGTATCGGTTTCCTCAACCCGGATATGTACATGCCGGCAGATGTAGCGCAGCCCAACGTTGCGCATCATTGCTCCGGGCAACAATCCGGCCTCCAGTAAAATCTGAAACCCATTGCAGATTCCCAGTACCATTGCGCCGCCTGCGGCAAATTTTTCAACCGACTTCATCACCGGCGAAAATCGCGCAATCGCGCCGGTTCGCAAATAGTCCCCGTACGCAAATCCACCGGGCAGGATGATCGCGTCACAATTTTGAAGGTCTTCTGATTGGTGCCAGATGAATTCGACGGGTTTCTGCAGGACGTGACCGAGCGCATGATACGCGTCGTGATCGCAGTTGGACCCGGGGAAAACCACTACACCAAATTTCACCAGGCACCTCCGGGAAAAAATTCTCGCAGTCTTAATTTTAGCACAGGGAGTCGGGCTGATTTCGCGGAGAGAAGTACCGGAGACTCTATTTGCGGTGTTTCTTGGATTTGTTCGCGTTGCGCCTACTACCCATCTCTCGTCTCCTTTTGCTGACCCATCCTGGCTTGTTCACCTGGCGGCCGCGTCCAATGGCCAACGCATCTGCGGGCACATTTTCCGTAATCACCGAGGCCGCGGCCACGTAAGCGCCTTCGCCAATCTTCACCGGGGCCACCAGCGTCGAATTGCTTCCGATGAATACGTGATTTCCGATAGTCGTTGGATGTTTCGCAAATCCGTCGTAATTGCAGGTAATCGTGCCCGCGCCGATATTCGCTTTTGTGCCCACCCTCGAATTGCCGATGTAGGAAAGATGCGGCGCCTTGGTGCCTTCTCCCAGCACGCTCTTTTTCAGTTCCACAAAATTTCCCACACGTGCGCCGCGTTTCAAGTGACTCTCCGGCCGCAATCGCGCAAACGGACCTGCCACGACCTGGTCATCCAGCCGGCTGGTGGTCATCACGCAATGTGGCTCGATGACCACATCATCGCCAATCATCATGTCGTGCAAAACGCTTCCAGTCTTGATCACACACCTTGCGCCAATCTTGGTCCTGCCCAGCAACTGTACGCACGGTTCGATCACCGTGTCCTCCCCCGCGCTTACGTCCGGATCAATCAGCACTGTCTCCGGCAGCTGAATCGTGACGCCACTATTCATCAGTTGCTCGCGGTTCCAAGTGCGGAACGTCCGGTCCACATCCGCGAGGTCCGCTCTGGTGTTGCAGCCAAGCGCTTCGCGCGCGTCCGCAACTACTTCCGCCAGCACCGGTTCGCCGGCTGCATTCAGTATTGCGAATGCGTCTGTGAGATAAATTTCCCGGTGTTTGTTGTTCGGCTTCACCTTCGCCAGAGCCGGCCAGAATTTCCCGGCCGTGAAGCAGTAAATACTCGAATTAATCTCGTTTATCTCCTGCTGCTCCTGCGAAAGTCGCGACTCCTCCACGATCGCCGCCACGGCATCCCCCGACTTCCGCAAAATACGCCCGTATCCTGCAGGATCGGCAAGCACTGCAGTTAAAATCGTCGCAGCGGCATTACTGTTCTTGTGTTTCTTGATCAATGCCTGCAGCGTTGCGGTCCGAACAAGCGGTGCATCTCCCGGTAGGACCACAACGTATTTCGCATTCCCAATCGTTCGCTTGGCCGCCAGCAGCGCGTGTCCGGTCCCATTCTGCGGCCGCTGCAGCACCGCCTCGGCACCCAGCGATTCCACTTTCTCGGCCACCTGGTCTCCTTGATGTCCGACGACAACCACAATCTGCTTTGCGCCCAAGGGCAGGCAAACGCGCACAACGTGCTCAATCAGGGGCCTTCCCCCCGCTTCATGCAAAACCTTCGCCAGGTTCGACTTCAGCCGCGTGCCTCTTCCAGCAGCGAGGATAACGATGGCAACATCTTTGTTGGACATAGCTCCAGCATTCTCCCGTGGTCCGCACCTTTTGACAATGCAGCCTAACCGCACGGCTCATCTTATAACTCCCCGTCAGGCAAGTGCAGTCTCTCTGGTCTTAAATCGCGTCGAAAGTTACAAGTGTTGGATTAGCAGCGAAAGGAAGAAGATGGGTACGGCCTGCAAAAAAGGAGGGGTTCGCTTTCGCGTCAATCCGCTGCGGAGGCTGGCGCATGATAGGCAGGCCTTCCGGCTGGAAGGACATTCTCGGATTCTTGCGTGGTAATCACCCACGAAGAAGGATCCGCCAATAAGCGGCTAACCAACATCGTGTGCAGCGCGTGTCCGGCTTTGCGAGCTTCCACCCGTCCGAGCAGAGGCAACCCAACAAGAGCCAGGTCCCCAATCAGATCCAAAGCCTTGTGCCGGCCGAATTCGTCCGCGTAGCGCAACGGCCCGTTCATCACCCCATCTTTGGTCAACACAATGGCATTATCGAGCGACCCACCGCGGATAAGGCCCATCGCCCGCAGCGGCTCAATATCGCTCTCAAAACAAAATGTCCTGGCCCTGGAAAGAACCTGCCGGAAACTATTCGCGTTCACCACCATTTCGACTTCCTGTTTGCCCACCAAGGGATGCGGAAAATCGACGTAGCACTGCACTCGAAACTCATCGGCGGGGTAAATCGCAATCCACCGCCCGTCCTCCTGTACTTCCACCGGCTTTATGACCTTCAGATAGCGCCTCTTCCGCCGCAGGCGCCGGATTCCAGCCTGATCGATCAGCTGAACGAACGGTTCGGCGGAGCCGTCCAGAATCGGCACCTCGATCGAATCGATATCAATGTAGATGTTGTCGATTCCACACGAATAAATCGCCGCAAGGAGATGCTCCGTTGTTGACAGTAGAACGCCTTGCTTCATCAAGCTTGTCGCGTAACTCACGCGCGCCACATTGTTCCCGCGCGCTTCAATCGGAAATTGGTCCAGATCCACGCGACGAAACACGATGCCGGTATCGGGTGGCGCCGGGACAAGGCGGATATTGCCGTGGGCCCCTGTATGCAGCCCAACTCCGTGGGTGGACACGGAAAGCTGAATCGTCGTCTGAAACATAGAGACTCTAAGTTTAACACACTGTCGGCTCAGAAAAGCGAGTTTTGTACCTTACTTTCAATAACTTAGGTAGCCACCAAAGCTGGATTTTGATTTATGTGTGTCATTTTTGCAACAAAGCAGCGCCTCCGGCGTGTCCTAATACCACCACTATTCCGCCCCTTGCGCTAATCCGCCCGAGCCCCCGTCTCCTACTTTGTGCATCATAAAAAGAGCACGATGTTATACTCAATTTTTGAGGCGATCTAAAGGTGGTGCTGGAATGAATCGGTTCATGCGATTCGGTGTCTTGATTCTCTCAATCCTCATTGTCGGCTGGGTAGGTATCGGCCATGTCATGGGACGCACTGCCAATGACAAGGCCTATAAATCTCTGGTTGTCTACAGTGAAGTTCTGCAGAAAATCCAACAGGATTACGTGGATGAGCCGAACATGCATCTGGTCACCGCCGGCTCCCTGCACGGCCTGCTCGAATCGCTCGATTCCGAATCCAGCTATCTCACCCCTCGCGAGTACACCGAGTACAAGCAGAAGTCTGCCAATCCCAGCATCGCCGAAACTGGCCTGAACCTCAGCAAGCGCTCGGGCTATATCATCGTTACCTCGGTCCTGCCGGAGAGTTCCGCGGAAAAGGCCGGGCTTCATAGCGGCGATTTCCTGGAGTCGGTCGGAGGATTTACTACCCGCGAAATGTCTGTTGGCCAGGCGAAGAATCTCCTCGCTGGCCAGCCCGGCACAGGCATCAAAGTCGGCGTAATTCGACGCGGCAAGACCCAACCAGAAGAAGTAGATCTCGTTCGTGACAAGCTCACACCGGCAAAATTGATTGTTCAACGCGTCGACAACGATACCCTTGCCCTGCGTTTTCCGACGCTCGATGTCGGCCGCGCCGACGAGGTTCGCAACCGACTGCTGGAAGCTCAAAAGCAGGGTGTTTCGCGCGTAATTTTGGATCTTCGTGATTGCGGACGTGGCTCGGCTAACGAATCCGTCGCCATCGCGCGCCTGTTCGTTCCCGGCGGTACGCTCACCACTCTCAAGGGTCAGACCGTGTCCGAGCAAGTTTTTGCTGCCGAGCCCTCCAAGGTCATCTGGAAAGGTCCGGTCAGCGTGCTCATGGACGGCACAACTACAGGCGCTGCGGAAGTCCTCGCCGCTTCGCTTGCGAACACCAAACGGGGTGATCTCGTTGGCGACCGCAGCTTCGGCCTTGCCTCCGAACAAAAGCTTATTCCCATGGACGACGGAGCGGCGCTCTTCCTTACCGTGGCGAACTATTACAACGCGGACGGCAAGTCCATCCTCGAAGAAGGGGTGACGCCCACTGAAGTTGTGCGTGCCGCAGCCGATTCGAACGAGGATGGCGATGGGGCCGAAGAAGTCACCGCAACCCCGGGCAATCAGAAAGAGCCCGCCGCCGGTCCTCGTCCTCTATCAGCGGAAGATCCGGTTCTTCACAAGGCTCTCGAACTCCTGAAGGCCCCGGCGAAAAAGGCGGCTTAATTCCCGCGTGCTGATTTTGTCGCGTGCGTGGAAGCGAGCGATTCTGTTCGCTCCTCTCCTTTGTACTTTTCTTGTCGCCGGTTGCAGCCGGCAAAAACTCGCTGACTTTTTGTTTGCAAAAAAGCATCCCCCAACAAAAGAACGCTCGGGTCCGCCGCGACGGGTTTCCGTAGGGCATGGGGGCTGCCCTTGTCTCGCCATAGTCCTCGACGACCTGGGCAGCGATCCCGCGGCAGCCGATGAGATCTTTGCCCTTGCCTACCCGCTGACCATTTCCGTTCTGCCTCACCATCCGCACTCCACGGAAATCGCGGAGCAGGCCCACAGTCGGGGCTATCAGGTCATGCTGCATCTCCCCATGCAATCGGTCGCCAATGAAACACCGGAGGTGGAAGAAATCCGCACCGGCATGAGCTCCGCGGAAATTTCCGGCGAACTCCGGGGAATGTTACAAAGCGTTCCGCATGTTGTAGGAGTGAACAATCATCAGGGCTCGCTGGCCACATCGGATCAGAACTTAATGAGGGCACTTATGCCCCTTCTGCGCGCACACCAACTCTTTTTTGTAGATAGCCGCACAACCGCGGCCACAGTGGCGTTTGACGCTGCGGAGCACGCAGGAGTTCGTTCCGGTTTTCGCAACGTTCCGTTCCTGGATGATGTGCAGGACACCACAAAAATTCGCAAGCAATTGGAATTGGCAATTCGCGGCGCAAAAGAAAAGGACGAGGCCATCGCCATCGGCCACGCCCACGCGGCTACTCTGCGGGCCCTAAGAGAACTTCTCCCACAAGTCGAAGCCCAAGGTGTGCACCTGGTCTACGTCTCCGACCTGGTGCACTAAACGCATTTGGAATTCACGTTCTAGCGCCGTCCGCAAAGCCTGCAGCTATCTTCTCAGCAATCTTTTTTGTTGCCACCGTGAGCCAGCTTCTGCTGCTCCAGCGCCTTAGACAAATGCCTACGCCACTGTTTGCGCCGGAGAGGCCGTGTCCACTTCGCGCTCGGGATCCTTCTTCGGGAAAAGCCACATCACTACCAGAAATTGCAACCCCATCGTCAGAAAGCAGAACACGCTACCTTCCGGTCCCACGGTCCCCCCTGTGAGCCATTTCGGCGTGAGAGGCAGGGCCGCATGAGACAGATGGCCTTCCATCACTGTGCCGCTATTGGGCACCGAGTAGAGGAACGTCTCCCCCCAGTCGAAGCTGGCGTGCAACCCGACGGCATACCACAAATTCCCGGTCCTTCGCAGCGTGAAGACAAAAAACAGTCCAACCAGCACGACACTGGCTGCGCCGACCCATCCCTCGCCGGGATTTCCCAAATGCAATGCTCCGAATACTACCGAGAGAATGATACCGGCTGGCCAAAATCCGATTCCATCCGCTAGCGTGTACTGCACGTAGCCGCGGAACAGAAACTCTTCAAAAAACCCCACAAAAATAAACAACACTAGGTGAATCAGGCCCCACTTCACGATCTCACTCCCCTGCAGGGCCAACGAACCGAACGAGTAGCCGCCGAAGGCCGCGATCAGTCCGATCAATACAGAAATTTCCACGAGGCCGAACAAAAATCCCAGCCAGAACTTCCACCCGAATGCATCACTGAGCGGCAATCCGTACTCCCCCACGCTTCTACGCTCTATTCGAGACATCACCCAAGCCGCACCAAAAACCAACGCAAAGCTGATTGCCTCTTGCAGCGCCGAGACTCCCGGGCCAGGAACTCCTCGTGGTGGCCTCCAGAAATGGCGAACCGTGATGGCAATCGCGGCTGCTGCTGCGATCACCATCAGCAGGTAAATCAACAGACGCCAGCCAGACCTGAGGCCATGCTCCCCGACAAACAAGTTAGTCTTCGGCGGGATGGGCGAAGAAATTACCGGTTCACCCGGTCCACCTTGCGAAACGGGATTCTCAGGTTCCATTTAAATCTCCTATGGATGGAGCAGCTTTAACCAAAATTACGAAAAGTCACCCGAAACTGTTTCAATTCTACAATCCATCCAGCTAACCCATTTTTGTTATGATGCTGGTTAGACGGCCCGGCGTTCCGGCTGTCGTTTTCGCCTCATGACCAACCAGTCTCTTCAACCCGCTCGCTTGATTGCCGGTCGCCTGGCTCTCGATTTCGCGAATCTTACTCCCCATGCGCGCGACCTGTCCTGGGAAGAATTCATTGCATTCCTTGTCGCCGCAAGTGTAACCAGCGAGGACCGTGCCCGCCGGCTTCGCCCACTCGCCGAGAACGAACCTCAAGCCGTAGACGGCGTGTTGCTCAAAATGCTGCGTCTTCGCGAATCTCTCGGTGCCATCTTCACGGCTGCCTGCGAAAAACGGTCGTTCCCCCGCGTATGGGCGGAACCGATCAATGAAATCCTTCGCATCACCGAAGGTCACGACGAGCTGACCCTGGATGACGGCGTCTGGCGTCTTCAATTCTTCGCACGAGAGGATGGCCTGGAGTGGCTGCTCGCTGCGGTCGCGCGTTCCGCCGCGGAGCTCCTCGTCGAAGGCCCCGAATCTCCCATCCGTCGGTGCGCCAATCCTGCCTGTCGGCTTTTTTTCTACGATGACTCCCCGA
>Ga0209526_10001347_pt1 | contig 16323 bp, 8 predicted proteins | sample JacPinW_OM2H0_M1_FD_188566 | JGI IMG/M metagenome (GOLD analysis project Ga0209526, IMG submission 188566) | Forest soil microbial communities from Algoma, Ontario, Canada - Jack Pine, Ontario site 1_JW_OM2H0_M1 (SPAdes) (version 2) | ecosystem: Environmental > Terrestrial > Soil > Boreal... | reverse complement strand
GCCACAGCCGCTTGCAATGGCAGTGGCCACGCATGCCGGCGCACAAGCCACGAGCAACTCCCCCGGCGATCCCAAAACGCTGACCTTGCAGGAGGCACTCAATCTTGCGAAGCAGAACAGCACGCAGTTTCAAGCGGCGCTGACGGACCGAGGAATTACCCAACAGGACAGCAAGCAAGCACTAGCTCTGCTGCTGCCGAGCGTGATGTACAACACCTCGGCGATCTACTCGCAATCGAACGGCGTGTTCGGCGTAAAGTTCATCGCCAATAACGGAGTACATGAATACATCAGCCAGGGAAACGTGCACCAGGTTCTCGATCTGGCAACCGTGGCCGCTTACCGGCGGTCGGCAGCCCTGGCGGCTGCTTCGAAAGCGCGCGCGGAAATAGCGGCGCGAGGGTTGGTAGTGACGGTGGTGCAAAACTATTTCGCGGTATCCGCTGCGGAACAGAAGTTGGAGACTGCCAAGCGTACCGCAGAGGAAGGGCAGGCGTTTTTAAAGCTGACGCAGGATCTCGAAAAGGGCGGCGAAGCGGCGCACTCAGACGCTATCAAGGCGGAATTGCAGGCCCAGGACCGGCGAAGGCAATTGCAGGAGGCGGAGCTGGGACTGTTGAATGCCCGGCTGAACCTTGCGGTTTTGTTGTTTCCGGACTTCAACGACAATTTCAAGGTTGTGGATGACCTTCACTCCGCCGTGCCTTTGCCCACGCGCGATGAGTTCGAAGTGCAAGCCGCCCGGGACAATCCCAATATCCGCGCGGCACTTTCAACAGTGCGGGCCGCGGGGAACGACGTCAAAGCGGCGCGGGCAGGCTATCTTCCTTCGATTACCCTGGATTACTTCTATGGAATTGACGCCCCTCGCTATGCCGTCAACTCGGTACTTTCAGACAATACGAAGTACTCGAATTTGGGTTCCGCGGCGACAGCGGCGCTCACGTGGCAGGTATGGAACTGGGGAACAACCCAGAGCCGGATCAAGCAAGCGGAACTTCGGCGCGCGCAGACCAAGCGGGAGCTTTCCTTAGCGCAAAGAACTTTGCTGGCGGAGATGCGTTCCCTGTATGCAGAAGCGGAAACCGCACTGAACGAGCTCAGCGGATGGCAACGTTCGGCAGAATTGGCCGCGGATAGCCTGCGCCTCACGACCCTGCGGTACAAGAATGGTGAAGCCACTGTTCTGGAAGTGGTGGACTCACAAACTACTTTCGCACTGGCTAACGCCGGCTATCAGGACGGGGCTGTTCGGTATCGGGTGGCACTCGCAAATCTACAAACTTTGACAGGAGTATTGACAGCTCCATGAATCGCAGAAACGAAATGAGAACTTCCAGAAAAACACCGGCTGCGGCTGGATTACTATTTTTGGCTGGCGCAGTGCTGCTTTACGGTTGCGCGGCTCCAGAAAAAGAACCCGAAGTTGTCGCCGCGGTTCAAACGAAGCCGGCGGAGAGCGGTCCGATCTCTCTGACCGTTTCCTCGGAGGCCATCGTCTTTCCGTTAGAGCAATCCATCATCACGCCGAAGATTACTTCGACGATCAACAAGTTTTATGTGAAGAAAGGCAGTCGCGTGAAAAAGGGGCAACTGCTTGTAGATCTGGAAAGCGCGGATCTGGCAGGGGCCGCGGAACAGAGAAAAGGCGAATTCGAGCAGGCCGAGGCCAGCTACATCATGACCACGGGGGCGAGCCTGCCCCAACAGGTGCAGAAGGCGGAACTGGACGCGGCCGCGGCGAAGGCAGCCTACGAAGCGCAGGTGAAGGTGTATGAGGCGCGCAAGGACTTGTTTACTCAGGGAGCGATACCGCGGCGCGATTTGGATTCCGCTGAAGTTGCTCTGGCCCAGGCGCGCAGCGCGAACGAACAGGCGCAGAAGCAACTCGCCGACCTGCAAAGAATCGGTAAGGAACAAACACTAAAATCGGCAAGCGGACTGCGCTCGGCGGCGAAGGGAACCTACCTGAACGCCAAAGCACAATTGAGCTATTCGAAACTTTACAGCCCGATTGATGGCGTGATTACGGAACGTCCGTTGTTCCAGGGGGAACTGGCCACCGCCAACCAGCCCATTCTGACGGTGATGAACATTTCAAAGCTGGTTGCGAAACCGCATCTGGCGCAGAGCGAAGCAGTACTGCTGAAGGCCGGGAATCCAGCGGAGTTGCAACTGGCAGGGCTGGACGAACCGATTAAAGGGAAGGTCGTGCTGGTCAGTCCCGCGCTGGACTCTGGAGGGACGACGATCGAAGTGTGGGTGGAGGCCATCAAGCCGCCGCCCGCGTTGAAACCCGGAATGAATGTGAGCGTTACTGCCACGGCCAAAACCGTTAAGGAGGCGGTTGTGGTTCCCGCTTCCGCGGTGTTCAAGACGCCTGAGGGGCAGGATTATGTTTTGATCGCGGGATCCGATGAAAAGGCACACCAGACAAAAGTAAAAGTTGGAATTCGAACCAAGGAGCTGGTAGAAATCGAGTCCGGTGTGAAAGAAAAAGATCCGATCATCACCGTTGGCGGCTACGCGCTGCCCGATGGCACGAAAATCAAAGTGGAGGCTGCTCCCGCTTCGGAAGCAGCGGACGATAAAGAAGGTGCCGGTAAAGAAGACAAAACCGGCAAGCCCGACGACGCGGGCAAGTCTGACCCCGGCCCCGAAGACAAGGCCGCGCCCGCCAATTCACCGGACAAAAAACCTGCATCAGCTCCAGCCAAGAAACCTGCGAAAGGCAAGGAATAGCCGGACATGGATCTCCAGCCAGGAAATGAGCGTCCGGCAGCCGTCCAGGGAAAAGGCAAAGCGGCAGAAGGGCTGCCGTGGTTCCGGAAATTGTCGCGGCCGGTAATCTTTTTAACCATAACTATTGCGCTTGTAGGGCTATACCTGGCGTTCACGATTCCCGTCGCCGTGTTTCCGAACACGGATTTTCCGCGCATCTTGATTGGCGTGGACAATGGCGTCATGCCCATTGATCAGATGCTGGTGACGGTCACCAAGCCAATGGAAGAGGCCATGAACAGCGTGCCGGGATTGCTGAAAGTGCAGTCCATCACGAGCCGCGGCTCCGCGGAATTGGATCTCTTCTTCGATTGGAAATCGGACATGATCCTGACGCTGCAGCGTGTGGACGCTGTGGTTGCGCGGCTACAGCCGGGACTGCCGCCTGGGGCAAAGGTTGAAACCCATCGCATGACCTTCGCCTCCTTTCCGATCTTGGGCTACAGCTTGACTTCCGATTCTTTATCGCAAAGCAAGCTCTGGGAAGTTGCTACGTACGATATCAAGCCTCGTCTGAACCGCTTGGACGGTGTTTCTTCAGTCCTGGTGCAGGGCGGGCGGGTGCCGGAATTTCAGGTGATGCCAGATACCGCGCGGCTGCAGGCAACCGGGGTCACCGTGCAGGATCTTCTGGACGCGATTCGTCGAACCAACTTGATCGATTCGCCGGGACTTTTAGAGCATGAACACCAACTGGTCTTGGGGCTGATCAGCGGTCAAGTACGCACGCCTGAAGAAATTGCGCAGATTGTGGTGAAATCCACTAAGGACGGAGTGCCCATTCGCCTCGGCGACCTTGCGAAAGTGACCCCGTCGGACGCGCCGGTCTATACCATCGTTACTGCGAACGGTAAGCCCGCGGTACTCTTGAATATCAACCGCCAACCGGAAAGCAACACCCTGGATGTTGCCAAAGAGGTGCACGCCAAGATCGCAGAGCTACGTCCCACGCTGCCTGCTGGAGTGCATCTTGAGGCTTTTTACGACCAGTCCACCATCGTTCAGTCTTCTATCGCCAGCGTACGGGATGCGGTTCTCTTGGGCATTATCCTGTCGGCGGGTATTTTGGTGCTGTTCCTGCGCGATTGGGGTTCTTCGCTTGTCGCCGCGCTCGTCATTCCGGTCACATTGTTTTTCACCTTTATCGTCCTGCGGCTTACGGGGCAAAGCTTCAACCTGATGACCCTGGGCGGCCTTGCGGCAGCGGTAGGCTTGGTGATTGACGACGCTATCGTCGTGCTCGAGAACATCGTTTTGCACCGAGATGCAGGCGAAACGCGCTTCAAGGCAATCCAGAGCGCATTGCGTGAAATGACGGTGCCCCTGATTGGGTCCACCATTACGCCAATTGTTGTGTTTCTCCCTTTAATCTCAACGACCGGCGTGTTTGGAAGTTTTTTTCGGGCCCTGGCGATCACCATGACGGTTTCTCTGCTGACTTCGCTCTTGCTGGCGGTGACGTGGACGCCGACACTTAGCTACTATTTCGTCAGGCGCAAGGACACCGGGCCGGCTCGGGATGAAACAACAGGCGAAGTGAGCGCCGCTGCACTCCTCAGTGCCGAGGAAGCACATCTTTCGGGTTTCTTTGGCCGAATTGTCGCGGCATACGGGCGAGTCATGGAGAAGATTGTGCATCGCCCAGTACTGGTAGGTGCTGCTTCGCTGCTGGTCGTAGCGCTTTCCTACGTTTGCTACAGCTTCTTGGAGACCGACCTTCTTCCGCACATGGATGAAGGGGGTTTCATTCTGGATTACATCACCCCGCCCGGCAGCTCGCTGCAAGAATCGGACCGGATTCTGCAGCACATTGAGGAAATTGTGCGTTCCACGCCGGAAGTGGAAAACACTTCGCGGCGCACGGGCATGCAGCTTGGACTTGCCGCAGTGACGGAGGCGAATCGCGGCGATTTCACGGTGAAACTGAAGAAAGACCACAAGCGTGACATTGACTCGATCATGAACGACATTCGCGACGAAATTAAGAAGACCGAGCCATCGACGGACGTGGAATTCATTCAGGTTCTGCAGGACATGATCGGCGACCTTACCAGTCAGCCGCAGCCTGTTGTGATTAAACTTTTTTCGCAGGATGCCAAGCTTCTCGAGGCCACCGCACCGCGCGTTGCAGAGGCGATCAAGAAGAATCCGCACGTCGTGGACGTGCTGGATGGAATTGAAACCACCATCAGCGGCCCGGCCGTCACCTACCAGGTGGACGCGGCAGCGGCCGCACGTGCGGGTTTCACTGCGGAAGAAGTAGCCATTAATGCGGCTGCCGTGCTGGAAGGGCAACCCGCCGCCACTCCCGTAATCCAGAATGATCGCGCTTATCCGATCCGAGTGCGATTCCCGCAGCAAAATCGGTCCTCGCTCGACCGGATGAGCAATACCCTGCTCACCAGTTCAACTGGAAGGGCAGCAACCTTAGGTTCGCTTTCACACATCACGAACGACCCTGGGCAAACGGAAATTCGGCGCGAAGATTTGCAGCGCCTGGTCGAGGTGACAGCGCGATTCGAAGGTGTTGGACTTGGCTCGGGGATTGCGTTCGTAAAGAAGAGCGTGGCAGATCTGCATCTGCCCTCGTCTATTCGCGTCGAGTACGGCGGTCAATACGCGGAACAGCAGAAAACATTCAAGGATTTGACTGTTGTGCTGGTCATGGCCTTGCTGCTGCTCTTCGTCGTTTTGCTGTTCGAATTCCGCACGTTTGCGGCGCCCGTCGCTATCATTGCTTCGGCGCTGCTCTCTACCTTTGGGGGATTTCTTGCGCTGCTGATTATGCGCAGCACATTCAATGTGGTCTCCTTCATGGGTATGATCATGGTCATTGGCATCGTTGCCAAAAACGGAATTCTGCTTTTGGACGCCGACCAGCGCTTCCGCAAGTTGGGCTTTTCTGCGGAGGAAGCGATGATTCAGGCTGGCCGCCGCCGTTTGCGACCCATCGCCATGACCGCGTTGGCCACGATCGCCGGGATGCTTCCGCTGGCCGTTGCGCTCGGATCAGGCTCGGAGATGCTGCAACCTTTGGCGATTGCGGTGATCGGCGGCTTGCTGAGCTCGCTCGTGCTTTCTCTGATCTTTACGCCGATTCTGCATTTCTACATGGATCGCGGACAGGACAAAGCCACTACAGCCGCAACGGTCGTAGCTTAAACCTCGCCCTCTGGCAACAATTCGATCCGTAATATTCCGTTAATCGACCATTAACGGAACAACCCCTACTCTTTTCATGGCGCATAGACCATGCACGTACTGATCGTCGAAGACGAACCTGAGATGGCGGGATTGCTGTCCCGCGGGCTGCAGGAAGAGCAGTACGAAGTTAGCGTTGCGCGCGACGGCCAGGCGGCGCTGGAACTTTCGGTCGGAGAGCGGTTCGACGTAATTCTTCTCGACTTGATGCTTCCGCGAATGAATGGTTTGGAAGTCGCAAGACAACTGCGTCACCGTGAGAAAGAAACGCCGGTCTTGATGCTGACGGCGCGGGATTCCTTGTCCGATGTCGTGAACGGGCTTGACGCCGGGGCAGATGATTACCTAACTAAGCCATTTTCCTTCCTGGAATTGCTGGCCCGCATTCGTGCACTGATTCGAAGAAAAGAATTTCATCGCAAGCACGTCCTGGAGGCCGAAGACCTGGTCCTCGACCTGACTTCGCGCCGGGCTTTTCGTGGCGGGACGGAAGTCCACTTGTCGCTTACGGAATTTCGCCTACTGGAAATGCTGGTGAGAAATTCCGGCCGGATCGTTTCGCGGCACGAAATCCTCGATACGGTGTGGGGCAAGGACAGGGAAGTGACGGAAAACACCTTGGATGTGTTTGTGCGGCTGCTTCGCAAGAAAGTGGACCAGGATAACGAAGCAAAATTGATCCACACTCACCGCGGATTCGGCTATTCCGTCGGTCCTGCGAAAAGCCTGTGAAACTCACGATTCGCGCGCGATTGACGCTGTTGTATTTTTTCGTGCTTGCTGTGTCTTTCGCCGGCTTTTTCTGGATTTGCGATGTTGGCTTTCAGCGAAGTATCGACACCACTGTCAACGATGCTTCGCGTACCAACCTGGAAATAGTCCGCCGGGTGATGAATGACGCCGCTTCAAAAGGCCCAGAGAAGCTGGAAAAGGAATTCGCCGAACTTTCGGCAGTGTGGGCCAATGGCGCGATTTTTGAGGTTGCCGGCTCCGACGGGCACTGGATCTTCCGTTCCCCCAAGCTGGTTTCGCCGCAACCCCCGCTTGCAGCCTACACAGGCGAACGCATTTCTTTTGACACTGCAAATCTTGACGCACAGCAATACCGGATTGCCCGCGAGCGCGTAAAGATCCAAGGCACGGAATACACAATTGGTTCCGCGGTGCCAACGGAGCCGTTTGATCAGGCACTCGATAATTTCCGCCTTACCGAGCAGGAATTCTTGCCGTTACTGGTTGTCATTGCCTCGCTACTCGGTTATTGGCTGAGCGGGCGGGCTCTTTCTCCGGTGAGCCGAATCACAAAATCCGCGGCGAGAATCGGCGTTCAGGATCTTTCGCAACGTCTGGAAGTGCCGCGCGCTCAGGATGAGTTGCGGCACTTAACGGAGACGCTGAATGCGATGCTCGGACGCATCGAGTCTTCGGTAAACCGCATCCGGCAGTTCACGGCGGACGCCTCGCACGATTTACGGACGCCCGTTGCGCTGATTCGCACCAATGCGGAGCTGGCGCTTCGCCGGCCGCGAACGGATGCTGAATATCGCGAGACATTGTCTCGCATTCTTGGCACGTCCGAGGAAACGACGAAGCTGATCGAAAAATTGTTAACCCTTGCGCGAACCGACGCTGGCGTTGCCAGCTTGCATTTTTCACCGGTGCCTGTTGGCCCTTGCCTGCGTAAAATTGCAGGAGAAGCGAGGGTACTGGCTGCGGGCAAAAACATTTACTTGATGGAAGAACTTGCCGCTGAACCCGCGCATGTGCTTGCAGATACGGCAGCGTTGGAGCGCCTGCTGATCACCTTGCTGGACAACGCGGTGAAGTACACGCCGGAAAACGGCAACGTGTGCTTGCGATCTTATGCAGAGAACGACTTCCTTGTTGTGGAAGTGCAGGATTCCGGCATAGGGATCGCGGAAAGCGATCTGCCGAATATTTTCGAACGGTTCTATCGGGCTGATCAGACCCGGACGCGACGGGTGGGCGGGACTGGCCTGGGCCTGTCCATCGCCAAGTGGATTGCCGAAGCGCATCGTGGTTCCATTCGAGCGTTCAGCCGCCTGGGCGAGGGTTCGCTCTTCCGCCTCTGCCTCCCTTTGATAAACGTGCAACTCAACCGAGAGATCCCTGCGCAGGAAATTCAGCATTCCCCCGCTTCCGCAGATTGAAAGAATATTCATCTGAAGGATTTTCACCCTCTCTTTAACGTCCTATTAACCTGCATTCATCTGCGCGTAAGACCTGGGTGAACTAATAGCGCAACACGGAATCCTGGGGGTCTCACTAGGCCGAGAACTTACCGCGCATCGAGCAGAAAAATATTGGAGGGAATGAAATGGTTGTCCGTCAAATACCTTCCAGTACGCGTGTTTACCTCCTTTTTTTGGACTCTGGGAAGTCATCCTGCAAGAGTCTGGTTGACTCGTTCGCTTCTCAACCAACTGTGCGAAATAAATTCCCCACAACTTTCAGCTTTCGGCGGAGATCGCACCAATGAAGAATCCTCTACGCCCACGGTTCGCATTGGTTTTATTGCTTCTTCAAATTGTCATTGCCAGCGCTGCGGTTGCACAAGTAGATCGCGCCGTGCTCGAAGGGACCGTAACAGACCCATCCGGCGGCGCTATCGCCGGGGCAAACATTAAAATTCTTGCTGTTGAAACTGGTTTGTCTCAGGGACAGAGAACCAATTCCAACGGTTATTACCGCTTACCCGCCTTACCCGTTGGACGCTACACGATCACGGCTTCCAACAATAGTTTCAAGACCAAAATCATAGATGATGTAGTCCTCCAGGTTGGACAGACACGTACGTTGGATGTGCAGATGGAAGTCGGCGCTATCTCGGAGAAGGTTGAAATCAGGGCTTCGGAGGCACCTGCCGATCGAAGTTCCGCGGAAGCGTCTACGGTCATTGGTACCGATCAGATTCTAAATCTTCCAAACAATGGCCGGGATTGGGCCAGCTTCACGCTGCTTGCCCCTTTTGCACAAGATGACGGAGGAGGCGACCAGCGCACGATCCGCTTTGCCGGGCGCGCTCGAGATGACAACAACTTCCAAGTCGATGGTGTGGATGCTGGCGGAATTCAGGAACAGGCGCAAAAATCACAGACGCGCTTGCAGATTTCGCAGGACGCCATCGCCGAATACCGTGTCAGCAGCGCCTTGTACGACGCAGAATATGGCACCCAGGCAGGAGGACAAATTGATGTCGTCACCAAATCCGGCACCAACGATTTGCACGGAACTGTCTTCGGTTACTTGCGGAATTCCGTTTTCGATGCGCGCAATTTCAATGATTTCGATCTGAACGGAAATCCGGCGATTCCTCCTTTCCGTTTGGGGCAATACGGCATGACACTCGGTGGACCTATCGTGAAGGAGAAACTTTTTTATTTCCTGAACTACGAAGGGCTTCGCCAATATCAAGCGACTACCAGTCAGGTCTTTGTACCTACCCCCAGCATCCAACAGACGATTCTCGCCAGTTCACCTCAGATGTGTTCCATTCTTCAGGCCTACCCGTGGCGAGCCTCGACCGGCGCCATCGGAGGCTGTACGCCCAAATTTGTCTACCCGGATACCGCCTTTGTCAGCATTCCGTCCACGAACCCCCCTACAGCCCCTTCGGATACCGATCAATTCACGAATACTTCGCCAACGACGGTCCACGAGGACACCTGGCTCGTTCGACTGGATTATCGGATCAACGTGAGCACAACTTTGTATGGACGAGCCCAGCGGGACATCAGCCTGGTTAGTGCTCCGAACGGAGCCAGCGTTCCCTTCGATGTTATTCGCACCATTAATCACCCTGCGAATTATTTTGTGGCGCTGCAGCATGAGTTCACGCCTACCGTGGTCAATGAAGCGAAGATATTTATTAACCGGGCGCCATTTATCAATCCGCAGGCGAGCCCGCTCAATTATTCTGTCACTTCGAACAATTGGACCACGATTAACAACCTCAACGCGGATCACGAAGTGGGAACCACCTACGGGGTCATCGATAATCTGACTTGGTCTCGCGGACGCCACACCTTCAAAACGGGGATCGAAATTCGCCGGATTCGGTTAAATCAGGGGAAGACCGCGGACAACCGGCTGGATTTCACCGACATTTCCGGCAATCTGGATACGGGTTTCGTGAACGCACAAATTTCAGCTTTGCAATTCATCGCGCCCTGGTGCTGCCATAAGTATCGGCGCACCATGTTCCTGCCCTACTTTCAGGACGAATGGAAAATTAGACCCAATCTCACCGTGAATTTGGGGCTTCGTTGGGAATACTACGGGGTTGCGCATGAAGCCGACAATCGCACTACCGTCTTCGACCTCAATCAATTCCATGGTGTCTGTCTTGGCTCGGGCTCAACCAACACTCCTTTCCCCACGCCGATCAATACTCCCGCATGTCCGCGGAACCCGTCCCTATACGATTCGAATTATCGAAATTTTGACCCGCGCGTAAGTGTTGCTTGGGCTCCTGCTGCGATGCATGGAAAGACCGTTATCCGATCAGGCTTCGGCATCTATCACGGTGCCGCGCAGAACGACGATTTGAATGCTGGACTCGAGAGCGACACCTTTCGCGTGTCTTTCAAACCCGCAACCCGAACCGATGGTACCCTGCAGCCTGGGTGGCAGCAGGAAATTCCAGATTTGTCGACCCTGCCGGCCGGTTCTTCCGCGCCGAACCATCCGCGTGGGCTGCAACGTCATGGGCGCCGCGACCAGTACGTTGAGACGTGGGGTTTAACGGTCGATAGTCAATTGCCGACTGGGTTCCTTTTCTCCACAGCTTATCTGGGAAGTCATGGCGTTCGGTTATTCTCCCGTGGCGCCGTAAACCTGTGCATCCCAGCGCTCAATTCCGGGAGCAACGTCAGCGCTGGCATTTGCGCGCGCCCGCTCGACCAGTATTATTCTGGTACGAATGGGTTGACCGACCCAGCCAACACTATCGATCCTTTTGGCTCTGTCGACTACAAGTCGGATACGGGCACGAGCTTTTATCACGGTCTGCTCCTAACTCTGGAGCGCCGTTTCACCACAGGGTTTTCCTTTCAGACCCGGTACACCTGGTCGCGCTCGATCAATGACGGAGCTGTCGGGGGCGGAGAAGCCAATGGCCCGGAAAACGTACAGTGTCGACAGTGCGACAAAGGGCCCAGCCTTTTTGATATCCGACACAACGTCACGGCGAACGCCGTTTACGAACTCCCTTTCGGGCCAGGCAAAGCGCATCTCAGCGAAGGCCTTGCCAGCAAGGTGCTGGGTGGCTGGAGCATGAGCGGCGTTGGCATATGGCATACGGGTCATCCACTTACCGTCAACATGAATGTGGGGGGGAACAATACGTTTTTGCTTCCCGACGGTAATGACCAGACAAATCAACGTCCAGACCTCGTACCTGGAGTCCCGCTGACCCTTCCCGGTAGGGGGCGCAACGGTGTGCCGCTGGTTAACCCCAATGCCTTCCAGGCCCCTCCACTTGATCCGGTCACAGGTTTGTTTACGCATTTCGGCGATGCGGGCAACGGCATCTTTCGTGCTCTCCATGCCTGGCAAATCGATCTCGCGTTAAGGAAGGAAACAAAGCTAACCGAACGTTTCAGCGTCCAATTCGGAGTCCAGTTTTTCAACATCCTCAATCATGTCCAACTTGGAGATGCGAAGACCCTTGGCCTCGGCTACAGCCCGGGGGCCACTTCTCCCAATGGGACGTTGACGAATTTGTCGGTTCCCAGCAGCTTTGGAGTCATCACGTCCACCAACAATTTCAACAGCAACAACGACAACAAGGGTTCCCCGAACACCGGAACGGGTTTGCCGCGGCAGATCCAGTTCATGCTTCGGTTTTCGTTTTAACCACCCCGGGCGGCCAGTGTGAGGAATTCGTTTCTCGCGCTGGCCGTTTTTCGAGGATCGATATCTTGGATGAATCTTCAGTTTGGATTTAGCCTGCGTTTATCCTCGGAGCGGTAGAACTGTTAGCCAAGGAGAAGCTATGAAGAAAAGGAATGGCTGGACTCTGCTGATTGGCACAGCTCTATTTGCTTCGGCTGCGTTCGCGGCCGTGAACTATCAACTGTTGAAGAAAGTGGCCGTGCCGGGCACCGGCGGGTGGGATTACATCACAGTGGACGCGGCCGGGCGCCGGGTCTATATATCGCATGCCACCCAAGTAGAGGTGTTGGACGCGGATTCGTACGCGCAGGTGGGCACGATTCCGAATGCGCCCGGCGCGCATGGCGTCGGCTTGGCACCGGAATCTGGCCGCGGGTACATCACTGCGGGCAAAGCAGATTCGGCCATCGCGTTCGATCTGAAAACGTTGAAGCCGCTAGGCGATACCAAGGTTGGCAAGAAGCCGGATGCCATCATTTATGAACCCGCGACCAAGCGCATGTACGTGATGAACGGCGACAGCGACAGCATCACGGTGATCAACGCGGCCGACGGAACCGTGGCTGGCACGATTGCCCTCGGCGGTGGACCAGAATTTGCCGCGTCCGATGGCAAGGGCAATGTTTACGTAAATCTCGAAGAAAAGGCCGAGACGCTGCACATCGATGCCAACACCCTGAAGGTGAAGGACCGCTGGCCGCTCGCGCCCTGCGGGACTCCTACGGCGATGGCCATCGACATCGCCAACCATCGTTTGTTCGTCGGCTGCCGGAGCAAGCACTTTGCCGTGTTGAATACCGACACAGGGAAAGTTGTTGCTACCGCTCCCATCGGCGAACGCGTGGACGCAGCTTCGTTTGATCCAGCCACCAAGCTGGTGTTTCTCTCGACAGGCGATGGCAAAGTGTCCATCTTCCATCAAGACTCACCGGACAAATATTCGATGGCGCAGGATGTCGTCACCAAAACCGGCGCCAAGACGTTCGGCTATGATCCGAAGACGCAAAACCTCATCGTGCCGACAAGCAACAACGGCGCGATGGAAGTGCTGATCTACTCGGCAAAACCCTGATCCGCAAACTTGCAGAGAGGGTGAAGTAAGTGTCTTCACCCTCCGCAGTTTCACTGCGGTACCTCCATCGATAAGTTCTTTTATTGAGAATTATTGGCCCATGCCAATCCATCAGCGCCAGCACCAGCTTCTATCATCTTCACGCTCCAATCGCTGATCTGAATGGTGGCAACCTGATGGCTGCTGCTGCAGGAAACGTAGGCCACTTTGCCGTCGGGTCGGATCAGCACTTCCTGAGGAGACTTGGGTACGTTGATCGTTTTTACTACCTGCCATGCTGCGAGATCGACCACCGCCACGCCGTTCACTTCCGGCATCGCTACTAGCAGCCATTTCCCATCCCCAGCTGGCGCTGTACCGTATCCCGTGCCGGGCAAGGTAATCCAACGCTCCACGGATCCCGTTGTAGCGTTAATCACTGCCAGCCTGGGCTTCTGAGTATCTGAAGTAAATACCCAACGATCGTCCGGCGTGATGGAAATGCGTTGTATATGCTGCGCGACCGGAATCACTTGCTTCGTTTTGCGCGCGGCAAGATCAAGGACTGACACAGTTCCGGGCCCGACGTTCGCGGTGTAGCCGTAATGCCCGTCACGGCTGATCGCCAGCATATGCGATTCAGTCTGGCCTGTTGGAATGCTCCCAACAATCTTCAGGGTCTTCGGGTCGATGATAGTTACGCTTTTGTCGAGCTCGGTAGTGACATAGAGCAATCCGTCTTTGAGCCCAAACACGGCGCAATGCGGCCGGACGCCGTGGCCAAAATCGATGGTCTGGATCGTCTTACGCGTGTCAAGGTCAACGACAACTAAAGTGCTTCCGTCTGTGCCGGGAAGTCCAACACCCGAGTTGCCGTAGATCGGGACGAAAGCCCGATGGCCGTCCGGGGAAGCGGCGACTTCATGGCCGGTCACGCCAATTACAGGGATGTCTTCGATCTGCCGTCCGGCTTCAGGGTCAATCACACCAAGGACCTGATCACCTTTGTTCATAACCAGCAGCATGCTAGTAGGCACGGCTTTGGTACCAGCCAAGCCCGCGTTCAGTGCAAGAGCCAGAATGAATGACAACACAAGAAACTTGGTCATGGCCTATCCTCCGAGTGCTTATTCAAAATTGACCTGCGAAATCCCAAGACAACCTATCCCGGAATAACCGTTTTGCGCAATGGAGTGACCAGGGACAAAATCTGGCAGCAGAAGCGAGGATGAATTTGAGATGCGAGTCCTTTACAATCAGCGCTCCGCTATTGAATTTTTGGGACCGGTGATTCAGGGTATAAGCTGAAGAACCGAACCGCGGGAGGGAATGGACAAATATGGAATTTCTCGAACAAAAGGGCACACGTTCTCGCGCCGCTGCCCACGTCCATAAGTAGTCCCAAAATAAATGATCACTCTTCTTTCCATTATTGCTCTCGGATTCTTTCTCGGCATGCGCCACGCCACCGATCCTGATCACGTCATTGCCGTGACCACGATCGTGAGCCGCCAGCGAAGCATCCGCCACGCGGCCTTGATCGGGGCTCTCTGGGGGTTGGGGCACACGATCACGATCTTTATGGTAGGTTCAGCGATCATTCTGTTCGGTATCGTAATTCCGCCAAGGGTGGGTCTCACGATGGAATTTTCCGTCGGCCTCATGCTGATTCTTTTAGGAATTCTGAATTTGTCGGGGATCCTGCGCTGGATCACGGAAACAGTTACTCCCCTGCAAGAAGGGCAGCACTCGCATCCCCATGGGCACGGAGACTTTGTTCATACCCATCCGCATGGCCACACCCTTGAAAAACACGGCCACGCGGAGGATGCAACACCCGTGAGTTGGATGGATCGCACCTTTGGCCGACTCGGGGTCTATCAAATCTTACGACCGTTGGCCGTTGGCATCGTGCACGGCCTCGCAGGTTCGGCCGCGGTTGCCTTGCTGGTGCTCACGACCATTCGCGTCCCGTTGTGGGCAATCTTATACCTTCTGGTTTTCGGGATTGGCACCGTCGCGGGCATGATGCTGATCACCGCAGCGATCGCAGTCCCGTTCAAGTTCTCCGAAAGCCGCTTTGTTCGCATCAATCGTGGTTTGGGACTAGCCTCGGGGATCGTAAGCCTCGCCTTCGGGCTTTTCATTGTCTATCAAATGGGTTTTGTGAATGGCCTCTTCACCCACAATCCCATTTGGGTTCCGCGCTGATCTCTGTGAGCTTTGCCGAGCAGCGAGTGTAAGCGCGTCGCATACGAATGTGGTTGTGCGAGTGCCACGCTACGATTTGGAAGGTCGCAACCTGAAAACCTTCCCTTGGATTACGGAAAACCCCAAGCTGGCACAAGCTGTTTACGCGCACTAAGCGTCCCCCTAAGCACCCCAAATCCCATTTCTGGCCAACTTCCTAGTGGCCGACGACCGGGATATTAGAAGACGCATCCGCATCGTCGTCCGGGTTCGCCTGGTCACCAGGAAGGCACTGAAATCCTTTCAACCCTAAAAGGGTGAGGTCAATTATACTTTCGAGCAAGGCGGTAAGTATGGCTACGCCTGCGCCAATCACGATACCCACCGAGCCAATTGGCAGTATCCCAAGACCCGTTGATCTCATCGAGAGAGTCGCGAAAGGCGACAGTGAGGATCCTAACCTTGCCCCTCTCTATGAAGATGCGATTCGAGATACCATTGAGCGGTTTGAAGCCACGGGCTCTCCGGTCGTTACGGACGGCGAACAGAGGAAGTATCATAATTTCTGCACGTACTGCGTGCATGGGCTTCCGAATACGGCCCCGGATGGTTTCAAAATCGCGTTCTCAGACGGTCATACGCGCCGCCTCTCGCGGCTCACACGCGGCCCCTTCCGTTACAAGCGGTACGCAGACTGTTACCTGGACGTCGCGATGCGTTACGCGCACGTGCCGGTCAAGCAAGCGGTGATATCGCCTTCGGCCTTAAGTCTGATGTATCCAGTCGAGAGGATTCCGGATTATTCGCGCGAGCAATTCATCGAGGATCTGCTCAGTGAGCATGAAATCGAGATACGGCGGTGCCTGAAAAAGGGCGCACATAAGGTTCAGGTGGACTTCACCGAAGGACGGCTGGCCGTGAAGATCGATCCCTCTGGGAACCTCCTCAGCAGCTTTATTGACTTAAACAATCTCGCTCTCTCGCGGTTCTCGCCGGAAGAGCGCAGGCGCATCGGGGTCCATACCTGCCCGGGGAATGATTTCGATTCGACGCACAGCGCGGATGTCGATTACGCAGAGTTGCTGCCCAGCTTGTTTGAGCTGAAGGCGGGAAATTTCTACGTCGCGCTGGCGGGTGAGCGGGATCGTCGGCACGCCCTGAAAATCATTCGCAAATACCGAAAA
>Ga0209526_10001346_pt1 | contig 16328 bp, 19 predicted proteins | sample JacPinW_OM2H0_M1_FD_188566 | JGI IMG/M metagenome (GOLD analysis project Ga0209526, IMG submission 188566) | Forest soil microbial communities from Algoma, Ontario, Canada - Jack Pine, Ontario site 1_JW_OM2H0_M1 (SPAdes) (version 2) | ecosystem: Environmental > Terrestrial > Soil > Boreal... | reverse complement strand
GACGACGGGCGAGGGCATCAACTCGAGCAACGCATCGTAAAGTGCCACGATCTGCCGCCAGTCCGTTTCCTGCCAGGTGCGCGCCTCGGCATGGCAGGCGGCGATCGCCGCCTGGAGCTGGTAGGGGCCGGCACGCTGCAGCGCGGCGGCGCGTTGGAGCGACGCCATCGCCGAGGCGATGCGTTCGGGGTCCCAGCGGCTTCGGTCCTGGTCCTGGAGCAAGACCAGGTTGCCCTGCTGATCAAAACGGCTGTCGGCCCGCGCGAGGTGCAGACGCATCAACGCCAGCAGCCCGAGCGCCTCCGGCTCCTCCGGCATCAGCCGCACCATCAGCCCGGCCAGCCAGGCCGCGTCTTCGGCCAGATCCCGCCGTGAGCCCCGATCGCCGGCGGTCGCCAGGTAACCCTCGTTGAACATGAGGTAGAGCACCGCCAGGACTTCCTCCAGGCGTTCGGCCATGTCGCGCTCGGCAGGGACCCGGTACGGGATGTTGGCCTCCACGATCTTGCGCTTGGCGCGCACGATGCGCTGGGCGATGGTCGCCTCGCTGGTGATGAAGGCGCGCGCGATTTCTGCCGTCGTCAGGCCGGCCACGGCGCGCAGCGTGAGCGCCACCTGTGCCTCCCGAGAAAGGGCCGGGTGGCAACAGGTGAAGATCAAACGAAGCCGGTCGTCGCCCTCCGCCGTGTCATCCCTCATTGATGCTCCTTCGAGTAGGGCGAGCTTGTCTCGAAAGCGAGCTTGACGCCGGAACTGGTCCACCGCCTTGCGCCGGGCCGTTGTGAGCAGCCAGGCGCCGGGCTTGTCCGGAATACCGTCCTTCGGCCAGTGCTCGACTGCCTCGAGCAGCGCCTCCTGAACGAGCTCCTCGGCCAGGTCGAAGTCGCCCAGTGCCCGGACCAACGCCGCGGTCAAGCGGCCCGTCTCTTCGCGGAAAACCGCCGTCAGCGCGGCGTCGGTCGCGGGCTGGTTTTCCCCTATCGCTGCGGCTCGCCTCGATCGACGACCGGCCGGACCTCGACCGGCCCTCCGGTCGGCCATCCTTTTGCCATCTCGATCGCCTCGTCCAGGTCGGCCACCGTGACCTCGGCGTACCCGCCGATCGTTTCCTTGCCCTCGATGAACGGGCCATCCGTGACCACCGCTTTGCCGTTGTTGAACTTGATGGTCGTCGCGGTCCGATCCGGCTGGAGTTCGTGTCCGCCGGTGATCTTGCTCGAGTATTTGCCGAACCACTGGTTGATCGGACCGTAGGCCGCCTGCTTCTGCGCTTCGGACATGGCTTCCCATTGCTTGGCGCGGTCTTTCGTCTCGCCGAACAGCAATACGTATTTCATCGTGTGCGCTCCTCCTTGAAGTTCCGCGGCGCTCGCCGCTTTGTACAGTACGACGAACGACGCAGGCCTGAAATCGACAACCGCGCGGGTTTCCATCCCCCACTCGCGGGGGAGGGTTGGGTGGGGGCATTGTTACGCTGTTAGCGGATGGCTGAGTCTGCTCGGTACGGCGATCGGGTCACGGTCCCGGAGCCGTATTCGATCGAACACATCCCCTTTGCCGAGCGACACGGCCACAGCCGGCAGCTCCTCTGGCTCTGGCTGGCGGCGAACCTCACGATCGCCGACTACGCAATCGGCTTCGTTCCGGTTGCGCTCGGGTTGTCCGTGGGCCCCGCGATCCTGGCGCTGGCCCTCGGCAACATCCTGGGTGGGCTGGTCCTCGCGTGGTCGGCGGCCATGGGCCCAGCGGCGGGCTATCCGCAGATGTTCATCGGTCGCCGCGCCTTCGGCCACGTGGGTGGCTATATTCCGGCGGCGCTGAACTGGTTGAGCACCGCGGGGTGGTTCACCGTCAACACCATCCTGGGCAGCTTCGCAATTCAGCTGCTTCTCCCCGGACTCCCCTTCCTGGTGGCGGCCGCTGTCCTGGTGGTGGTCCAGACCCTCCTCGTGATCTACGGTCACAACCTGATCCAGGAATTCGAACGCTACATGGTGCTGATCCTGGGCGTTCTGTTTGCGATCGCCACCGTGATCGCGCTGACGCATGGATCGACCATCGCCGCCTGGCATCCGAAGCCGGTGGCCGGCACCCTGGCCCTCTTCGCGATCGTGCTGGCCATCTCCTTCTCCTACATCATGAGTTGGTCGCCGTACGCCTCCGATTACTCCCGTTACCTACCGGAGATCACCTCGCGTTCTTACATCGCGATTTACGTCTTCATCGGTGCCGTCGTAGCCTCGTTCCTCACCGAGGTTGTCGGGCTCCTCGTCGCGATCCTTGCCCCCGCCGGTGCCACACCGATTGCGGCGTTGAAAACCGTCATGGGCGGGTTCGGGGCTTTCGCCGTGGTCGCGGTCATCCTCGGTGCGACGACCGCGAACGTGCTCAACCTCTACTCGAACACGATGTCGGCCAAGGTCCTGGACATCCGTCTCCCACGCTGGCAGCTCGCCGTCCTTGGCGGAGCCCTGGGGTTCATCCTCGCCTTGCTCGGCTATCAGAACTTCACGCAGAACTACCAGAACTTTCTGATTGTTCTCGATTACTGGATCATGCCCTGGCTGGCCGTCGTGCTCCTCGATTTCTACGTCTTCGGCCACCGGGAGCCGATGGGATTCAGCCAGGCGGTTCCGGTGAACTGGAACGGGCTGATTGCTTGGGTAATCGGGCTGGGTGTTTCGCTGCTCTTCATCTCCGAGCAGTTCCAGGTGTTCGGCCTGAAAGCCCACGGACCGTTTGCCGCATGGTTCGGCGACGCGGATTTTGGATATTTCATCGGCTTCGTTGTTGCCGGCGTGGTATACCTTCTTCTGAATCGCGCCAGGAGCGCCGCGCAACACTAGGCAATCGACGGAGGGATGGGTTGGCAAGCAACGAGCGTTCGGTGGAGACGGTGGCAAGCCCACAGACGGTTTGGAAGGTCTGGTCGGATGCCTCCAGGTGGCAGGAATGGAACCCCGATGTCCAGTCGATGACCCTCAACGGACCGTTTGCCGCCGGCACCACCGGCACGATGAAGACCAAGCAGGGGACGCGCGCGATCGAGTTGACCGAGGTCGTACCGGGAAAGTCCTTCCGGCTTGAGACCGCGGTTATTCCCCTGACCCGATTCGCGTTCGAGTGCCAGGTCGGGGCCGGGCCAACCGGCAAGACCATCATCAGTCAGGGCATTCGCGTCGGCGGCCCGCTCGGCGGCGTGGTCGGCGGGATGATGGGGCGCCAGATCGCCGATACCTTTCCCGCCCTGCTCCAGGGCCTGGCTCGCAAGGCCGAGGCGAGCGAAGCCCGAGGCTAGCGCCCGGGTCCGGCCGGCCGGAAGAAGGTTCGTACCGGCTCGGGAAACCGCTGCAGGACGTCATCGGGCACGTCGAAGCTGATCTCGGTCGCGAACTGCGTGTCGATGAAGCGCTCGATCGCTAGCACGATCAACTGGCGGGCGGCATCAACTGGCATCTCGACGTCGGCGAACGCGCTGCTCCGCTCCTGGAGGAACTGGTCGAGGCCGGCGGTCACCTGCCCGGCAAGCCGCCGCAGTTCGGCGGTGGCCGGTTCGGCGTCCCGGCCGTCGCGAAACGCCCGGAGCTGTTGGCCCTTCAGCTCCCAGAGCGGGCCGGTGTAGGGAGCGATCGCCGCGCCGAGCTCGCGCTGGATCGCGCGAATCCGCTCCAGGCGCGCCACCCCGACCTCGCGTACCCAGGCGCTGCGAGCTTCGGCATCTCCCAGGGAGCAGGCCGCGTACCAACGGTAGCGCTGTGGCAGGGCGCGCGTCTCGAGGTGACGGCAGGTGAGCACGGGTTCGAGCGGCTGGTAGAGCGTGTCGAGGGGAATGAACTGGCGGGCCTGGAAGGCGGGGCAGTCGTCGAAGTCCGCCGGAAATGGTTTTGGATAGGGACACTCGTCATCGGGACGCGGCATTCAGGCTAAGTCTAAGCTTGGCATCCGATCATATAAGGATGCTTGGACCCCTCTACCTGGAGCACTTGTCGGACTCGGATCTGGCCCTTCTCGCGGCAGCGTCAGAGACCACCGACGACGTCCGCCGCGATCCGCAACGGCTCGAGTCGTTGATCGACAGCCCCGACACCTTCCGGACGCTGTTCGCACAGCCCGGTCGGGATCCCTTGCTCAGAGGCACGCCCTTCCTGATTTTCGCCGTCCTGGTCCATCGCGTCGTCCGAGACCTCGGTCACGTTTCCTTTGTCGAGGAATGGGTCGGCCCGCGGCAGCGCGTGCCGGTCTTCGATACCGTCAGCCTCCGAGACTTTGGGGCCGATCCACTGCGACGCTTCTTCCTCGCCCAGCTGCTGGCTTCGTACACGAATGTCGCCAGCGGCAGCACGCTGGTCAAGACCAGCCGGGGCTGGCGACGCCGGCGATTCAGTGAGCTCGATCCGATCCGGCTGATCGAGCTGGCCGAGCTGGTCCCCGAGGTGGAGCGTCCTATCGTCTACCGTCGGCTTGGCGACCTTTCGCTGTTCTTGACCGGCATCTTCCCGGACTACGCCGGCGAGCGTTTGATCCACGAGCGAGAGCGCGCCGGCCTGGAGCGGGCGCTGGCTGCCGCTGATCGGGAACAGTCCGACCGCCACGATGGGGTCTGGCTGCTCGAGCAGCTGGGGCGGCGCGCGTATCGGATCGCACAGGAGGCAGCCGATCGCCGGACGGGGATGGCGGCGGTGCTGGCCGAGGTCAGCCAGAATTTTGCGGCCGCCCGCCGGGTGTTGAACCTGCTCACCGACCGGTACCTCTACCCCATGCGGCGTCAATGGTTCGGGGCCGAGTGATGGCGAGCTGGGCCAGGTTTACCGCCGAGGCGCCGGCCCTCGCGGCCCGCGTGCAGGAACGGTTCGGCTCCCGCAAGCACAAGACGTTGGCGACCCTCCGAAAGGATGGGTCGCCACGCATCAGCGGCATCGAGGTCGAGTTTGCGGACGGCGAGATATTCCTCGGCATGATGCCGGGCTCGCGCAAGCTGCACGACCTGGAGCGCGATCCGCGCCTGGCGCTCCATAGCCCCAGCGAAGATCCACCCCCGGACGATCCACGGGGATGGCCCGGGGAAGCGAAGATCGCCGGACGCGCGGTCGAGGTCGACTTTCCCGACTCACCGGTCGCCGGCGGGCGGCGGTGGCGGATCGAGATCCGAGAGGCAGTGCTCACCCGACTGAATGACGCAGGTGACCAGCTCGTCGTCGAGTCATGGCATCCGGAGAAAGGCGTGATGCGACTCGAACGCCGCTAACGTCGCTGCAGACCTTCTCAATCAAGTGTTTAATTGAAAGGGAATGGTTCCCGTCACGGCCACTCGGGCCGCCCGCTCCTCCAAAGAAGACCGCCGCCAGGCGCTGGTGCAGGCCGCCTTCAACCAGATCGCCGAGCGCGGGTTCGAGGGCCTGCGCACGCGCGAGGTGGCGGCCGGCGTCGGCCTGAACATCGCCACCCTGCACTATTACTTCCCGACCAAGGAAACGCTGATCCGGGGCGTCGTGGCCCACGCCATGGAGCGCTTCCGCTCTACGCTGGCCCCGCACGGCTCGCCGGCGGATCAGCTGCGCAATCACCTGCGGGCGGTGCGGAAGCTCCTTCGCGATGAGCCGGAGATCGGCGCCGTCATGGGCGAGCTTGCCCTCCGCTCGGCGCGCGACCCCGCGCTGGCTCGAATCATGCGCGAGATGAACGACGCCTGGCACCGGACCTTGCGTGGTCTGCTGCGCCGCGCGGTCAGGGAGGGCCACCTCAACCGGGAGCTGGACAACGATGAGGTCGCGGCCTTGATCATGGCCACCCTGATGAGCAGCACGCTGCCCAGCGTCTCCTCCGCCGACCGCACGGACAAGGCCTTCCGTCAACTCGAACGGTGGCTGGGGCTGGGGCCGGAGAAAGCGCGCCGAGCTGTTTCAAGCAACTGATTGGCTATTGTGGTAAGCTGATGTCAATCAACTGATTGACTTTCCCCCTCGGAGGCTCTCCATGATCATGCAGACGCAGCCAATCGACCGTCCGCCGGAGCACGCCGGTGGCACCCGCGTGCCGTTCTTCGTTCCCCTGTTCAATCCCATCGCCCGCCGCTTGCTTCGGGTTGGCCTCCCGCTCGGTCCCAATGCCCTCCTCACCGTTACCGGCCGCAAGACCGGTCAGCCGCGCACCACGCCGGTGGCCGTGGTCGATCTCGGCGACCGGCGCTGGGTCATCGGCACCTTCGGCGAGGTGAACTGGGTGCGCAATCTTCGCGCGGCGGGCCAGGCGACGATCACCAGCAACCGGCGGTCGCAGCCCGTCACCGCAGTCGAATTGTCGATTCCCGAGGCCACCGCGTTTTACCGCGACACGCTGGCGCCCTACGTGCGCCGCATCCCCCTGGGGCTGGGCCCCGTGATCCTCGGCTCGCTGCTGGGCGCGGGCGATCTCCTGGCTGACCCGGAGGTCGCTGCCCAACGGCATCCGGTCTTCGAGCTACACCCCCAGGCTAATAACGGTTCGGGCGTGGCGACGGCGCCAACGGCTTGACGACCGGGTTGACGAAGTCGGGACGGCTCGACTCGTAGTGCCAGATGCGGGCCGAGACCCTCGCGATGACCGACCAGCCGGCGGTCTCGTCGATGCCATCGACCGCAACGGACAGCACATACGAAATCCGACCGTTGACGACATAGGCCGAGTCGATCTCCGTCCCTGACAGTGTCCCCACCTTGTGCACCACTGTGGCGCCCGCCGGCAGCCCGGCCGCGATCCCCTGCTCGCTCGCCGTCCGCGTGAGCAGCGGGTAGAGCCACTGCTGGGCCGCCACCCCACCGAGAACGCCAATCGCCTCGTTGACCCAGGCGGCCGTCAGGTCATCCGGGGTGGTCGTGTTCGGGATCCAGAGTGCCGACGCGTTCATGCCGATCGACTTCGCGTACCGGTTGAGAGCGTCCGGGCCACCCAGGTATCGCACCAGGATGTGGGCCGCCGTGTTGTCCGAGTAACGCCCGGTCCGCACCGCGAGGTCGCCGCGCGAAAAACAACTGCCGGCGTCATAGTCGGTGAACCAGCCGTCTTCGGCATCGCCGGGATCGAAACAGAGGACATCGGAGGGGCTCGCCTTGCCGGACACAATCTGCTGGGCTTCAGCCATCAGCAGCGGCAGCTTGTAGGCGCTGGCCGCATAGAAGCTTTGATTGCCACTGAGCGAGAGGCTCGTTCGCCGCGGCCCATTCAATTCCTGCAGGCTGATGCCCACGCGCGCGCCGCTCTTCGCCGCGATGACTCCGAGGTCGGCCCGCAGCTGATCGAACGCGGACGGCGCCAGCACCGTCGTGACCGGGGGGACCGGCTTCGATGAGGGGACGGGATTCGCCAGCTGGCCTTGCGTGCGGGTCAGCGCGACGATCCGCGCAACCGGCACGCTTTGACTGGCGTAGGCGGCGCTGCCCGCCAGCATCAGGAGCGACACAGCCAGCGGGTAGAGCACGAGCCGCAACAACGCGCGAGCCGGCCCGGCCCTCATGGCTGAGGCTCAGCCTAGCCAGCCATGCGATGCGCGTCATGTGAGGTCGATGAGAGCCCGTGCCGATTCGCTCGTCAAGCCGTAGCGAAATGCTGACACGCCGGTAACGCCGAGTCGATGGCAAGATAGGTCCGTGACGCTGGACCACGATTGGCCCCTCTTTCAGCTGCGGATCGAGACACCGCGCCTGGCGCTGACCTATCCAACCGACGCCGACTTCGACGCGCTGAATGCCGTGGTCGATCGTGGGATTCACGATCCGGACCTGATGCCGTTTTCGATACCGTGGACCGACCAATCGCCGGATGTCCGGCCCAGGAATTCGCTGCAATTCTGGTGGGGTCTGCGAGCCAATTGGCAGCCATCACGGTGGGAGTTGGCGATGGTGGTGCGCAAGGGAAGCGAGGTGGTCGGCGTGCAGAGCCTCCAGGGCACGGACTTCCCGATCACGCGCCAGGTGGAGACCGGGTCGTGGCTGGGCCGGTCCCATCAGGGGCGCGGGGTCGGGAGGGAGATGCGGGCGGCAATTCTCCACCTGGCCTTCGCCGGCCTCGGCGCCCAGCGTGCGACCAGCGCAGCATTCGACGACAACCCCGCCTCGCTGCGCGTCTCCCGCTCGCTCGCCTATGCGGACAACGGCGACGACGTCATGGCCCGACGCGGGCAGCCGGCCCGCATGCTGAGACTGCGCCTCGATCGCGCCACCTGGGAGCGGAACCGGCGCGACGACATCCGGATCGATGGGCTCGACGCGTGCCTACCGATGTTTGGCCTGGAGAAGAGCGAGCCCCAGCGATGAAGGCGATTCCGAACATTGCCCCGTGGCTGGCCGTGAGTGACGCAAAGAGAGCGGTAGATTTCTACAAGGCGGCGTTCGGCGCGGTGGAGTCATACCGCCTCGACGGCGAGGACGGAGCCATCGCCGTCGCGCAACTCTCGATTGGCGGTGCCGCGTTCTGGGTGCAACACACGATCGAGCCCAGCCCCGGTGGCCGGGGCGAACCCCCGGTTCGGTTGATCCTCTCGGTCGACGACCCGGATGCGGTATTCGCTCAGGCGGTCGCGGCGGGAGCGACCGTCGTGGCGTCCATCCACGAAGAATACGGTTGGCGAACCGGGCGCGTCACTGACCCGTTTGGCCACGACTGGGAGATGAGCAAGCAGCTGCCGTCGTAAGTCAGGAGGGTCCCGGGTCGGGGACCTCGACGACGACATGCACGCCGAAGGGTGAGCGGTTGTAGGAGACCGCTACCAAACCGCCGATCAAACCGCCGACCGCGGCAGCGAAGAGTCCGACCAGGAGCCCGGCAACGGGAACGACGATGAACCAGTCCGCCTGGAGCCGCTGCAAGACCGGCACCTGGGTGCCGAATGGGAGGAGTTGCTCGACCACGCCGGTCGTCAGCTGGAGGTCACGCTGCCAGGCCAGGATGGCGCCGGCAAACCATGCCAGGGCAGCACCCAGCACGCACCCGGTGACCAACCCCAGGGCAAAGCCGATCCAGCCGCCCGCAATGATGGCGGCCCGAACGGAAAGCGCGACCACCCGGCCACTGACCTGATGCATCAGGAGACGGTCGCTCGCCTTGAACGTGGACCCAGGCCGAGCAGCACAAGGAGGATGATCGCAAGGATCGCAAGCGCCATGGTGAGCGCGTACGCCAGGTAGCCCAGGAACCGCAGACTCCGCCCGGCCGGCAGGTGCGCCTGGCCGACGGCCGTCGAGACGATGTTCTGTTTGGCGCCCTGCCCCGCGCCGCCGCTGAACAGCGCGGCCGCCTGCAGCCCCGCCGGCCGCGGGTCACCGTTCGGCGCGTAGAGGCCGAAGTGCTCGATTTTCAAACCTGGCCGCTGCGTCCAGTAGTCATCGAGCGTCCACCACACGGTCGCACCGACGAACCCCTTCGGGGTGTCGTCCAGGTACGGGGCGACCGCCTGGTACGTGTCGGCGAGGATGCGCCGCTGGTCCTCCTGCTCGCCGACGTTGTCCGCCCAGCGCCCGAACTCCAGGATGATGATCGGTTTCTTGGGGAACGTCGCGTGGGCGACCTGCAAAGCGTGCGCAGTGCCGGGTCCGGCGGCCGGTCCGTAGAAGACGCCATAGTAAGTGGTATAGCCCGCCACATCGAGCGGGCGACTGGTCGGGTCGTCGGGCTGATTCCCATAGGCCGCCTGGCCGGTGAGCCGTGTGCCGTCGATGGAGCGGTCGAGGTTGTGCAGGGTAGCCAGGGCCTGCTCCCGCTCGGTCCCACCCGTCGATTCGTTCGCCAGGCCGTGGAAGAGCACCGACGGATGATTCATATCGCGTAAGTCCATCTCACTCAACATCTGTTGCGGGATTCCGCGGTCCATCGCGATGCCGAAGGTGGCCGGCGTGTAGTGATAAAGCGGGATCTCTTCCCATATCGCGTAGCCGAGCCGGTCGGCGAGCATCAGGAGGAGCGGGTTCGCCGGGTGATGGTCGGCGCGGATGAGCTGCACATTGGTGGCGTTCGCCTTTTCGAGCAGGATCAGAATGTCGTCCGGCGTGACAACGGGTCCTCCCCGCGGCTCACCCTTCACCGGCGGATAGACGCGCTCGTCGTGGAGCGCGACGCCCGCGAACTGGACCGGATTGCCATTGAGGAGCAGCCGAGGGGCCTGCGTATCGACCGCGATCCGGCGCAGACCGAAGGTTTCGAACAGCTGGTCGACCCGGCGCTCCTGCCAGAACACCTCTACCCCGAGGACATAGAGGGCGGGTGATTGGGGTGACCACAGCGAGGCGCTGGTCAGGGAAAAGCTGGCATGCACCTGGGTCGTGCCGTCCCGGCCGAGCTGCCCGGCATCCAGCCGCTGAGAGACGATCGGCACCGCACCCGGTGGCACCAGGCTGAGCGGATCAGGGTTGGTGAGGTTGTCTTGATCAACTGTTGCCGGAAGGATGTCGAGGCCCACTTGGACCGGCGCGGGGTCGCCGCGACGCTGGTGGATCGTCACGGCGACATCAGCGCCATCCAGATGCGGCACGATATCGGCGCGCACCGCATAGATGGCAGGCGTCGCCTCCATCCAGACCGGCTGCGTCAGACCACCGTAGTTCCACCAGTCGGTGAGGCCCCAGGGCACGATGTCCTGGCGGGTGCCCCACGGCGGGTTGTCCACGCGGACCGCAATCAGGTTGACATCCCCGGGTACGATCGCATCGGTGGCGTCGAAGGCGAAAGGCGTCGAGCCGCCCTCGTGATAGCCAAGGTAGTGGCCGTTCAGCCAAACGTCAGCGATGTAGTTGGCGGCGCCGAATTTGAGCGTGACCGTCTGGTTCTGCCATTCCGGCGGGACGTCGAAGTCCTTCCGATACCACGCCCCGTTGCCCGGCGCCGACGGCGGCGGGTCGTATGAGCCGGGCACGTCGACGGTGGGCCAGCGGGTGTCGTCGAAGGCCGGCTGCTCGCGCCCGGCGGCATCGGCGACGATCCTTGGCAGCGACTGGGAACGGACGGCGAGGGACAGGTCGTTGTCCATCCGCAACGTTTGAATCCGCCAGCGGCCACTCAAGTCGAGCCGGCGCCGCGGCTGGAAGGAAAAGGTCGGCACCGGGATGCCGTTCTGGAAGGCGATCCGGGTCCCGCCCACCGACCTCAAGCTCAGGGTCGGCGCGAGCTCGGCGGCCGCCTCGGGGCTGACGCAGGCCGGGAGCAGGAGTCCGAGTACGACGTTGACGAGGACGAGACCGGCGAACCGGCGGGCAGGACGCAACGAGGTGCATTATCGCCCCCCACCCTGCCCTCCCCAGAAGGGGGAGGGATTAACCGGGGCGGAGGCCCCGGCGCTCGACCAGGGCCCGAACCGCAGCGGCACTGTCGAGCTTGAGCGCGGCGCGCGCAACCCGGCTGCACTCACTCATATCCAACTGGCGGATGGCCGCTTTGATGCGGGCGACGAGCGGTGGATGGACGCTCAACTCATCGACCCCCAGGCCGACCAGCAGGGGCACGGCCCAAAGATCGCTGGCCATCTCGCCGCACACGCCGACCCAACGCTTCCGCCGGTGCGCCGCCTTCACGACCTGGTCGATCATCCGAAGCATCGCCGGGTGAAGGGCGTCCGCGAGGGGCGCCAGCTCAGGGTTCGTGCGATCGGCGGCAAATAGATACTGCGTGAGATCGTTGGTGCCGAGGCTGAAGAAGTCCACCTCCGCGGCCAGCAGATCGGCCCCGACGACGGCGGCGGGCACCTCGATCATGATGCCGACCTGCATGCCAGTCCCATCGACGGCATTGGGATTGACGTCCCGCCTCGCCTGCGCGAGCAGCGCCTTCGCCTGGCGTACCTCGTCAACCGTCGACACCATCGGGAACATCAGCCGGAGCGGGTGGCGGGCCGAGACGCGGAGCGCCGCGCGAAGTTGATCGAGCAGCAAGTCGGGCCGACGCAGCAGCTGCAGCCGCAGACCCCGCACGCCCAGCGCCGGGTTGGCCTCAGGTGGCTGGGGCAATGCCGGCAGCGGCTTGTCGGCGCCGACGTCGAGCGTTCGCAAGATCACCGGTCGCCCGGCCATCGCCGTGGTCACCTCTTCGAGGACCGCGACCTGTTCATCTTCCGTCGGCAGGCGATCGGAACCGAGGAAGAGAAATTCGCTTCGCAGCAGACCGATGCCGTCGGCCCCGGCAGCGGCGGCACGCTGCGCGTCTTCGACGCCCGCGGCGTTGCAGCCGACCTCCACGCGGCGGCCGTCACGGGTCACAGCCGGCTCGGGATCGCTGGCGGGGTGCGCCGACGGACGCACGGCCGCGACGGCGTCCGCCGGAGGATCGATCACGAGGGTGCCCTCGTCGCCGTCGAGCAACACCGGCTGGCCATCTTCGACGGCGTCGACGAGGCCGGCGATGCCGACCACCGCGGGCAGGCCCAGAGCACGAGCCAGGATGGCCGTGTGGGCGGTGGCACTTCCCTGCTCGGTGGCAAATCCGAGCACCAGCGCACGGTCAAGCCCGGCTGTCTGCGAGGGGGCGAGGTCCCGGGCCACCAGGATCGACGGTTGCGGCGGTGGCGGCGGCGTGCCGCTGGCGCCATGAAGGGCACCTCGAAGTTGTTCGACCACGTCCTCGACGTCCACCGCACGCGCCTGAAACACCGGATCAGGGGACGCGCGCAGCATCTCGGCAAAGGGCGCCAGCGCGGCGGCGACGGCGTCGTCGGCCGGCCTTCCCTGCGCGATGAATTCGGACGCTCCATCGAGGAGGGCCGGGTCGTCGAGCATCAGGGTCTGCGCTTCGAGGATGCCGGACTCCGCGGTCAGGCCGTTTGCCTGAAGCCGCGCGATCTTCACGCCGAGGTCCGCTTTGACCTGTCCGATCGCCCGGCCAAGCTGGTCGACGCCCTCCGCGCCGGACAGCCCACCGGGTGACGGCCCGAGCCGCGCGGCGCTCCAGCGCCACACCGGCGCAACCACTCGCCCGGGAGCCGCTGCAATCCCCTGAAGGGCCGGGCGCGAAGGACTATTCGCCAAAGTCGCGATCGACGAGGTCCGTGAGCGCCGCGATGGCCTCGTCCGCGTGCGGCCCGTCGGCGCGGACGGTGATCGTCGTCCCCTGGCTCACGCCGAGGGTGAGGACGCCGAGCATGCTCTTCGCGTCTCGCACGGTGCCATCTTTGACGACCTCGATCTTCGTGTCTTTGAACCGCGCGGCGGTCTGCACGAAAAGCGCGGCCGGCCGCGCGTGCAGTCCGACCTTATTCGTGATCGTAAGCGGACGTTCGGGGATCGTGCTCGCCTCCTTCCATGCCGTAGTCTGCGACCCAGAGCGCATTCGGTCAATAGCCGCCCCGACGTGGAAAGGGCGGCGAGAAATAGCCGCCCCCGGCCCCGTAAAATCTAAGCCTTAGAGAGGAGGTGGCGATGGCCACTCGCGCGATCATGCCGCCGGCTCGCGCACAGGCCGTCGATCGATCGGTCGCGCGCCTCTTCGAGGCTTTCGATCGCGTGCCGGTTGCCGCGGTGATCCGTCACGCTGAGGATCTTCCGCAGGCGCTCGCCTCGCAGGTGCCGGCCATCTTTTTCGTCCGCGCTCCTGCGTTTCATCTCGGTCCTCTGGTCTGGGCGGTACAGGCGCGCGGCAAGATGGCCTTCGTCCATATCGACCTGATTGCCGGGCTGGGCAAGGACCGCGCCGGCGTCGCCTTCCTGGCTCGCGAGATCGGAGTCAACGGCATCATCACGTCGCACAGCGCCCTGGTGGCCGCCGCTCGGGCTGACCGGGTGATCGCGGTACAGCGGCTGCTGCTCTACGACGATCTCGGACTGCATTCGGCGATGACCGCGGTCGAGCACGCCCGGCCCGACATCATTGAGGTGGAGCCGGCCGTGATCTTCCCGCTGGTGGCGGACCAGATCCGGAGCCGGCACACGGTTCCGATCATCGTCGGCGGATTCGTCACCGAGCCGCACCAGCGCGACGCCGCGCTCGAGCGGGGGGCGCGTGCGATCAGTACCAGCACGGTGAGCCTGTGGCCCTAAGGACGCCCGGGCTTTTGGGGGCGATGTTGCCAGCCATCCGCGACAGCAACACCCTGCATCAGGCGCTTGATCTCGGGTACCGCCAGTTGCTGGTGGAGCGCGGCAGCTTACTGGCGATGGTGGGCCCGCTGGCCGGGGCCGCCCGCCAGGGCGTTGCCATCTTCGTCAACCTGGATGCCGTCGAGGGACTGGCCGCGGATAGCGCGGCGCTCGCCTTCCTCGCCACCGATCTCGGCTTCTCCGGTGTGCTCTCGGTCAAGCCCCACCTCCTGCGCGATGCCAGCCGCTTCCGGTTGCGCACGGTCCAGCGGATTCACGCCCTCGACTCCACCGGCCTCGAGACCGGGCTCAACAGTATCGGCCAGCCGGCACCCTACGCGATCGCCATTGCACCCGCCGTGGCCATCCCGCAGGTGATGCCGACCATACGGGAAAGCACGAGTGTTCCCGTATGGGGCACCGGTTTCATCACCACCGCGGCGCAGGCCGACGCCGTCCTGGCCGCCGGCGCCGATGTCGTGTCGAGCGCGCAGCAGGAGCTCTGGCGCGAGTTCCGTGACGCCCTGATTGGAGATTGACACATCTTCATTCGTGTGTTATGAACAAGCCTGCAGCGACTGGCGGGACATGAAGGGAAAAGTCCTGACCTATGCGCTCCGAATGGAGCGTGCAGGTTAGGACTTTTTTCTTGCACACGCCCGCCAAAGGAGGTGCAAGCAGGGGCGAGACCATCGTGCAGGCGTCATTGCGCGACTTCTAGTCAAAAGAAGGGAGGAGGAAAGAATGGCGGTATCCGAAAGCTGGACTAAGAAATACCTGGCCGACGCGCTGGGAACATTCGTTCTGGTTTTCCTCGGCGACAGCTTCGTCGCCTTCGCGGTCGCGGGCGCCGGCGGGAACGGCTTCAAGGCCGGCCTGCTGGCGGCGGGATTTTTCTGGGGGTTCGCGGTCACCCTCGCCATCTACTCGTGCGGCGCGGTTTCCGGCGCGCATCTGAACCCGGCCGTTACGCTGGCCCTCGCCTGGCGCCGCGGTTTCCCATGGTCGAAAGTCCCGGGGTACATCGCCGCCCAGCTCGTTGGGGCGTTCGCGGCAGCCGTGGCCGTTTCCTTCGTTTGGAACGGGATCATCGTCGCCTACGAGAGTGTCAACAAGATCTCGCGCGGCGCCGATAACGGCGTGAACAGCGGGCTCATCTTCTGGGCGAACTGGCCCCACCCGGGGCTCGTCGGATGGGCGGGCCATCCGGCGCTCACGGGCGGGCCCGATTACCTGACGCAGGATCCCTGGTGGCGGGGCGCCGGAACCGAGATCGTGATCACCGCGATCCTGGTGATCTGCATTCTCGGCATCGTTGAGGACCGTATGCCGTCGGCGGCCAACCTGGCGCCGATCGCGATCGGTTTCGTCGTGGCCGCCCTGGTGGGGTTATTCGCCCCGATCGAGATGGCGTCCCTGAACCCCGCGCGTGACCTCGGGCCGCGGATCTGGGGGCTGTTCATCGGGTACGGCTCGAACGCGATCCCGGGCCAGAACTTCAACCTCTGGATTACGACCGGGATGCCGCTCATTGGCGGGCCTCTCGGCGCGTGGATCTACGACTTCTTCATCCATCAACACCTGCCGGCTCCCGTTGGTCCCGACACCGCTGCGGTACCGGAAACAACGCGGGCAAGGGCCTAGGAGAACGTGTCTCGGCGGCTCAAGCGACAACTCGGTAAGGCCCCGGGCGGGCGAGGGATCGAACCCTCGCCCCGCCCTCGGGCGGCTCGCACACCCGTGCAGCGGCTGAATCGCATCCTGCTGATCGGCGGTAGCGGCCTGGCCGTCGGGGCCGTGCTGCTCGCCCTGCTGACGCCGCCCTTCAACGCTGGGAGGCTGGGGCTCAACCTGCTGGCCATCGGGCTGGGACTGTTGATGGGGAAAGGACTCGGACAATTCATGTTCCGACGCGTGTTGCCGGCCGGTAAGTAAGAGGAGGTAACGATGGCAGAAGCAGCAGTAACGACCAGACTCAAGAAGTTGATCAACACGCCGGAGACCGAGGTCAAGGACGCCATGGCCGGGATGGCCGCGGCGCACGCCGACCTGATCCGGGTGGAGTACGACCCGAACGTGATCATCCGCAAGGATGCTCCGCGGAAAGGCAAGGTGGGGCTTGTCTCCGGCGGTGGCAGCGGCCACGAACCCCTGCACGGCGGCTACGTTGGGCTCGGCATGCTCGATGCGGCGTGTCCCGGTGCGGTGTTCACCTCGCCGACGCCTGACCAGATGGCGCGGGCGACCGCGGCGGTCGATGGCGGGGCCGGCGTCCTGCACATCGTCAAGAACTACACCGGC
>Ga0209526_10001345_pt1 | contig 16332 bp, 12 predicted proteins | sample JacPinW_OM2H0_M1_FD_188566 | JGI IMG/M metagenome (GOLD analysis project Ga0209526, IMG submission 188566) | Forest soil microbial communities from Algoma, Ontario, Canada - Jack Pine, Ontario site 1_JW_OM2H0_M1 (SPAdes) (version 2) | ecosystem: Environmental > Terrestrial > Soil > Boreal... | reverse complement strand
CGCCTGACCGCCTTGGGGGCGCGCCAGTGCGCCTCGCCCCGCGACATGGCTGATGAGGTCGACACCATCTTGGCGAGCTTGCCCACCCCCGATGTCGTGCTTGCAGTGGCGACCGGCAGAAATGGCGTGATCGAAGGCAAGCGCGTGCGCCGCTTCATCGACCTCTCGACCACCGGCGCGGTAATGGCAAAACGCATCTTCGACGCGCTCAAGGCACGCGGCAGCGTGCAGATCGACAGTCCCGTGAGCGGCGGTGTCACCGGCGCCGCCAAGGGGACGCTCGCGGTAATGGTTTCAGGGCCGCGCGAGGAGGTCAAAACGGTTGAGCCTGCCCTGTCGGTTCTCGGCAAGGTCTTCTTCATCAGCGAGCGCCCGGGCGCCGGGCAAACCATGAAGCTCTGCAACAATTTTCTTTCAGCAGCCGCCATGACCGCGACCTCCGAGGCCATGGTGATGGGCGTCAAGGCAGGACTCGATCCCCGCCTGATGCTCGACGTGATCAACGCCGGCTCGGGCCGCAACACCGCGACCGAGGACAAGTTCGGCCGCGTCGTATTGCCCCGCCTGTTCAATCTCGGTTTCACGACGGGATTGATGACGAAGGATGTCAAGCTGTGCCTGGCGGAAGCCGAGGCGCTGGGTGTGCCCATGGAAGTCGGAGAAGCCGTCAGCCGCATGCTGCAACTGGCGTGCGACGAGATCGGCCCGGACAAGGATCTCACCACCGTCATTCAGACGGTCGAACGGCGCGCCGGCGTCGAAGTGCACGCGCCGCTTGCGGGTGGCGCGCTGCCGAAGTGATGGGAAAATGCAATGAACGACCAGCACGAGGTGTACGCCATCCGCTACGGCCACCACGATCGCAAAGCCGCGGAAAACTTCATCGGAGGCGATCCGCATGATATGCTCCAGCCTCTCGATTATTATGTCTGGGCGATCGTCGGCGGGGCGCGTGTTGTCATTCTCGATACCGGCTTCGATGCGGCCATGGGAAAAAAGCGCGGGCGGGAGATGATCAAGCCCGTTCATGAAGGGCTGCGTGCGCTTGCTATCGATCCCGGCACGGTAGAGACGGTTATCGTCAGCCACATGCATTACGACCATGTCGGCAACTACGATCTGTTTCCGCGTGCGCGCTATCATCTGCAAGACCTGGAGATGGCCTACGCGACAGGCCGTTATATGTGTCACGCGGCAATGCGCATGCCGTTCGAGGTGGAAGACGTCATCGCCATGGTGCGGAAGGTTTTTGCGGGGCGCGCCGTTTTTCACGACGGGGAGGATGAGATCGTGCCCGGCGTGAGCGTGCATCATATCGGGGGCCACTCGAAAGGGCTCCAGTGCGTGCGTGTTAAGACGCGTCGCGGGCACGTGGTGCTCGCGGCGGACGCCGCGCATCTCTATGCCCATATGGACAGCGGACGCATCTTCCCAACAACCTATAACCTGGCAGAGGTGGTCGAGGGCTATGCGACCTTGCACCGGCTCGCGACCTCGCACGAGCATGTCGTGCCGGGCCACGATCCGCTGGTGCTGGCGCGCTACCCTGGCGCCAAACCGGGCCTTGAGGGATGGATCGTACGGCTCGATGCCGAACCGAAGAGTTGACTACATCACGGCGAATTCGCTGTTTCTGCGATCCGTGACCAGCATGCAGCCGGGATAGTGCGTAATGCAGAACTCGGGCTTCGCCATCGCCACCACCGACTGCGGCGTGACGCCGCAGGCCCAGAATACCGGGATCTCGTCATCCTTGATCGGCACCGCGTCTCCCCAATCCGGCTTCATCAGATCGGAAATGCCGATGAGCTCGGGCTTGCCGATATGAATGGGGGCACCGTGCACTGCGGGAAACCGCGTTGTGATCTGAATGGCGCGAATGGCGTTGGCGGGCGTCATCGGCCGCATGGAAACGACCACCGGGCCGTGGAACGGTCCCGCCTGGGTGGTCGGGATCGACGTTCGATACATCGGCACCGTGACGCCGCAGGTCATATGCCGAAGCTCAATTCCTCCTTCTATCAGCGCCTCTTCAAAGGAGAATGAGCAGCCGAGCACGAAGGTAACGAGATCGTTGCGCCAATGACCGCGGACATCCAATGGCTCGTCAACAACCTCGCCGCGGCGGAACACGCGATAGCGGGAGAGGTCGGTACGGATGTCGAGATCTTCGGCAAGGGTGGGGAGCCGGAAATCGCCCGGGTTCGATGCGGCAAGCAGCGGACACGGCTTCGGGTTGAGTTGACAGAAACGCAAAAAGTCGGAAGCAACAGATTCCGGCAGAATGGCGAGATTGCCCTGAACGTAGCCGGGCGCCACACCTGCGGTCTGGCCGCTGAATTGGCCGCTGCGAATGGCAAGCCGGGCATCGCGACCGGTCTGCGGAATGGTGGAGACGGGACGTTTCATGCTCAGCACGGTCATGCAAGCTCCAAAGAGGTTGGCGCGGACTGCCTATTTTATCACCAGGCCGCCATGAGAAAACTGGCAACCGCTGGCCGTATTCTTGCTCGGTTCGGCTCATCCCGTGGCGCGTTGTAGAGGATAGTGTATTAAGCTATTCTGGAAATGTCAGGTAGTCTCTTGACCTAAAGAATGTAACGATGCGGGCGCTCAGCCGCATCAGGGTGGAATCATATCGTCACTAGCCCCGACAACAGCCGACTAGCTAGGAGGAACTGCGATGATCGACGACAAGAAGGCAACCGATTGGGGATTCTGGTACAGCGGCAAGGTCACCCGCCGCCGTCTAATCGGATACGGGACCGCAGCCGCTGGCGCGCTCGGCGCGACCGTGCTGGTACCGGCACCGTGGCGCGAAGCCTTCGGCCAGGCCAAGCCCTACAAGATCGGAACGATGCAGCCGCTCTCCGGCACCGCTGCCGCCGGCGGCAAGACCGCACTGGTCGGCGTCCAGATGGCAGTCGATCGCATCAACAAGTCGGGAGGGATCAACGGGCGGCCGGTGGAGCTCATCGTGGCCGACTACGAGTCCAAGCCCGACGTCGGTCGCCGCAAGGCCGAGAAACTGGTGGTCGAGGACCAGATCGACGCCCACGTCGGCGGATACCTCTCCAACGTGTGCCTCGCCTGCGTTCCGGTATGGGAGGAGAGCAAAGTCGTCAACATGATCGGCGTGTGCCTCGACACTACGCTCACCACGAGCAAATGCAGCCGCTACACTTTCCGGCCATTCGACTACGCTCCCGCCCAGGCGGTGGCATTCGCGCCCTACATGGTCAGCAAGCTGGGCAAGAAGTGGCACATCGCGTATCTGGACTACGCGTGGGGACAATCCACCCGCGACGCCTTTATCGAGCAGATCAAGAAGGCGGGGGGCGATGTCGTGAGTACGACCGGCATCCCGTTGGGCACGGCTGACATGACGCCATTCCTGTCCAAGATCGGCGGTGACTTCGACGGGATTTTCGGGATCTTGTTCGGTGCCAACGCCGTCACCTTCCTCAACCAGGCCTTCGACCTCGGGCTCAGCCGCAAGTACAAGATGTCTGGAGACGGCGCCATGGTAGAATCGGTCCATCTGCCCGCGCTCGGCCACAAGGCGGAAGGCTTCGTCGGGATCAACCGTTACGTGCCGGTACTCGATCCGCCGCTCAACACTCCCTACCACAAGAAATTTTTCGATGATGCGGTGGCTCGCCTCAAACAGATCGATCCCAGTGGGCCGCTGCCCGATCGCTACGTGCAGTCGAACTACGAGGCGATGAATGCCCTCAAGATTGCCATGGAGAAGTCGAAGTTCCGCGGCCGCGAGGACACGCTGAAGCTGATCGACGCGCTCGAAGGATTGGAGATGAAGGAGAGCGACGACTTCCCGCAGGGCGACAAGGTGCTCCGCAGGGAGGACCATCAGGCCTTCTTGCGCGAATTCATCTTCGACATCAAGGACGGCAAACACCGAATCCTCGAGACAGTCGCGAAAGAAAAGACCTTGGTCCCGCCGGAGTGTAAATTCACCTCTGCCTGACCGCAGGCTCGATGACACGTCGGAGTGATACGCCTGCGGGGGTTGAGATAGGTGACGGCCGTCACTTCCATCGATGAACCCTTCCCGGCCGGTGCCGGCCGGGAAGGCGTCCCGGTCCTACGCACTGAGGGCTTGACCATCCGTTTTGGCGGATTGACGGCCCTCGACAATGTCGATTTTGAAATGCGGCGGGGTGAAATCCGCGCCATTATTGGGCCGAACGGGGCCGGGAAAAGCACCTTCTTCAACTGCCTGACCGGCGTGCTGCACCCGACTTCGGGGCGCATTCTTTTCAACGGCGAGGATATTACGGGGCTTGCGACCAATCGCATTTCGCAAAAGGGAATCGCTCGCTCCTACCAGATCACCAACATCCTGCCCAACGCCACCACATTGGAGAACGTCCGCATTGCCTGCCAATCGCGCGGGCACGGCTGGAGCATGTTCAAGCATCATAATGCCTATCACGATCTTATGGAGAAAGCCGAAGCCGTCCTGGAATCTGTCGGTCTGCGTACAAAGGCCGAGGAGCTTGCCGCCAATCTCTCCCACGGCGAGCAGCGCAATCTCGAAATCGGCATTGCGCTCGCCACCGAACCGCAGCTGCTATGTCTCGACGAGCCGACCGCGGGCATGAGCTCGGCGGAGACCCACGATACCATGGCATTGGTGCGCCGCATCGCCGAGAATCTGACCATTCTCATTGTCGAGCATGACATGCAGGTGGTCATGGAATTGGCGCAGCGGATTACGGTTCTGCATTACGGCCGCGTGCTGGCCGAGGGGACGCCGGCGGATATCCAGCGCAATCCGAGAGTGCAGGAGGTGTACCTCAAGACATGATCGCCTCCGACGCATCGCCTGCCTCCCTCGTCGATCTCGAGGACATCCACACCTATTACGGCAAGAGCCACATTCTCCACGGCGTCTCGCTTCGCGTAGGACGCGGAGAGGTCGTTGGCCTCTTGGGACGAAATGGCGTGGGCAAGAGCACGACACTCAAGACCATCATGGGGCTCGTCAATCCGAGCCGGGGCAGAATTTTGTTCGAAGGGCGTCCGGTCACCAACCTGCCGGCTCATCGACTGGCGCGGATCGGCATTGCCTATGTTCCCGAGGACCGGCGCATTTTTCGCCTGCTCACGGTGATGGAGAATCTGCGCACCGGTCTCGACCGCAACGGCGTGAGCGAAGCGCGCAAACAGGAGCTGCTGGACAAAGCCTTCAGCTATTTCCCGGTTCTCGCGGAGCGCCGCAATCAGCCCGGCGGCACGCTTTCGGGCGGCGAGCAGCAAATGCTTGCAATCGCGCGGGCGATGATGCTCGAGCCCAAGATCATCTTGTTGGATGAGCCGACCGAAGGATTGATGCCACGGATGGTCTCACAAATTCGGGAAATCATCGACGTGTTGCACCGTGATGGCGTGGCGATCCTGCTGGTGGAGCAGAACGTGCCGCTCACGCTGGAAGCGAGCCAACGCGTGTACATCATGGAGAAGGGCACCGTCCGCCATCATTGCCCAGCGTCCGAGCTCACGGTGAACCACGCGGTCATCCACCAGTATCTGGGAGTGTAGGATGGAGCTCATAAGCGGGTTGTTCCACGCCATTCCCTATGAGCAGATTCTGATCCAGACGCTTAACGGCATCGTGACCGGCATGATCCTGGCGCTGGTTGCATCCGGGCTGACGTTGATCTTCGGCATCATGGATGTGGTGAACTTCGCGCACGGTGAGCTGTTCATGCTGGGGGCCTATATGGGCGTGGTCGTCCTGGCGGTGACAGGCAACTTCTGGCTCGCGCTTGTGCTCGCATCGCTGATCGTGGCGCTCATCGGCGCGGCCCTGCAGATCACGACATTGCGCCCTCTGCTTGGCCGCGACCCGCTGACCACCATCCTCGCTACCTTCGGCATTTCCCTCGTGTTGCAGAATTACGCGCTCTGGCAGTTCGGCCCGGTGCCGCGCAAGATTCAAGAGCCCATCACCGGCCAGTTCGCACTGTTCTACCTTGAATACCCCTGGTATCGCATTTTGATCGCCGTACTCTCAGCCGCCATTATCGGCGGCTTTTGGTTGTTCCTGAAGTACGGCACCTACGGGATCTGGATCCGCGCCACTACCCAGGACCGCGTCATGGCACAGGCCATGGGCATCCCCGTTCCGTGGGTGCACACCGCTGCATTCGCCATCGGCGCCGGCATGGCGGCGGCGAGCGGCGTACTGTTTGGTCCGCTGATCGGCGTCAATCATGCCATGGGCGTTGATTGGATCCTCAAGGCCTTCATCGTGGTCGTTGTCGGCGGGATGGGCAGCCTCGGCGGATCGATCGCCGCTTCCATTTTCGTCAGCCTGCTGGAAGCCTATGCCTCAATCTGGGTGAGCCCAGCGCAAGCGGGGATCGTTTCATTCGTCGTGCTGATATTGACCCTGCTGTTCCGGCCGACCGGCCTATTCGTTCCGACGCCAAAATGATCAAGCGGCGATCGACAGCGCCTTTCTGGACGGGCTTCGCGATCATTGTCGCCCTGCTCATCATAGCGCCGCTCGTATTGCCGGAGTTCTGGCGCCGCTTCGTGACAGAGATCCTGATCTGGGGTCTGCTTGCGATGTCATCCGATATTCTGATTGGATATACGGGGATGGTCTCGTTCGGACATTCCGCCTTCTTTGGTCTTGGCATGTACGGGGCTGCGGCGGCTCTGCTAACCGTCAAGCCGCCTAATCTTTGGCTGGCGATCCTCTATGGTCTAGTCGGCTCCGCCGGGGTGGCGTTGTTCGTAGCATATTTTTCCACGCGGCTGCGCGATATTTATTTCGCGATCACGACGCTTATCTTCTCGCAGATCTTTTATGTCATCATTTTCACGTGGACCGAGGTGACCGGCGGCGAGAACGGGCTCACCTTCAGCCGGCCTCAGCTCGGGATCCCGGGACTGTACTCGCAACCTTTCACCAGCAACACGTTACACTGGTTCGTGGTCGCGGTGGTCGCTGCTTCCTATCTGATCCTGCGGCGCATCACGCAATCGCCGTTCGGAATGGTAATTCAATCCATTCGCGAGAACGAGCCGCGGACCCGCGCCATCGGGTACGCGGTCGAGCGCTACAAGATGGTCGCCGTGATGCTTTCGGGCTTGTTCGCGGGCCTTGCCGGCGTGCTCTATGCAATTCAGAACCGGTTTGCGGCCCCCGACTTCGTTTACTTTCTGGTCTCGGGAGAGGCTGTCATTTTCAATGTCATGGGCGGCATCGGCACCTTGGTGGGGCCGATCGCGGGCGCCGCGTTCTATCTTCTGCTGCGTGAATTGTTCTCGCGCTTTCTGACCGAGTACTACCTCATTCCCGTCGGCATCATCTTTATCGCCATGATCATCTTCCTGCCCCAGGGCTTGCTCGGCTTCATGCGGCGGCGGCTCAATCAGTAGCCCGGATCAGTAGCCAGCGTTGAGCAAAGCGAAACGCGGGGCCTCATTGCGCCGGTAGAGCCCCGGATGTCGCTGCGCGCCATCCGGGCTACTTGGAATGCCACTCTACCCGGATTGCGCCGCGCTGCATCCCGGCTACACTGGCATAACCATCTTGAACATGAGAGGCAGGCGCAAATGGCCAAGTTCGGCATCGGGCAAGCTGTGCGGCGCGTGGAGGACCAGCGCTTCCTGTTGGGAAAAGGTCAGTACGTCGACGACATCAGCCTGCCCGGCCAGTGCCACGGCGTGCTCGTGCTTTCCCCCCATGCGCATGCGCGCATCAAACGGATCGACGTCTCGAAGGCGAAGGTCGCGCCGCACGTGCTTTGCGTGCTGACCGGGGCCGATGCCAAGGCGGAAGAGCTCGGCAGCTTCACCGCGCACCTGATGCCGGAGGATTTCGGCGCGCCCAAGGGCTACCGTACCTTCCAGCCGCTCCTCATCAGCGACACCGTGCGCTTCGTCGGCGATCGCGTCGCGTTTGTCGTTGCCGAGACGCTCACTGCCGCGCGCGACGCGGCCGAGCTCGTCGAGGTCGAGTACGAGGTTCTCCCTACCGTGATCGAGCTCGAGGACGCCGCCAAGGAGGGTGCCGCGAAGGTCTGGGAGGACTGCCCGCAAGGAAACGTCGGGTTCCGGCTGATGTTCGGAAACAAGGAAGCAACCGATGCCGCGTTTGCGAGTGCCAAGCACGTCGTGAAGCTGCGGGTCGAGAACAACCGGCTCTCTCCCGTCACCATGGAGCCGCGCGTGGCGATCGGCGACTACAACGCCGCCGAGGATTATTACACGCTCTACACCGCGTCGCAGAATCCGCACGGGGTGCGCATGGAAATGTCGCATGTGTTTCACGCCCCGGAGACTCAGATTCGAGTGATTTCTCCCGATGTCGGCGGCGGCTTCGGGCTCAAGGGCAATCCGTTTCCCGATGACGCGATTGTCCTCTGGGCGTCGCGGCACATCCGCAGACCCGTGAAATGGGTTGCGACCCGCTCGGAGAGCATGCTTACCGATCACTGCGGCCGCGAGACCGTCTATTACGGCGAGCTTGCGCTCGACGAGCACGGAAAAATTCTGGCGCTGCGGGCAAAATGTCTCTTTCAGCTCGGCGCCTATTTCGTCGGCGCGGCGCTTGCAGCCGGCGCCTTCGCCGTGCGCTTCATCCCCGAGGCCTATGACATCCAGACCATGCACATCATGTCGCAGGGGCTGTTCACGAACACGTCGCAGTGCGGGCCCTACCGCGGCGCCGGCCGGCCGGAAGCGGCCTATTTCATGGAACGCTTGATCGAGCATGCCGCGCGGGTGATCGGCATGGACGGCGCGGAAATCCGGCGCCGCAACCTCATTCCTCCGAGCAAGCTGCCCTATGCGACTCCGACATTGTGGAATTATGACAGCGGCGAATTCCAGCGCCTGATGGACCGATGCATCGAAGCAAGCGACTGGAACGGATTTTCAGCGCGCAAGAAAGCCGCCGAGAAGAACGGCAAGCTGCGCGGACGCGCGGTGAGCTACTACATCGAGTTCGGCGGCATCTTCAACGACCGCATGGATCTGCGCTTCAATCCCGACGGCACCTTGACGATCCTCGGCGGCACCCATTCGCACGGGCAGGGCCACGCCACCGTGTTTGCGCAAATGGTGCATGACTGGCTCAACGTGCCGCTCGAAATGATCCACTACGTGCAAGGCGATACCGCTCGCGTGGCGATCGGCCGCGGCACCTACGGCGCGCGCAGCGCCGTCGTCGGCGGCAATGCCCTCAAGGCTGCGAGCGATGCCCTGATCGTGAAAGCGCGGCAAATGGCCGCCATGCTGATGGAGGCGGACGCCGCCGACGTGGAATTCAAGGATGGGCAATTGCGCGTCGTCGGCACCGACAAGGCGATCGGCATCCTCGACGTGGCCAAGGCGGCCTACGCGCCCATGGGCCCGCTCACGGACAAATTCGGGGTCGGGCTTGAAGCGAGCGGCAGCTTCAGCCCAACCCCGCCGAGCCATCCCAACGGCTCGCATGTGTGCGAGCTGGAAGTGGATCCGGACACCGGCGAGGTGGTGGTCGACCGCTATTTCGTGGTTGACGACCTCGGGCGCGTGCTCAACCCGATGATCGTGCGCGGACAAATCCACGGCGGTGTCATCCAGGGACTGGGACAGGCGCTCATGGAGCATCAAGTTTATGATCGTCAGTCCGGCCAACTGCTCTCCGGCAGCTTCATGGACTACGGCATGCCGCGCGCCGACACCATGCCCAACATCGAGGCGGAACTGGAAGAGGTGCCGTGCAAGACCAATCCGCTGGGGGTGAAGGGGATCGGCGAATCCGGCACCATCGGCGCCCCGCCTACCGTCATCAATGCATTGCTCGATGCGCTCAAGCCGCTTGGCGTTGATCAGATCGATATGCCCGCAACCCCGATGCGCGTGTGGCAAAGCATTGCCCGCGCGAAGGCGGCGGGTGCATCGGGTTGATCCCTCCCCCCGAAGGCCCGAGCGCAAGCGCTCCGCTTCGCCGCGCGATGGCTGGACTGTAAATAACAGGGAAAATACAGGGCCGCGTGCAAGAAGTGCCCGTTAAATGTGGAGTTGCCGAAAAAATAACAGGGACGCGAACGGGGAATTACAGACAGTAACAGGGGGATAGCAGGCAAGCCGGCGTAGGTTGCAAGCCAGCCCGCTGCGATTTCATAGCATCGCAAGCACTGTGTGCAGGAGCCTCACAGATAAGTCCTTAATGCACATGGCATTTCGTCTGTTGGGTTCGTTTGGTAAAAATCGCCCTCGTCGAGTTGTGTTCCCGCGCATTGAAACAACGCATGGGTGCAAGCTGGGGAACGCAACATGACGCTTTGCTCAGCTCCGCGCATGAAAAAACCCGGCACGCTGCGCGTCCGGGCCTCGCATACCTTTGGAGCTTGGTATTTTTTGTATCAGAAGCGTTTCCTAAATGCAAATAACTTTTTGTTGCACTCGCAGTAGCCTGGATCTGAGCGTAGCTCGGTAGGGTGGGCAAAGGCGCGCGCAAGACGAGTTGCATAGTTGATAGACGCTCGACCGTGCGCGCCGCAGTCAAGCTCGCGCAGACTGCGTACACTTGTCTGCTTTTGCCCACGCGGGAGTCCGGTTATGGTGGGCACGGCGCGGACGCAGTCTTGCTTGCGCAGACTGCGTAAACTTGTCTGCGATGCGCGCCTTTGCCCACCCTACGAACTGAAGCATCTCTCCCGGGTTTCGCTTCCGCTCAACCCGGGCTACGTTGCTACGTTGCGGCGCTGCTACGATGCCGCCGCGCCGACGGCCGCCACCTTCTCGTTCGTGCCCGATTCGGGAACACCGGCGGCATATTTGAGCCCTTCCTTCACCTTGGGGACCGTGCGTTTCACGTCCGTGATCGGCAGCCCATGCGTGGGCGCAATGGTCCTCACCCCCAATCGATCAATGAGGTGATCGAGCCGCTCGCAATAGGCATCCATGTTGGCGAACTTGGTCCAGAATAAAGCGAGGTCCGCGAACACCGCCGAGACATCGGGCAAATCGAGCGAGACCGCTTCCTCGGCGACGAGCCCGCAGTGGCCGTCCTCGTGGTAATGGCTGTAGGCAAAGCCGTCGCCCGGAAACAGCACGCGCTCGCGCGTGTCGAAGCCCCACCAGGTCGTGCGCAGATCACGGATGACGGGCTCCACCGCCATGAGGGTGCGGCCGCCCAGATCGATTTCATCGCCCTCATTCATCCAGCGCATGCGGTGCTCGTACTGCGGGAAGGCGAGGTGATAGTCGCTCACGTCGCCGCACAGAAGCGCGTCGGGAAAACGCTTGAGAATACGCCCGAGGCCGCCGCAATGGGGCGTCTCCTGGTGCGTGACGAACAAATATTTCAACGGTGCCACTCCGCGCGCGAACAGCTCCGCGAGGTGGCGCTCGATAACGGGAAAATCCTTCGGGTGGCCGGTTTCCACCAGTACCGAGGCGGTGGCGCCGGCGACCAGGAAGGCGGCGTTGTAGCCGTGATAGACCTTGCCCTTGTGGCGCTGCGCCAGGCAGTCGCCGATCCAGAACACGCCGGGCGCAATCTCCCGCGGCATTTTGTTGCCCATGGCTCAGCGCTCCTCGTCGCGCGAGACGTAGCGCGACACCGCCACGCTCTTGTCCAGTCCTTTGAGGATTTCATCCAGCATCGCGACATGGCGCGCGACCACCTTGCGGCCGTGCAGGATGCAGCCGTAGCCCGGCGCGATCGTCTCCACGTCGCATTTGTCGAACACGTCGAGGATGCCACGCCGGATCGAAGCGGTCGGCGCACCTTCGAGCCACCAGTAACGCGTATTGAGCAGGAACGAGCGCAGCGCGCGGGCGGATGTGGTGTCGTCCTCCTCGTTCACAATCCAGGGTCCGTCCGCGTCCGTGCGCCAGACATGCGTGAACATGTCGGAGGAAAACAGCGTGCGGGTTGCGCGATCGTAGAGCCAACGGGTGGCAATCAACCGGATCGGCGCCTGCACGACATCGATCGCCCGGCCCTGTTTTCCAAGCTCGATCGTGTCCGAACGGGTCACCGCGGTGACCGGCATGGAATCGAGAATGCTGCGGCCATCCACCTTGGCGCCGAAATCGAACCACAGCGCGGCATCGATATTGCTGGTGTAGCATTGCTCGACATTGAAATGGGCCGCGAAGGTTTCGACGTTGTTGATGGACATGAACTCGTTGAGCCGCAACGGGAACAAGGACAGCGGAAGTCCGGGAGCGATCAGGCGCTCGATCTGTGCGCGGATTGCCGGCTCGTCCTTGCCGAAACCGGTATCGATCAGCATGGCGGCATCGCTCTGGGTGAGCACGTAGCTGTTCGCCACCGAAAATCCGCGCGCACTTGCGGGATACGAGCTCACACGGCCATCGAGCGCGAAGGGGTGCTGCAAGGCGTAGAGCTTGCCTTGCGCGAGCACCGTGGTGGCGCCGGTCAATCCGCCGGTTTTGGGCGCTGCCCTAACCTGCGGCTGCGTCAACAAGGACATGCCCAAACCTTATCGGGTTGCCGCGGCGAAGGGAACAGGGCGGCGCTGATGGCTGCGATGGGCGGATTAGAGGCCAACGCTACAGGGGTGGCTCGACCTGCGCAGGTTGCGGTTGCGGCCCGCCCTCGCTGCGCAGGAAAAAAGTCTGCAGCGCCGGCACGACGATTAGAAACATGATCGGGCCGATAAGCATGCCGCCTACCACCACGGTGGCGAGCGGGCGCTGCACCTGACTGCCAATGCCGGTGGAGATTGCGGCCGGAAGCAGGCCGATGCAGGCCGATAGCGCCATCATCAGGATCGGCCGCATCTGCTCCTCGACGGCATGAAACATGGCTTCGACCACGTCCACTCCCCTGCGGGCGACACGGTTATAGCCGTTGATGATCAGAATGCCGCTCATCACCGATACGCCAAAGAGCGAGACGAATCCGATCGCGGCCGAAATGCTGAAGTCCAAACCCGCGATGTAGAGTCCCAGGACACCGCCACAAACCGCGAACGGGATTCCCACAAGTGCCATGATGCTGTCGCGAAAGGAATTAAACAGACCGTACAACAGGACCAAGATCAGGATAAAGCTGATCGGCACGATGATCGCGAGCCGTTTCTGAGCTTGCTGCAGCCCTTCGAACTCTCCGGCCCACTCGATCTGATATCCAGTCGGCAGGCTCACGTTTTTCGCGATCCGCTGCTGCGCGTCCTCGACCGTGCCTGCGAGATCGCGCCCGCGCACGCTGAACTTGATCGGAATGAAGCGCTGGTTGCGCTCACGGAAAATATAGGTCGCGCCGGTATCGAGCGTAATCGAAGCGAGATCGCTCAATGGAATATAGGCATTGCCGTTGGGACCCTGAACGCCAACCTGGATGTTGTACACAGACTGAAGGCTGCTGCGGTATTCAGGTGCCAGCCGCACAGTGACATTGAATTGGCGGTCCGACTCAAGCAGCGTGGTTGCGACTGTGCCGCCCAAGGCCGCTTGCACAACGGTATTGACATCGCTGACGCTCAGCCCATAACGCGCCGCCTTTTCCCGATCGATTTTGATGTTCAGATTGGGCTGTCCCAAGACCCGAAAGATGCCGAGATCGGCAACACCGAGTACCTGGCGCAGTTCGGCTGCTGTCTGCTTCGCAATGCGTTCCAGAACCGCGAGATCACGGCCGACAATCTTCACGGAGTTGGCACCTTTGACGCCCGAGATGCCTTCCTGGACATTGTCCTGGATATACTGCGAAAAATTGAAGTCGATGCCGGTGAACTCGTTGGCGAATTCCTTTTGCAGGTCCTCGATGAGGTTTGCCTTGATTCTGCCGCGAGCCCATTGCTCGAATGGCTTCAACGGCACAAAGAACTCGGCATTAAAGAACCCTGCCGCGTCGCTGCCATTGTCCGGACGGCCATGCTGAGACACAACCGTGATCACTTCGGGATGGCGCAACAGTATCTCTCTGATCCGGTTGACCACCGGCATCCCGGCTTCCAGCGAAATGGTGGACGGCATGGAGGCCCGGATCCAAAGATTGCCTTCTTCGAGCGCCGGCAGAAACTCGCTGCCAAGCCGCGCGCCAATCACTCCGCCGCCTGCTACGAAGATCAATCCGATGGCGACGGTGGCTCCCCGGTGCGCAAGCGACCAGCGCAGCACCGGTGTGTAAATCGAACGCAACATCCGCACCACAACGGTCTCGACCTCGCTGACATGCTCCGGCAGCAGGAGTGATGCGAGTGCCGGCGTGACCGTAAAGGTCGCGATCAGCGCCCCAACCAGCGCATAGCCGTAGGTCCGCGCCATCGGACTGAAGATCTGCCCTTCCACGCCCTGCATTGTGAACAGGGGAATAAACGCTGCGACAATGATCGCGGTCGAGAACAGGACCGCCCGGTCGATTTGAAGAGCACTGATGAGGATCGTGCGCAACCGCTCGGTCCAGATTCGCGAGCTCCGATCGGCACCGCGGGTGGGATCAGGCCCCCATCTTCCCTCGGCGAGATCGTCCAGAAGCTGTCGTCTTTGTTCCGGCTGCAGCTGGAAATTCCGATAGATGTTTTCGACTAAAATAACTGCCCCATCGACAACGATGCCGAAATCAACCGCACCGACCGACAACAGGTTCGCATCCTCGTTCCGAACAACGAGAATGATAATGCTGAAAAACAATGCGAACGGAATGTTCGCGCCGACAATGATGGCGCTGCGCAGATCGCCGAGAAAAATCCATTGAATGAAGAAGATCAAAATGCAGCCAAAGAGCAGGTTGTGCAGAACCGTGCTCGTGGTCACCGCAACGAGTGTCGTGCGATCATAGAATGGGACGAGTTTTACTCCGGGGGGCAGGCTCCCATCGCTGTTCATCCGTTCGACCGCGGCCTTCACACGGGCCACAACATCGTTGGTGTGGAGCGTGCGGTTCATGATGACGATTGCCTCAATCACATCATCCTCGTTGTCGCGGCCCGCCTTGCCGAGCCGTGGCACGTTGCCGACGTAGACTTTGGCGACGTCCTTCACCATCACGGGGAGCCCGTTCGACTCGGAAAGGAGGACGTTCTCGATGTCCTCGACCCTGAATCCTTGCGTGACATCGGCGGCTCCGCCGCTGTCCATCAGACCCACGCCGCGGATATTCACGGACTGCTGCCCCACGTTGATCGTGCGCCCACCGACGTTGAGGTTGGCGTTACCTATCGCGCTAACGACCTGGGGCAGCGTGACTTTGTAGGCTTCGAGCTTGTGCAGATCGACTTCGACTTCGTATTCTTTGGTGGTGCCACCCCAGGTATTGACCTGCACAACACCCGGGACCGTCAACAGACGCCGCTGCAATACCCAGTCCTGGATCGTGCGCAGATTGGTCAAGCCGAAATGCGCAGGGCCGACGAGCTGATAACGGAATATCTCGCCGACCAGACTCGTCCCCTGGATTTGCGGTGTAACTCCGTTGGGAAGATTGACGTTTTGCTGCAGATTGATCTGCGTCTGAGTCAGTGCAAAGTAGTAATCGACACCGTATTGAAACACGACTCGAACGAAGGAGAGGCCGTAGAACGAAGTCGACCGGATGACATCAACCCCCGGGGTAGCGGCCAGCCCGACTTCGAGCGGAATCGTGTAGTAGCGCTCCATTTCCTCGGCCGATTGGCCAGCCGCCTGGGCGGTGATTTCCAGAATCACGGGTGCCGGATTGGGATAGGCCTCGATGTTGAGCTTCCACAAAGCCGCGAGCCCGGCACCGATGAACACCAGCAAGCCCAAAAGCACGATGGGACGCCGAGTCAATGCAAAGGTGACAAAGCCTTTGAGCACAGTTTCAACTTTCGAAAGGAATGCGGGCCAGTTTGTAAGCTAGAGCACGCGAGCCGCCGGGATCTGCGGCATGTTGTCCGCTTGCCGAAGCGGCCCAAAGGATAGCGCCGAAGCCCATCAAGCTGCCGCCCCCTGGCCAAGTGGAAAGCCGACGCGAGTTGCCATCAGCGGGCCACTACGAGTTGCAGTGTATTCCCGATCCGGTGGACAACAGCCGCCTGTCTCGCCTTCTGTAAGGTTGGTGTAAACGTTCTGGAGCAGGCTGCTGCGCTCGAGCTAATCGGGGGCGAGCACATGACTGAGCAGCAGTTCAGCATTATCCTTTTTCATCTGCGAGCCATCCTCGGCCTGGTGGGTATTCAGGCTAGCATCATGCTGGGATTTGCCTGGAAATACCTGTGACATTCTGATCTGGAGTGCGCTCTTCAGGGGTTTGGTGCCTCCCCGGCAGCCGGCGGTTCTGATTGAGTGGGTTCCTCTTCGGGCTTGCCTTCCTCCTCCGGCTCGACTCCTTCATAGCTCAGACCAAGCCGTTGAAATGCAGTCAGG
>Ga0209526_10001344_pt1 | contig 16343 bp, 12 predicted proteins | sample JacPinW_OM2H0_M1_FD_188566 | JGI IMG/M metagenome (GOLD analysis project Ga0209526, IMG submission 188566) | Forest soil microbial communities from Algoma, Ontario, Canada - Jack Pine, Ontario site 1_JW_OM2H0_M1 (SPAdes) (version 2) | ecosystem: Environmental > Terrestrial > Soil > Boreal... | reverse complement strand
CGGTGCGGAGAAGATCCCTGCCGAGGTGTTGTTAGTCAGCCCGCCGGCACGGACATCGGTTGAGGGCTGTGAGCTCGTTGTGCGCGATGCGTGCGACCCGTGTGACCGTGTGACTGTGACCAGAGAGCTGTGACCAGAGAGACCAGAGAGCGTTGACAGGGTCGCATACCTTCGTATAATGGTGGGCTCGGCCAGCCGCTCACAAGGAGCTTGCATTGAGGGCATGCATATTCTGATGTTGCAGTACACCGGAGTCGCCTGGGTCTTGCAGAGCGGCAATCCCGCCAGCACCTTTTGGTACAAGCTCGTTGATCCAACCTTCCACGGCCTCTACCAGGCCAATGCGTTCGATTCGGCCATCATGCTCCCCTATTTTCTCGTGATGGTCGTGCTTGCCATGTATGGAATTCATCGCTATGTGCTGGTCTACTACTTTTTCAAGAACCGGAAGAATGCCGCCGGTGCGCCACCTGCGATCACGGCGTGGCCGAAGGTGACCGTCCAGCTCCCTATTTACAACGAGCGATACGTGATCGAGCGGTTGATCGAGGCCGTCGCGCAGTTCGATTATCCACGCGAACTTCTCGAAATTCAGGTGCTCGATGACTCGACCGACGAGACGCAGGTTGTCGCAAGGAACTGCGTGGAACGTTACCAGGATCTCGGTGTTTCGATCACCTACATCCACCGCGATCATCGCGAGGGATTCAAAGCGGGCGCACTGCAGGAAGGATTGGTGTCGGCAACCGGAGAATTTGTCACCATCTTCGACGCGGATTTTATCCCACCAGTCGATTTTCTCCGCCGCACCATGCCCTATTTCGTCGACCCGAAGCTTGCTATGGTCCAAACGCGCTGGAGTTATGTCAATCGCAACTACTCAGCGCTGACCGAGGTGGAAGCCATTCTGCTCGACGGCCACTTCGCTATCGAGCATTCTTCGCGTTTCCGCAGTAGGTTATTTTTCAATTTCAACGGCACGGCGGGTATCTGGCGCCGCGCCTCGATCGAAGACGCCGGTGGCTGGCAGCACGATACACTTACCGAAGACACCGATCTATCGTATCGCGCGCAAATCCGTGGCTGGCGGTTCCTCTACTTACCCGACGTTGATTGCCCCTCCGAATTGCCCGTCGAGATGGACGCTTTCAAGTCGCAACAGGCGCGCTGGGCCAAGGGGCTGATGCAGACGGCGAAAAAGATACTGCCCCAGCTGATGCGGGCCGATGTCCCGGGCCCGGTGAAGGCCGAGGCATTTTTCCATCTCACTGCGAATATCAGCTACCCGCTGATGGTTTTTCTCTCGATGATTCTCCTGCCGGCGATGATCGTGCGGTTCTACCAGGGATGGTTTCAGGTGTTCGTGATCGATCTGCCGCTGTTTCTAGCCTCGACCTGCTCGATTTCCTCGTTCTATCTCGCCGCCGAACGCGCTTTCTATCCGAAGACGTGGAAGCGAACGTTCCTGTACCTTCCCTTAGTGATGGCCGTTGGCATCGGTCTTTCCGTGCGCAACGCACTTGCCGTAATCGAAGCCATCGTCGGAGTAAAGTCGGAATTTGTGCGCACGCCGAAATATCGCGTCGAAGCCGATGCCAAGAACCACAGTGCTTGGGCGAAAAAGACCTATCGCAAGCGCGCCGGACTGATGCCTTTCGCCGAAGTTGCCTTCGGGATTTATTTTGCTGTTGGCGTCGTTTACGCGCTTCAAAACGAGAATTATGCGACAATACCTTTTCTTCTCCTCTTCGTCTGGGGTTATCTCTACACTGGCCTAATGTCGCTCGCACAGACTTTCGTTGGGCAGCTGCGCCTCAGCAGCAGAGTCAGCGTCGAAACCAGGGCCGAAACCCGGCCCGCGTCCACCGGCATCCCGGGATTTGGGGAGCTTTGACACCAGAAGCTACCTGTCGTTTCGAACCGGTGCGGGCTCTGCTTTGACGGGCACGTCAGAATTTCAAGCTCGAGGTTCAGGTTGACGCTCTGGTTGTCCAGGAGGCTGCCCGGGATCGCCCCGAGCCAGGTCGAGCGCGCCGCGACGTAGAATGCGGGCAGAGCAAACGGGCCGCAGAAGCATGCCATGAAATTTGTTCGCGATCTCACTGCTCGCTTCGCTCTCCTGCTCCTGACTCTTCCCGTCGTTCCGTACTTCGCGCACGCGCGCTTCCGGCAGCCGAATGCGGAGTATCAGGCGCGACGGGCGAAGCTGCGCGCCGCAGTCGATGGGCCTATTGTAATTTTCGGCTACACGGGCCACGAAGATGCTTCCGAAGTCGCTGTCTTCTTCCAGGAGCCAAACTTCTACTACCTCACGGGCCACGACGAGCCCGGCGCCGCGCTGGTTTTGATTCCCGATCCGCCAAACGGGAAACCACTCGACGGTCCGCGGGAGATTTTCTATCTCCCTTTGCGCGATCCTGCAGAAGAAAGATGGGAAGGCCCGAAGATGGTGACAGGCGACCCTGGCGTTACGGAGAAAAGCGGTTTTCAGGTTGTTGAACCATTCGCGAATTTGCAGAGCGATCTGGCCCAGCTGGCCAAAACGTATGCAAACTTCTATACCCTGCTCCCGCCCAAGACCGAGGAAGGCTACCCGCACTTCGGGCTCAGTACCGGCTCGATGCGTAACGCAGTGCCGCAGGCGGATCTGCGCGGTATCGCTCCAGCCATCGACGCGATGCGCCAGGTGAAATCTCCGGGCGAGCTGGCGTTGCTGCAGAGGGCCATTGATCTATCCGTTGACGCGCAGCTCGACGCGATGAAGCAGCTGCATCCAGGACTCTACGAATATCAGGTCGCCGCCCGAATGAAGGAAATTCACGAAATGGGCGGCTGCGAGCGAGAAGCCTATGCGCCGATTGTCGGCGCGGGTTTCAATTCGACGGTGTTGCATTACAGCGGCTTGAGCCGCGAGATCAAAGACAACGATGTGGTGGTGATCGATGTGGGTGGGAAATACGGCGGCTACGCCGCCGATATCACCCGCACGCTTCCGGCGAACGGGGAATTTACGCCGCGCCAGCGAGAAGTCTATGAAATCGTCCTCGGCGCGCAGAATGCGGCCCTCGCAGCGGTCAAACCCGGTGCCGTGCTCTACGGTGGGGACAGCAGCCTTCAGCAGATCGTCACCGACTACATCAATACGCATGGCCATGACAAGGAAGGCCGAACGCTCGGCCGGTACTACACTCACGGCATAAGCCATCACCTGGGTCTCGATGTGCACGATCCCGGCGACCGCGGACGCCCGCTCGAACCGGGTATGGTCATCACAGTCGAGCCGGGAATTTACATCGCGGAAGAAAACCTCGGTGTGCGCATCGAAGATGACGTCCTCGTCACGCAGGACGGATACCAACTGCTTACCGCGCGCCTGCCCCGCACGGTCGAGCAACTGGAAAAAATGATGGCCGAAAGCCGCGCGCACCCCCCCCAATAGCCAGCGGAAAAGCGCTTTCATTCCTGAAACATTGGCAGACAGAGCGGCTTCTGCACATGGAAATCCAGCCGAGTGATCTGCTCGAGCGCACGATTTAGCACAGAGCTGTCACAGGACTCAAGGGTCATGACAAACGACAGTGAGGACTGTGGGAATCCTGGCTTCTGCAGTACGGCGTTGATACTGATCCCATAGCTGGACAGCACAGTCGCGAGCTCCGCGATAATCCCGGGACGATCCTTCACGACGAAACGAACATAGTGAGGCACCGTGAATTCTCCGCTCACCGTTTCGGGGATTTCCGCTTTCGTTGCAGGCACGGTAGCCGGCGCTCCCAGACTTCGAGCGATCGAGTACAGGTCGGAAACAACGGCCACGGCCGTGGGATCGCCCCCCGCTCCATAACCGGAAAACGCCATCCGTCCCGCAAATTCACCCGTGGCGATAACCAGGTTTTGACTCCCCTGTACGTGAGCAATCAACGAAGTCAGCGGGATCAGTGCGGGCTGCACCGCCGCAACCAGCCGGGTACGGTCGCCATTGTCCTTTTGAGCTAAGGAAATCTGCCGAATCGTGCAATTGAGCTCCCGAGCGTAAACAAAATCCACAGCCTCGATCGACGAAATCGGTCGGCAGGCGATCTGCTCGCTCCGGACCTGCATCTGCAACCCAGCCTGTGTCAGAATCACCAGTTTTGCTCGGGAGTCGAATCCTTCGACGTCCCTGGTCGGGTCGGCTTCGGCATAGCCAAGCTCCTGCGCTTCCTTTAGAGCCACCGCAAAACTGGTTCCGTTCGCTTCCATCTTCGTGAGGATATAGTTGCAGGTGCCATTCAGGATGCCTGCGATCTTGTAGAGCCGATCCCCGGCCAAACCTTCCTGGATTCCGATAATGGCTGGTATCCCGCCTGCCACCGATGCACCGAACTCGATTCGCTTGCCGACCTTCCGAGCCAGCTCCATCAACTCCGGGCCAGACTCAGACATCAGATGCTTGTTCGCCGTAACAACCGATTTGCCATCCCGCAACGCCCTCCGGATCCATTCGCCGGAAGGTTCGAGGCCTCCGATCAATTCGACAACAATGTCCACATCGGAGGAAAGCACCGTATCCGCGCTCTCGGTCCACAGGATGTGACCCGGCAATCCCGGAACTTTCTTATTCTCAATATTGCGATTGCAGATGTGGGTCAAAATTAAAGGACCGCTCGTGTCCCTGGCCAGCAGCTTCGCGACCGATCGCCCCACCGTGCCGAAGCCAATGATCCCGACCTTCCATTTCTTGCCAGCCTGCGGAAGTGGCTTTGGTGCGGCGCGGCTCCGAGAACCAGACTTTGACAAACGGGATTGCGCCACCGGTTTCATCCCCTCCTTTCCTATCTCGCTGACACTCTGACCTGAAGAAATATCTGGACTCCCAGTCCAAACCAGCCATGGTCGTGCAGCGACCGCCTTCTGGCGGCGGGTCACGAACCCCTCTTTCGGATCACAAGAGTCGCCGGAAATCCATCCATTCTACCAAACGCTGGCTGGTTTCGGGCAGGTGAGAATTTACCGTTGCGTCAGCTTCCTAATTTTATTTTCCGTAAAACACGTTGACAGTGCGAAGCTTCACGCACTTGTAGAATATATTCCCCGCGTTTGCGCGGACTCCGCCCCCGAGAATAAGATGTCAGCATGAGTGACGGAGCGAAGCCCCTGAACCCGATCCTCACCCCCCATCTTTTCTCGAAGCTCGAAGACATGTTGCTCGAGCTCCTTCGTTCACTTGATCCGAATGATTGGGAAAAGCAGACTGTGGCCCCCAACTGGAAAGTGAAAGACGTCGCTGCTCATCTTCTTGACACACAGCTTCGTGGGCTTTCGATCTCTCGTGATGAATATGTTGCTGTGACTCCTGAGGGAAGCTCTCCTGGGGAACTGGTGGCTTTCATCAATCGCTTAAACCAGGAGGGCGTCCGCGTTTATCGCCGGCTGAGCCCCAGCGTTCTGATTTCGTTGATGGAACTCGCCTCTAAACAGAACTGCGGGTACCATCAGTCCCTGGACCCATTCGCGAGTGCGCGCTTCGCTGTGAGTTGGGCTGGTGAGGACAAGTCAGCCAACTGGTTCAACACCGCCCGCGAGTACACCGAACGCTGGCACCACCAACAGCAGATCCGGCTCGCGGTTCAGAAGCCCGAAACCGACAAGTCCCCAATCATGACTCGTGAACTTTACTTTCCGGTCCTCGACTGCTTCATGCGCGCGCTGCCGTTCGCCTATCGCACCGTACCCGGCGTGCCCGGATCATTCGCACAATTCAATATTTCTGGCGATTGTGGAGGCAGCTGGTATCTCTATCGCGACAAAGAAACTTGGAAACTGAGCGCTACGCCTTGCGGAGAGAAAGTTTCGGAGGCGGATATTCCACAGGAAATTGCTTGGCGCGTCTTTACCAAGGGCATCGACCGCGAGTCGGCCAAGTCGCAAGTCCGACTAAGGGGCGACACCAAGCTGGGCCTTGGCATTCTTGAAATGATCTGCGTCGTCGCCTAGAGATTAGTCATCGGACAGTTCCGACCTGCCCGTGGATTGAGCTACTTCCAGCGTGAGGGAGACATAGTCGCCCACGCCTTTTCCAGGTCGGCCGCGAAGGTCTCTTGTATGTAAGGGCCCTGTATGCCTTGCGGCAACTGACGTCATAGTTCACGTCGCTGCTTCGGTCGTCGCGTACCGACGCCTTCAGCTGACCGTCAGCATCGATCACCTGAACACTAACGTGATAGTTGTCAGCAGGGCATTTCTCAATCGCCCCTTGGACCATGGCCTGCGCCATGTTGAGGGAAATCGCCTTCTCGGTAAGAAAGACCGGCTCCTGCGGGAGCGCCTGGCAACGAGGTTGCTGCAAGCGACGGGGCGACTGCAACGGCAGGATGGTTTTGCAACATCGTCCATTGCTTCACGCCGTGGCGGCAACGGGCTGCGATAGTGCTGGTATTGTCAATTTCAAGTCAACCTGACGCGCCCACAGACACCCACAGACAGTCGTCGTTTGACCGGGTGGAACACACGCCGCTATAATCATGATTTCGGCTCGGCGCGAAATCTGCGCAGAGCGGCCGATGGCGGATTGCTTGAGGCGCCGGTCGAAACTCTCCTGCTGGCTTGCGCGGGCGATGTAAACGTGCCCTGGGCCGATCTCGCGAAGCGAGCGAAGCGAAGGGCGGGGAAACCCCAGAAAAGAATCTAGGAGCACTCATGTTAAAAGCTACACAACTGCGTCCGGGCATGATCATCATGCACGAGGGCGATCTCCACGTCATCTACAGCGTGGACCATCGCACGCCGGGAAACAAACGCGGCTCCATGCAGACCAAGATGCGCAATCTCCGCAATGGCGCGATGACCGACTACCGGTTCCGCGCTGAGGAATTCGTCGAAAAAGTGGTCGTGGACGAAATCGAATTCGAATACCTCTATAGCGACGGTGACGGCCACCACTTTATGAATACCCAGAACTACGAGCAGCTCGCTCTGCAGAATGACATCGTCGGCGACACGAAGGACTACCTCATCTCAAACCTGCCTGTGAAGATTGAGTACTACGACGAAAAGCCGATTGGAGTTCTCCTGCCCGACACAGTCGACCTCAGAGTCGTCGAAACCGAACAGACCATTCAGAAAGCAACCGCCAGCGCGGTGATGAAGCCGGCGAAGCTCGAAACGGGCCTCATCATCAACGTCCCCCCCTTCGTCGGCGAAGGCGACAAAGTGAAGGTCGACACCTCCGAGGGCCGCTACATCCAGCGCATCCAGTGAGGACCCGCAGCTTTTGCGCTCCTGACGGGTTGGCGGTCCCATCATAGTCGTCACCGGGAAAACGTCGCGATTGCGGCATGCTCCTGCGGCGCTGCGCCCGGGCTTGGCATTCTGTGTTGCACCGCCAGACGATGCTGCCCTAACAAGTCGGTGCAGAAAACTACTTGTTCTGCCCTTCGCATCCTTGGCGCATCCTCATAGGGTCCTGACTGCCGGCCGGAAGGCCGGGAAAGTCCGCCGGGACCAGAATCCCGCCCTCCGAGCCGCTGGCCCTTGCCTGCGGCCGCCCTTGCTGGGGACGAGACGCCCCGCGCCGATCTTTGATGAATGGTTCTTGCGCGTCGTTTCCCTCGAATCGCACGTCCCGAACTGCAAGTCGCTGCCGTTGTCGCATCGTCACAACCCTAGAGACAGGAAACGGCCCCACGCGTTGCAACGAGGGCACCGCGCCGCAGGAACTGCGCGACGGGTTGACGACATCCGAACTCGAAAGTCTACTGCGCCTCTGAGGGTTTTGCGCCAAAAACGCGGCGGAAAATCGCGTCGACCGCGCGCAATTGCCGGTGCAAATCAAACGTATGCGCAAGGGCTTGGTCGTTGAGGAACTTGCGGATATTGGCGTCAGCGGCGACGCGGTCCTTGAAACTCGTATCGGATTCCCAGGCGGCCATGGCGTGGCCCTGCACCCACTTATAGGCGTCTTCTCTCGGCGCGCCCTGCTCGACCAGGTCCTGCAGCAGTTGCCCGGAGAAAACGAGCCCGTGGGTCACCTCAAGATTGCGCCGCATTCGTTCCGGAGAAACTTTCATGTCCGCGATGATTCCAGTAGTGCGGTCCAGCATATAGTCCACCAGAATCGTCGAATCAGGCAGGATGACACGCTCGACCGAGCTGTGCGAGATGTCGCGCTCGTGCCAGAGGGCTATATTCTCAAGCGCTGCCAGAGAATTCGCGCGCACCACGCGCGCGAGACCGCAAATTTGTTCGCTCGAAACGGGATTGCGTTTGTGCGGCATTGCCGAGCTGCCACGCTGCTCGCCGCCGAAGGGCTCTTCGACTTCACGGACTTCGGTGCGCTGCAGATGACGAATCTCCTGCGCGATGCGTTCGAGCGATCCCGCGACAATCGCCAGCGTCCCGAGGTACTGTGCGTGGCGGTCGCGTTCGATCACCTGCGACGTGACCGGTGCCGTCGCAAGCTCCAGCCGGTGGCAGATCTTCTGCTCGATTTCAGGGCCAAGATGCGTGCACGTGCCAACCGCGCCGGAAATTTTTCCGACAGCCATCTGTCGCGCCGCAATCTCAAACCGCGCGGCGTCGCGGCGATTTTCGGCGTACCAGTTGGCCACCTTTAGCCCGAACGTGATCGGCTCGGCGTGAATCCCGTGCGTCCGGCCGATTTCCGGTGTATCTTTGAATTCCCACGCGCGCCGCTCGAGCGTCTCGCCCAAACGCTCGAGGCCCCTTTCAATTAGGCGCGAGGCCTCGCGCACCAGCAGCGCCTGCGCCGTATCGACCACATCGTTTGAAGTCAAGCCGTAGTGCAGCCAGCGGGCCGCCTCGGGATCGGCCACCGATTCCTGTACCGCAATGGTGAAAGCGATCACGTCGTGCCGAACTCGTGCTTCAATGTCGTTGATGCGAGCGACGGCCACGTGAGCCCGCTCGCGCAATTTGACGGCCGCCTCGCGAGGCACAATCCCCGCCTCGGCGAGCGTTTCGGTTGCGGCCAGCTCGACTTCGAGCCACTTCTGGAATCTGTTTTCGTCGCACCAGACGCGGCCCATTTCCGGGCGCGTATAGCGTGCAATCACGCGTGGCTCCCTTGGCCGTGGCGCGCGTGGCGCTACACTGCAATTCCACCACTCTCGCACTCACAATACACAATCGGCCCGATGAGTTTTTGGAAACAGCGGGGAAATTCCCTGTTTCATGATACCCGAATTCGCCCGTTTTCCTCAGCTGTGCGGAACGTTGCTGGGCGTTAACCGCGTGCTGAAAAAAGTACGGTAGCAGGATCGACACCGAGCGAGGAATCTGGTTTGTTGCAGGAAAGGCGGGGAGAGCAGATTTGTCGTCGCCTACAGACGCCACCGCACCCCTTCACAGCTCAAACGGACCGAGGGGAGTGTGCTGCGAGGCGATGTGCAAGGCGCCGCGGAAGGCGAATTCGACCGACCGCCGGCCGAGCGCCTCCTCGGCGGAGATGCGCGCGAGGTCCGGCGTGTTGTTCTGCTCGGAGAGATGCGCCAGGACAAGATGGCGCGCGCGCCCGTCGAAGAGTTCGCAGTTGGCCAGAAATTCGCTGACCACGGTGTTCGAGAGGTGCCCTGTACGGCTCATCACCCGCTGCTTGATGTACCACGGATACGGCCCGACCTTGAGCATCTCGAGATCGTGATTCGATTCGAGGATCAGGAAGTCGGCTTCCCGGAGATGATGCTTCACGAGTTCGGGCAGATAACCCAGGTCGGTGACGATTGCGACTTTGGTCCCGTTCGCCTGAAAGGCGTAACCAACCGGATCAGCGGCATCGTGCGGAATCGTGAACGGGTTGATTTGAATGTCGCCAATCCGGAAACGTTCGCCGGCGCGAATGTATTCGATACGCTCCATTTTTTTTGCCCGACCGTCGGGGTACATGTTCAGGATCTCGCGGTGGGTCAGCTCGGTCAGGTATGCGGGGCACCTCCAGAGGCGCGCCAGTTGTGCCATGGCACTCGAATGGTCGGAATGCTCGTGGGTGATGAGGATGGCGTCCACGCGCTCGGGCCCCTGCCGGCCGAGCGCCTCGAACCGCCGGCGCATCTCCTTCCGGCCGAGGCCGACATCGATCAGAAGAGTCGTCGACTCGGTTTCGAGCAACGTGCAGTTGCCCGTGCTGCCGGAGGCCAGAATGGATATCCGGAATGAGATGCGGTGTCTCCGTACGCGCGTGCTGCGTCACGCCTCGGCTGCACGGTCGCGAAGGATCATGGCAAACTGCAGGGTTCCCGTCAATATCGAGTGTCGTGAGAGTCCATCAGATGCACCGGAATGATGCCACTGGCAAAACTGGCAGAAACGCAACGAACTAGCGATCAGAGGGCAAGTTGTTCGGCGGTAAGCTTGAAACCGTCGAGGTCGCCGACAACAGATGCGGCGAGGCGGCCGGGCTGAAAGAATTCCTGCGCGATTTGCTGGACTTCTTCCGCGCTGACGCTCTCAAGCATGGCGATCAACTCCTGCGGCGAGAAGTGGCGATCGAAATAGATGTGATACCGAGCGAGGCTGTTCATCCGTTGCCCCGAGCCTTCCAGCGAAAGCAGCGTCGCGCCCTTCAGATGATCCTTCGCGCGGCGCAATTCTTCTTCGTCGAGCTGCTCGTTCTTGATCCGGCGGAATTCCTCGAGCACGCAATGGACAAGCTGTTCGGCAGTCTCAAGCGCCGTTCCCGCATACACGGAAAGGATACCGGCGTCGCGATAGGAGTTCAGCTCGCTGAAGATCGCGTATGCCAACCCCAGCCGCTCGCGGATATTCTGAAAGAGTCGCGAGGACATGCCACCGCCGAGGACGTTATTGAGCACCGATACAGCGAAGCGACGGCGATCCGTCAGGGGAAGCGCCGGGACGCCGATGCAGATGTGCACCTGCTCGAGTTCGTGCTTCGTCCGCAACGTGACGTGCTGCGCGGGTTGCGGCGTCCGATCAGCGAAGCCGTTTTCGTCCGCTCTAAGTCTCGAAAAACGCTCGGCGACTAAGTCTACAAGTTGCGCGTGCGTGAGATGGCCCGCCGCCGTGATTACCAGATTGTTCGGCGCATAGCAGTGACGAAACCACTCCTGCAGTGTTTCGCGGGTGAACGCCGAAACGGTTTCCGGGGTGCCCAGGATCGGCTTGCCCAGCGCATGCGAATTCCAGAAATTCTGGGTGAAGAGTTCGTGGACAAGATCTTCCGGATTGTCCTGGGTCATCCGGATTTCTTCGAGAATCACTGATTTTTCGCGGACGATATCTTCGTCGGCGAATTTCGGTTCCAGGACCATGTCGGCAAGCACGTCGAACGCTTTCGGAAGATGCTCATCGAGGACACGCGTATTGAAACAGACCATTTCCTTCGCGGTGAACGCGTCGAGCATTCCCCCGACGCGATCCACTTCGCGGGCAATATCTTCGGCCGTGCGCCGCGTCGTGCCCTTGAATACCATGTGCTCGATAAAATGCGAGATGCCATTCAGCTCACCCGGCTCGCGTCGCGATCCTGATCGCAGCCAGATGCCCACGGAAACCGAATGGACGTGTTCCATCGGCTCAGTGATCACCACGAGCCCGTTCGGGAAAATTTCCTTCTCTACTTTGTAGGTGGCGTCGGGCATGCTCACGTCTATTCTGGCACGCCGCAGCAGCAAATGTCATTCTGCTCCGCGCCTGCCTATTTACTCTTCCCCGCAGCTCTACTTCCCATGTTCGCCGAAACAGGACTGGCCGTGCTCACTCGACTCCTGCAGCTCCGCATCGACAGCCAGTCCCTGCTCGAGCGCGTCCACTTCGCCGCGCGAAATAGAGAAGAATGCGCGCGGGACGCTCGCCGAATCCGGCCCGGTATTGCCCGTATTGGGCAGGCGCTTCGGGTGAGACAACACCGGAGATTTCAGGGCCCATGCCGCGGGGCGAGCTTGCGGCCGCCATTCGCAGCGTCGCGGTTCTCGACTCGGAAATTCTGGGCGCCACCCTGTCGGCGTTGCCATTGAAGAGTTCTGGTCGCGGTGCTGTCCATGCGGCTCAGCCGGACCGGTTCCCGCTCTGGGGCGGCTCCGCAAAAAGAGCCTGCGTTTGAAGACCCGTTACCACGTGCAACAGCTCTTCCGGCAAACAACAAAGATACGGGGCGGGCGAGTCCGCGTCAAATACCGCACCTCGGTCTCTTTTCTTCCCGCGGAGACCATCCGATCTCGCCGCGTTCGCAGGGGCCGGTCGGGGGGGGCGCGCTTTCCGAGCGTGTTATCATGAAACTAAGATGCCGACCGATGCTGCCCGGACCGTTGTGAACCTGCTCGGAAAATCGTCCGACGAGCTTCGCGAATTCATGCAATCGCTCGGCGAGCCCGCTTATCGCGGCGGTCAGATCTATCGTGCGCTCTATGCGGAGCGGCGACTCGATTTGGCGGCGATGTCGAATTTACCAGTGGCGCTGCGCGAGCGTTTCGCGCGCAAAGCCGCGACCGTACTCCCACAGGTTGTGCGTCTCCACCGCTCCCCCGACGGTACCGTGCGCTACGTCCTGGCGCTGCCAACCGCAGACTCCCCGACCCCACGCAGCGGGGCGGGGCTCGCCACAATCGAGACGGTCTTCATGCCGGAAGAAAACCGCCAAACGATCTGCCTTTCGACGCAGGCAGGCTGCGCCGTGGATTGTCATTTTTGCCTGACGGCTACGCTCGGGCTGCTCCGCAACCTCACCGCAGGAGAAATTCTGGGAGAGGTGCTCGTCGCGCTCGAAGACAATCGCGCCGCGCTCAAGCCGCAGACAAATATCGTGCTGATGGGCCAGGGTGAGCCGCTGCTGAACTACGATGCCGTCATGGCGGCACTGCGCATCCTGCTCGATCCAAAAGGCCTCTCGATTTCGCCGAAGCACGCTACGCTTTCCACAAGCGGGATTGTTCCCGGCATCGAAAGACTCGCGCAGGAAAAAATTCGTCCGAAGATCGCGATTTCGCTGAATGCGTCTTCAAACGAGCAGCGCGACCAGATCATGCCGATCAATCGCAAGTATCCGATTCAAATGCTTCTTGCTGCCTGCGCGCGCTATCCGCTGCGGCCGTGGGAGCGACTAACGTTCGAATACGTTCTGCTCGGTGGGTTCAATGACTCGCCCGACGATGCGCGGCGCGTCGCGCGGCTGCTCTCGAATTTGCGCGCCAAGGTGAACTTGATTCCGTGGAATCCGGGCGACCTGCCATATGAAACGCCGTCCCCGGCGCGGATCGAGGGGTTCAGAAGGATACTCGCGGACAAAGGTATGCTCGTCTTCGTCCGCCATTCTCGAGGGCAGGACGTGATGGCTGCGTGCGGGCAACTCGCGCTGCTTCGATCGACGGCGACTCCGCCGAGTCACTCCGCCGAGTCTTGAGCAAATCTCCAGGTCCACCTACTGACTCTCGCATATTATAGCTGACACTCTTCGAACAGGCCTGCCTGTTGCCAGAAGCCAGCAACCAGGGTGGGACGGCGGCGCAGCCGCCGCCATGCTGGGATGGCATGCTGGCTGAGTGCATCCAGGTTCCTGGGGGCAGAAGTTGGGTAGTTCATGGCGCTGCAAATGTCCCCAGAGATACTCGACTGGATTCAGCTCCGGCGCCCAGGCGGGAAGCCGTTCCAGTTCCAATCGCTTTTTTTGTGCGGCCACGAAATCCGTCACCAGCCGGCTGCGGTGGCCCGGCAGTCTGTCCCAGATCACCCAAAGCTTCCCCGGCACATGTCCCAGCAGATGCTCGAGAATCTTGACGATCTGCGGCCCCTTGATCGCGCCAGAAAATAAACGAAAGTAAAAATTCCACGGGACGATTCCCGCGAGTGGCCGAGCGCCCACGGCTGGGCAGGCCGATCACAATTGCAACGCCCCAGTTCTCAAGCTGGCCGCTACAGAAGCGTTGGTCAAGTTTATCGGATACCGATTGCGGCCATGAGCCGGCCGGTCGCCCGTTCCCGGCGATAGCTGAAGAAAAGATCGACCCGGCAAGCGGTGCAGAATCCAGAGGAGAGAATTCTATCGGGCGGGACGCCCGCGGCGGCGAGAATCGCGCGATTTGCGGCGACCAGATCAAGCTGAACGCGCGGAGCGGGTGAACGGTGTCCAGGCGGCATCATGGTGAGCCAGGATAGCCACTCGGGATCGTTGTCCCCGGCTGCGAGTGAGTCGAAAGGTCCATCAAACCACTCGCGCGCCTCGGAAAATTGCGAATGAAATTCCTTCGCGACATCGGAGCCGACTTGGTAACAGCACCCAGCGATGCCGGGGCCGAGTGCCGCGATCACATCTTCTGGCTTGCTGCCGAATTCCATCTGCATTCGTCCCAGAGTTTTTTCGGCGATGCGGCGGACCGTGCCGCGCCAGCCCGAGTGAATTGCAGCGACGGTCCGGCGCTTTGTGTCGGCGAGCAGGATCGGAATGCAATCGGCAGTCTGGACAACGAGCAACACACCGCGCGCGCGCGTAATCAGGGCATCGCCCTTCCGGGGTTCGTCTAGCAGCGCCGTCTCGGGGTAGTCCACCCGATGAACGATATCGGAATGAATCTGCCGCAGCGTGACGACTCGCATTCTGCCAGCGCCGATTCCGCGGAAGAATTTCTTGCGGTTTTCGAGCACGCGTTTACGCGAATCCCAGTCCGTAAAACCTAGATTGAGGATTTTTTCGGCGAGCTTGCTGCCGTCCCGAACCGTTTCGAATTCGCTGGTACCTCCCGTGCGCGTGCTAAACCCGTGGGTAAGCCAGTCAAGCTGCGCGAGGGCAAGCGTCTCGAGTACTTGCAAGCTGCCCGCGGGGCGCAGCGCCCATCCCGATTTCGCGGCCGGATGCTTTCGCCTGGCGGCACGCTTTTGTAGTCCGGGCTTTTTCTTTGCGACGGGCGCGGCCATCGGTCCCCTCGGGGAGATGCACCAAATCGCGGCGCATCTCAATTATAGGTATAATCGCGCGGCAGCGCAGCTCCTGCGGCGCCGGAGCTTCGAATGCAGAACGGCTTGCGTGTAGGCGGGCCACCCGGAGGACGGGGTGATCGTCGGATCGGGATTGGACATAGCGGAAATCGACCGGATCGCGGCGGCGATAACGCGCCACGGAGCGTCAATTCTTGACCGGCTCTACACGCCCGGCGAAGTCGCGTATTGCGAACGGCATAAAAACAAATTCGAGCGTTACGCCGCACGATTCGCGGCAAAGGAAGCGGCCATGAAGGCGCTCGGGACGGGTTGGCGCCACGGGGTACGCTGGCGCGATATTGAAGTGGCGAATACGCCCGGCGGAAAGCCCACGCTCAAGCTCGAAGGTGTCGCGCGAGAGTTCGCCGATCGCCTTGGCGTGAAGAACATTTCGCTTTCCATCACGCATAGCGGCAACCTAGCGCTTGCCCAAGTGATCTTCGAGAACTAGAGTACGCAAACAGTGGTCATGCCCGAATCTCTCATGTCGTCGCCCAGTATCGGGATTCCGATCGGGCTCTAGAGAGGATCTACGATGCTTTTTGAGTCGTTCATGAGGCGAACCTGATGCCACTGGTTCGCAGGCCAGCGGCCGGCAATCGGCACCTTCAGATAATTTCCCGTCAAGCCGTCGGTCCAGTCCTCTCCGCCGCGCGCTAGAGTCAGCGCGCGCAAGACACGTCCGGCTTGCAACGCGCGGAAGGTAGTAGATTTCCTCCGTGCGAGCGCTCGCAGCTCCCGGGCGCGCTCGCGGATCACCGGCGAAGGAACTGCGGAATCGAGGCTTGCCGCCTCGGTTCCGGTGCGCTGCGAAAAGGGAAAGACGTGAAGGTAGGTGAATGGCAGCAGCCCGACAAAATCGACGGTGGCCTGAAAATCCTCTTCCTCCTCACCCGGGAACCCCACAATCACGTCTGCGCCAACCGCCGCATGGGGCAGCAGGCGGCCGATGAGTTTGATTCGCTCCGCATAATGCTCGGTGCGGTACCAACGGTGCATTGCCCTCAGGATGCGGTCCGAGCCTGATTGCAGCGGAACGTGAAAATGAGTCGCCAGGCGAGCCGAGCCAGCGGCGATCGCGACCAGATCCTCGGTGATGTCTTGCGGCTCGATCGAGCTGAGACGGAGTTGCTCGAGCTCGGTCTCGGCTAGGATGCGTTCGACCAGGTGCACGAGTGCCGCACGCGGCTGAAGGTCGCGGCCGTAACTGCCCAGGTGGATCCCGCTCAGGACGATTTCCTTCGCGCCAGCCTCGACTAAACCTCGCGCTTGTTCGACCACCAGATCCGGCGGCAAACTGCGGCTGTGGCCGCGCACAAAGGGGATCACGCAATAGGAGCAGCGATTGTTGCAGCCGTCCTGAATTTTCAGGATGGGACGCGTGCGGTCGCCCGCCACGGCAGTCGCTGCGCCAACCT
>Ga0209526_10001343_pt1 | contig 16346 bp, 16 predicted proteins | sample JacPinW_OM2H0_M1_FD_188566 | JGI IMG/M metagenome (GOLD analysis project Ga0209526, IMG submission 188566) | Forest soil microbial communities from Algoma, Ontario, Canada - Jack Pine, Ontario site 1_JW_OM2H0_M1 (SPAdes) (version 2) | ecosystem: Environmental > Terrestrial > Soil > Boreal... | reverse complement strand
TGCCAGATCTTGTTGTAGAGTCCGGCTTCTTTGATCTCGGTGACCACAATATCGTCGCACTCGCGCAGTAGCGCCAGGCGCTCGGGCGTGACTTCGCCCAACACGCGCACAGCCAGGCCGGGTCCGGGGAAGGGCTGACGCTGCAGGATTTCTTCGGGCATGCCGAGGTCACGCCCAATCTTGCGCACCTCGTCCTTGAACAGATCCTTCAGCGGCTCGATCAGCTTGAGCTTCATTTTTTCGGGGAGTCCGCCCACATTGTGGTGCGACTTGATAACCTGCGACGGCCCACGCACTGAGCGCGATTCGATCACGTCGGGATACAGCGTGCCCTGCACCAGCCACTCCACTTTCCCTTCTGCTTGCTCGATGCGCTGGGCCTCCGCGTCGAAGACCGCGATGAATTCGTTGCCGATGATTTTGCGTTTTATCTCCGGATCAGTCACGCCGGCGAGCCTGGTCAGGAAACGTTCCGTGGCATCCACCGCGATCAGACGCAGACCCAGGTTGTCACGCAAGCCCTGTTGCACTCTTTCAAATTCGTTCTTGCGCAGGACGCCGTTGTTGACAAACACACAAGTGAGCCGCGCAGCGCCTTTGTTGTCTCGCATGGCTCGATCCACCAAGGTTGCAGCCACGGCCGAGTCCACGCCCCCGGACAGCGCACAAATAGCGCGTCCATCGGCCACTGTTTGCCGCACGCTGGCGATGGTCGCGTCAATGAAGCGTTGCGGAGTCCAGGTGGGCTTGGCGCCACAAATACCGAGAGCAAAGTTGCGCAAAATGTCGGTACCCGACTGGGTGTGGCGCACTTCAGGATGGAACTGTACCGCCCACATTTTGCGCTCGGGAGCCTCAATGGCGGCGACCGCATGCGCGGAGCTGGCTACGAGATGGAAACCCGCGGGCAGTTCGACCGCTTCATCGCCGTGCGACATCCAGACAGAAAGCTTTGTCGGCAAGCCGTGGAAGAGGCTTGAACCGTCCTGGATTTCGACATCAGCATGGCCGTACTCGCGCTTGTCGGCGGCACGAACCTTTCCGCCAAGCACGTGCACCATGAACTGAAGTCCGTAACAAATGCCGAGCACCGGCAAGCCCAACTGAAGGACACGCGGATCAGCAGGTGGAGCATCGGCGTCATACACCGAGCATGGCCCGCCTGAAAGAACGATGCCCATAGGCGAGTAGCTGCGAATCTCTTCGAGACTGGCAGTGCAAGGCAGTACCACGGAAAAGACGTTTTGTTCGCGGATGCGGCGCGCGATGAGCTGCGAATATTGCGCGCCAAAGTCGAGGACGACGATGGATTGGGTTTCCACGGACGAGTTTCTCAGATTGCGGGGTGCGTGTAAAGGCTGATCGGTAAGTCATCACTTGAAACTTGGCAATCAGCGTTAAGCTCTCCGGGTTCAACCTCCTGCGGTTTCGGGCGGAGGGATGAGTCCAGGAATGTCGCTGAGTATGTCATCGTCTGCAGGCGTGCCCAGCGGCTGAATGCGGGATGCGGATTGCTGACTGCTCTCTCGTCCGGACGCTTCCCGAACTTCCATCATGAACACAAAGGCTGCCAACTGTCCCACATGCAGAAAATCTACTATGGCGAAATAGAGCAACATGACCAGCAGCAGACCGCCAAGGACCACGCCCGCAGGGAGCACTTCCGCAAAGGCCAAGGGAAACGCCGCCACGGAAGTGGCTGCGACAAACACCAGTACGTGGGCGAGGCCAAACCAGGTTGTGGCTGCGGTCACGGCCACCGGGCGCGCCCAGCACAAATCCACGACCGCTGCCGATGCGCCGAATGTGTCCCGTCCGTCGCCGACAACGAAGACGGCAGCCAAGGAGAGGAACCAGTTCAGAGGCAGGTACGCCAGTCCTACAAACATGGTCAGCACGTAGAAGATTAGCAAGACGCTGCCGGGAGAATGATGTCCTTCGGGCGAAGCGGCAGCAGCCAGGAGCACGGCGCCGAGACAACCCAGCGTGGCGGCCAGCATAACTACGGCGCGAAAGAAATTCAGGCCGATTAGTGGGCCTGGGCACCAGGTTCCAGTCGAACGTTCCCGAGCGAGTCGGCCGCGACCACATGGCACGTCAGGCTGGCTGGGGTTTTCGCTCTCCCGAAAGTATTCGAAGAGCGTCTTGAGGCTCGCCGCCCGCCCCAGAGATGCGAGTAAGACCCAGGCCAACGTCAGAGCCAACATGAGCACGATCGCCGCGGCGACGACTCGCGGTGCGCTTCCGTGGAAGATGCGAGCAATTGCCTGCAAGATCGAGGCCGGCTGCCGGCTCCGCAACAAAAGCATCTCTCCCGCTGTGACCGGTAGAGTCACTAGATATTCCCTGACCGAGAATACAAGCAACGCTCCCACCGCCAGGCCGAAACTCCATCGCCAGGCGATTTCTGCCAGGCCCAGCGAGGGCAGGCGAAACAGGGCTTGGAAACCTTCCAGCGTGGGTGAACGCCGCTTCATCGTGGTTAGGATAACTCAAGCAGGCACCGAAATTCGCGCGTTGTTCCGCGTCGGCAACGAGGTCTAAAACTTGCGGCGAAAACTCTGTGCCGGGCGCGACTATTGGCGCGGACGGCGGTGCCGGAAACCGGTCAGCGCACGACGATATTTACCAGCTTGCCAGGAACTACGATCACGTTCACAATCTGCTTGCGGTCGAGTGCTGCCTGGATTTTCTCGTCTGCGAGGGCGCGCTCACGAATTACCTCGCTTGACGCATCCACCGGAACCACGATGCGGGTGCGCAGCTTGCTGTTGATCTGCACCGGGATTTCGATTTCTTCTTCTTTCGCCAACGTGGGATCGTAATTCGGCCAGGGCTCATGGTGCAGACCTCCCTGTTCGCCCAACATTTCCCAGAGTTCGTGGGCGAGGTAAGGCGCGAAGGGAGCCAGCAAGAGGACCAGATTGCGCTGGATCTCAGCCAATAAAGGGATAGGGACGACTTTCGCGGGCGAGTCGGCCACGATCACACGGCCTTCCACTGCGTAAAGGTCGTTCACCAGCTCCATGATGGCAGCGATGCTGGTATTGAAGTGCCATCGGCCCTGGAAGTCGTCGCTGACTCGCTTGATCGTTTGGTGAAGCTTGCGCCGAACCGCCCGGGCCGGAGGATCCAAATTCTCGGGCACGGTTTGGCCCCACGCCGGGTCCTCCGCATGCGTGTTGCGGGATACAAACCTGTAGACGCGGCCCAGAAAGCGTTCGATACCTTCCACACCTTCGTCCTTCCAGTCGAGCTCGCGATCAGGAGAGGTGGCGAACAGGGTGTACATGCGCGTGCTGTCCGCACCGTAGCGATCGACCATCTCATCGGGAGAAACGACATTGCCCAGGCTCTTGGACATCTTCGCTCCGTTCTTGATGATCATGCCCTGGGTGAAGAGGCGCTCGGCAGGTTCGTCGTTCTTGATCAGTCCCATGTCGCGCATGAATTTAGTCCAAAAGCGCGAGTAGATCAGGTGCAGAATCGCGTGCTCGACGCCGCCGATGTATTGGTCAATTCCGCGATCTCCAAACCAGTAACCTACCTTCTCGCGGTCGAACGGCGCCTGGTCGTTCCGGGCATCGGTATAGCGGTAGAAGTACCAGGACGAATCGACAAATGTGTCCATCGTGTCAGTCTCGCGACGCGCCCGGCCGCCACACTTTGGGCAGGTTGCATTGACGAATTCCGGCACTCGACTCAATGGCGATCCGCCGGTCAAGGCGATGTCCACGTTTTCGGGCAATATCACGGGCAGATCCTTTTCCGGCACTGCCACAATTCCGTCCTTCTCGCAATAAAGCATGGGGATGGGCGTGCCCCAGTAGCGCTGGCGAGAGATGCCCCAGTCCTTCAAGCGATAGGTGACCGTGGCTTTGCCGAAACCCTTCTTTTCGGCGTATTCAGACATCGCCTTGATCGCTGCTTCGCAGTCCATGCCGCTGAACCGCCCGGAGTTCACCAGCGTGCCTTGCAGAGTTGTGAATGGCAGCCGTGGCTCAACCACGGTCTCCTCTGGATCGGAAGCTCGCGGCAAGATCACCAGGCGAATCTCGAGTTTGTATTTTTTGGCGAATTCGTAGTCGCGCTCGTCATGCGCCGGCACACTCATGATCGCGCCAGCGCCGTAGTCCATGAGGATGTAATTCGCCACCCAGATCGGCACCTTTTCGCCGTTATAGGGATTCACGGCATAGCGGCCGGTATTCACCCCGTGCTTCTCGATCTCGCCGATGTCGCCGACTTCCTTGGCTTTGCGTTGCTCGGCGATCAGCCGATCGACGTCCGCGCGCAGCAGGTCGTTGTTCTTGGTCAAGCGCGTGACTAGCGGATGCTGGGGCGCGAGTTGCACCGAAGTTGCCCCGAAAATCGTATCCACGCGGGTGGTGAAAACCGTGATTTTCGAGGTCGCTGTATCGGTCGCACCATCGAACTTGAAATCCACCAAAGTGCCTTCACTGCGCCCGATCCAGTTGCGCTGCATGGTGCGAACTTTTTCCGGCCAGCGGGGAAGACGGTCGAGGTCATGCAGCAACTCCTCGGCATAATTTGTGATGCGCAAGAACCATTGTTCGAGCTCGCGCTGCTCGACCAGGGTCTCCTCATGCCGCCAACAACAACCGTTCACCACCTGCTCGTTCGCCAGCACGGTTGCACACTTCGGACACCAATTGACCCTGCTTTTCTTGCGATAGGCCAATCCCTTCTCAAAGAGCTTGAGAAAGAACCACTGGTTCCACCTGTAGTATTCGGGTAGACAAGTGGTGACCTCGCGCGACCAGTCGTAGGCGAAGCCCAGGCGCTTCATCTGCGCCTTCATCGCAGCAATATTTCGCAGCGTCCACTCGCGCGGCGGGGTGTTGTTCGCGATAGCAGCGTTCTCTGCCGGAAGGCCGAATGAATCCCAGCCCATGGGATGGAGCACATTGCAACCGTTCATCCACATGTAGCGGGCCAATGCGTCACCGATGGAGTAATTGCGCACGTGCCCCATGTGCAGTTCGCCCGAGGGATAGGGCAGCATTTCGAGCACGTAATATTTTGGTTTGGTAGAGTTCGACTCGGCACCATAGGACGACGAGTCCTGCCGCCAGCGCTCGAACCATTTGGTCTCAATGCGCCGGGCATCGTAGCGGACATTGTCTTGCTCTTGTCCTTCGTGATTTGGCCCGTCGCCGGCGAGACTGTCGCGAGTGATGGGCGTTTGTTCTTTCTGTGCCATAGTTAACAATCGTCGAGCACTAGATAATGTTTGATTTTACAACGAGAGGACAGCTAGGACTTTGAGGATACCGCCCGAACCGCGTCAAACTGATTGAGTGCCCCGCTCCCTCAGCAAGGGAGTTCGAAGCAGTAATCATGGTCGAAGTTGTGGCCGTAAAGATTAGCAGAGAGCCTAGGTCTGCGAGGGCAACATCTCAGCCAGAGCGAAATACCCCTCGAGCGCACGGGATTGTGTGCTCAATGAACTCCTTGAAGAGCCGTCACCTTCATGGATGACCCATGATCTTCTGTCTGTCTGTCATTTGGGCAGAGCCACTGGGCGGCGTACCCTTCCTTAACTCGTGCAGCCCAGCTCGATGTCAGTCTTCGCGGTGAACCGGAACCTTAGCGCGCAGCCGACTAGACTGAAGCTTTGTGTGCCGCGGCTTTAGGGCTGGGACGACGCTGCTGGCACAGCTCGATCTGGAAGGCTTCGGGCGTGAAGTTGCCCTTTTTTCGGAAGAGCTCGAGCAGAGGATCTTCTGTTGCGCCCGCGGTCTTAACCGCTTTCACAGGTTCGCCCGTGTCCAGGCCTTCTGGCGCTACCAGCAGCTCCGGCAGAGCGCCATTGGTGTTGGTAAGGGCCTGGATGAACTTTTCCACGTGCTCACGCTGTTGTTCAGTGGTTTGGCTGAATTCAACTCCCATGCCCACCTCGGGATGCATCACCAGCACGGCGCCCTCGGCTCGAATCTGCGCCCCGCCAATCTGCATGGAGAGAATGATGCGCGTGCGCACCGGGAAGGGCGATCCTGTCTCCAGATAACACCCCCCCAGGCTGAGGTCGGTCAGTTTGCAGGGAGCCGGTGGGTCATCCTCCTCGAACTCCGGGGCGCGACTCTCCAACCACGCCTTGAGCCGGTCGCGCATCTCGGGTGTAAGGTCGGCAAAACGAAGTCCCAGCTGGCGGCCGGGATTCTCCCAGGCTACTTCACCGGTACATTCGATGATGTGCTCTGTCCCGGGCAAAGGCAATTGGATCGCCACCGAACCCAGGTTTTTCGGACGATGGGCGAGTTGGATAGCGATCCCCCCTTCTCCCAGATCGGTGGTCACTGCGCGTAACTGTCCGGCGCCATCATTCACCTGGATGGTGACTGGAGTTTCGATAGGGACTCTGGCATTGCGACGCCGTTCGCGTTTCATCAAGGCTCGAGCCGCCCGGAAGCTGGTCTTGGCACGTTCTGGAGAAAGCGGCTGATAGAGAACGAAATGGGCTCCGAGATCGAAAGCGCCTCCCAGTCCCGTCTGCCCGTTGACGATGGCCACTGCCACCGCACGCTTGTTGCAGGGAGCGGAGCGCGCGCTTCGGAGCACACGCGACGCTGTGCGTTGGTTTGCGCAGTCCACAATGACCGCTTCAAACCTTCGTCGGGTCAATTTGTGAATGGCAGATTCGGCCTCAGTGCACTGCTCTATGCCGATTTCCAGTTCACTTAACACCCTCCGCAGCACACGTACGACCTTCTCGTCCGAACAGAAAACGAGCGCTTGTAAGCTCATAAAACGCCTTCAACCCTGGGAAGCCTTCGTGTCAGCCCCGGATGCCGGCTGCGTGGTCATCGTGCTCGTCCTCCAGCAGGTGGGCCACGCCGCGGAGCTGTTCCGCGGCAGTCTGCAGAGCTTCAATCTGCTTGCCAAGTTGCGCCTGCTCGGCCTGTTTCCTGCGCAGTACCTCGTAGATATCCCTCACCCGTTTTGCCTCCTCATCGCACTCTAGGTACCTCCACTCCGCCCGTCAATCACCCGTGACAATCGTTGCATTACGGCGGTAACTGCAGGAAAGAGCTAAGGTTGCGGATCCCGGCAGAGGCAACAACTGTGATTCACATCAGTCAGCCTGAACCGAGCGGGACGCCAAGTGACCGGCCTGGGTATGCAATCTGGAGCGGGAAATCGGGCAGTACCCGCTCCGTTACTTCCCGGCGAAACGGGTGCCTCCTGCTTGGTCCAAGATCATCGTAAGCCATTATTTTTCTATAATATAGTCGCGAGAGAGCAGCCGACAAAGCAATCATCGCGGTTGACTTATGGACGCAAATGTCCTAGTATCAAAAACTTCCGGCCACAACAGCGTTCAGGGCAGACATCTTTTCTGATTGTGGATTGACGATTTGGTGTGAATCTCGAGCGCGGCGACCTGAATCTAAATTTTCATAGCTCATCTTTCAGCAGTGAGTTACGAGGCGTAATCTTCATGGCGAAGCGACGTGGAAATCCCAACTGGGGCAAGCCCGAGCCTATCGGACCCATCACCCCCACAATTACCGAATTCGAGCAGGTCGTGCGCGAGTATAAGCTCTCGCCCGATCAATACCTGCGCTCTACCCGATTGCGGGAATGGGCGCGGCGCAACAAGAATTCCAAGTATATCCCCGAGCCACTACTGGAGGCGTGGGGATTCGAGATCGAGTCCACTCTCTAGAAATAACTTTGACGCAGGAGGCCGCCCAACCGGCGGCCTTTTTCGTTGTGAAAATTTGTCCTCACGCCCATCTTTGCGTCTATCCTAGCGGGGATGAAGCTCCCGGGAAATGAACTAGTGGCCGCGTTGGTAGCGACCAGTTTCGCTGCCGGACTGAATCTGTACGCCACAGTGGCTACGCTCGGAGTTCTGGCGCACCTGGACGTGTTATCGCTGCCGCCTGGATTGGAAGTGCTTTCCAGCTGGTACGTGATTGGAATCAGCGGGGTGCTGTTCGCAATCGAGTTTTTCGCGGACAAGATCCCGGCCTTCGATCTGGTCTGGAATACACTGCACACCTTTGTCCGGGTTCCCGTAGCCGCACTTTTGGCGTATCGAGCCACCGAGGCCCTTTCGCCCTGGCAGCAACTTCTGGCGACAGCGGCCGGTGGCGCGATCGCTTTTGCGGCTCATGGCGGCAAAACGGCTGCCCGGGCCGCCGTAACTGCTTCTCCGGAACCGTTCTCCAATGCGGCTTTGAGCCTGGGGGAGGATGCGCTTGCGATCTCTCTGACCTGGTTTGCCACCCGGCACCCTTATTGGGCAGCGGCGATTGCGGCTCTATTTGTGTTGATCATCGTCGTCCTTGCGCGCTGGGTTCTGCGGTCACTGCGGGCCCTTTTTCGCGGTGCCGAGGAGGTAGTGTTTAGGGAAGTTTAGTTGACGCTGGGCGTGATGGCAGCACGGTCGGGACGCCGGCATCTACATCTGCACCCTTTTTGCTACAATCGGCTCATTATGGCGTCGCACTTCCCATTTACTGATGTCCCCACCGCAATCGCGGAAATACGCTCCGGCCGGATGGTGGTGGTGGTGGACGACGAAGATCGTGAAAATGAAGGCGACCTAACGCTGGCGGCGGAGAAGGTGACGCCGGAAGCAATTAATTTCATGGCCAAATTCGGACGTGGTTTGGTCTGCCTGGCCATGACCGAGGAGCGGCTGGACCATTTGCGCGTTGGTCCGATGACTGCGGAAAACACCTCGAATTATGGCACAGCATTCTGCGAAGCCATCGATGCCCGCGAAGGAGTGACGACCGGCATCTCAACCTACGATCGCGCCCGCACAATCAAAATTGCTATTGATCCCGCCACCAGGCCAGCCGACCTGGCCCGCCCCGGCCACGTGTTTCCCCTGCGGGCTCGCAAAGGCGGAGTGTTGGTCCGTGCCGGACAAACGGAAGCTGCCGTGGACTTGGCCAGGCTAGCGGGACTGGTGCCTGCAGGAGTGATCTGCGAAATCATGCGTGACGATGGGACCATGGCCCGCGTGCCCGATCTCATCGAGTTCTGTGCGACTCACGGGTTGAAGTTGCTGACCGTGGCCGAGCTCATCCGTTATCGCATGCAGCACGAACGCCATGTGCACCGGGTAGGTGAAGCCTTGATCGACACCCACCACGGGGAATTCCGCCTCATTGCCTACGAAAGCGAAGTGGACGGCGGCGAGTCTCACATGGCTCTGGCGCGCGGCGACATTGAAAGCGGCGACGAGCCAGTGCTGGTTCGCATGCACTCCCACTGCCTGATGGGCGATGTTTTCGGGTCCACAGGTTGCGACTGTCACGCCACCATCGCAGGTTCAATGCAGATGATTGCCCGGGAAGGGCGGGGCGCGCTCATTTATCTGCACCAGACTTCCAAGGGCTTTTCGGTGGAGAAACTGGCAGAACGGACTGCGCTCACCTTTCATCGCGAGAAGCGTTTGCCGGCGTTGCCCGAAAGCGAACGCAAGACCCAGCGTGAAGTTGGCATCGGAGCGCAGATTCTCTCAGACCTGAATCTGAGGCGCATTCGTCTGCTCACCAACCATCCCCGCAAGGTTGCCGGATTGGAAGGATTCGGAATCGAGATTGTAGAACAAATTCCGGTCGCACTGGACCGAGCGGGAATCAAGCAGACCACCTGAGTTGCTGGGGATCTTTACAGGATAGAATCCCATTCTCTAACGCCTTGTAGGCGATGTCTTTCCGTTCTAGTTGCCGCTTGAGGTATTCGTGTTAGGCAGAGCTTGGCATTGTAAGGACCACTGTAGGAAGAAGGGCCTGAAGTCCTCATCGATGCTGCACGCGGTGGATCGGTATGAACTTCAACGTCCCCACGACGGCCTGGAGTTGGGGGACGTAGACATTGAGGCACATTCGGTCGATGCTCTCCACTTCTAACCCAAGATGCTTGTCTAAGACCTCGGCTTGTGATACCTCATCTCGGCTCCGGTTGCGGGGTGCCCTCCACGGCCAGGCGATTCGCCTTCCCCCGCTGGTGATCTGCGCCGTTGGGGCGCACTTGGGACACAACTAGGCAGCAGCTCATACGTACCCGTTGGGATTTAGCCCCAATTGACGTGAGGCTAAAGGCCGAGCCGTTTGCGGATGCTAGCGGCACCGCTGCTGAAGCCGCGCCCTTCCACGATGCGTTATCATGAGACAGCTTCCAGTCATTCCTATGAGGAAGACTCCTCGCGCTACAACCAAATTGACATACGTAGCTTTGCTTCGCGGGATTAACGTTGGCGGCTACAAGCCAATCAAGATGGACCAGCTTCGAGATGCATTTGTGACGATGGGCTTCGAGGATGTGAAGACATACGTCCAGAGTGGAAACGTGGCTTTCAAAGCGCCATCGCAAGCCTGCGAGAATTTGGCCAAGAGAATACAAGAAAACGTGTTTGGACAGTTCGGTATTTCGGTATCTGTGCTGGTGAAGACTCCGAAAGAACTAAACGCCGTAATGAAAAATAACCCGTTCTTGAAGGAAACGGGCATTGACACTTCCAAGCTTCATGTCACTTTCCTGTCGCGGGCCCCAGAAAAGAACGCGCTGAAGATGCTGGCTTCGATTGCGGCGAGTCCAGATCAATTTCGCTATTCTGGCGAGGCCATCTATCTCTATTGTCCGAACGGTTATGGCGAAACCAAGTTATCGAATAACGCTTTGGAGAAGATGCTCAAGGTCGCCGCAACGACGCGGAATTGGAAAACGGTAAATCAGCTCTACGAGATGAGCTTGGGCTAGACGCGGTCGGGTTCCAGATTCAGGACGGCTTCCGTATCACAATGTCACTGTCATTGATGAAAAACTGCACCGAACATTGATCGGAACCACAAATAACGGGCAGCAGCCCGGCAAGCTGTTTGCGGGTAATCAGTCCCAGGGTCCCACAGTCAGGACAGGAAAGCACGGCCCAGTAGGGATCTTCCTTCTCTCCCACGTGGCCGGCATTTTCCAGCACGAAGATCGTGCCCGGGTGCATCTGCTCGGGAATCCACTCATTCAGGACGTTCAGTTCTCCAACCATTTCTCCTCCCCGTGGAGCCAAACCTTCCTGCTATGAAGCCTTTTTGCCTCGGCGCGACAAACGGTACGCGACCGGTACGCCTGCGTTAGCTTTTTTTTCGACGCTGCGGATCACAGCCCGAACCTGGCGAACGGCGTCACTGAGACAAATTGTCAGCATTGGCTGGCGAGAATTCTTGAGGATATCCACAATCTGCCGAGCCGAAGTTTCAAGATAGAGAGCGTGCCCGTCGGTCAGAAGATGGTAATCCGACGAGCGGCTGACAGTTTCCGCGAGCCGCTTGCTAAACTCCCGCTGCAGAAAGCGCATCACCTTGCGCACGCGCTGCAGCGAGAAGCCCCGGCGGCGTAGCTCGCAGATGACCGCGACCTCGGCCAGGTCTTCTGTCGAGTACAACCGCCGATGTCCTTCCCGAGCCGGAACGACGATACGGCGCTCGTCCCACCATTGCAGTTGCCGCGGAGTGATGCCGGTCAGTGCCACTACGTCGCGGGATGTAAAGCACGCACGCATTCTGGACTATAGAAATGTTTCAAACATTTGGAGTAGAAAATGTTTGAGACATTTTAGACGTGAGTTGGCGGCTGTCAATGGAAGATTTTAGGGAATGAGGTGACTAGAGGAGTTCCCCGGGGGGAGCCTTCTTCTTAAGATCCGTGTTTACCTAGCGCGCCGTCCTGGCGGCTGTCGTGCAGGCATCTCACCCGCACGCTGAGCGCAGGATGCCCTCAGGACAGCCGGGGGTTGCGCCCTACTTGGCTACGCCACCTCCAACGAAGTGCACAATCTCCAGGCGATCACCCTCGACAAGATTGGTTTTGGACCACTGCTCCCGCGGGACAATATTGAGGTTCAATTCTACGGCCACGCGGTCCTGCTTCATGCCCAGCTGTTCGACCAGCAGGGAGAGAGTAATTGGGGCGAAGCTGCGCTCTTGGCCGTTAATTATGAGTTTCATCTCTCAGCGATTCTCGCAACTATCCGGGCAAGGAGCAAGCGCTAGCCACGTGGGGACAGCCGCCCTCGGCTGTCCCCACGCGGCTGGTCGAGATTTTCAAACCCCACGTGGCCGATGGAATTGACCAAGCTGCCAAGAGGACGCTTACGCTTCGAGTTTTCTCAACTGGAATTTGCGGGTTGCAGTGCGACCTGAATAACTGGCCTGCACCAGCACAGAGGAATCTGGCAAAGAGGATTCATCAATTTCGATTTTCATTTCCGCGTCACCGGCTGGATCGGTGACCACCTGAGCATAGAAGGGTGCCGCATCAGGACGGGCGAAGCGAACCGTAAGCCGGGCTCCGGGCACGCCCGAACCGGTTTCGGTCACCCGCAACCGCATGACTAGATTTTGGTCTGAGTGAACGGAGTTGGCGTTGAGCCATTGCACGTCCAACTCTTTAATTGCGGCCAGGCTCTCTGGAGTCTCCCGCTTGTCCAAAACCTCGTCCAAGCGGCCATCGCGGATGGCGTCGAGCACCAGGCGGTGCTGATCGCGAAGGCCATGCTCCTTTTGCGGGTCGGTGAAGCCGCCCGCCAGCTTATCCCCATAAGGGGTCGCTCGCTTGCCTATACAGCGGCCGCGTACGAATACCTGGGTCTGCAGCAGAAGCTCGCTTTCGCGCGCTTCACTCTGCACGTGGTAGATGGTGTCCGCCTGCTTGATGTCCGTGTTAAAGCCGAAAATCATGCGCTGTTCTTCACCAGGTCCAAAGAAATATCGCTCATTCGGTCAAAGAGCTTTAACAAAGGTGGCTGAGTTGCTTGACACCACTAACTACGAAATCTAATCTAGGTTGTTTAAGTATTGCGCGAATTATATATAGCTCTCCCATGCCCGACAATTACTTCGCCCGCTACCTGCCCTTATTGATTCACTTCCTGGTCGCAAGCGTCCTGGCGGGGGCCATTGTCCTGCTTTCCTGGATGATCGGGTATCGTCGCCCTACCCGGGCCAAGATGTCCCCCTATGAGTGTGGCATGACTCCCATCGGGGACGCCAGAGAACGCTTTTCGGTCAAATTCTACCTTGTGGCGATGCTGTTCATCCTGTTCGATGTGGAGGCGGTGTTTCTTTACCCCTGGGCCGTGATCCTGCGCGATTTGAAGATGTTTGGCTTCTGGGAAATGCTGGTCTACATCGCCATCATGCTGGTGGGCTTTTTCTATGTCTGGAAGAAAGGTGCGCTCGACTGGGGCAAGCCTTCGCCCGGGCGAGGCGAGGTCTGATGCCCGGGCAACCCCCCATAACCGATCTCGAGCAGCTGAGGAGTCATCCAGCTGTCGCAAAACTGACTGCCTGGAATTCCGCAACCGTTGTGGGGGCGAAGTTCGATCGCGATGAGATGAGCATTTATCTGGAGCGGTCTTCGATCCGTGAGGCTTGCGTCCTGCTCCGCGACGATTTGGATTGTCCCTTCAATTTTCTCGCAGATCTGGCCTGTGTGGATTGGTTTCCCTCCGAACCCCGGTTCGAGGTGGTCTACCACCTGCTCTCGATTCCGAAAAAGGAGCGGGTACGGCTCAAAGTGCGGCTTGCAAGCAGCAGTCCGACCCTGGATTCAGTCACTGCGGTTTGGCCTGCTGCCAACTATTTCGAACGTGAAGTCTTTGATCTTTTCGGAGTGCGCTTCGCTGGTCATCCCTACCTGCGACGGTTGCTGATGCCTGAAGATTGGGAAGGCTATCCCTTGCGCAAGGATTATCCGGTCGAGGGTTACCGCTAGGTCCGGCTATGGCGCATCTCTCCCCCACGCCAGCACTCGCACCCGGTCAGGATCGCACCATGATCCTGAATATGGGGCCGCATCATCCTTCCACGCACGGCGTGCTGCGGCTGATCCTGGAGATTGACGGCGAAAATATTGTGCGCATTATGCCCGACATCGGGTATTTGCACACCGGGATCGAGAAAACTTGCGAGGCAAAGTTCTACCAGCAGGTAGTGCCGCTGACGGACCGCATCGATTATCTCTGTCCGCTTACCAACAATCTCTGCTACGTGCTGGCTGTAGAAAAGTTGCTCGGCCTGGAGATCCCGCCCAAAGCGCAGTGGATGCGGGTGATGCTGAATGAACTGACTCGCATTAACTCTCACCTGGTCTGGCTGGGCACGCACGCGCTCGATATCGGCGCCATGACCGTGTTTCTCTATTGCTTCCGCGAACGTGAAGACATCCTGCGTCTTTTTGAGATGGTCAGCGGACAACGCATGATGACTTCGTACTTCCGCATAGGCGGGCTGGCGCTGGAACCGCCGTTGGGATTTTTTGAGCGGGTACGGGACTTCGCCAAGCGCTTTCCTGCTAAGGTGGATGAGTACGAAAACCTGCTGACGGGAAATCCCATCTGGGGAATGCGAACTAAAGGGGTGGCGCGAATCATGGCGGAAGACGCGGTCGCTCTTGGAGCCAGCGGGCCCACGCTGCGGGGCAGTGGGGTTGATTTCGACCTACGGCGGGATATGCCGTATTCGAGCTACGAGAAATTCAAGTTCAAGGTTCCGGTATCGCAGGATGGTGATGTATTTGCACGCTACACGTGTCGGGTGCAGGAGCTCCGCGAATCGATTGCGATGGTGCAGCAAGCCGTGGAGGGAATGCCTGCAGGCCCCATCAAGGCCGACGCGCCGAAGGTGGTTTTGCCTGACCGGGAGAAGATGAAGACCCAGATGGAGGCCTTAATCTATCACTTCAAGATTGTCACGGAAGGCTTTGCCGTGCCTGCCGGGGAGGTTTATCAGGCGGTGGAATCGCCGCGCGGCGAAATGGGTTATTACGTGGTCAGCGATGGCACGGCTAAGCCATATCGCGTTCACATGCGGGCGGCCTGCTTGGCCAACCTGCAATTGCTTCCCACCATGTGCGAGGGAAGGCTGCTGGCGGATGTGGTGGCGGCGATTGGGTCGATCGATATTGTGCTCGGAGAGATAGATCGTTAAGGAATTGAACCATTGAGAGATGATTCTTTGAAAATTTCTCTCTCCCGATAATGGCGGATATCTTAAGGTGAGCCTGACTGCCTCTGCCTGTGCCGCGCCAGCGGCGAAAGGGGCAGAATAATCAAGCCCCGGGCGTGAGCCCGGGTAGGTTCGGAAAACCGAGCGAGCCTCGGGGACGGCAGAAAAGGCATATGAAGTTTTCGGCGGAATTCGAACAAAGATTCGCGGAGATGCTCGGCCATTACCCGACGAAGCGCTCCGTGATCGTTCCAACGCTGCTCTATGCGCAGGATGAAATTGGCTTTCTGAGTGACGAGGCCATCGCAGAGATCGCTGGACGCCTCGATTTGACTGAGCTCGAGGTGCGCAACGTGATCAGCTACTACTCCATGCTGACCACCAAGCCGAGAGGCAAGTACAACGTGCAGGTTTGCACCAATATTGCGTGCATGCTGCGCGGCGGCGAGGAACTGCTGAAACACTGCGAGAAAAGGCTTGGAGTAGGGCACAAGGGAACGACGTCGGATGGGCTGTTCGCCCTGGAAGAAGTGGAGTGCATCGGAGCGTGCAGTTGGGCACCAGCGGCGCAGGTGAACTACGACTTCCACGAGAACCTGACGGTGGAGAAGATGGATAGAGTATTGGAAGGGTACGCAAAGAAGGGAGCGCCGTAAGAATTTCAGATTGAAGATTGCAGATTGAGATTCCAACACGGTTTAGGTCGCAAATCTAAAATCATCCATCGGCAATCAGATCATGGCTGATCTTGCCTCCCATCCCGACGAAGTAAAAGTGGTCTCCAAACGCTTCGGCAGAGGTGCGACCAATCTCGATCGCTACCTGGAACTGGACGGCTACAAAGCCGTGCAGAAGGCCCTGGGCTTGGGAGCGGATGCGGTCGTCAACGAAGTGAAGAATTCCGGACTGCGCGGGCGCGGCGGAGCGGGCTTTAGCACCGGGATGAAGTGGTCGTTTGTGCCCAAGCAAGCGTCCAAACCGAAATACGTTTTGTGCAACGGTGACGAGAGCGAACCCGGTACCTGCAAGGATCGCTTGATTTTCGAGCACGATCCACACGCGGTAATTGAAGGCGTGATGATCGCCGGCCTGGCCGTCGGATCGCATATCGGCTACATCTACATCCGCGGTGAGTACAGATATCTTTTGGAAATCATGCAGAAGGCAATTGCAGATGCCTACGCGCGGGGTTTTCTGGGCAAGAACGTTTTCGGCAGCGGCTACGATTTTGACGTTTACTGGCATGGAGGCGCGGGCGCGTATGAAGTTGGGGAAGAGTCGGCGCTGATGGAATCGCTTGAAGGTAAGCGTGGCATTCCGCGTATCCGACCTCCCTTTCCGGCCGTGGTGGGACTGTGG
>Ga0209526_10001342_pt1 | contig 16359 bp, 11 predicted proteins | sample JacPinW_OM2H0_M1_FD_188566 | JGI IMG/M metagenome (GOLD analysis project Ga0209526, IMG submission 188566) | Forest soil microbial communities from Algoma, Ontario, Canada - Jack Pine, Ontario site 1_JW_OM2H0_M1 (SPAdes) (version 2) | ecosystem: Environmental > Terrestrial > Soil > Boreal... | reverse complement strand
CGTGGTCTTTCTCGCCGAGCAATTCGCGCACGGTGCGGGAAATGCTCAATTCCGTCGCGCGCTTGGCGAAACTCATCGGTGCGGAGGCGCGGGGTGAGGCTCTGGTTACGCAACTACGGGCCCGGCTCGATGCGTTGCAGGCGCATCTCGCGGACCGGCCGCTTCTACACGTACTGTTCGTTGTGTGGGAGGACCCGCTGATCACGATCGGGCAGAACACGTTTATCGCAGACGCGCTCCGCTGGGCCGGTGCCGAATCGCTCGTGTTGTCGAAACAGAACTGGCCGCACCTGAGTTTCGAGGAAGTCGTCCGGCTGCAGCCGGATTACATTATTTTCACGAGGAATCACACGGTCTCGGGCGCCACCGAGTTGGCAGGACTGCGCTCGCGGCCTGGCTGGAAGGGCCTCGAAGCCGTACAGATGGGACATGTGATCAGCCTCAGCGAGGAAGTCGCGCGGCCGTCCCCGGGATTGGTCGATGCCATCGAGCAGCTCGCCCATGAACTTCATCCGGAGCTATTTCCAGCGCAGAGCGAAATTCGGCCGTCCAGTGGAGTGGCGCACGAGCGATTCCCGGTTCTGGCCCGCACGGTGAAGGAGGGCGACCAGTGCGCCCGCTGACCCCCCGGCGCGTCCTCTGGGTGTGCGCTGCCCTAATGGCCGTGCTATTCGTCATGGTTGTGATCTCCCTGCGCATGGGCGCAGACCCGATTTCCGTGCGTGATATCGTCGTAACGCTCTTCGATGGCGCCGTGGGTCGACGGGACCAGATTCCGTCCGAATTCTGGCTCGTCGTGTTCGGGCTTCGGCTGCCGCGCATTGCACTCGGAATTCTGGTCGGCGCGGCGCTCTCGACGGCAGGGGCGGGCTTTCAAGCGCTTCTGAGGAATCCGCTGGCAGAGCCGTACGTGCTGGGCGTCTCGAGCGGCGCGGCACTGGGCGCGATCGTGAGCTTGATCGCCGCGCCGCACACGGCGGGCGCAATTCAGGCCGCGGCGTTTGTGGGCGCGGCGGCAACGACAGCAGCCGTTTATTTCTTGGGGCGCCGCGGCGGCCAGCTTGACAGCGCGACGCTATTGCTCGCAGGGATCGTGACGGCATCGTTTCTTTCGGCGGTGATCATGTTTCTCATGACGACGCTGAACGTGGGCGACCTGCGCGGGATGGCCTTCTGGCTGATGGGGGATCTCGCTTCGACGCCCTCCGTCGATATGCGCTGGCTGTATCTGGTGCTGCTCATCGCTGTCGGGTCGATCTACACCACTTCATCCGACCTCAACCTGATCCTCACCGGCGAGCAAGAGGCTCAGCACCTGGGAGTGAATGTGCACCGTGTAAAGCTGGTTGTGTATGTTGCGGCTTCGGTGCTGACTGGTCTGGCAGTTTCGGTAAGCGGCGCGATTGGCTACGTAGGCTTACTTGTGCCCCACGTGATGCGCATGCTTTTTGGCACGGATTATCGGTTGCTGGTCCCTACCTCGGCGATCGGCGGCGCAATCATCATCCTCGCGGCGGACACGCTCGCGCGCACGGTCATCGCTCCGACGGAATTGCCCGTCGGTGCAATGACCGCCCTCGCCGGGGCGCCCGTCTTCATCTATCTGATGCGGCGGAGAGCACGATGATCCGAGCTGCTGGCAATGGCGGATCACTGGTCTCGCAGTCGTCGCAGCCCACCCGTTCCGGTACAGGGACTGTTGTGCGCCTGAAGGTTGAGCAGGCGAGCTACGCCTACGCGGCGACCGACCGCTCCGCACCGAAGTTCACGCTCGGGCCGGCCAGTTTCGAAGCACAACAGCGCGAACTAGTTGCCATCCTCGGACCGAACGCCAGCGGAAAGTCGACGCTCCTCAGATTGCTTGCCGGATTGGAAAGACCTCTTTCTGGGCGCATCGAGCTCGAGGGTATCGAAGTGAGCGCGCTCGATTGGCGGACGCGGGCACAACGAATCGCACTCGTGCAGCAGGAAAGCGAGCTGCCGTTTCCGTTGCGGGTATGGGAGTACGTTTTGCAGGGACGCTACCCTTATGGGCGGAGGCTGCGGTTTGAATCAGAGGAAGATTGCCTGCTCGCCGGGAATGCTCTCGCGCAGGTCGGGGCGGACCCGCTGCGCGACCGCTGGATGGAGCAGCTCTCGGGCGGCGAGAAGCAGCGCGTGATACTGGCGCGAGCGCTCGCGCAGCAGCCCTCTTTGCTGTTGCTCGACGAGCCGACGCAGCACCTCGATATCGGAGGCAAAGTGGAATTGTTGCGCAAGCTGCGGAGATTGGCGGACGAGAATCGCCAGACGGTCTTGATCGTTACGCACGAACTGAATCTCGCGGCAGAGTTTTCCGACCGTATTGTCCTGCTGCACAAAGGTAAGTGCCTGCGCGTCGGGGCGCCGGCCGAAGTTTACGAACGAGACCTGCTCGAGGAGGTTTTCGGTGCGCCCCTCGAAGTCGAAATTCGGCCGAGCGGGCGTCCACGCGTGATTCTGCGAGGGAATCACTAGGGTCCAGAACGGTTCAGGCAAGACGTCGCACAGGCGAGCGTTCCGCGTAGCCTGCGCAAGCGGCGCGCACGAAGTTCGTGCGGCGCCGTCGACAATCACCAGAGACTCCGCGCACGGGAAGACGGTGAGAATCCGTCGCCGCCGCGCGACTGTAAGGCGGAGAAACGTTCGGCGCATGCCACTGGCCCGCGCAGCGAATCGTCGGGATTCGCTGCCGGGATGGGAAGGCCGCGCCAGACCCTGATTTCGTCAGGGTATTCCGCCAAGTCAGGAGACCGGCGGAGTCTCAATCCCGGTGGGTATGCAGGGGGCATAGACACCGGGACAACCTTCAACTCCCGCGCGAGAGGGAGAGGGGGATAAAGATGAGACGGCAACGACTTCAGGCCATTGCTGCGGGAATTTTGTTCGGAACGATTTTGATCCATCCTGTCATTGCTCACGCACAAGCAACTGCCACAATTGAAGGGACGCTCAACGATCCGAGCGGAGCCACCGTCGCGCAAGCTGTAATCACCGCTCAGCCGCTGGATCGATCGGGGAAGCCTCTGCAGACCCAAAGCGGTCCGGATGGCAAATTTTCGATCACACTGGCGCCAGGACGCTACCGCCTGAGCGTCCAGTACCCACGGTTCATGCGGATCGAACAGGACTTCACACTCTCGGCTGGTGACAGGCAGACATGGAATGTACGGCTAGGGCTCGAGAAAATGTCCTCGAACGTTATTGTGACCGCCGCTGCCGAGCCATCTACAACGGAACAGACCCCCGCCCTGGTAGACGTCATTACCAGAGAACAAATCGATCAGCGCCAGCAGATATGGCTGATTGACATGCTTGCCTCGCAGAAGGGAGCAAGCTTCGATCGTGCGGGGCCATTCGGTGGAATCACAGGACTGTTCCTCGATGGCGGGAATTCGAACTACACAAAGGTGCTCGTCGACGGCACGCCCGTCAATGTGCCGGGCGGGTCATTTGATTTTTCGAACTTCACCCTCGATAACATAGACAAGATCGAAATTGTGCACGGCGCCACGAGCGCTCTCTACGGCTCCGACGCCATGGTCGGCGTCGTGCAGATTTTTACACACCGCGGCGCTACGCGGACGCCACAACTCACGCTACAAGGCGACGGAGGGACCTTCCAGACCGGACACGGCAGCGGCCAATTGAGCGGTCTGCTCGGCGCATTCGACTACTCCGTCGGCACCGCTTATTTCGAGACCAATGGGCAGGGACCGGACGATTTTTTCCGGGACACGACCCTGTCCGGAAATTTTGGCTGGAGGTTTTCCAACACCGACGCGGTTCGCTTGACGCTTCGCAACAACGCCAGCGATGCTGGACAGCCGGGCCAGACTCTGCTGCCAAGAGTGTCCAACTTCGGCCAGAGCAGCGACCTGCACGATTTCGCCGCTAACCTCGGCTGGAATTTCTCGACCGACGAGCATTGGCAACACCAGTTGTCGGCTTTCGAGTCGCGCTTTCAGCTTGTAGAGGTGTCGCCGCCGTTTCCGACATTCCAATCGAAGTACAATCGCGCGGGCCTGAATGGGCAGTCCACGTATACGGCTCACAGTAGCGGCATCACCGCGGGCTATGAGAATGAAGTCGAGAATGGCCCGACGGCAAGCCGGCACAACCAAGCAGGCTATCTAGAAGCGCGTCACCAGTTCGGGCGGCGCCTAAACGCGATTGCCGGAGGCCGCGTCGAAGCGAATGGATTCTTTGGAACGCGGGTCGTGCCTCGCGTGGGAGCTTCCTACGCTTTGCGACTCGGTGGTGCCTTTTGGGGTCCGACACGCCTGCGCGCGTCCTATGGTCAAGGAATCAAAGAGCCGGACATATTGCCGCACGACTGCAGTCCTCTCCTGAAGCCGGAGCAGGCCACTACCGTCGATGCCGGAATCGATCAGTTCCTGGCCTCCGATCGCTTCCATCTCTCGGTCACCTACTTTCACAACGATTTTCGCGACATCATCAGCTTTGCGTTCGATGGCTTGTCGCGCAATTGCCCGGCCTTCGACGGCAGCTTCTTCAATACCGACAAGGCACGTGCATACGGCGTAAACTCCTCCTTGGAAGCCAAGGTGACGCGCTGGCTGACCCTGGTCGGGAACTATACCTACGATAATTCGCGGGTCCTCGCCGCCTCGAATTTCTTCGATCCGGCGCTAGCTCCCGGAAACCGGCTTTTTCATCGGCCGCTTCATTCGGCGAACCTCGTCGCGAACGCCCATCTCGGTCGGATGAACTGGAATGTGGCAGGCTCTTACGTGGGGCGCCGCACCGACAGCGATTTTGACGGATTCCGGATCGCAAGCGATCCGAGCTATGTACGATGGGATCTTTCGAATAGCTTTCAATTGGGCCACGGCCTGTCGACGGTAGCTCGCCTCGAAAATCTGTTCGATCGGCATTACCAGGAGGCAACCGGGTATCCGTCACTCGGGTTTAATTACCGCCTCGGCTTGAAATACGTCTGGGGTGGGGATCAGTGAAATTACCCGGCGCAGGCCCGTAGCGGGTCCGGGTCGCGTTGAGCTGCTAGTGCGGCCTCGGGTTCGGGACGCCGATGCTGCGTCGTGACGGCTCCTTGAGGAACAGGCTCACGATGAAGAGCAAGACGGTGCCGCCAGCTGACATCAGCAACGGCAGCCCGAGACCGAATTTCTCCGCTATGGCGCCGCCAGCAGAGGGCGCGACGGTGGCGCCAATAATCTCTCCCACGAAGGTGGCCAGCCCGATCGCCGTGGCTGAGAACTCCTGCGGGACGCTCTCGGCGGGCACAAGCACCAGGATCAACGAAGCGATGGCTTGCCCGCCATTGGTCAAGAATAGGATCCCCGCCAACAGCCAGAGATGGGCATAAAGAGACGGGAGGTACAGTGCGATTGGCACGACGCTTGATATTACGCCCAGCGCCAAGAGCGTCGTCTTGCGTCCAATGCGGTCGGAAAGGGATGGGAAAAGAAATCCGAGGAAGAAGCTGCCGAGCCCGGTGGCCCCCAGCAGGAAACCGGCCGTGGTTGGCGGCCGGTGCAAAACCTCTGTAATGGAGAGTGGCGCAAATACATTTTGCAAAAAGAGCCAGGAAACAAATCCTCCGGCGCCAGCGCAGCACAGCCAGACGTTGCGGAAACGCAGGATCGACAGATACTCCTTGATCGTGGTGTTGACGGGGTCGGGACCGCCGGCGCCAGCACGCCGTCCCGGCTCCTTGACAAATCTCCAGATCAGAAGGCCCATCAGAAACCCCGGGACACCGGCCACGAAAAAGCCCCAGCGCCAGCCAAAACGCGAGGCCACCTGCGTAGTCAGTATCGGAGCCGCCGAAAGACCGACCAGGGCTGCCGCGCTAACCACCAGGCCGACGTTGCGACCTCGCCGCCTCGGCGGTGAGGATTCTTCGTTGATCGCGTTAATGACAGACCAGCATGGGCCTTCCGCAATGCCCATCAGGGCGCGGATCACGAGCAGTTGTTCGAAACTGCGAGCGATCCCCGACAACCAGGACAACGCCGAAAACAGGAACACGGCAGGAATCAAAACCGGTCGCCGCCCGAAACGATCCGATAAGGCCCCGAAAAACAGGGCCGAAAGCGCCCAGGTGATCGAAACCACGGAAGCCAGAAAGCCGATTTGCTGATCTGTGAGCCGGAATTCGGGTGCGAAATAGGGCGCCAGATACAATTGGGACATGCGGTCAAGGAACACCGCGCCCCAGGTAAAAAACAGGACTAAGAGCAGGCAGTTTGCATAGCGCTTTGAGTATTCCAATCGGATCCTCGCTCCGGCAAGCCGCTGCATGCTCGATCGCGTCGGCGGGCAGTCGATGAATTTCCCGTGGAACGTGCCAATCTACGCGATCGGCCGACCCGAGGTAAATGCAATGAGCGAGGTCTCCCGTGATGGTTGCACGGGTCTTGACCGAACCGGGCATGACGCGAGCTTCCCGGCAGAACTTCGACCAGAGCTGCCCAGCCTCGGCGAACCCGGGTTAAGATACCTGGACTCTTTGCGAACTCCTGTTCAACGAATGCTATAATCCGCAATTCACTATGGCCCGAACCAGCGAACAGACACCACGAGTATCGCGTGAGGTCCTCGGCCGGTATGAAGCCGTGATCGGGCTCGAGGTGCACGCGCAGCTCGAGACGCTCACGAAGGCGTTCTGCGCGTGCTCGACCAATTTCGGCGACGCACCCAACGCGAATACATGTCCGGTTTGCCTCGGCTTGCCAGGTGCCCTGCCGGTGCTCAATAAGAAGGCGCTCGAGTTGGCTTTGCGCGCTTCAGTCGCGCTGCACTGCAAGATTCAGCCGCGATCCCGTTTCGCCCGCAAGAATTATTTTTATCCGGATCTCCCGAAGGGCTACCAAATTTCGATGTACGAACTGCCACTTGCGACCGAGGGATGGCTCGACATCGAGCTCGACGGTTCGACAAAGCGCATTGGCATCACCCGCCTGCATCTAGAAGATGACGCGGGCAAGAGTCTCCACGAGGGATTCTCCGACTCTGACCGGTGGAGCTACATTGACCTAAACCGTTGCGGTGTGCCCCTGGCCGAAATCGTTTCGGAACCCGACCTGCGCACTCCCGCCGAGGCCTACGCGTACCTGAACGCGTTGAAACAGGTCCTCGAATATACCGAAGTGAGCGATTGCAACATGGAGCAAGGGTCCCTGCGGTGCGACGCGAACGTCAGCGTACGCCTCCGCGGAACTTCCGAATTCGGAACGAAGGCGGAAGTGAAGAATTTGAACTCGTTCCGCTATCTCGCACACGCGCTCGAATTCGAAATCGAACGCCAAATTGGCGTGCTCGAATCAGGAGGCAGCATTACGCAGGAGACGCGCCTGTGGAATGTGGCTGCGGGGCGCACCGAACCGATGCGCTCGAAAGAGTTTGCGCACGACTATCGCTATTTTCCCGATCCTGATCTTCTCCCGGTTTTCGTTTCACCGGCATTCGTCGAAGAAGTTCGCCGGCAGATGCCCGAATTGCCGGACGCGAAGGTTGCCCGTTTACTTCGCGATTATGGTATTGCGCCGTACGATGCGGGAGTTCTCACGGCCACGCGAGCGCTCGCGGATTATTTCGAAGCCGCCGTGCGCGCAGGCGCTCCGGCAAAGGCCGCGTCCAGTTGGATTTCGATCGAACTGTTTCGTCGGCTAAATGATGCCGGGAAAGATATCGCCGATAGCCCGGTGGCTCCTGCTGCGCTCGCCGAACTTCTCCGAAGGGTCGAGGGGGGCGAGATCACTGCTGCGAGCGGAAAGAGGGTGTTCGCGACGATGTTCGAAACAGGCAAGCGTGCGGCGGATATCATCGCGGCCGAGGGAATGGCGCAAATCAACGACGCTAGCGCGATTGAAAGAATCGCCCAGACAGTGGTGGCAAGCAGTCCCGACAACGCAGCCAAGTATCGCGCAGGGAACCAGGGCGTCTTCAAGTACTTTGTTGGACAGGTCATGCGCGAAACGCGCGGCCAGGCCAATCCACAACTTGTCAACGAAATCCTCAAGCGTGTCCTGGCCTCCGGCTCCTTGGTTTCGCCGAGTGGAGAGAACGACCGTGCTCAATGAAGGCGACATGGCACCCGACTTCCGCGCAGCAACCGACGACGGTCGCACCGTATCGCTTGCTGATTTCCGCGAGCAGAACCTCCTTCTATATTTCTTCCCGAAGGCCAATACGCCCGGTTGAACCAACGAGGCGTCCGAGTTTCGTGACGCAATGAAGAAATTCACCGCTCTCCATACCACTGTGGTTGGCTGCAGCGCGGATTCCGTCGAGGCCCTGTCCGAGTTCAAGGCCGGGCACAAACTGGATTTTTCTCTGTTTTCCGATCCGGAATTCGAGATCATCGAAGCCTACGGCGCGCGCCGCATGAAGCGTTTTCTTGGGAAGTCCTATCTGGGGATCGTTCGGATGACATTCTGGATCAGCCCCGACGGCAGGATTCGTAGGATTTGGGACAAGGTCTCAAGCAAAGGCCACGCCGCCGAGGTCGTTACCGCCATCGAGTCAGGCGAGCCAGCCTGAGAGCCGGTAGGGCGCCGAACGTGCCAACCAGTCCGGCGACAGGTCGCCTACAAAAGGCTATCCGGCGCGGGTCGCCCGCCCGAAGACGGGCTTGGTGACGCGGGAAAGTTCCTGCATTGCACCGATTCGCGAGGGGCCTGCTGGGTTCGCCTGAATAACGTTTTCGTGCGCTCACCGCACTCGACGAGCGGCACCGAGCGTTTTCACAAAGCGTTCAGCCCTTCGGTTAACTCAATGTAGGTTCCCCAGGGGTCGGTCAGGTATGCTAACGAAATTCCCAGTTCCGGCCGCTTGGTATAGGGACGGTCGAACTTCACTCCGCTCGATTCCGCCTTCTTGCAGAATTCCTCGAGATTCTTGACCTCGAAACCTATATGATCGAGCGCCCGTCCCTTCGTTCCGACCGTTGGGGTGTCGGATTTTCTAAACGTCAGGTTCACTCCTGGCAGGTCGTCGGCGTCGTCCGGTCCCCGCTTCCCTGGCTTGGCGCCAAACATCTTGGCATACCAGGACTGGACTTCTCCCACCGAACCGGCGGCAGGACCCGCTTCGGCCACAAAGAAATGTATGTGGTGAAAGGCAATGGGGACCGACTGGGATGGGTCTTCTAAGATCTCGATCCTCACCAGATTGTCTGGAGTCATCACAAAGCCTTGTTGCGGGTTTCGACCATCTTCTGTTTTCAACCCTGCGGCCTTCCACTTCGCCATTGCCGCCTGGACGTTCGGCACTCTGAACCCCACGTGATTCACGATCGATCCCACCGTACCGCCCGAGGGATCCTCCTTCCTTAACAGAATCAGGACACCAGGCAGTTTCATGGCCTGCCCGGTGCCGAACTTGACCGGCGTCGCTCCCAGGGCGATCCAGAACTTTTCGCCAGCTTCGATGTCCTGCGCGAGCAGGTGCAGGTGGCCCATCGACACCCCCGCTTCATTCGGTGCAGCCAGTTGCGCACACGATGGACGCGCCGGCAACAGAACCGCAAGACTGAGAATCAAGATCAGTTTCCTCATCGCTCGCTCCTTGTCTCTGATAACTGTCAGCCGATCCATTCTTTGGATGCTGAGGCTGCCATTGTTGGCCTCAAAAAGCAAGGCCTCGAATGCGTCACTGGGGCGACACTTCCAAATCGGAAGTACTCCCGCCAAGTCCTTGGTTGCATCGCACCGAAGCAACGGGTCCGGAGTTGCAGAAAGCCCTCATAGGAGCACGCGAAACGAATCGCCCTCCTGCTCAATGAGGGCATTATCGATCAGGCGCGTGCTGCCCACGCGTGCGGCGACCAGCGCATAGCAGGTCCTCGGCAGGCTCACGACGGGCTCTAGCGTTTCCGCATCCACGATCTCGGCATAGTCGAGTGCCACACCCGGTTCGGCTTCGATCAAGCGGCGCAACGCCATCCGCAGTCGCGCCGCATCGCGTTCGCCGGAAGCAATCTCGCCCCGGAGAGCAGCAAGCGATCGATAGAGTGCCGTCGCTGAGCGTCGATCGCCGTCCTTCAGATAAGCATTGCGCGAAGAGAACGCCAAACCGTCCTGTTCGCGTACGATCGGACAGACGACAACCTTCGTATCGAGGTTCAAGTCGTCGACCATCTGGCGAATAATTCGGACCTGCTGCGCGTCCTTGCGGCCCAGGAAAGCGAATCGCGGCTGCACGATTTCGAAAAGCTTCAAGACAACGGTGGCGACGCCTCGGAAATGGGACGGCCGCGAGCGGCCCTCGAGTCGCTCGCTCAGCCCTTCCACAACCACTGCCGTGCGAAACCCGCTTGGGTAAATTTCCTCGGCTGCCGGCGCGAACAAATAATCCACGCCGAGCTTTTCCAGAGCCGCGCGATCTGCTTCGAGTGTGCGGGGATACTTCTGGAAATCCTCGGAAGGGCCGAATTGTGCCGGGTTCACGAAGATCGAGACGACGACGGGCGAGCACTGCCCCTGTGCTGCCCGAACCAGCGAAAGATGGCCGTCGTGCAACGCGCCCATGGTGGGGACAAGGCCCAGGATACGATCCTTGATGCACGCATCGCGCGCCACCTGCTTCATCCACGCTACGGTATGAATGGTTTCCATGCCAGGTTGGTTGGAGTTCGGCTTTGGCCAGCCCAAGCCGGGTTACCTAAACCAACGGGTCATCGACCCGACTACGATGCGCGCTCGCGGTAGAAAGTAATCAAATCGGTCCCTGCGGGCTTTGAGCCTAACTGCCGCAGCATCGTAGTGATCTGGCCGCGGTGATAGGTGCTGTGGTTTGCCAGATGCTGCAGCATCTGCCAAAGCGGCTGCGCGCCGGACACGCCAGCCATCGTTTTGTAGGAAATTACTCGTTGCAGGTCCTCCGGTGTGAGCGATGCCACATAGTCCAGGAGGTTGCGTTCCACCTCCGCCGAGCGGCGTCGAACGGCTTCGAGGTTGGGAAAATCAGTCGCCACCGGAGCAGAGTTCGGCGACCGCCCGTGCCACCGTTCGAGCCATATCCACTGCGCTCCGCTGATGTGGACGAGTGTGTCCCGTACGGAGCGGAAGCTCGAGCCCAGATCGCGCGTGAATTGCTCGTCGCTCAGTGCCGCACACGCATCGAGCGTGCGATCAGTCGCCCAGGCGTTGTAGTCGTAGAGCAGGCCGAAATCATCCACGTTCATGCCAATCGTCCCCCTTCGGATTCCGCATCCTCTCCGCTCATCAGTTGATCAGGACCCCTGCCGGACTGGCAGGTGGTCGCGGAGTTCGGCGGGCGAGTGATATGATTCTGCGTCCGATGGGAAACTTCCGCTGCGAACATCCTCGCAATACGCGGATACGGCGCGGGAGATCTCGGCAGACAGGTTCGCATAGAGCCGCACAAATTTCGGCCGGTGTCCTACCGTGAGTCCCACAAGATCGTGGAAGACGAGCACCTGCCCGTCACAGTCCGGTCCGGCTCCAATCCCGATCGTAGGAATGTGAAGTTTCTCGGTGATCCGCGCCGCCAGTTCGCGGGGCATGGATTCGAGCACGACCGCGAATGCTCCTGCCGATTCAACCGCGCACGCGTCCCGCTCAACCTGCCGAGCGGCCTCTGTCGTTTTCCCCTGCACGTGGAATCCGCCTAACGCATGGATGGACTGCGGCGTCAAGCCGATGTGCCCCATCACGGGAATCTCTGCTTCGACGAGCTTGGCGATCAGTTCAAGCCGCCGCTCGCCACCTTCTATTTTCACCGCCTCGGCTCCGCCCTCCTTGACGAACCGAATCGCGTTGCGGAGCGATTCGTCGACCGAAACATGAAAGCTGCCGTAGGGCATGTCTGCTACGAGCAGCGCTCGGCGCGTTCCGCGGCGAACCGCGCGGACGTGATGCAGGACTTCGTCGACCGTCACCGGCACCGTGCTGTCATATCCCAGCACAACCATCGCGAGCGAATCGCCCACGAGAAGGATGTCCACACCGGCTTCATCGAGCAAGTGCGCGGTTGGATAGTCATACGCCGTCAGACAAGTAATTTTCGGTTTTGATAAAGAAGAACCTGCAGGCGGACGAGACTTCCAGGAAGCGATGTCAGGCACCGTGACCCTCCGGTTGCCCGCAGAAACTACGACGCTCATTTTTGCCTCCGGTGCCGCTCCCAAACCTCGGGATGCAGCCCACAATCAGCTGAATGGTATCAGAACCCGTCACAATTCCACAATCAGATTTCGCCTCCGAGTGTCGGAATCGAAGGCGTCGCAGGAGAGTTCAGAGCGCTTGTTACACTTGCGCGACTTGCGTAGGCGGCATCGGGATTTGCGGCTCTACGCCGCGCCACCCGACCGGGCGTCCCTCGACGGCCTCCTTGAGCGCGCGGAACAGCACTATATACATCATCTGCCGATAGTAGAAGCGCTGGAGGATGAGTGGCGCGAGCAGCGTCCAGTCTTCGTGTCTTTCAAGAGCAAAAGCAACGATGCAGGTGAAGAGGTCGATCAGCATAAAAAGAGCGAAAAAGATCAGTGAGCGCTCGACGTCCTGTGACGTCCAGAGCTGCGGCAGCCTGGCGATGCGTAGCTGCGCGAGCCCCCACAAGGCGAGCGTCAGCAGAAATAGAAGGTCGATCACCGGCGAAACGAGCGGCAGAATGATCTGGAACGTGAATATGTTGGGGATGGCGATCCAGCCGAGCGTGCCATACCGTGGCTTGCCGACCGCATCGCGATGCTTCCAGATTGCCTGCAGCGTGCCGAAAGTCCAGCGAAACCGCTGGCGGACTAGGGTATCAACGGTTTCGGGAACCTCGGTACGTCCAATGGCCTCTTCGTCATACAGGATCTTCCAGCCTTGCCGGCGGATCGTCAGCGTCAGGTCGGTATCTTCTGCCACGGTGTCGCCGGAGAAGCCACCATTGCTTCGCAGCAAGTCGGCCCGCCAGGCGCCCACCGCACCCGGCACCACCGGAATGCAATTGAGCAGATCGAAAGCACGCTTCTCGAGATTTTGGCTGGTGATGTACTCAAGCGCCTGCCAGCGCGTGAGCCAGCGGTTACGGTTGATGACTTTCACGTTGCCGGCAACGGCGCCCACGTTCGGATTGGCGAAGTGCCGGATGAGGAGGCAGATCGCTTGGGGATCGACGATCGTATCGGCGTCGATCGAGACCACGATTTCCCCGGTTGCCTCGGAAAGGCCGTTATTTAATGCCGAAGGCTTGCCGCGGTTGGGTTGCAGGAGCAGCCGCACTCGCGAATCGCGCCCGAAGTCTTCGCGCACGATCTCGGCGGTACGATCGATCGAGCCATCGTCGACGACGATAACCTCGAGCTTTGGATAATCCGAAGCAAGCGCCGAGCGAACCGTATCGGCAATCACGCTTTCCTCATTGTAAGCGGGGATCAGGACGCTGACCCTCGGCTTGTACTCCGGATGGTCCTCGGGCCGGGGGCGAAGCTTTTCGGCGAGCGCAAGCAGACCAATAATCAGCGCGCGGCCGCTGACCAACAAAATTCCCGTGACAAAAATAAATGCGATGATGGTCCGGAACCAGCGGAACACGTCGAAGATAAAAGCATCGGCGCGCGCCAGGAACCATTCCTCATGACTCAGCGGCGGCATGACTTGGGACCGCGCCTGCCCCAGCAGATCAGCGACGGAAGCAAACTGATAACCCTTCGCGCGCAGCCCATCGATGATTTGCGGCAGCGCCGCTACGGTGTGACTTCGGTCGCCGCCGCCATCGTGCAGCAGGATAATGTTTCCTTTATGGGTCTCTGTGTCGGCGAGAACCCGCTCGACGATCGAGCCCACCGCGGGAGGGGCCCCCCCATTTGGTTCACCCCAATCGTGCGGATCCACCCGCGCGCCCACGATGATGTAACCCATCGATTGCGGGATCGGGAGCATCTGGATCTCGCTCGCCGTCTCCGGCTGGTGGTCAATTCCGTAAGGCGGCCGGAAAAAGGTGGTCTTCACGCCGAGGCTGCTTTCCAGAAGCAGTTCCGTGAGATTCAATTCGAGCTGCAGCTGGGTCTTCGAAATGATATCGAATTCGGGATGTGTAAAAGTGTGATTGCCAACCTCATGGCCCTCGGCGTATTCCCTCTTCACCACGCCGTCATTCTGGTTTGCCGGATCTCCGATCACGAAAAATGTCGCGGGCACCTGTTTCTGTTTCAGTATGTCAAGAATCTGCGGTGTCCAGCGCGGATCCGGGCCGTCGTCAAACGTGAGCGCGACCTTGTGAGGTACGTCGCCCATCTGCTCGATCCGCCAGGAGAGCGGGTAGCTCTGGAAGCTCTCGTCATCGATCACGTCGCTCTCAGAATCGTAATCGAACGTTCTCTTGCCGCTCTGCGGAGTCGCCGTGATGCGCCAGACGTCACCGTCACCCTCCAGAATCAAGTCGTAGCCGGGCGGAAGGTCCATGAGCTTGCTGCGGACCGCGTCGTCAGGATGCTTCGCTTCCCAGATGTCCCAGATCGACGGATCTTCCATCCCGAGACGCCAGAGGGCCGTTCCCTGAACGCCAGCACGCTCGGCGGCCCGCAGTTCGTTATAGGCCGTCACCCCGTCGAGCATCCAGACGTTGTGAACTCGGTTCTTCTCGTCTTCGTAGGAATAATGCGGATTCAGTGAGTCGGGATCGAATTGAACGTCGGATCCGGATTCGACTGCGGTGATCACCCCTTGCTGAAATGTCACAGCCTGGGCGACGGGGTGCGGTACGAGCTTGGATTTTGCCGGCCAGTCATAGCCATAATTGGCAATACCCATCACCAGCTTTTCCGGCGGCACCAGCTTCACCATGTTCTCGATATTTTTCACGAACCAATCTTGCGGCGCAATCGGGCCGGGCGCCGAAGAGGGCCAATGGAAGTCGTAGTTCATCAGGATGATGGCGTCGGCTTGCGACGCGAGATATTTGTAGTCATAGGTCCAATCGGCCGCTGGAAGGGCGACCATGAGCTTCAGGTTTCGCCGGTGCAGTGTGATCGCCAAATCGCGAATGAAGCGCTGAAAGTCTTGTTGGCTTGATTTCGGCACTAGTTCGAAATCCACGACGATCCCGGGCTCGTGTTCCGCATCGGCGAAGTCCCCGAGTTCTGTCGCAAGGCGCTCTCGTGAGGCCGAGTGTGCCAGCATCTGGGTCATTTCTGGCACCAGCCAGTCTTTGCCATCGTAGTTGTTGACCATCGCCATCACGGGCAGCTCAACTCCGCGCGCCTGCATCGACTGCAACCAGGATTCGAGTTTCGGGTCCGGGTCGGCAACCAGACGGCCATCGGAGGAAACCGCGTGTAGGCCCTCCGGAATTAATAGGTCGATATCGCGATAGTGCGCTTGGAGTGAGGCGAGGCTCGTCGAATCGTAGCTCACGTAAAAAGCCGTTCGCAACGGATCGTAGTTCTGCGGAACATTGCCGAGCGCGGCCACTTTACGCTTGCGCCCCAAACGCACCGACTTTGCCTTGGATCGGAAGTGAATCGCGTGCAGGCCGGCATGCGTATCGGGGCGCAGAAGGTCGGGCAATTCAGGGTTGCGGACCACGTTGAGCAGGAAGATGACGAGCACGAATGTGAACAATGCGCCCGCAACTTCGAGCACGAGGCGCGTCCGTCGCCAGCGGCGACGTTCCTGGTCGTAGAAAATGGGCTTGCGTTCAACCATCCGGGCAATCCAAGCTAGCCGTCCGTCAAAGGGCTGTCAATGACCTTCCCGTATAGGATGCGTGCAACCGTCGCAGCCGCTGTATTGGCAGGGCTGGCGTTGCGCTCATTTTTCATCTTCAAATTCCCCGTTAACGATACCGGCGATGCGCCATTCTACATCGAGCTGGCCTGGAACTGGCTGAAGAACGGCGTTTACGGTTTCCCGATCAACGGCCACCTGGCTCCGGTGGACATGCGCGTACCCGGCTATCCCGCGTTTCTTGCCGCAATCCTTTCATTCGTCGGGCCTTCGAGCAGAGCTGTGATGCTCACGCAAGCGGTCATCGACCTGGCCACCTGTTTTCTGATCGCGCTGATGGCCGCGCGGCTGGCCCCGGATTCATCGCGCCGCCCGGTTGCGCTCGCCGGATTATGGATCGCAGCGCTGTGTCCGTTTACAGCAAACTACACTGCCGTGATTCTAACCGAGACACTCGTCACATTTCTCACGGGGCTGGCGACGCTCGTTCTACTCGATACCGCTCTCGGCACGCCCAAGGCCACCAGACCTCCGGCGCTCCCGTTGCGTCCCGCTTTCAGTCCCTGGTTCCTCGGGGGAATCGTCGTTGGATTCGGCACGCTCGTGCGCCCGGAAACTCCGCTTCTGCTTCTCGCGGCGGGACTGGTACTGGTGGCGAAGTGGTGGCGGCCGG